>MKWU01000673.1_pt1 | contig 63886 bp, 51 predicted proteins | sample 809101 | NCBI WGS metagenome assembly MKWU01 (sample SAMN05860141, study PRJNA318959) | sponge metagenome | host: Aplysina aerophoba | place: Slovenia: Piran, Adriatic Sea, Gulf of Piran | collected 2013-05-07
TCGAGGCGATCGACATGGAGAGCTACCGGGTCGAGAAGAAAGCGATGCAGCGGCTCATCCTGGCCGACGAGGTTGCCGAGATCGGGCCGGTGCCGACCGGCGAGGGGGGTCACCCCCCTGAGCCCGAGCTCGACCGGCTCTCGAACATCATCAGGGTCTTCAACGAGCAGTTCGGCGCTATCCCCTGGGAGGATCGCGACCGGGTGCAGCAGCTGATCACCGAGACCATCCCCGCTCGGGTGGCCGAGGACCCCGCCTTCAAGAATGCCCGCCAGAACTCGGATAAGGAGAATACCCGGATCGAGCACGACCAGGCTCTGCAACGGGTCATGGTGGCTCTGATGAAGGATGACACCGAGCTGTTCAAGCGCTTCACCGACGACGAGGGGTTCAAGCGGTGGCTGACCGATACCGTGTTCGGGCTTGCCTATGAGCAGGCGGGGATGCGGTGAGGAGCTGGACCAGAGAGCGCTAGCCGACCAGCTGTCTCAGTTCCCCGGGTGCTGGGGAGGGGAGTCGGCATAGACCAACTGAGAGGCAACCTTATCCAACTGGATCCGCCAGCCATTGTCTTCACCGTGGAAGCGCTCGTTCTGCCGGCAGAGCTCCTCGAGCAGGGCGATGGTCCTGGCTCGGTTCTCTTCCTGACGGCGGGCCCGTCTGGCTGCCTTGCGGGCACTCGGGGTGAAGATGTCGATCATGTCAGGTCCTCTCGGAGGGTCCTGGGTATGGCAGCTTCGCTCCCCTGATCGCAGCGGCTCAGTCCTTCGAGATCCTGGTGACTGCTATGGTCTGTCAATTGCGAGACCATACTCCTATCCTATTCGGTCTTGCTCGAGTAGGTAGTCCACAGTATTGAGGTCTCAAGCGTTCCGACCCTCTAGTTTGCATAGGGTTGTTCCTCAGGATTAGTGGGATCCCCACCCCCCGGTCCTAGGCGCTCCCCCTGCTCGACCACTCCCACCACGGCCTGTCCGCCCTGATTGACATGTACGTGTTCAACAGTCACCTTCTGCTGGCTCTTACCGCGATAGCGATCGAGCGCTGCTAGGAGGGTTGTCCAGGTACGGGAGAGCTTGTTTGCTTGGTTCAGATTCTCCCGCCTCGCTTCAAGGTCCTGTCCGCTGATCATGGCCCGGCGGTAGCACTCCATTGCGGCGTTGTGGGCTGCGGTCAGTTGGGCCGCCATCATCCCTTCCAGTTCATCCTTCGGCCTTATGCCGACCAGCGCCGCCACGGTGGCACTATTCTGTCGATCCTGTGTCGTCTCATCCGAGTGCAGTGTCCACTGGGCCAGAAGTGCCTGTTGGGCTAGTGTGTTGTTCCAGTCGTCGGAGTTAGAGCCACCGATAAGCTTGAGTTCTCCTTTCTGCTCATTCTCATTGAAAGTAATGGTCGTTGTCGGGTGGCCTGACTTAGCTGATTTCTGTTTGCTCATACGTGATCACCCCTCTCTTCGATTCCCAGCACCGCAAGCGCTGTGACGGCTTGCTCTTTCCTGTCCGCATACTCCTTACGAGCACCATGCACGCCTCGCCTCCTGAAGCCGGGCTATGGCCTGGGATCTAGAGGATCGATCCCCAACCAGATAGGCAGCACACCAGGCGCAGACGTAGCGTCCGAGGTCGGGGACCATTCCGCCGGGAAGGAAGACGGCTCTAGCGAGGAGTCCCGACGATGCCGCCCTGATCAGAGGTGTGAGTTCGGGTGGCAGCGGTGGTACGCCCCTAGCCCCGAGTAGGGGGATGAGCTCGGTCTTCTTCTGCCTTAAGAGCTCGAGGAGTTCTTGACTAGGCCGGTGAGGACAGCGATAGCGGACTCGATCTCCCTCTACCCAGAGCTCGAGTCCCTCATGCTGAGCCCGGAGGAGGACCTCACGGGCCGTCCTTGAGGGTAAGTGAGTGGTCACAGTTTTCCCTCGATCCAGGTACTATCTCCTCTCTCATTCTCTGGAGAAGGGTACTCTATCCGTCCCGCCGTCCCAATCGGCTCCTGGACAGGATTTCTCGGATTTTCTATCCGTCCCGGCTCCAGAGCGTGGGACGGATGGTGATCGGTCGAGAATGCTGTCCCTGACGGGGTTGGTACGGTGGGACGGATAGGAGACCCCTCCTTCGAGGGAGAGACGGTGTAGCGCTTCCAGATTGGTTCAAGGTCTTCGCGTCGGTATCCCTTGGACTGCCTTCCTCCGCTCCGCTGATTCCCTGGCTTCACCTTGAACGGTGCGAGCAGCCTACTTAGGCCTTGAGGTGACAGCGGCCGGTTGCTCCTACCCCACTCGCTCCACGGTCTCGCCTCCAGCTGGTGGAGCTCATCAAGGATCTCCTGAGTCGACAACGTCTCTGGGTTGCCTGCCTCTTCGAAGATGACCCGGAGGTCGGCCAGCAGCTGTTCTCGGACCCCTGTCTCGTCGGTCTCATTCAGCCGCAGGGCCTCACAGGCTGCCCAAGCTCGACCGTCCTGGCCTGCCCACTCGCCTCTGGCGATATTGGCGATGGCCAACAGGGACTCCCAAGCATCCCGGGCTCGGTCGTGAAGGCCGGGCGGGTAGCTCACGGACGCTCGGGCGGCCAGGATCGCTTCCCTGTTGTCGGTTACCCAGCGCAGGAGTTGTCGCTGTAATTCCTCAATAGCTCCTCGGTCCCGATCACGCCACCTCGGTAGCGCCGGTGCATTGGCGGGTCTGCGCTCGAGGTTGAGAACCAGGGAACGATCGCGAACCGTATCCGGCAACTTTCCAATGCCCGCGATGGCCTTCGGACACCAAGTAACGAACTTACGGGGTTCGTGCTCCTCACCGACGCAGCGGAGGACGTAGGCCAGTTCACGGCGCTGGGAGCCGTTTACCACTCCCCGGAGTTCGTCATCCTTGCCGAAGAAGGTGTCGGCCTCGTCGAGCAGGAGGGTCGGGGCGTGGAGTTCGATGGTTCGGAACAGTGCTGCCGAGGTGATACGCCCACTGAGTGGCAGGGGTCGGTAGACCAGTTCAGCCAGGATCTCTAGCAATAGGCTCTTGCCGCACCTCTTCGTCGCGGAGGTCAGGTTCAGGAACGTGCTTACCTCCAGATGGGTGTGAAAATGAGTGTGGACGATCCAGAGTGCGATGGTATCGGCTGCTGTCGAGGGCAGGTGGATGTAGCGACGCACCAGGGAGCTGAGGTTCGCCAGCAGCTCGGCACCGTCGACCTCCGCCGGCCACGGTTCGATCTCGGTCCATTCGATCGGCCGTCCCTGGGCTGTCTCCTCGTCGGCTTTGCTGCTGGTTCCCCAAACCTCCCTGTCGAGCAAACTGAGCTGAATCTTGATCTTGCGCTTCGAGACTTCCGCCCTGAACCGCACCCGGTCGGCTGAGGGGAGCGCCCGGAGAAGAACGACCGTAGCTGGCTCGAGGAGCACCCCTGGATCGTCGGTTGCGCTCTGCAGAAGGTTCTCGAGCCATTCGCGAGTTGGAGTACTCTCGTCACCGGACACCGTGGAAATCAGTGATGGTGTCCACTCTGGTGCGTCAGCCGCCAGATTCAGCAGACCCTCAGCTGTGCCCCCCTTGGCTATCCAGTCCGAGACATCACCACCGTTCTCGGGAAGGTCGGGAAGTACCAAGATCTTCACGCTGGTAGCCATTCCCTGAAGGCTGGAGGCCACTTGGTCGGAGTGACGGAGGCCCTGTCCTCCAGGGTCGTTGTCGGGCAGTATCACGACCTGTCGGCCCTCGAGAGGGCTTAGATCCTTGATCAGATCCCATTTGCCCGCTCCTCCCGAGTTGGTGGTCGCTACCAACCCCAGTGCTACAACGTTGTCTGCGTCCTTCTCGCCCTCGCAGATGAATGCAGGCTGACCGGGGTCGGCGGCCAGCAGTTCGGGCAGGCGATAGAGGATGCGCTCGACGTTGTCTAGCTTCCAGATCCAGCCACCCTTTCCGTTAGGCCGGCGCTGCCTGAAGTCCTTGGGGTCATAGCGGACTACCTGGTAGAGCAGTGTCCCATCGCCGTTCAGGTAGTCGTATGTCGCCACGATGGGGCCGAGTTTTCCCCTTGAAGCAGGCTTACGGTCGTTCGGGCCGGGCCGGTGCTTCCTTGGGTGCTGGCTCGAGGTGGGGTTTCGGCTCTGGCCATTACTGCCCTGGTTTAGGTCCAGACCCTCGAGGATCTCCCGATGGGAGCATCCTGCACTGTGGCACTTTGCTCCGATGCTGCTGTCAGGACCGACCCAAACGCTACAGTTGGCCTCGGAGCGGTCGCCTGGATGGTTCGGTGCGGGGCATGGAATTCGGCGGCGCTCGCCGTCCAGCTGGGGATGCGACCCCAGAGAGGCTATAGCTGCATCGAGGTCAGCGACCGTGTAAGGCCCACCCGCCATTTCGTCCTCACCTGGCCTCGAGTGTGTAGGCGACCGTGTCTATGCATGGCTCATTCACGACGCTGAGGAAGGATCAGTGGTTTCGGCGGTGCGACGCTTCGGCGAGTAGAGGTCGAGCGGATCGGCTTCAGCACGATTCGAAAGCCAGCGCTCGATCTGGGCCTCGTCCCAGGCCACAGCCCGCTTACCTATGCGGCGGGGTCGGGGGAACTCACTCTTGTCCATCAGGGCGTAGATCGAGCTGCGGCTGAGGCCGGTTCGGGCCTCGACTTCTGGACGTCTCAGGAATCTGGTGGGCATATGGAACTACCTCCTTTATCCGAAGGGTTCCACACCCCAGCCGCGAAAAAAAGGGAAACGCTATTGGATCGGGTTCCGCCAGCGTCCTAGGCCAACCCGGTACTCTCTAGCTTCTTCTGATTCTTCTCACGAAGTTTGGCGATCCGGCGGTATTCCAGATCCCAGATCCAGGATATGAAAGTGGGAACTGGCTCTTTAGGGACATTTCGAATAGCCTTCTTGACGGCGTCTGGGCACATATTCTCGTAGCCCGAGGACTTCGGGGTACGTGACAGCCTCTTGTTGACCGTTTTGGCTACTGCCTCGAGGGCTTTTGCTTCGGTCATGCCCCGCATCTGGAGTTGGGATACTGCGTTCGCAAGCCACGTATCCCGCGATTCGTTGGCATGGGGGTAGCCGCCGGTGACCTTCTTGGGACGCTTGTATTGACCCTCACGCACTTCCTCGAGCCAAGTGCTTAGGCGCTCAGGGAGTGATCTCTGCTCCGCCCGGCATCGGTCCGCGATTGCCATCAGACCATCCCAGAAGAGTCTACTGTCGGGGCTGATCTCAATGTATCTCTGCAGCTCCTTATCAGCATTCTCCTCACCCCATTGGGAGCCGATAGTGAACCAGATGTGGGCGATTACGTCGGGCTCCACAGCTACTGGAGAGATGTCGGTCGGCCATCTGAGGACTTGCAACATATAGGCGGCCTCTTGTTCGAGGCAGTCGTCGTCAATGTGCTGGCCGTCCCGGCGTCGCTTGAGAACATCGGGGAGGAGAAGCACATTCCACAGCGCCCTGTACTCGGTGTTGTTCATCGGCTGCTTAAGCTGTCTATTGAGCCGAATCATTCTCAACCAGGCAGCGCGGCGCTCTCTGCAGAGGGTACGGAGGATACGGCATTCCTCCTCAGTAAGGTCACATGTGGCCGCAATGGTCTTCCATCTCTCCTGGGGATCCTCAATCGAGGCTAGTCGCTTATCCAGGCCCTCGCCCGCGCGCTCCCTGGCGTAGGCCTCGATGGCTCGTATCCTCTCACCAGCGTCCCTGATCAACTCGAGGCGGGTGAGCTCGAACACCCTGGAGCACACATCGTTCCACTTAGGGAATGAGCGGCTATGCGTGGTGCAGTACATCTACGGTCTCTCGGTGTTGCTTCTCTAGGTAATCCGCCCACTGATTCATCAGACTGCGGCGCCGGTCGAGCAGATCTGATCTCGCGTAGGCTGCCTCCGCTTTGTCCTTGATGATGTGGGCGAGGGCCGCTTCCATGACCTCACGGGGGGTGTTGGTGCATTCTGCAGCCCAATCTCGGAAGGAGGAGCGGAACCCGTGTGGTACTGCGGGGATCTTGAGGTCTCGCAGCAGTTTTGAGATCGTGTTGTCGGAGAGTGGGCGGCCGGTTGGTGAGGGGAAGACCAGTCCGGGGGTATTGGTGCGCTCTTCCCCGTTCGAACTCCCCTTAGCGTTTGAGAGTAGCTGGGCCTCGAGCAGGATCTCAATGGCGCGACCGGGTAAGGGTACCCGGTGTTCTCTCTTTGCCTTCATCCGTTCGGGGGGAACGGTCCAGGTGGCAGTGTCGAGGTTGATTTCGTTCCAGGTCGCATGTCGGACCTCGCCCGAGCGGCAGGCGGTCAGGACGATGAATTCGAAGCAGAGTTTGGTTGCCGGATAGGCGTCTGAGTCCTGGATAGCTGCGATCGCCTTGGCGACCTCTGGATGGGGTAGGGCCCGGTGGTGGGTCTTGATTCCGTTCTGTTTGGGAAGTGCTGCCCCGATGGCCTCACCGGCAGGGTTGTCTAGTCGGTAGCCCTGGGTGATGACCCATTTCATGATGGTACTGATCCGTTGGCGGACCCGCCTTGCGGTCTCCGGTTTATCGGACCAGATCGGTAGCAGTACTTCCATCACATCGGCGGTAGTGATCTGGTCGACCTGTCTGGTGCCGATCTGGGGGAGGACGTAGTCGCGAAGGGAGGCCTGCCATTGGGCTGCGCTCCTAGTACTACTCCAGGAGGATCGGTGGAGTTCGATCACCTTTGTCGCTGCTTCGGCAAAGGTCGGTATCCCCTGGGCTCTCCGTTTCTCGGCTAGGGGGTCGCCGCCTGCTCGAGCTAGTTTGCGATTGGCGAGTGCCTTCTCGCGGGCCTCCTTAAGGGAGACCAGTGGATAGCCGCCCAGCCCCAGGGTCCGTGGCTTGCCGCGGATCACCAGGCGTTGGACCCAGCGGCGGGCACCTGAGGGGTCCACGCGGAGGTTCAGGCCCTGTCCGTCGCAGTAGAATCCGGGTGGGGCTGTGCGTACCTTCTGGGCGCTTAGTCGGTTAGTCAGGTGTTTGCTACCGCGTTGTTTAGGCATTGAATCTCCTCTTATATATACAATTCCGTGCCATTTCTGGAGATAGAATAACACGGATTCTCTAGGAATGTACAGGTACCGATGATATCTCGGATTTTGTCGTATTACTGTCCTGGACAGATTATCCGGGATTAGTTTGGAAGGCTCGGGAACTTAGTAAGGAGCTCAAGTGGTGGACACCCTCTCCACCATATACCCTACCCCGAATCACTGCAAGATCGGAGTTTCCGACCAGCACCAACCTCCACATCCGCCTGCGTCGTTTATAATCTCGGCAATAGCGATGCATCATATATGTCTTGGTCCTCCTGGCCGTTATGCCCCTGGGTTCCAGTCTCACTGGAGGCTGGGTGGGGATGGAGGCTGGGTGGGGACGAAGCAGGAGGTAGCAACTGTGTGGACGGACACCCTTTCCGCTCGTCCCGCGCCCACGATGGCCCGGGTGGCGGTATTCCTCGCGATGGCACTGGTTGCGGCGACCTTCAGCCTGGCCGCAGCGCAGGAGCTCTGCCCTGAACCCACCCCGCCTGAGATCCCGCGCCCCGAGACGCCGCTGGCGATCCCCGAGGATGTTCGCATCGGCCTGTTCAACTCGGTGACGGAGGCGGTGCGAGACTTCTACCTCTTCGAGGACTACAATGGCGTCGACTGGGAGGTGGTGACCGCCGAATTCGCCCCCTTCGTGCTGGAGACGGCGAACGCCTGGGAGTTTTACGACCTGCTCGACCGCATGGTCGGCACGCTGAACGACCCCCTCACGACCTTCGTCAACCCGCTGGTGCTCGAGGCGATCGCCGCCCAGGAGGCAGAATACGGCGGCATCGGTGCGCTGCTCGACCGCGGCGGAGTAGAGCGTCCCGGCGAGGCACTGAGGGTGGTGGCGGTCTTCCCGGACAGTCCCGCCGAGGCGGCTGGCCTCAGGTCGCGCGACCGCATCCTGGCGGTCGACGGCGACGACTGCCCCCGTGTCGAGATCATCCGCGGCCCCGCCGAAAGCACCGTGCGGCTGCTGGTGGCCTCGCCGGACGAGGATCCGCGCGAGGTCGCGATCAAGCGCGGCACCGTCACCGCGCGCATCCTGCCCGAAGCGCGGCGGATCGGACCGGGTGGCGCCTACGCCTACCTCCGGCTGGTGAGCCTCGCGGGCGAGGAGACGCTGCGCGGCATTGAGCAGGCGATGGACGCCTTCACCACCCCGCCGCCGCTCGAGGGCGTGATCCTCGATGTGCGCGGCACCCGTTCAGGGGCGCCGGGTGTGCTGCTGCCGCTGCTGTCGTACTTCCTCGAGGGTGAGATCGGGGCCTTCTACACGCGCGCCGGCGACAGCCCCATCGAGCTGCCGCCCGCCCCGCTCAAGCCGGGCTTCGATCAGGTGCCCGTGGTGGTACTGGTGGACGAGGCCACCATCGCCGAAGCTGAGCAGCTCGCCGCCCTGCTGCAAGCGCACGGGCGCGCGCAGGTGGTGGGCCAGCCGACATCTGGCGTGACCCGCGGGGTGCGCCCCCTCGACTTCGTGGGCGGCTCGCTCCTGCAGCTGACCGTGATCGGGTTGCGGTTGCCAGACGGCAGCGTCCTCGAGCGGGCGGGCGTGACCCCCGACGTGCTGATCGAGGCCGACTGGGCCGAGTTCCCCGAGCAGGACGATCCCTACCTGCTGAAGGCCTTCGAGCTGCTCACCGCGGGCCCCGCCCCCGGGACCGCCCTCGTGCACGGCGCAACGCCGCACCCCCTTTGGATGATCGCGTTCGCGGCGATCCTCGCCCGCGCCCAGGGCGACGGCTCGACCGAGCAGGTCCCCGCGGAAGCCGCCGCGCAGATCGAGCAGCTGCAACGCCTCAACGTCGAGCTGCTCGCCGAGCTACACCACGTCCGCAGCGAGCGTGACAACCTCGAGCGGCTGGTGGACACGCTGGTGCAGCAGGCGGACCAGATGGAGGCCAGCCGCTTGCTACTCATCGAGCTGCGCAAGGATCTGCCCGAGGACCGCGCGGAGGCCGAGCTGTATCTGGAGCGCCTGCGTGGTCTCGGGCTCGTAGCCGACCCCGCGCGGCTGGCAAATCCAGCGACGCGCCTGCGCGAGACCAGCGAGGTCTTCCTGGACTGGCGCCACGCCGAATATCCCAGCCCCGAGGAGCGCAACCGCGCCTTCGGCGAGACCGGCGCCTACGGCTTCTCAGCAGCCTTCGCCAACTACCACAACGCGGCGCTGCTGAGCGTGAGCAACCGGCTCGATGCGCTGCTAGTCTTGCTCGAATGAGTCGGCAGATCCCAACTGAAAGAGCCTGCCCCTGGGGGCCTACCGAAGAACACCGCGTTGGGCTCGCGGTGCGCAGCACAGCCCGTCCCTGCGGGCGAACCAAAGAAGGCGGTGATGTCAAGTGAGAATGGTAGAGCAGTTCCGGAACCTGAACGTCGAGCACCCTTGGTGGTTGGCCGGCCGGTGTTCCCGCTGGCCGAGGCGAGCTGGCGCCCGGACCCGGTGGCCGGCAAACGTCCTGCTCCTAGCGCTGGCGGCAGCGCTGACGCTGGGAACCGCCGCAGCCCAGCACGCCATCGAGATTCCCTCCACGCCCCAGAGGCCGGACTCTCAGCAGGCCGTCAACCTGCTCGCACCGATCAAGAACATGCTTTCGGGGCGGGCCTGGCTCCTGGTCGAGGGCATCGACCCCGGGTTGCGGCGGCGGCCCGGCACCAACCTGCTCACGCGCATGGACTTTCTCGGCCTCCAGGGCGGCATAGGGCAGCCCGGCTCCGCCATGCAGGCGCCGGGGGGGGCGGCGCTGGTGCCGTTCCGCGAACCCGGCCCGGCGTTCAGCCGCGACGTGCTGGTCACGCGCGACTTCAGCCAGTTCCCCATCCAGACCGAGCCGCATCTGGCGGCCAACCCCCGCGATCCCGAACACCTGGTGCTGGGCATCATCGACTACAACTTCCCTTCCAACAGTGTCTACGTCAGCTTCGACGGTGGCGAGACCTGGGAGGGGCCGAACCAGGTACCGTACCTGCCGGACGACCGGGTCTCCGGCGGCGACCCGGTGCTGGCATTCGGTAGCGACGGGAGTATCTACTTCGCCAGCATTTCGATCGGCGTCGAGGAGTTCGCGGTCGGACCGGTCGTGATCTTCTCGCTGGTGTCGAGCATCGCCGTGTCCCACTCGGCCGACGACGGCTTTACCTGGCCCCGGCCGGTCTCGACGGCGAGCTCCCGGGTGAGCACCGAGAACCTCGCGCCCGACCAGTTCGGCCGCCTGCGCGGCACCATCGACGTCGGCTTCCTCGATAAGCCCTGGATGGCAAGCGGTCCGCACCCGGAGGACCCGAGCCGCGACGTACTGTACGTCACCTACACCGACTTCGAGACCAACTACGAGGTGTTCTGGATCGGGGAGGTCCCCGCCCTCCTGCCGCGCGAGGTCCGCACGACCATCCGGATGGTGACGTCCGACGACGGCGGCCTCACCTGGAGCGAGCCGGTGGCGGTCAGCCCCACCGTGCGGCGCGGCTACGGCGAGTCCGAGGGCGGCCCCGGTTCCAGTGCCTTCGGCACCGAGCGCGTGGTTCAGGGCTCGCAGCCGGTGGTCGGCCCCGATGGCACGGTCTGCGTCGCCTGGCTAGACAGCACCGACGACGACAGCATGAAGGGCGTTGCGGAGATCTGGGTAGGGTGCTCGAGCGACCTGGGGCGCAGCTTCGCGACGTCTTCGGTTGCCACCTCCTTCAACGAGATCAGCTTCCGCCCGCGCAACGCCTTCTTCCGCTACTGGGCGAGCGCTTTCCCGCAACTCGCTATCGGTCCAGACGGCGAGCTGTACGTTGTCTACGTCGCCCGCCCTTCGGACCGGCTGAACGACGACGGCGACGTCTTCGTCGTCGGCTCGCGCGACCGCGGTCGGACCTGGACGCGACCGCGGCGCCTCAACGACGACGATGGTGCGGCGCTTCAGTTCTTTCCCTCGGTGGACGTCGGCCCCGACGGGGTAGTGCATGTGATGTGGGGCGACATGCGCGATGACCCGGCTCAGACCCGCTACCACATCTACTACACGCGCTCGGAGGACGGCGGCGAGAGCTGGGGCTTCGAGCACGAGCGACTCGGTTTCCGCGTCGGCGACACGCGCGTCACCGACTTCGCGTCGAACCCGAACCGCGCCTTCCCCAGCGGCCTGTTCATCGGTGACTACTTCTCGATCCGCGCAGCTGGAGAGGAGGTCTACCTGGCCTGGGCCGACGCCCGCCTCGGCGAGTTCGGCGGCACCAACCAGAAGATCGGCTTCTCGCGCCTGGAAGCCATCGCCTCGCCCGAAGTATTCCTCTCGCCGCCGGCCGGGCCGGGGGGGCAGGAGGTGACGCTTCAAGGCTTCGGCTTCCAACCCCAGATGGACATCTTCGTGCTACTCGGCGACGCCACCATCGCCTTCGCACGCACCAACGACGAAGGGCGCTTCACCAGCCAGCTATTCATGCCGGTAACCGGCGAGGGTGCGCAGACGGTGCGGGCGGTCGATGCCAGCGGCAACGTCGCCAGCTCTTCGTTCTATACCGAGTTCGGCTTCGGCACCATCGAGCGCCTGATGCGCGAGCTTGGGCAACAGATCGAGGGCGTGCAGCAGGGGACAGCCACCGATGCGGGGGCGCCCGTGCTCGTCGCCGGGCAGGGCGGACCACCCGCCTCGGGCCCGTCGACGCCCGGGCCCGGTGCGACCGCGTCCAGCGCGCACTCCGCTGGGGTGGGGGGTCCGCCGACGTGGATACTCCTAGGTGCACTGCTGGCACTGACGCTGGTGAGCCTGCGGAGGACGGTGGCAGGGGCGAGCCGGCAGCGTGGGCCGGACGGAAAGGAGTGAGCGCGATGCGCAGATGGGCTCGCAGACAGGCAGGGATCGGCCGGGTCGCAGCATTCGCGAGGGGCTGCCGGCCGGCAGCCGGCGGCAGAGGGACGCTGCGGACGGCCTTGCCCGTCCTCCTTCAGCGTGCTGCTGCCGGAGCCCGTTCGCCGGTGGCGGCAGGCAAGGCCCGCGCCCTCCGCACGGTCACCGCGGTCCTGGTCCTGGCGATGCCCGCCGCCCTCGCCCAGGCCTACGAGCCCCCGCACTCGCTGCCCGGCCCCGCCGCCGATCAGGTGTTCTTCCGTTCGTTCCACGTCGACCGCGCGCCGCTCGAGCTGCGCGCCGGGGAGATGGATCTCTACTTCTTCGGGTTGCGCACCGACGCCGCCCTCGAGCTGCAGGGCGACCCGAACGCGCGACTCTACCAGGCACCGGCCACCACGCTCTCGCTCATCCTCAATCCGGCGCCGGCACCGGACGGGCGGCTCAACCCCTTCTCATTGCCTGAGGTGCGGCGCGCGATGCAGTTCCTGGTCGACCGCGAGTTCATAGCCCAGGACCTCTACCGCGGTCTGGCGACGCCGATGGTGTCGCACGTCAGCCCGCACGACTACGACTACCTCACCATCTACGAGGTCGATCGCGGCTCCGGCATCCGCTACGACCCCGAGTACGGCCGAGAACTGATCGAACAGGCGATGGTCGCCGCCGGCGCCGAGCGCGTTGACGATCGCTGGCACTACGACGGCCAGCCGATTCGCCTGCGCTTCATCGCGCGCGTCGAGGACGAACGGCGCGAGATCAGCGACCTGATTCGCGCCGAGCTAGAACAGGCCGGCTTCCAGGTGGCGATCTCGTACCAGAACTTCGCTCCGGCGGTGCTGACAGTGTACTCCACCGACCCGGCGGCCTTCGAGTGGCACCTCTACACCGAGGGCTGGAGCCGCGGCGCACCGCAACGCTACGACGTCGGCACCATCAACGCCATGACCTCACCCTGGTTGGGCAACATGCCGGGCTGGCAGGAGATCGGCTTCTGGCAGTACGAACTGCCCCGGCTCGACGAACTGGGACAGCGGCTCTTCCGCGGCGAGTTCGGCAGCCGCGAGGAGCGCGACGTCATCTACGCCGAGATGACCCGTCTGGCCCTCGAGGAGTCGGTACGGGTCTGGCTGGTTTCCGTTACCAACAGTTTCGCCGCCAGCACGGAGCTGGAGGGCGTGACCAACGACGTCGTCGCCGGGCCGCGCACGCCCTGGACACTGCGCGAGGCGTACATTCCGGGGCGACCGGACCTGACCGTGGGACACCTGTGGGTATGGACCGAGCGCACCACCTGGAACCCGGTGGCGGGATTCGGCGACGTCTACGGCGTCGACATCTGGCGCAATCTCACCGACCCGCCGCTGTGGAACCACCCGTTCACCGGCGTGCCGGGGGCGTTTCGCGCCGAGTACCAGGTCGAGACCGCCGGTCCGGGCGATACCCTGGAGGTACCGGCCGACGCGTTGCTCTGGGACGTGGCGGCGAAGCACTGGGAGCCTTTGGGGCCGGGCGCCCGCGCGCGCAGCAAGGTGACCTTCGACTACTCGCGCTACCTGGGAACCCCCTGGCATCACGGTCAGCAGATCACCCTTGCCGACGCCATCTACGGCATCGCACAGGCCTTCGAGCTGGCCTACGACCCCGACAAGGCGCGCACGGAGGTGGCGCTGGCAATCACCTCACGGCCCTACCTCGAGACCCTCCGCGGCTACCGCCTCACGGAAGATGGTCGCCTCGAGGTCTACGTCGACTTCTGGCACTTCGATGAGAACTCCATCGCCTCCTACGCCAGCCCCGCGTCGTTCTCCACGCCGTGGGAGGTGCTGGCGGCGATGGACGACCTGGTGTTCTCGCAGCGCCGCGCCGCCTACAGCGACACCGCCGCAGCGCGCTTCAACGTCCCCTGGCTCAGCCTAGTGATGAGCCGCGACGCCCGGCTGGTGGAGCGCACGCTGCGCCAGTTCGCGCGCGGGCGGCACGTGCCAGAGGGCGTATTCGACTTCAGCGGGAGCACGCTCGTGACGCCCGAGGAGGCGCAGCAGCGCTATCAGGCGGCGCTGGACTGGTTCGACCAGACCGAGCACCTGGTGATCGGCAACGGCCCCTTCTGGCTGGCGCGCTACGACCCGCCGGCCCAGTTCGCCGAACTGCGTGCCTTCCGCGACGAGGCCTACCCCTTCCACCCAGGCGAGCACTACTTGGGGCAGGCCGAGCTGATCGCCATAGAGGCCCCCGCCACCAGGGAGCTGCGCCCCGGCGAGGCGAGCGAGCTGAACGTGAACGTCGCAGCCCCTGGCGAGCTCGCGCTGCGCTACCTGCTGCTCGACGCCGCTACCGCTGAACTGATCACGAGCGGGGAGGCGACGCCCGAAGCGGGAGGCGGGTTCCGCATCACGTTGCCGTCCGAGGTCACAGAGGGGCTCTTCCCGGGCCTCTACCACCTCTATCTGGCCGCCTCGTCGAGCGAACTCGCACTGATCTCCGAGCGGCGCGTGGACGTCGAGGTGTTGCCGTAGCGTGACGCCTTCGCTGCTTCGCCCGCTGCTGGTGCGGGCGGCCAGCCTGATCGCTGTGCTGCTGGTGGTGCTCGTGCTGTTGGTGGTGAGTCTGGGTGCCACGGGGTTCAGCGAGCGCATGCTCGGCGCCATCATCGGCGAGGAGCTGCGGGCCCTGAGGCCGGCGCTGGCCGAGACCATCACCGACCCCGAGGCGCTCGAGACGGCGGTGGCAGCGCGGCGCAGCGAGCTCGAGGCGGCGTACGGTCTCGACCGCGCCTGGCACCAGCGCCTGCCGAGCATGGTGCTGCGGGTGTTCACCCTCGACCTCGGCGTGGCGCGCACCATGCGCGCCACCGACGGAAGCAACCGCATCGCCGACATCGTGCTCGAGCGACTCCCCCCCACGGTGCTGCTGCTCACCACGGCGCTGGCAATCACCGCCATCATCGGCCTGACGCTGGGGGTATGGCTCTCCACCCAGGTCGGCAGCCTCGCCGACCGCGCCATCTCGTACCTGGCGTCCGTCAGCTACGCCCTGCCCGCCTGGTGGACGGGGATCATGCTGATCCTGTTGCTATCGTTCCAACTCGGGCTGCTGCCGGCGGGCGGGATGTACAGCACGCCGCCGCCCGAAGCCGGTCTGGCGCGCTTCCTCGACCTCGCCCTGCACGCCATCCTACCGGTGCTCACGCTGGTACTCGTGAGCGTCGGGCCCTACATCTACGTGGTGCGGACCATCACGCTCAATGTGGCGCAGGAGGATTTCGTGACGCTGGCACGTGCCAAGGGGTTGCCAGGACGTGTGGTGGAACGGCGCCACGTGCTGCGGGTGGCGGCGCCGCCGATCGTCACCGGCCTCATTCTCGGCCTCGCCGGCTCGCTCGGTGGGTCGATCCTGGTGGAGACGGTGTTCGACTGGCGCGGCATGGGAAGGCTCTATTACGACGCCATCGTGGGCACGCCCGACGAGGGGCTGATCATCGGGCTGACCTTCATGTTCACGTTGCTGTACGTCGCGGCCCGCATGGTGCTCGAGGTACTGTACGTGCTGCTCGACCCGCGTGTGCGGTACGAGGATGCGCAGGCGCTCCGCCATTAGCCAACTGCTCGCCTCGGTCCCAGGGCGCCTGGGGCTGGGCCTGCTGGCGGCGCTGACGCTGGTGTCGCTCTACGTCGTGGCCACCTACCCACTCGACTTCGGGCCCGCGCGGTGGAGCAACCCTGCAGTGTGGTCCGACTTCCCGTCCGCCGTACCGCCAGCCTGGACCAACCAGCTGTCGCGCGAGCGCCGGCCGGTCCACCAAGTGGTGGTGGCGCACGAGCCGAGCGAGGTCGCCGCCGCCGGCTCGCGCGAGACGCGCGTCTACGAGCTCGCCTTCGTCCAGGACGCCGACGAGCCTCCGACCTTCCTGTCGTTCACCCTGGGCGAGGTGCGCTACGCTGTGCGGCCGCCGCAATACGCGTTGGTGCTCGTCCGTCCCGACGGCGTACGCGTACCTCTGGCGCGTGAAGCGGTGACGGGGCCGCGGCCGGGTGAGAGCGGGCCGTACGTGCGCTACGCCCAGACACCGCACCGGCTGCTTCTCAGCGGGGAGCGGAGGCTACCCGAGGCGATCGCCCAGGCCCTGTCTTCCATCTATGCCGAGGCGGTGGACGCCGAGGTCGTGCGGGAGGCCCTGCGCGCCCGGCCACTGGTGGGGCTTTTCGGCGTGCCCGCCGCCGACGGGTCGTTCGAACCGCTGCTCGGCCGCTACCTGCTCGAGGCGCGCTTCGCGGTGGCGGACCCCGGCGACGTGGTGTCGAGTGTGAAAGGCGTGGCCGGCGGGGCGGTGTACGGCCTGTTCGGCACCGACGCGATCGGCCGCGACCTCGCCGAGGGGTTGCTCTTCGGGCTGCCCATTGCGCTGCTGATCGGTGTTCTGGCATCGACGCTCAGCACCGCGATCGGCACCGCCCTCGGGTTGGTGAGCGGTTTCGTCGGCGGCCGCACCGACCTCGTGATCCAGCGCGTTGCCGACGTAATGAACAACGTGCCCGTCCTGCCACTGCTGATCTTTCTGGTGTTCATCCTGGGGTCGCGACTGTGGCTGATTCTGGCAATCCTGGTCGTGTTCGGTTGGCCGGGGCTCACCATCATGGTGCGCTCGATGGTGCTGCCCTTGCGCGCCAGCCCCGAAGTGGAGGCGGCGCGCACGCTGGGGGCACCGACAGCACACATCCTGCGTCACCACGTGTTCCCCCACACCGCCCCCTTCGTGTTCGCCCAGCTCATCTTCTCCGCGCCCGGCGCGATTCTCGCTGAAGCGGGGCTATCGTTCCTCGGGCTCGGTGACCCCAGCCTGCCCACCTGGGGTCAGATCCTCGAGCAAGGATTCCGTACCGGTGCGGTGTTTCTCGGCTACTGGTGGTGGGTCGTGCCGCCGGGGCTCCTGATCGTGCTCACGGCCGTCACCTTCATGCTGCTGGCGCTGGGGATGGAGACGGTCGTGAACCCCCGCCTGCGGGAGGCGTGATGGACCGGCTCACCGTCGAGGACCTGCGCCTGACCTACCACGGCGGCCGCGGCGCAGTGCGGGCGGTCGACGGCGTGTCGTTCGAGCTGGCGCTCGGCGGTGAGGCGCTGGGGGTGATCGGCGAGTCGGGCAGCGGCAAGAGCAGTCTGGCGCGGGCGCTGATGCGCCTGCTGCCAAAGAGCGCGAGCGTCACCGGGCGCATGCAGCTCGGGGAGCTCGACCTCGGTGCCATGAGCGACGAGCGCTTCCGCGTCGAGGTGCGCTGGCGGCGCCTGGCGATGGTGATGCAGAGCGCCATGCACGCACTCAACCCGGTGCTGCGCGTCGGGGAGCAACTGGCCGAGTGCTGGCGACTCGACGGGGTGGGGCGCCGCGAGGCGCTCCGGCGCTCCGGCGAGCTGCTCGAGCAGGTCGGCCTCGGCGCGCGATCCGCCATGCGTTACCCCCACGAGCTCTCGGGCGGAATGCGCCAACGGGCGATGATCGCCATGGCGCTCGCCCTCGAACCCGCGGTGCTGATCCTCGACGAGCCCACCAGCGCGCTCGACGTCTCGATCCAAGCCCAGATTATGAACCTCCTCAAGCGCCTGCGGAGCGAACGCGGCACGTCGATGCTCTTCATTACCCACGACCTGGCGCTCGCAAGCGACCTGTGCGACAGCCTGGGGGTTCTCTACGCAGGGCAATTGCGCGAGATCGGCGGCGCCGACGAGGTCCTGACGGCCCCGAACGATCCCTATACCAGGGCGCTACTCGCCAGCATCCCGCGCCTGCACGGCGGCACCCGCCCTACCTTCCTGCCCGGCGCCCCACCCGACCCCCGTACCCCATCGCCCGGCTGTCGCTTCCAACCCCGCTGCCCTGTGGCGTTCGAGCCGTGCCGCGAGCATGCGCCCGCCCTGGTCGAGGTGGGCACGGGCCCGCGGGCCCGCTGCTGGCTGTACCAGCCGCTGCCCGAAAGGGTGGGGCCTGCGAGTGGCGAGTCCGCGAACGGCTCCGGCGCCGGGTCCCGACCTTCCACGCCGCCCGTCCCCGGGGGAGTGCCAGCTCCCGGCAGCGGCAGCGCCGCCTCTCCTGCCGCACAGCCCCTGGCGCGCCTCGAGGGGGTGAGCCTGTACTACTGGGTGCGGCGGGGTCTCTTCGGCAACGCCCCAGTGAAGGCACTCGAGCAGGTCGATCTCACTCTCGGCCGCGGCGAGAGCGTTGCCGTAGTGGGCGAGAGCGGCAGCGGCAAGTCGACGCTGGGGCGGGCGCTGCTGCGGTTGGGGGTGCCGTTGCGGGGCCGTATCGTGTTCGACGGCCAGGACATCACGGCTCTGACCGAAGCGGAGTTGCACGGGTTCCGAAGGCAGGTGCAGGCGGTGTTCCAAGATCCCTACGCCAGCCTGAGCCCGTACATGCGCGTCTTCGACCTGGTCGAAGAGCCGCTCCAGATACACGGGCCGCCTTCCCACAAGGCCCGCCAGGAGCGGGTCCTGACGGCGCTCGAGCACGTCAAGCTGCAGCCCGCCTCCGAGTTCTTGGAGCTCTATCCCCACACCCTCTCCGGCGGTCAGCGGCAGCGCGTGAGCATCGCCCGCGCCATGGTGCTCGAGCCACAGCTGCTGGTGGCCGACGAGCCGGTGTCGATGATCGACGCCAGCAGCCGCGCCGAGATCCTCTACCTGTTGCGCGAACTGCAGGAAGGGCGCGACCTGACCCTGCTCACCATCACCCACGACCTCGCCAGCGCGCGGCACTTCGCCGACCGCATCGCGGTGATGTACCTCGGCCGCGTCGTCGAGCTCGGTCCGGCGCGGCGCGTCATCGAGTCACCCAAGCACCCGTACACCCGCGGTCTGCTCGCCGCCGTGCCCGAACCCGACCCCGCCAACCGTCATCAGCTGCGGTCCGTCATCGAAGGGGAGCCGCCCAGCGCGCTGCAGGTGCCGAGCGGCTGCCCGTTCCACACCCGCTGTGCTGAGGCCATCGCCGGTGTCTGTGACGCCACCTTCCCGGCTGTGACGCACCACGGCGAAGGACACGACGTGGCGTGTCACCTGTACCCCGCAGGGGACGATGGCGCGACAGCGGAGGTTCGGGGGCGGTGATGTCCGCGCGTAGGCCGCTGCCGGCGCCCGAAGGTACGGTGGCTTCCGGGCCAAACAAGGAGAGCACGATACGAATAGTCCTGGACGGGTTATCCTGGCTTAGCTCGGAAGGCTTGGGAACACCGCGGGAGCGCGGTGGACACCCCCTCCGCCAAGTTTTCCAAATCCTCTGAGGTCTACACCTCAGGGCTTTTCTTGGGCAGGTGTACCGAATGCATGTCAGCGTAATCGACCATCCCCTGATCCAGCACAAGCTCTCGCTCCTGCGCGACCGAAACACCAACATCCGCGATTTCCGGGCTCTATGCACCGAGATCACCATGTTGATGGCGTTCGAGGCCATGCGGGACCTCCCCCTCGAAGAGGCCTACGTGGAGACCCCGGTCGCCCCCACACGGGTGCGCCGACTGACGGGGAAAGAGCTAGCCCTGGTAGGCATCCTCCGGGCCGGACTGATCATGGTCGATGGCATCCTCAGCCTCGTTCCCAACGCCCGGGTCGGGCATGTCGGACTCTACCGGGACCCCAGGACGCTGGAGCCGGTGGAGTATTACAGGAAGCTACCGTCGGACATCTCCGAACGTGGCGTATTCGTACTCGACCCGATGCTCGCAACCGGGGGGAGCGCTGTGGCCACCATCAGGATACTGAAGGAGAGAGGGGTGAGCAGCATCCGGTTGCTCTGCATCCTCGGGGCACCCGAGGGGGTGGAGGCGGTCCGATCTACTCACCCTGACGTCGAAATCATCCTCGCGGCCCTCGACGAGCGGCTCAACGAGAAGGGCTACATCGTCCCTGGACTCGGAGATGCCGGAGACCGCATCTACGGGACCCAATAGATCTCACATCCACATCTCGGACCATAAGCGTATGATAGGGGTTGTGCAGTTGAATGCGAGCTACCTGCCATTAGCGGTCTTGGCTTTCGTGACAGCCCTCGTCGCCGTGGCCCTCTTCGTCCCCAATGTGCGTTCGTTCGCCGAGCGCATCGGCGCTGTGCAACAGGGTGGCGGGAGGCGAGTGCACCGTGGGACCATGCCTAATATCGGCGGAGTAGCCATCCTCGGTGGCTTCCTGCTAGCCCTGGTGGTAGGGAGTCTGCTGCAGCCAGCTCTGATCAACACCTTCCGGACCGAGCTGTTAGCCATCGTTCTGGGTGGAGTCCTCATGACCCTAGTCGGATTCATCGATGACATCTGGGAGGTACCCGCCGCGATGCGCCTCGTCACGCAGTTCATGGCGGCGGGTATCCTGGTGGTAAACGGCGTCAAGATCGACTTCATTACCAACTACTTCGGTAGCTCTCGCTATCTATTCATCCCCGAGACGCTCGCGATAATCCTGACCCTGGTGTGGGTTGTAGGGTTCACCAACGCCTTCAACTTCATCGACGGCCTCGACGGCCTCTCCTCGGGCATCGCGACGATCGCGAGTCTAAGCCTCCTCGCCGTGGCGCTGCAACTCCCCGACCGTGGCGCGACCGTACTGCTCCTAGCCGCCCTCGCTGGCTCCTCTCTCGGCTTCCTCCGCCACAACTTCAGCCCGGCCAAGATCATTATGGGGGACTCCGGTGCCTACCTTCTCGGCTACACGCTCTCTGCGGTAAGCGTCCTGGGCGCCCTCAAAGTGACGGCCGCCGTGACCGTGGTAGCCCCGGTCCTGGTGCTGGCACTCCCAGTCGTCGACCTTACCCAGGTCACGGTCCGTCGTCTCTCGCGGGGGGTAAGCCCGGCCGTTGCGGGCAACGACCACATCCATGACCTCCTCCGGCAGCGGAGCGGGTCGAACCGCCTGACAGTAGTGCTGTTGTGGGTCGCCACGCTGATACTAGGCTTCCTCGGAATGATGCTCTCGAGCACCCCACCCCCCCTTATGTACCTCACCATCTCGACAACTATTATCCTGATTGCGACCGTGAGCCTCCTGCGCCTTTACGAGGTGCGCCGAGAGCGGCTCTCGGCGCCGTGACCCGGCGCATCTGCGTCGCATTCGGCACTCGACCCGAGGCCTCCAAAATGGGGCCCGTTATACACGCCCTGCGGAACTGTCCCGACCTCGAGCCCATCGTGCTCGTCACCGGGCAGCACCGGCAGCAACTCGACATGATGCTAGAGGTGTTCGACCTCAAGGCCGACGCTGACCTCGGCGTGATGACCGAGAGGCAGTCGCTCGCCGACCTGACCGCCCGAATCGTACCGGCCTCAGCGGAGGCGATCCGGCGGCTCAAACCCGACTACCTGCTCATTCACGGCGACACGCTCACCACCTTCGCCGTGGCCCTAGCCGCCTTCTTCGAGGGCGTCCCCATCGCCCACGTGGAAGCGGGGCTACGCTCCCACGACCTTGGACAGCCCTTCCCCGAAGAGGCCAACCGGCGGCTCACCGACGTGCTCACCGATCTCGACCTCCCCCCTACCCCCCGCGCCCGCGACAACCTCCTCGCTGAGGGGAAGTCAGCGGAGCGAATGGTGGTGACCGGAAACACCGTTGTGGACGCGGTTCGATACTTCTCCGACCGGGTCGCCCCACCACCCTCTCTGCCAGAGGGTCCGCTGATAGGGATCACGCTGCACCGCAGGGAGAATCTGCCGGTCCTCGCCGACCTCGCTGGAGCGATCGCGGACGTGGCCCGGGCGCATCCGGAGATCACCTTCGTCTACCCTGTACACTTCAATCCGGCTGTGCGGGAGGCGGTCTGGCCCGCCCTGAGCGACCTCCCCAACGTCGTACTCGACGACCCCTGGGACTACCCAGCCCTGCTCGCGCTGTTAGGGCGCTCTATGCTGTTCATTACCGACTCGGGGGGTATTCAGGAGGAGGGGGCCACCCTCGGCGTGCCCGTAGTGGTGCTTCGCAACGTCACCGAACGACCGGAGGGGGTGGAGGTGGGCATCCTCACCCTCGCCGGCACCGACCCCGATCGGGTCCGAGATCTACTGCTCAGACTCCTCGGCGATGATGAGAGGTTACGAGCTAAGCGCAGTGCCCCGAATCCGTACGGGGACGGGAGGGCGTCCGAGCGGGTAGTCCAGGCAGTAGCCTGGCGGCTAGGGCTGGCCGAACGTCCCCAAGATTGGCGACCCGACGCCTGATACCATAATCCCGTGAGGGCTTTCGAACTCCGCTTCCGGCGACCGGTCCCGGGGGGCGAACCCTCTGGAGAGGGGTTTGCCCTGCGCTGGCAGGGCACCGCCGTCATGGGCATCGTGAACGTCACTCCGGATAGCTTCAGCGACGGTGGTCACTTCGCCACTGCCGCCGCCGCCATCGATGCGGGGCTGGCCATGGCAGCGGCCGGGGCATTGCTGGTCGATGTGGGAGGGGAGTCGACCAGACCCGGCGCCACCCCCGTCCCCGCACACGAGGAGTTAAGTCGGGTTCTACCTGTCATCGAGGGGTTGGCAGCGGGAGAGGTGGCGGTAAGCATCGACACCTCCAAGCCCGATGTCGCCAGGGAGGCACTCTCCGCAGGAGCCTGCCTGGTGAACGATGTAAGGGGGCTCCGGGACCCCGCCCTGCGCGCGGTCTGTGCGGAGGCCGGGGCGCCTGCGGTCCTCACGCACATGCAGGGAACACCGGAGACTATGCAGCGCGCGCCCAGCTACGGCGACGTGGTCGAGGAGGTGTCCACCTTCCTACGCCGTGGGGCCGAACGGGCCCTCAAGGAGGGGATCGTGGACATAATCGTCGATCCCGGGATCGGGTTCGGCAAGCGACTAGAGCATAACCTCGCCCTACTACGAGCCCTGCCGCGACTCGCCAGCGGACATCCCCTGCTCATCGGGGCGTCTCGGAAGCAGCTCATCGAGTCTCTCTCCGGCGAGACCGCTCCGACCGCCCGAGATCCGGGCAGTCTGGCGCTCCACCTCCACGCGGCCGCGTCAGGAGCGGCTATGGTTCGGGCGCATGATGTCGCAGCGCACCTTCAGGCGCTCAGAGTCTGGGAGGGGATCGGTGGATAAGATCGTACTCGAGGGGCTCGATTTCCACGGCCATCATGGGGTGTTCGAGGAGGAGGCTCGGCTCGGTGCCCGCTTCACGATCGATGTAGAGCTCTACCTCGATCTCCCCAGAGAGGATCTGCTGGCCTGTACCGTCGACTATTCCAGGGTGTATCGCCTGGTTCGCCACGAGGTCACGGAGCAGCGCTACCGCTTGATCGAAACGCTGGCTACCCGGATAGCGCACCAGCTCCTCGAGACCGAGCCTGCGGTAGGTCAGGTGGTGGTGCGGGTCCATAAGCCCCACGCCCCGCTACCGGGCGTTCTGCGCAATGTGTATGTCGAAGTGCGTAGGGACCGGGCTGCTGACTGAGACCGATCTCGCCTACATCGGGGTGGGGAGCAATCTCGACCGGCCCCTCGAGCAGCTCTCTGCAGCCAGTATGAAGCTCGCCACCGTCGGAGAGGTGCAGGCCCGGTCGAGCATATACCTCACTGAACCGGTAGGCGGGCCACCGAACCAGCCGCTCTACCTCAACGCGGTCCTGGTGCTGGCCCCGGGAGCGGGGCTCGACCGACCCGAGGCACTCCTGGAGGCACTCCTCGAGATCGAGCGAGGGCAGGGACGGGTGCGCCGCGAACGGTGGGGCGCCCGCAGCCTCGACCTCGACCTGTTGAGCGTCGGCGGTCGCAGCGTCGATTGCCCGCAGTTGACACTGCCCCACCCCCGGATGATGGGGCGGGCCTTCGTCTTAGCCCCACTGTGCGAGGTCGCGCCGGGCTGGCGCCACCCGGTCACGGCTGAGGGTGCCTGTGAGGCGCTGGAACGGGTCGGGAGTGAGTTCGTGGTCCGGACCGACCTCGCTTGGCAGCTGGGGTAGACTGCCTCCCGATGCGCCTATTCGCTATCGCCGATCCCCACCTGTCGAGCGCCCAGCCTATGCCCATGAACATCTTCGGCCCGAACTGGGAGGGGCACCCCGAAGCATTCTTCGAAGGGTGGAGTTCGCTGGTGGGGCGGGATGACCTAGTCCTTATTCCCGGTGACCTGTCCTGGGCGAGAACCCTTGAGGGGGCGATGCCCGATCTCGAATCGATTGCGGCGTTGCCGGGGCGGAAGGTCATCCTCCGGGGAAACCACGACTTCTGGTGGCCCTCGATAAGCAAGCTCCGCGCCGCCCTCCCGGACGGTATGTGGGCCATCCAGAACGACGCCGTCGCGATCAACGGTGTTGTCATCGCCGGTACCCGCGGCTGGACCTGCCCCGGGAGTTACAGTTTCAGCGCAGAGGATGAGAAGATCTATCAGCGGGAACTTACCCGCCTAGACCTCTCACTGGCGGCCGCCTCGAGGCTTTCGGGAGAGCGATTCGTGGTCATGCTCCACTACCCGCCGACCAACTCCCAGCTCGAGCCGTCGGGCTTCACCGAGAGGCTGCTGAGAGCTGCCCCAGACGCCGTCATCTTTGGGCATCTCCATAGCGGGGAGCCGGTCCAACTCCCCGATCTAGGGGAGATAGCCGTCCACTTCGTGGCGGCCGACGCCCTAGGGTTCAGACCGAAGCGGATTGAGACCTGCGCCCTACCTCTGAGTCGGTGAATCCTGGCCGCTGCGACTCGCGCCTCAGGCATTGGCTATGGTGGCACCTACGTTCAGGTCCGGCAGCGGTTGCGGTGTGCTATCCCCGGTGAGGCGCCGGAAGTGGGTGATGGTGTCCTGCCCCCGTTCCCAGGTGAGCAGGATCATCTCGGCACCGAACTTGCTCGGAAAGTCGACCAGGCCGGACTCGACGTCCTCCAGCTGCACGCCGAGGCGGTCTAGGTCGGCCTTGCGCTCCCGGATTACCGAGAGGAGGAAGTTGATCTCTTGGGAGACGTTTCGGGCCTCGGGGCTATCAGGATCCAGGGAGACCAGAGACTGGCGCAGACTCAGCATATCACGGATGGCCTCCTGCATCTCGCCGAGGCTTGTGTCGACCACCGGAAGGAGTCCGGTGGCTTCCTCAAGCGTGAACAGTCTGTACATCCTCAGAGCATCCCTTCTACCGCCCATTCTACCCCTTGTGGTCACAAAGCGCTGTATTGGAGCCCGATCACAGCTATTATCCTGCGAAAGCGAGTGTGCTCGCAACCCTCCAGATAGCTACCAGCCACCGGGATAGTCCGGCGTGGCGCCTTCGCAAACTGCCCTACCACCCGAGTACGGTGGCCAGCAAGGACCTCAGCCCGGTTCGGGGTGGAGGTAGGGCGCGATTCAAGTGAAGAGCTCCCGGAGGCCACCGAAGCCAACGACCGGGTTCTCTCCCCCTCAGGGGCGTAGAGCGCAGCGTGGCCGGCCGAACTGCACATCGTGGGCGTGCACAAGCGTTGGCAACTCACCCCGCCGAGTGCAAAGCGCCCAAAGGCGGGGGCCGAACCGCTCCTGGCCGGTGTGGCATGGCCCAGGCGCTTGCGAACAAACTCCTCAGACCGGACCCCCCAGGTCAGTCCCGTAACGCCCGCTTCGCCGTTGCGGTCTGTCGACCGGGGAGATCCCCACCAAATCCAGAGCGCCTTTGGCCTCGAGCACGTTGTCGTGGGCAGGGATACCATAGTGTCAGGGCAATGGGGCGCGAAGAGCGCGGCGTCACGCCGGCACCGCAGCGCCAATCCCCGAAAGTGGGAAGCGAGGGGAACTATCACATGAACTACAACTTCGATACGTTCCGCGGGGACCTCTTTGGCGGTATCACCTCTGCAGTGGTGGCCCTCCCGGTCGCGCTAGCCTTCGGAGTAGCGTCGGGCTTGGGAGCGGCTGCCGGCCTCTATGGTGCGATCGCAGTCGGCTTCTTCGCGGCGGTGTTCGGCGGCACCCGCTCCCAGATATCCGGCCCCACAGCTCCGATGACCGTCGCCATGGCGGTGATCATCACCAGCCACGCGACCAACCTCACCGAAGCCCTGACGGTGGTCGTTCTGGGCGGTCTGCTGCAGGTGCTCCTGGGCGTCTTGAGGGTCGGCCGCTTCGTGGCCTACACACCCTATGTGGTCGTCTCCGGCTTCATGTCCGGTATCGGCATCATCATCATGCTGATTCAGGCCCTGCCCGCTCTCGGAGCGCCCAACGCGCTAGGTGGGCCTGTGGGGGCGGTTCGGGCGTTGCCGGCGGCGGTGGGCGATATCAACCTCAGCGCCTTCGCTATCGCCACGCTCACGCTCGCTGTCGGAGTGCTCTGGCCCCGCCGACTGGCACGCCTCCTGCCCGCTCCCCTGATGGCGCTGATCGCCGGCACGCTGCTAGGAGTGCTCTGGCTAAACGACGCACCGATCATCGGCCAGGTGCCGACCGGCCTACCGGGAGTGCAGTTCGGGTTGCCTTCCGCCAGCTTCCTGGCGCATGCTGTGCAGCCAGCGCTCATTCTTGCCCTGCTCGGCTCGGTAGACAGCCTCCTCACCTCCCTGATAGCCGACTCGCTGACCGGTACCCGCCACAATCCGGACCGGGAACTTATCGGACAGGGTATCGGCAACATGGTTGCGGGAGTATTCGGGGGGCTGCCCGGTGCCGGGGCCACCATGGGTACCGTGACCAACATACGTGCCGGCGGACTTACCCAGGTATCGGGCGCGTTGCGGGCGGTACTCCTGCTGGCGCTGGTGCTGGGTCTCGGTCGCTATGTCGAGCCGATCCCCCTTGCCGCCCTCGCTGGCGTCCTGATGAAAGTCGGCTGGGATATCATCGACTGGCGCCTGCTCACCCGCATCCATCGCATCCGGCGAGAACACCTTCTCGTCATGCTGATGACGTTGGGCCTGACGGTGTTCGTCGATCTGGTAACCGCTGTAGCGATAGGGCTGATCGCTGCAGGGATGGCCCACGCGCGGCAGTTAGAGCAGTTGGAGCTCGACAGCGTGGTCTCGGTACCGCTGCTGGACCGAACCTTCCTCTCCCTGCCCGGAGTAGACCCCTACGCGGCACGGGTCGGCCTGGTGGCGCTCAGGGGGAGTTTCACCGTCGCATCCTCGCATAAGTTGGTCGGGGTGATAAGCGCGGATATCAAGGATCATGAGGTCGTCATCTTCGATTTCTCCGGCGCCACCTACCTCGACGACAGCGCAGCCATGGTAATAGAGCAGCTCATGGAGGCTGCCACCAAAGAGCAGACCGAGTTCATCGTGATGGGTCTCTCGGGCTCGGTTGCCAACACCCTTCAGACACTCAATATCCTGCAGCAGGTACCCGAGGATCAGATCGTCGCAACTCTGGACGAGGCGCGACAAGTTGCGAACGAACTCCTCAACGGTTGACAGGTCGCCGGGCGAGGTATGCCGGTCCCGCCTGCCCGACATCCACGCGACTGTCCGCCAGCTTGTTACCCCTGTTCGTGACCTGAGGCGTCTCCAAGCCCGTTCGACCACCGATCCGCTGGTCAGCTCAGGCATTCTGCCGAAGGACTCAAGCAAACTGGCAAGGGGCCTCCCGACCGATCTGGCCTCTGGCACGACCGCAGCAAGGTCGGACCGAACGAAGCCGCAGGATGAGTAAGCACCAGGACCTCTCCGGCCGAGCAGCGCTCAACATGGCTGCCCCGCGCCTCACCCCCCTCTCGTCGTCGACGCAATCCCAGTGCGCACCGAGCCCGTCCCCGCATTCACGAGACCAGCCTGCAGGACATCCCAAACCGTTTGAGCGGGTGCCGCCCCGACTCCGCAGCGGGCGTCGACCGAGGCGACAGGCAGGCCTCCTCCCCGACCGCCCACCCCACCCGAGCGGCATAACCGGTAGACTCGAACCTCAGCATGCTCACCACCCCGAGAGACCGCTTCCTCCTCACCACCCTCACCGGCTCCATCATGATGGTGGCGGCGCTCGCGACCGACGCCATGCTGCCGGCCTTTCCCACCATGGCCGAGCACTTCGGCATCGGCGACGCCGCCGTGCAGCAGGTCCTCACCCTGTTCATGTTCGGTTACGCCCTGCCCCATCTGCTGCTGGGCTCGCTCGCGGACCGATTCGGACGACGCCCGGTGCTCCTCGCCGGACTAGGCGTCTACGGCCTCGGGGGCGCCCTCTGCCTGTTCGCTCCCAACTTCGGCTGGCTGCTTGTCGGCCGCTTCGTCCAGGGCATGGGAGCGGCTGCCGGCCCCATCCTGGCACGGGCTATCCTCCGCGACCTCCTCCACGGTGCCGAACTGGGCCGCTATCTGTCGTTCGCGATGGTGGTCTTCACCGCCGGCCCGGTGTTCGGCCCCAGCATCGGCACGCTGATCCTAACCATCGCCGGCTGGCGGGAGATCTTCATCTTCCTCGCCCTGGTCGGCGCCGCCCTGATATTCTGGGTGGCGCGAGGGCTGCCCGAAACCCTCGCCACCCTGGACCCGCAGGCACTCGACCCGAGAGCGGTCGTGAGCAACGCCTGGATCGTCCTCCGGCACCCCCAGTCCGGCGCCATGGTGCTGCTGCTCTCACTCGTCTACGGGAGCCTGGTCGCCTACCTGGGCTCATCGCCGGGTATCTTCATCGGCTTCTTCGGCGTGAGCGAGATCACCTTTGCCCTGATCTTCGCCATCATCGCCGGCCTCTCCTTCTTCTCCCAGGCGATCAACGCCGCGCTGCTCAAACGCTTCCCCCCCGCCCGGATCCTGGAGGTCGTGCTCAGCTTTCACCTGGGGGTCACGCTGCTCATGCTGTGGCAGTCGTATGCGGACCGGGCGAGTGTGCTAAGCCTGACGATCAACCTAGCCGCCTTCTTCGTCTGCTTCTCGTTCATTCTCGCCAACGCCACCGCGCTCGCCATCGACCCCCATAGGGCCCGAGCAGGGGTGGCGTCGGGACTCCTCGGCTTCCTGCAGATTCTGATCGGCACCCTGCTGGGATCGCTGATCGGCAGCTTCGTCGCCCAGGGACCCACCCCCCTGGCGCTGGGCATGTCGCTGATCGCCGCCGCAATCCTGATCGTGTTCTTCGTCACCCGGAGGCAGTTCTCGCTGTCGGCAGCCGTGACCGTGAAGGGGTGACGATCGGCAGACCCGGAGAAACCCGCCTAGAGACCGACAACTCGAGTACCCTCCCCCCAATCGCAGCTTTAGAAGATCTCCGCCTGCGGTGCGAGCCGACCGCCCCCGCGACGGCCTCTCCCGCTCCTTCCGGCTCTACCGCGACCCGAGCGTCGGCGCCAAGGTCTGCCGCCGCTCGCGTGGGCAACGCTGGCTCGCTCCCCACTCCAGCTACCGCGACACCCGCCCGTGCCCGGTCGGCAGCGCCACCCTGGATAGTCGGAGGATCAACCCCAGTCGGTCGCCCCAGACTGCGGAATGGTGGTATGAAGATGTGCAGACCGGCTCAGTCATGACAGCGCCTATTACCGCCGCCATGCTCTACGACCTCGTCACCTGTCCGCACCGGGTGACGATGGACCTCTTCGGCTCCGCGGACGACCGGGAGCCTCCGAACCCCTTCATCAAACTCCTCTGGGAACGCGGCACCCGCCACGAATACGAGGTCATGGCGGGGCTGGACCTACCCTTCCTCGACCTCTCCCCCTTCGCTGGAGAGGAGAAGGAGCGGCGGACGCTGGAGGCCATGCGTCGCGGGGAGTCGCTGATCTATAGTGGCCGCATTCAGGCTGACGGGCTCCTCGGGAATCCGGATCTTCTGCGCAAGGAGGGGGCTGGCTACGCCGCCGGTGACATCAAATCGGGCGCAGGCAGACAGGGGTCCGAGACAAAGCCCAAGAAGCACTACGCCTTACAGCTGGCACTATACACGGACATCCTGGAGCGTAGGGGCCTCTCCGCCCGACGTGGCGGCTTCATCTGGGATATTAGCGGCGAGGAGGTAAGCTTCGATCTCACCCAATCTTATGGGGTGCGCAGCTACTGGCAGGACTACCAGGTGTATCTTGCCGAGGCGCAGGCGATCGTTGCGCGCAAGTCGGAGACGCTAGCGGCTTTCAGCGGGGTCTGCAAGCTCTGCCACTGGCACCAAGCCTGCCTCGCTCAACTGACCGCAGCCGATGACCTCACCCTTATTCCGGAGTTGGGTCGTTCCAAGCGGGACGTCATGAGGGGCGAGGTGGCGACCATACGGGACTTCGCTACGGCCGACCCCGCCCGTTTCCTGATCGGCTCCAAGACGATCTTCCCCGGCATCGGCCGAGCGACCCTTGAAAAGCTGCATGCCCGCGCCAGGCTTATCGCCGCCGGTGAGTCCGCCAGACCGTATCTTCGGGAGCCGGTAACGCTACCGACTGCGGCCCTGGAACTGTTTTTCGATATCGAGGTCGATCCCCTCCGAGATATCTGCTACCTGCACGGCTTTATCGAGCGGCGCGACGGTGACAACGGGGCAGAGCGCTTCGTAGCCTTTTTTGCCGAGGAGCCGACCGAAGCGGCCGAGCGGGAGGCGTTCGCCAGCGCCTGGCGCTACCTGCAGAGCAGTCGACCCTGCGTCGTCTACTACTATTCCAACTACGAGCGGATCTGCTACCGGAAGCTCCACGCCAAGTATCCAGACATCTGCAGCGAGGAAGAGCTCGAAGCGCTGTTCGACCCAGCCCAGGCGGTGGACCTCTATGCCGATGTGGTGCGGAGGTCCACCGAGTGGCCGACGCGGGATCTCTCGATCAAGACGCTCGCCAGCTATCTCGGGTTCACCTGGCGGGACACTCATCCCTCGGGCGCAGCTTCGATCGAATGGTTTGACCGCTGGATCGAAACCGCCGACCCGGAGGTGCGCCGGCGCATCCTCGCTTATAACGAGGACGACTGCCGGGCTACCAGGGTCCTTCGCGACGCGCTTCCCACCCTTCCGGTCATGCCAGGGACCCCACCATGGTGATGCGGCCAAGCTTCTGGCGGACCTGCGGGAGCAGTTGGCGCGGCTTGACAGACCGATTACGTCGTCTGCCGGCTGATTGCCCTCAATCGTGCCAATCTCACATACTTGGCTCACTCGCCAGCTATCCGGTTTGTAATGGAAACTGTAGAAAACTCTCCGTTTTACAACCAAATAGCTTCTGCAGTCCCGTTCCCATCGTGCGCCCCGCTTCTAAGTCGCAAGGATCACCAAGAGCACGATGATCATGGCCAGAAGGAAGCCATAGAAGATGCCGACGGACCAGGATAGTGCAACCCGCTAGACAGAATCGACCTCGGTAGCGTACGGACGGTAGTCCAGTTCAAACGGTGTCATCTTCCTGCCCACTACGACTGCCTCGTAGAGCCTCACGTAACACCTCTCGAGGTGAAGATATCTAGCGTCCATACCCCAGAGGGCGATGACTGGAACGCAACCACCCACGCCGACCAACCAATGCGGATCATCCGATAGCCCCGAGAAGACAAAGACTGCGGCGACCAGCGACACGGCCCACATCTTCATCTGCGCGCTGTTCCCTGCCATGCGAGTGATGACACCCTGCACCAACTTCAGGTGCTCAGCCATCCTCTGGAGGTCAGCGGTCATGCTGACAGGATAGCGCCGTCCGAACGGCGGGAGAGACAAGCAAGGCACAACGCGGAGATCACCGGGCAAACTTATGCAGGGCAGCTCAAGATCACTAGGCTGGCTTTCGAGGCAAGAGGAATCTTGTCGCTGCCCACCTGCCGCTGTTCGCGCAAAGGAGGGCTGTGCATGCCCGACCGGATACACCAGCCGCCTGCTCGAGAACAAGCCGTGGCCCCTTCTGTAGTGGTGAGGTGGTACCCATTTTCAGAGACAGAGTCCATGATTCTGCCCCCACGCCCGTCCCCGAACAGGGTCCCGAGGCGATAGGATCCAGGGCCCGGCCAGCCGAGGGTAACCCGGCCAGCGCGGCGACGGGGCCGACGCCAAAGCGAATGGAGGACGATTCCGGTCCGCAGCGTCCGGTGAGGTCTGCTCCGTCATCACGGCCACCCGGTCAGATGATTTCGAAATAACGTTCCAGCTCCCAATCGGAGATGTGTTTGCGGAACTCGCGCTCCTCCCACTCCCGGGTGGCGGCGAAATGATCGACGAAGGGATCGCCAAATAGCTCCCGGGCGACCTTGGAGGCCTTGAGTCGCTGGGCCGCCTCCCACAGGGTCGCTGGCAGCGCGAGCCGCTTGGGAAATCTCCTATCGTAGGCGTTGCCTACGACCGCTGCTTCCGGCTCAACCTGCTCGGCGACGCCCCAAAGTCCGGCGGCCAGCGCGGCGGCCAGCGCCAGGTACGGATTGGCGTCCGCCGCACTGACCCGGCATTCGATCCGTTGCGATTTGGCACTCCCCGGGACGACCCGCAGTGCACAGGTCCGGTTATCGATCCCCCAACTCGCCTCGGTGGGTGCCCAAAAGCCCGGTATCAGCCGCCGGTAGGAGTTGACGGTCGGCGCCAGCAGCGCCAGCAGCTCCGGCATCAGCCTCTGCTGCCCACCGAGGAAGTGGCGCATGGTCTGGCTCATTCCGTGCGGCGAGCCAGGGTCGTGAAAGACGGCGCTGCCGTCATCACTGCCAAGCGACAGGTGGATATGTCCACTCTGTCCCGGCCAGTCGGGAGACCATTTGGCCATAAAGGTGGCCATCATCCCGGCCCTCTGGGCGAGGACCTTGGTAAAGGCTTTGAACAGGGCCGCCTTGTCCGCAGCGGCGATGCCATCGGAGACGGCGATCGCGGCCTCCAGAACACCGGGACCGGTCTCCTCATGCAGCCCTTCCAACGCCATCTCCATGGTGCGACAGGAGTCCAGTAGCAGGTTATAGAACTCGGAGTGGACGGCGCTGCGCAGCAGCGAATAGCCGAAGAAGTCCGGTGCCATGGGGGTGAGATTGCGGAACCGCTTATCGCGCACCGTCTGCGGCGTCTCCCGAAAGAGAAAAAATTCGTACTCGAAGCCGGCACGGCAGCTGAAGCCGGCTTCAGCCACCCGCTCAAGGACCCGGCGCAGCACACCGCGCGGACAGACAGCCTCGGCCGGCGGTGCGAATTCACCGAGGAAGAATAGCGTCCCTTCCTCCCACGGAATCTCACGGCAGCTGGCGGGGAGCAGACGGACCGGCGCATCCGGATAGCCGGTATGCCAACCGGTGATAGTGACGTTGTCGTAGAGTTGATCCCGCGAGTCCCAGCCCAGCACCACATCGCAGAATCCGAAGCCGCCCTCGAGTGCCGACAGGAACTTCTCCCGCGACATGTACTTGCCGCGCAAGATGCCGTCGAGGTCGAAGACCCCGACCTTCAGATGATCAAGACCCCGCTGCTCGACGATCTGCTTGGCATCGGCGGCGGTTGTGACATCCGCAGGATCCATAAGTCACCTCAGAGCCGGTAGAGGGGATAGCTCAATCAGGACGGCAGACCGGGAGTATAGCACGGCTTCACCTGCTCAGCCCCGCAAGAGGGGAATTCACCGAAGCGGCGAGCGGTCGCCCTCACTACTCACAGACCACCCCGTCTCCGTCGGCATCACGCATGAATCGGTAGGCCGGATGATCTCTGGGCACCGGCGCGATGCCATGCTCCCTCGCCTCGGCACAGGTGATCCGGCCATTACCGTTGCTATCCCAGAGTTCTAGCGGATCGGTAGCCGAACTCGTCGGCTCCTCCTCTAGCTGAGGCATGGACAGGTCGATCACCAACTCCGTCGAGCTGCATCTTGAGAGGACGGCCTCCAGGGCGTCAGCTTCGCGTCGGTCGATGGTGAGGTCATACTTGCGCCGGACCTCCACGATCCGAGCGGCGAACCAGCAGCGATTCAACTCCGGCAGCCAGTCGGCAGCATCGTGGGCACGCTTCACATAGCGGTTGAGGTCTGGAGCGGCCAGGGTAAGATTGAGAAGGTCTGAGGCAAACCGACGCTTCGTTGCATCATTGACTGCACAGAGCCCGCTGTCGTGGGCTTCGGAGACGGCGACCATATGCTCGATGTCGGTCTCTCTTTTGCTAGCGAACTTCTCCCCGGTATAGGGGCTGTAGATCCCACCCAGCGCAGCGATGATCCGATCCTCCAGTGACTGAGGGTAGTAGTAGTCGTCCCGGTCGTAGGGTGAGCAGCGATGCTCCGCAGCAACCACCAGACCGCGCCAGGTGTCGCTTGCTTCGCCGAACTGGAAAGCGAGTAAGGTGACGATGAGGATGGGCAGAGTGAGCAGTGCCGCCAAGGGTGGCCTCATAGTCTGTCTCCCCCTAACTCGGAAGCTGGCAGTATAACAGATCTGGCGAGCACCTCACCGATGGGCAAGGCGCTACACTAGGGCCAAGGGAAAAACCGCGAGGAACAAGGTTTGCGCTCCACATTTCTCCGGGAGAGTGAGTTGGCGATGATTCTAGCCCGAACTGCACAGCGGACCCGAAGGGTCTGGCCTTCAGCGACCTTGGCCCTAGCCGGGGTCGTGGTGCTCGGTGCGGTGGCGACGGCCACCGCCGAGACCGGCACCTTCAGGCTGATCCAGGTCGAGATACACGACTACACCAGCTTTGAATTGGCAGACCAGACGATCACCGGTGGCGCGCTCGAGGGGACGAGCACGATCATCGAGAGCAGCGGCGGTCCGTTCGTGGCGGGCGAGAACAGCCGCTCGACCTGCATGGTCTATGCGAAGCGGAGTGAGGCGGGGCTAGAGCTCGAGTCGTCGTGCGTCACCACCAACGCCGAGGGCGAAAAGCTGTTCCTGTTGGCGCAGCGGACCCTGGGTGATGTCGAGGTCGGGCGAGGGGGCGAGGGCCGCCTGCAGCTCTTGGGCGGCAGCGGCAAATTCGTCGGTGTTACCGGGAGTTGCAGCTATGAGAGCAAGTACTTACCAGACAACTGGATAGTAACGACGGCGGAATGCGAGTGGGAGCGGCCCTAGAAGACGATTTGGGGCATCATCTGCCCTCCCACCCGGCCTGATACCTGAGCGCAGGCACCAAACCGCCGCTCGCGCGGACCTGCCGGCTCACTGCTCTTGCATTTACTGCGACCACCACGTTGCCCTGGTCGAGGTACGGAGCGGGCCGACGCCTGCGAAGACCGAGGCTATATCTCGGATTCCGGCCAGTGCGTGCCAGCGTGAGGCCCTAGCGCCTGTTCAGTTCGAAGATTGTGCGCAGGTAGACACAGGTCTCGCCGGCCTCCAACTCGACGGTGAAGTCACCGGAGCCCAAGGAGGGGGGCAAGACGCTTGCGAAGTCGGACGGTTTTCAGGTTGTGGAGGCTCTCCTCATCGAGGAGGGTGAGGCGGCAGCCGAGGCCGTTTTCGGCGAAGGTGAGCTATGTTCGGAGGTTCTTAGGACTGCGGGTGACGGTGAACTCGGTACAGCCGAGCTTCTGGCTAGCGAACAGGGTGCAGATGGCCTCGATCGCCTAGAGTTGGAAATCGAGGTTGGGTTCGCAGTGGAGTTTCGCCGCGCGGTTCAGGAGCCGCCCTATACCACCTTCAGACCGAAAGCCTCGAAACGGCGAAAGTCGGCCACATTCTCGGTCGCGATAGCCGCGCCGTCGGCGAGCGCCACCGCTGCAATCATGCAGTCGATCAAGGAGCCACGTCGCCGCCCCGTCCCATTGAATAGACGGGCGGCAATCGCCGCGTGATCCGAGGTGAAGTCACTATGCGACTCGACGATCTGGGTTGCCAACGCTAGCTCAGATCCATCAAGGGGGCCGCACAGGAACTCCGCCCAAGCGACCGCGCTCATGCTTAGAGTCTCGCCTGCACCGATCCAATCCCGCAACTTGCGGTCCTCGGGCGACCCCGAGTCCAGCGCCCGAATCAGAAAGCTGGTATCCAGTTGGATCATTGGGGCTCGGAAGGCAGCCGCCGAGCAGATGCGCGGCGCTCGGCCTCCGAGTCCCGCTCCCACTGTGCGAGATCGACTCTGCGCGCACGTAGCGAAGCTTGCAATCGGTCGAGGGCGCCGAGTGCCGCAGCGTCATCCGGGTCCCCTGCTGCCGCAAGCCGAATGGCGCGCCGCAACACTTCGGACTTCGGCACATTCCAGCGCTTTGCCAGCCGCTCGATCGTACGCACGGATTCGACATCCAGCGAGTAGGTCGATTTGATGGTTGTTACGGCCATATGATTAGGATATGGCCATACTCAGAGTCGCGTCAATCCCCCGTGCCGCAGGAGTTCGCGAGTCTTTGGGCTCAGAGTGTCGGCAAGTCGGAGCCGCTCCCGAGATCCTCAACAGCCACCCGCTACGCCGCTACCGATCTGAATCAAGCTGTGTTAAGCGCCAGAGACACGCCCGCACAAAATATGCCCTCACTCGTCTGGGAAGTAATCTTGAGTCTATTCCCCTCAATATCGTAGGTAGCCTCGGGTAGCCATATAGTCGATCAGGTGTTCGGCGAGTCGAGTCCCCAATCAGCATGATCTCGGTCTCTTCGGAAACCAGGTTGCCGTGGGATGGATCCAGAAGCTGGCAGATTGCGGCTCCTGGATAGCATCAGGTATCGTGCTACGGATCTTGGCGGGTTACCCGGCATCTTGGCATGACTGCGCTGACGGGTATTGCGATCCCCCGGCATGCGCGGGGAGGGGATAGACCTTGATGGCGGCACCTTGTGGTGGGGCGTGGCAAAACAGGTGTGCGGAGGGCTACCTCAGGGTGTTGGCTGACCAGGTTCAGGAGGAGTTGCGATATGAAGCACAGGGTGGAGTTCGCCCCGGCGTACTCGATGATCACGGTGGAGCTGGAAGCTGGCGAGTCGGTGAAGGCCGAGCCGGGAGCGATGGTCGCGCAGAGCAATGTGCAAATGCGCACCGGTATGCCATCGGGCTTGATGAAGGGCTTCCGGCGGATGCTGGGCGGCGAGAGTTTCTTCATGAACACCTTCACCGCTGAGAGCGGTGGCGGTTGGGTAGCGCTGGCCCCGTCATTACCGGGGGACCTGGGAGTGCTGGAGCTGCAGCCGGAGCAGCCGGTGCATATCCAGGGCAGTTCGTTCCTGGGCGCGACGGTGGACGTCGACGTGGACACCAAATTCCAGGGTTTCCGGGGGATCCTCTCAGGAGAGTCGCTGTTTTTCGTCCGGGTGGAGGCGCGAGGTTCCGGTGAGCTGGTGTTTTACAACTGCTATGGCGCCATGAAGGAGCTAGCGGTAGCGCCCGGTGAAGAGTTGGTGGTGGACACCGGTCATGTGGTGGCCTTCACCGCCGGGGTCAGCTACGACATCGGCAAAGTGGGTGGCCTGGGCTCGCTGGTACTGGGTGGCGAGGGCCTGGTGATGAAGTTTCGCGGCACCGGAGTGGTGTGGGTGCAGACGCGAGCCTTGTCGGCGTTGGCGGCGATGCTGCAGCCTTTGCTGAAATCGAAATCGAACTGATGCGACGTGGCAGCGCCTGGTTTTTGCGGACTGGGACGGGGCGCCAGGCGCGTCTGAGTGAGCCCGGCGGCCTGGATTTTCGGTCGCTTCGCCGACCGTCAGCCTGGCGTTGCAGTGGCGACAACAACCCAGACCGTGCAAGCACGCGCCAACCCGACGAAGTCATTCCATGCTGACACCGAAGACCAGTGAAAGCGATCCACTCCGCATCGCCGCGGTGACCCCGGGCGATGGCCAGGGCCGGATCGGCATCACGCTCTGCCCCGGCAAGACCGATCCCGCCACGATTTCGGGAGCCTGGGCCCGCGATCTGGACACCGACCTCGACGCGATTCAGCGCTGGGGGGCGACCGCAGTGGTCAGCCTGATCACCGACGAGGAGATCGACCACCTGTCGGTACGCGATCTCCCGAAGGGGGTCCGGGACCGGCACCTGGAGTGGTGGCACGCGCCGATCCCGGACGGGCGGCCGCCGGGACCCGAGTTCGAGGCCGCCTGGGCGGTCGCCGGCGAGGCCATCCGGGACCGACTGCGGTTGGGCTTCGACGTGCTCATCCATTGCCGGGGTGGTCTGGGCCGCGCCGGAACCATCGCCGCCCGCCTGCTCGTGGAGCTGGGCGCGCGCCCGAACGACGCGATCCGCCGCGTGCGCGACGCCCGATCCCGCTACGCCATCGAGACCATGTCCCAGGAAGTCCATGTGGCGCAGTGCACGCTTCGAGCGCCGCTGGCTCCATCGCGGAGCGCAGAGGATATCCGCGACCGGGCGCTCGGGGCCTTCCTCGGTCTGGCGGTGGGCGATGCAGTCGGCACGACGCTCGAATTCTGCTCTCGCGACGCGCAGCCGCGCCTGCAAGACCTAGTCGGCGGCGGCCCGTTCGAGCTGCCGCCCGGCGCCTGGACCGACGACACGGCCATGGCGCTGGCGCTCGCCGACAGCCTGGCGGCCTCCGAGACGCTCGACTGCCGGGACCTGATGGACCGCTTCATCAGGTGGTGGCAGGAGGGTGACTATTCATGCACCGGCCACTGCTTCGATATCGGCAATACCACCCGCCAGGCACTGGACCGGTATCGACGAACCGGCGACCCACTCGCCGGTTCGACCGATCCCCCGAGCGCAGGCAACCGCTCCCTCATTCGGCTCCCCCCCGCGGCCCCCCCCGCCGGTCCGACCGACCCCCAGAGCGCAGGCAACGGCTCGCTGATGCGGCTCGCCCCGGTCGCCCTCCGGTTCTGGCACGACCGGCCGCGCCTGATCGCCGACGCCGCCGACCAGTCCCGGACAACCCACGGAGCCGAGGAAGCCGTAGGCGCCTGCCGGGCGTTCGCGGAACTGCTGGCGGAGGCCATCGCCGGGTCACCGCGCGCCGACCTCCTTGCCCGGAGATCGTTCGAGGGAGCGCCGGCTGTCGCTCGGGTCATGGCCGGCAGCTGGCGCGGACGCCCCAGGAACAGGATCCGCTCCAGCGGGTACGTCGTGCACACCCTTGAAGCCGCCATCTGGTCGGTCGCCCGTACCGGCGACTTCCGCAACGCGGTGCTGCTCGCAGCCAACCTGGCCGACGACGCCGATACGGTAGCGGCGGTGACCGGACAGCTCGCTGGCGCCCTTTACGGCCTGAGCGGCATCCCCGACAGCTGGCTCGAACGGGTCGCCTGGAAGGATCGGCTCCTGGAAGCGGCGCAGCGGCTGTTATCGGCATCCCTCGCCGACCGGGCGGAGTCGGCAGAGTAGTCGAAGCGAGGCGACCGGTAGCCGGCACGTGAGGAGCGGCGCGCTACTCCGGCGGGCATATAGGCGAGCCCGTCACCGTGGCACGATCCCAGCCACAGTCGCGATCCGAATCATGGTGGTGGGCGAGACGAACCCGTCGATGGCGGGGTGCACGAACACCCGCTCGAAATCGCGGGGCTCTGGACCGACGACCGCCACGCTGCTCGTCTCCAACGCCTGCTCCCGCGGGTCGGTGACCTAGTTGCCCTCCCTGTCGGCATGACCGGCGACGAAGATCACGGGACTGCCAAGCGCAGGTTGCCGGGTCGGAACCCGAGCGACATCCTTACCGCACCAGCCTGACTCCACGCGACAGACGCATCAGCCTCTCCTCGGCTCAGCCGGCGATTGCCTGTCCGCCAACACCTCGATACGGGAAAGTGCAGCGCTTTTGGGTCCCGAGCTAGCTGGCAGGCGGCGTCAGAGGCACGTCCCAGCTAGGCGTCTCCCAGGCTGGGAAGCAAGGGAATTACCAACTTGACAGCCCACTCTAACAACAAACGTTGGAGATAAGGCATTCGCTTTTACTCAGCCTTTTTCTTCTCACTCAGTTTTTTGGCTGCTATCTTCTCAACACCTTTGAACATGGCTCGGGCCAAGTCTTTGGGGTCGGTAGGCATGGGTCGGCGAGCCGGTTTCTTCTGCTCACCACTCATAGCCAATCTCCTTGGTATCCTAGGCCCTGCCAACAGTGTACAGTGGGTTTTGGCGCAAGTACCGAAACAATACACGGTCACTGAAATCGATTATTCAAGGACTTGATGGTGGCAGTTCACTATCACACGGGCCAGTTCCCGCCTGACGAACGGCTCGATTGGCAAAAGCTGATCCCCCTCATCGGCCCGGCCCAAGCAGCGATAGCGCGCTACGATGGGATGCTCGCCGCCATTCCAAATCCCGGCGTTCTGCTCGCGCCCCTCACCACCCGCGAAGCGGTGCTCTCGTCGCGCATCGAGGGCACCCAAGCCACTATGGGGGAAGTTTTGGAGTTCGAAGCTGGGCAGGAACCGGACTCCCCTGCGCTCCGCGCTGACATCCGCGAGGTGCTTAACTACCGTGCCGCCCTGCGGCGGGCGGAAGAGATGCTTGAGAATCTTCCCCTAGCCGGGCGGGTCATCCGCGAGGCGCACTCCGTGTTGCTGGCCGGGGTTCGTGGCGAGGGTAGAGCACCTGGTGAGTACCGACGAATCTCCAACTGGATTGGGCCGCCCAACTGCACCATCGATGAGGCTACCTTCGTGCCCATCGGGGCGGACAAGCTCCCCGACGCCATGAGTGCGTGGGAGCGCTACCTTCACCGGGATGCCCCCGACCGACTGGTGCAACTCGCTATCCTTCACGCCGAGTTCGAGGCCCTACACCCATTCCTGGATGGCAATGGCCGCCTGGGGCGCTTGCTGGTGCCTTTGTTTCTGTGGCAACGCAACCTCATCCGGGTGCCCAGGTTCTATATCAGCGCCTACCTTGAGCCACGCCGTGACGCTTACTACGACGGTCTACTTTCTGTCTCGCGCGATGACGATTGGACCGGCTGGTGTCAGTTCTTCCTAAGAGCAATGAAAGAGCAGGCAGAGGACAATATGGTCAAGACACAGAGCATTATCGACCTCTACGACGACATGAAGCGGCAGGTAGCGGACCTGACCCACTCCCAGTACGCCATTCGTGCCTTGGACTGGCTATTTGAACGCCCGATCTTCCGCCTCCCCGATTTTGCGGTGAAGACAGATACTCCTCCACGAACGGCGCGTCGGATTCTGGAGGTGTTGTGCGAAGGCGGTGTGCTACGGGTAATCATTCGCGGTCGCGGCAGTCGGGCATCCCTTCTCGCATTTCCCGCTCTCTTGAGCCTTGTTGAAGGGCAGCAAGTATGGTGATGGTCACGTATGACACACAAATCTCTTTGTGTGTCATTTATATACCAAACTGACCAACAATGCGGAGTGAAATCGATTCCCCACTAACCCTCGCCAGGTAAGCCGCTTCCCGCTCATTCCTACCGCTAACGCCCCCATCTGCTTTATCGCGTCCCAATCCCTGACGTTGTGACGCCCCACAAACTCACTAATGTAGCGGTGTAAGTGCTTACTCATCTTGTGGTAGACGCCACTATGTGCCCATTGCTGCAACCGGTGCTGTGCTAACTCGGTTTGTATCTCTCCCCTTCACACCGACTACAGCAGCCTTAACCTACCGCGCCCCGGCCAGCCCGGATCTATCAGCGTGTTTGTTACCTTCCCGACCGCCCATGTACGTCTCTTTAACCTCGGCAGACCCGGAGAGGCTGATAGGTCCATCCTCTTCCCACGCCTTGCGGATTCGATGAATCATGAACCAAGCGGTCTTCTGAGAGACGCCTAGATCCCTGTGCAGTTATCCACTTGCGCAAGGGGAGTCTGCTGCACTCCATCGGAGTACCCGTCTTGACGCTGAAGTAGCTCTGGCAATCCCTACACCAGTAGGGCATCGGCTTCTCGTTCTTAACCGGACTGGCACGGGCGCTGCCACAGTAGCGCCCAGCACTCCAAAAGACACCTTCGAACCACTCTCTAGCAGCCCCTTCATCGGGGAATATTTCGAACAGTTCAAAGGCCGTTAAACCGTTGCGATAGCTCTTTCCAGCCGCAAGTCGACTCGAACCAGACAGCTTAACAAGTTAGGTTAGCAAGTCCCACGAGTAACTCATCGACAGTGGTCGCCTCCGCATATTGGGCCGGAGACTGCCCTGCCCTGAGCGCGTCGAAGTGCGCCCTGCCGCATCTGATCTTGGCGCTCTCGGTGGTGCGAAGATCGCTGCTGAACAGGCTGCCCTTCGTCTCAACTACCAGGTAGAGCCGCTCCCCCTCTTCAGAGTCGACCAGCACGGCCCAGTCCGGGTTATAGCTCCCGAGCGGCGTCGGCACCTTGAACCAGCTGGGGAGCTTGGCGTACACCTTGACGGCGGTGTTCTGCTCTAGCTGCTCCGCAAACTTGGCCTCGGTACCGGACTCGTAGACGACCTGTTCGTAGACCGATTTGGTCGAGTCGAGCATGTTCCTCAGGTAGCCGGTCAGCTCCTCCTCTTCGAAGAGTTCCTGGGCGTAGTAGCTATCCTCCCCGAGGCGGCGGTAGCTGATGCCGTCGACCAGCGCCTGCTGTTTACAGCGGTTGATGGCCTGGGCAGCGAGTTCGATGAACCGTTGGGGATTGCGCTTGAAGTCAGCGAGGCGTCCGCTCTCAGAGAGGATCCGCTGGATGCTGCGTCGGGTGAGCTGGGTCCGGTCCTGAAGTTCGGTGAGCAGATCGGGCAGTTCGGTCTCGGTCTCATCCAGGCCCACGGGGGCCGAGACGGCCCGCTCGGTCGCCTCCACCCCGGCCTTACCGATGGCGATATCGGCCTTGCGCTACTGGAGGCGGGTCCTCGGGATGGCTGGAGCCTCCCGAAGCGCCTGGGTGCACTGGGTGAGCAGCTCTTCGTTGTCGAACGCCACCCGGTAGGTGGTCTTAGGTTTGATCCGGTCCCAGAGCGCCCTGAATTCGGGGCTCTGGAGCAGCGCCTGACGGGGGCGTACCTTGCGCCGTTCGTCGGCATTCTTGATCTCGAAACGGCCAGCCAGCTTGCGCAGCTCCGCGGCGATCTCAGCGCGCTGTCCGGTGAACTTCTCCGGGACGATGAACGGTTCCTCGTTGAGCGCCAGCCGGAGCAGGTCCTGGATCCGCCCCGTCCCGTCGATGTAGCCTAGCGACTTCAGGTGGCTCCACAGCTCCTCTGAGGCTTCAAAGCCGAGCGCCGTCACCGCCCCGTCTGTGCTGGTGACCGGGATGGCGGCGAACTGGCCTGGCTCTACGACGCCGAAGCGAATCCCGGTGTCGGCCTCGATCTCGTGCTGCAGCTTCTCGGCGAACTCCTCGTAGCTCTCGTTCGCGACGACCGTGAGGGTGTTGAGGCCAGAGTCGCGCAGGCGTCTACCCTCCTGGTCAACGCAGAGGCGGAGGCCGCGGCCGATCGTCTGGCGCCGCTCCCGCTCGCTCCGAATCTCGCGCAGGGTGCAGATCTGGAAGACGTTGGGGTTGTCCCAGCCCTCGCGCAGCGCCGAGTGGGAGAAGATGAACTTGAGCGGCGTCTCCAGGCTCAGGAGTTTCTCCTTCTCCTTCATGATCAGGTTGTAGGCCCGTTCGGCGTTGTCGCGACCAGCCTGGTTCTTCTCGCTGGTCTCAGTCCAGCTGCCCCGCTTGTCGATGGAGAAGTAGCCGTTGTGAGCCTCCTCGGCGGCGCTGGCGGGGTCCTTTCCCTTAAAGAGGTCGAGGTCCTGGTAGTCGGGGTGCTGGGCGAGGCGCCGGTACTCCGCTTCGAAGAGCTGGGCGTACTCCCCCTTGACGGCATTGCCCTCGGCGTCGTAGCGGCGGTAGTACTCTACTCGGTCGATAAAGAAGAGGCTCAGCACCTTGATCCCTTGGGGGCGCAGGCGCCTCTCCTTGTCGAGATGTTCCCGGATGGTCCGGCGGACCAGCTGGCGCTGAACGGTGCGGGGGTCGACGTCGCCGTAGGTCTCGCCTAGGCGGAGGTAGTGCTCACTGCCGGGCAAGCGGAGTTCGACGAACTCGTTGCGCTTCTCAACCCGGATCTCACCGATGCGGAAGTCGCGGTAGACGGCGCGACCGGTGGTCTGTTCGAGGTCGTCGCCATCCTGGACGATCCTCTCCTGGCGGCGGACCGACCCTCCGGCCGTCTCGACGTCGAGTTCGAGCTTGGCGCTGATGGTCCCGCGGCGGTTGCTCGTCGACAGCAGCCGGAGGTAGGGACGATTGTGGGCATCTTGGAGCGTAGCCGACGCCACCTCGATCTGTTTCACCAGTTTGCGTTCGTAGGCGTCGACGGCGTCGAGCCGGTAGATCATCTGATACCGGTCTACATGGGTCGCCGAGTAGCGGAGGGTGCAGAGGGGGTTCATCGCTGCCAGGGCCTCTTTGCCGCGTCCCTGCAGGCCGCCATCGACACTCTGCGGTTCGTCGACGATCAGGACGGGGCGGGTGGCCCGGATCAGGTCGATCGGTTTCTCGCCGCCGGTCTTCTCGTTCGCTTGGTAGATGTTGTTGACATCTCTCTTGTTGATGGCGCCGACCGTCACCACCATGATCTGGATCTGGGGGCTGGTGGCAAAGTTGCGGACCTGACCGAGCTTGGCAGAATCGTAGAGGAAGTGGTTGAAGGGGGTTTCTGAGTAGAGGGCCTGGAAGTGATCTTCCGTGATCTGGAGTGATTTGTAGACGCCCTCTTTGATTGCGATCAATGGGACTGCGATGACGAACTTGGTGAAGCCTCAGCGTTTGTTCAGTTCGAAGATCGTGCACAGGTATGATGTCGGTCTTGCCGGCCCCGGTCTCCATCTCGACGGCGAAGTCGCCGGAGTCCAAGGCAGCAGGGGTCAAGCCGTTGCGGAGTTGGACGGTTTGCAGGTTTTGGAGAATCTCCTCGTCAAGCAGGGTGAGGCGGTTGCCGATTGCGGAGGTTGAAGCCGATCGAGTGCCGGGATTCGGAAATCATGGGGTTTCGGTGGGAGCTTCCGGATCCACAAGCTAGCAACCTACGGCTTCTGGGCAGTACCAAGGTGGTATCGTGATATGGATTTTGGCGGGCTACCCTACCGACATCTTGACATGACTGTGGTGACGATATTGCGACGAACGAACAGATGACGCGCAAAGCTTGGGGCAAGACTGACAGGGAGAGGGGCGGCGCCCACCCACTGGCGCATCACTGTATGGATGTGGCAGCGGTATTTGCGCGGATGACGGAGTTACCGACCATCCGTAATCGGTTGAATGTCGCAGCAGACGCCCCGCTAACGGATTCGGCTCGCCAGCGGCTAGCAGCCTTGGTGTTCCTGCATGACATTGGAAAGTTGCATCCGGGATTTCAGGCGAAGGGCTGGCCCTCAAAACTGTGGAACAGGTCTTTGAGGGGGCATCTGAAGGAAGGATGGGAATTCCTGACACTGGCCTTGAAATGGCCGGAGCACCCGTTTCACGAGACGATGAAGGAGATTATGCAATGGGGAGCGGTCGCACCACTCATTGCAGCGACTATTGCGCATCACGGGCGGCCCGTAGAACCATCGTCAGCTCCGACACTCAAGGATTGGCCTTCCTTGCCCCATTACGACTGGCGGGTAGAAGCATGCGTAATGGACGAAGCATTGCATTGCTGGTTCGCCGGAGCCTTCGAATCCGGGGGGGCATCTCTGTCGGGCAGGCCGCAGTTCCACCACGCAGTTGCCGGGCTAGTAGCACTAGCGGATTGGATCGGATCGGATACGAGATTCTTCTGTTTCGCGGAACCTCTGGACCGCAGCTACGACTCCACAGCCCACAATGCTGCAGCCCAAGCCCTAGCGGCAATCGGCTTGGACCCTGGCACGTTGGCCACTCACCCAGTACCGGATTTTGCGAAGCTGTCAGGCTTCCCCAAACCCAACTCGGCACAGATCACAGTCGGGAATGTGGAGTCGACAGCACGACTCCTAATTCTTGAAGCCGAAACTGGATCGGGCAAGACGGAGGCCGCACTGTGGCGCTTCACTCAGCTCTTTGCTGCAGGAGAGGTCTCGGGCCTCTACTTCGCTGTGCCGACGCGCGCCGCTGCCAGACAGCTTCATAGCCGTATCGTTAAAGTGCTGCACCGGGTGTTCGGCGAAGCTGCACCCGAAGCTGTCTTAGCTATCCCCGGCATGCTGCGTGCGGGAGAATTCGAAGGCCAACGTCTGCCGCACTGGCGCGTAAGGTGGGATGACGATGCACAATCGGCTCCGCAACGATGGGCGGCGGAGCACGCGACACGGTTCCTAGCAGCATCGGTCGCGGTCGGCACAGTGGACCAAGCGATGCTCGCGGGACTTCAGGTTAAGCATGCGCACTTACGGGGCAGTGCGCTAACTCGCAGCCTTTTGGTGATCGACGAAGTTCACGCCTCCGACGCCTACATGACCGAGATTCTAGTGCAACTCCTAGAAGGTCATCTCGCCACTGGGGGCTATGCAATGCTGATGTCTGCAACGCTGGGTGCACGAGCGCGGGTGCGCTGGACTCGCGACACATTACCGGAGTTCGGAGTCGCAAGTGCGGCACCCTATCCGGCGGTCTGGGTACAAGGGGAAACCGAACCGCGTGTAGCGACAGGAGCAGGCCGGCCTAAGGCAGTACATCCAGAAACTGTGCCGACGATGGATCCGGGGGAAACAGCGGAACGAGCAATCTCGGCAGCGAGGCAGGGTGCACGAGTCCTGGTGATCCGCAACACAGTCAGCAAGGCGGTGGCCACTTGGCGCGCTGTACAGGAGGCTGGGGCCGGATCACTACTGATGCAGGTGGCGGCCGGGCCAGCGCTGCACCACGGCCGCTTCGCAGTCGAGGATCGCTCCCTGCTCGATCAAGCCGTGGAAACGGCACTTGCCCCCGACAAAGATCGAGAACGACGAGGTTGTATCGTCATTGGAACACAAACTCTGGAACAGTCTCTCGATATTGATGCCGATCTACTGATTTCCGATCTCTGTCCGATGGATGTGTTATTGCAGCGCATCGGGCGTCTACACCGACACGACTTGCCCCGGCCTGAGGCCTTCGAGGCTACCCACGCCGTCGTGCTCCTTCCAGAAGATGGGTTAGATCGTCTTACGGCGCCGGCTTTCTTTAACGGGCTAGGGGGGTGGGAGGAGGGAGGAGGGTTTAACGGCATCTATCAGGACCTCGCAGGACTGGAGTTGACCCGCCAGTTGATCGAAGAGCATTCTGTTTGGCAGATACCGGAGATCAATCGCAGACTTGTAGAAGGTGCCACCCACCCCGACCGAATCGCCAGGCTAATTGCTGAGAAGGGGGAGGATTGGGAGCGCTATGACAGGATAAACGGCGGTGCGAGAGCAGCGGAAAGGATGATTGCCAAGTACAACGTGCTGGATCGCTCGACAAGATTCGAAGACCTGCGCTTCCCCAGTTCCGATGAACGGATCATGACCCGCCTGGGGGAAGAAGGTGTGATCCTGTCATTCGAGCCACCGCCCGAAGGTCCCTTTCACTGCTCCATAACGCGGATTGCCCTGCCGGCACGCTGGTCCCACGGGATCGCGAAAGATGACCGAGTGGAGATCACGCAGGACAAAGCCGGCCTGATCCTGTCGGTCGGAGAATGGCGTTTTCGCTACTCGCGTGAAGGGCTGGAGCAAATCGCCTCTTGACAAGCTTGACAAGGTATCTCTGGATCTGGTTGGATAAGGAACTATGTCACTGGTTGTAAAGTGCGCTTTCTGGTCATGAACCACCTTTATACGTAACGAGCTTTATTTGGAGGAACAGATGATGTGGCTCAGAGCAAGCTTGGAGCTCGAGTTTCCAAGGCGACTTGGTAACTGGGGCGGCACTCGCCGATGGACGTGCATCGCGATGCTGGCTTTTTCCCGAAAGCAGTCTCGGGATAGACCCGATGTGACTGGGTGTGGGCCATTCGGTCAGACAGGTTCCCCATCGCTCATGGGGTCGCCAACGGTACCGGATCGGTAAATGAACCTTTTGACCGATCCGGTCCTGACTCTTTCTGGAGGCAACCAGGCTTCGCTCCCCGCCCTGTTTGCAGCGATGGCCAGGGGGGAGGTGCGGGATTTTCCCGTATTGCGTCCGCACCAGCGCCCGGCCTGGCACATGTTCCTTGTGCAGCTTGGTGCGCTGTCGCTTCGGGCAGCGGACATTAATGAACTCCCAAAGGATGCAGAGGAATGGGCCAGTGCCTTGCGTGGATTGACGCCGAACCATACTGACGACGCGCCCTGGCGGCTCATTGTCGACGAATGGGATAAACCGGCCTTCCTACAACCGCCGGACCCGGGTAGCCTTAAGTGGTCCAAGGTGGAGACGCCTGACGCTTTGGACCTGCTCATCACCTCCCGCAACCATGACCTGAAGCAGACCGTGGCAAGGCAGGCGACGGCGGAAGATTGGATATTCGCGTTGGTATCGCTGCAAACGTGTGAGGGCTTTGGTGGCAGAGGGAATTATGGTATCGCCCGCATGAACGGTGGATCATCCAGCCGCCCGATGCTGGGACTCGTCCCAGGCCGAGAGAAGGACGTGTCTGTAGATCCTTCCGCGTGGTGGGCACGGGACGTTCAACGATTAGTCAAGGCGCGCGCAGTAGAGGGAAGAGAAGTCGGCATCGTGGGCGGACCTGCCCTCCTATGGTGCCTCGACTGGCCGGGAGGTCAACAACTTGACTTGCGCAACCTAGACCCTTGGTTCATCGAGATATGTCGCCGGGTGCGGTTGGTGGGCGCGGACGGTGTGATCTCTGCTCGGCGCACCACATCGAAATCTGCACGGATCGACGCGAAGGTGCGCAAGGGCAATCTTGGCGATCCTTGGGCACCGGTCCACAAGATGGAAGGCAAGAGCCTTACGATCAGCGGCGGGAATTTCGATTACAAACGGCTTTGCGAACTTCTGTTCTCCGGCGATTGGGAGGTGCCACTCCTCGCTCGGCCGGAAAGTAGCGAAACCGGCGATATGCTTCTGGTGGCCGAGGCTCTTTCGCGCGGCAACAGCAAGACTGAAGGTTTCAAATCCCGTGTCGTCCTAGTGCCAGGACAGGTAATATCGCTTCTTCCGTCGGAGACCACCGCAACTCTTTCCAAAGCGCAAATGCAGGAGATCGAAGGATTTGACGGAGCTATAGGGAAGGCACTTGCACTGATGGCTGCGGGGGGTGAGCGCAGTGCTGTCAAGAAGGAGCATTATGCTCATGCTAGACCAGCACGCGCGCGCTTCGACCGCGCCGCCGATCAATTGTTCTTCCCCAGCCTGTGGCGGCGAGTCGCAATCGCTTCACATAGCGACGATGCGGTTTTCAAGGCTAAGTACGACTTCCTCGACAATTTGATGAAAGCGGCGCAGGCCGAATTGGATGCCGCGCTGCCCGCAATCTCCTGCGCCGCGATTCACCGACCCAGGGCAGAAGCACGAGCACGGCAGGTCTTCAGGGGAACCCTGCGAGGCAACCCTGCTTGTCGCGAACTGTTCATCGGAGAGGAAATGAATGTCGCAGTGTAAGGAAACCCCAACGCAGGCAGTGATGGCCGCCGCCGCAATGATGCGAAACCTTGACCCTGGCCCGCTGGCAGAGTTACGCCGGATGGACGCTAGCACAGGCGCACCTGCATTCTGGCGACTCGCAGCGAAACATCCAAACACTATCGGGGGAAGAAAAACGCAGGAGCGGTGGATCGAAATCATCCGCATAGTCGCCATCCTGACTCCAAAGGGCGACCCTGCTACTCGGCCTCCCTTGCACGACCCCAACCGCCGACTCGGTGCAGTGTTATGTGATGGTGGCAGTCCGTCTTGGCCCGGTGGTGGACAGCCGAGGCCAGCTTTCAGCGAACGCCGGCTAGCGCAGCTCATGGCCGCGCGCGGGCCACAGCGCGCGATACTCCTAGAACGCGCAGCCCGAATGCTTGCAGGCAGCCGAGAATCGGGCAGCGGAGTCGATGTTGTCGACATAGCCTGGATATTACTCAAGCCTGACAACGGGCAGCGGCTGGCCGAACCGTATTACCGTCGACTCGACCGGGCCGAACGGGCCATCGAAGAAGGGACTGCTTGATGACAAGACCGCGTTTCCTGCAAATCCACACGCTGAGCCCCTATACGGCCGCGCTTCTCAATCGGGACGACAGTGGGCTGGCGAAGCGCCTGCCCTATGGCGGCGCGCTGCGCACGCGAGTGTCATCCCAGTGCCTCAAACGGCATTGGCGCATCGCCGACGGCCCCCATGCATTGCTTTCCATCAATGGCGTGGAGAAATCCATCCGTTCGCGCGATCTTGTGACGGACGGTGTTGTTGCTGAAGCCCGTAGTCGTCTCGGGGAAGAACTCGTGGAGGAGGTCGCCTCAGCGCTCGAGCCCTGGTTTCAATTCGCAGTGTATGGCTCAAAGAAGGAAGATCGCCCGAAGGAGCGGGGGGGCAAGACATCCAAGTTCATGGAGAAATCCAGTAGACAAACCCTCCTGTTCGGCAAGCCGGAGGTTGACTGGCTCACATCGGAGTTTGTACGTCTCTGCAAGGAGGCGGATGGCGATCCTGATGCTGCGTTCCGCCTAGGGGGTGAATGGGTGGATGGCGCTGATGTTTCCAATAAGGCACAAGGGGAAAAGAAGGCATTCCTGAACAACATGAAGGTGATGCGCGAGAACGCTGCACTACCTGCTGGCCTTACATCGGCGCTGTTCGGGCGAATGGTCACATCGGATCCAGATGCGAACATTACTGCACCGATGCATGTCGCCCATGCGTTTACAGTCCACGCGGAGGAAGCGGAGAGCGATTACTTTACCGCTGTCGATGACCTCTCGGGCGATGAGCCGGGGGCGGACACGATTCAGGAGACCGAACTGACTTCCGGCCTATTCTATGGCTACGTCGTCATCGACTTACCGGGGCTGGTATCGAACCTCGGCCGTGATGCGGAGCTAGCAGGACAGGTACTGCATAATCTGATCTACCTGATCTCTGAGGTTTCCCCTGGAGCCAAACTGGGATCCACTGCCCCTTATGGTCGGGCATCTTTCATGCTGCTGGAGGCCGGGGACAGGCAACCCCGTAGTCTGGCCGAAGCCTATCGCACTCCCTGCGACCCTCATACCGGACCAGCGGTTGCAGCCCTGTCACAGCACCTTGCGGCGCTGGATGAAGCCTATGCGACTGGGGAGGAGCGGCGCATGATGTCGCTGACGAATACCGAGGTGCCGGGAGCCGAGAGCGGGTCGCTAGCCGATCTCGCAAGTTGGGTGCAGAGCCTGCCGGGGGCGGCATTGTCGTGAACCCTTGCTGGCTGGTCCTGCGACTCGAAGCACCGCTGATGGCCTTCGGGGGTGTGGCGATAGATCAGGTCGGCCCGGTGCGGGATTTCCCAGCGGCCTCGATGCTAACCGGACTGATTGGCAATGCACTCGGCTGGCACTGGTCAGACAGCGCTGCGCATCAAGCAATCCAGAACCAACTGATCTTCGCAGCGCGTCGCGAACGGGAAGGGGTGCTGCTGACCGACACACAGAATGCGCAGCTTGCTGGGACCGACAAGGGCTGGACAACGCGTGGAGCACCGGAGGGACGGGGCGGTGCAAGCTATGATGCTCCTCATCGGCGATTGCGGGACTATCACGCCGATCTGTCGGTACGTGTCGTGCTGCGTCTCGTCCCGACAGAAGGGGTCCCGACGCTCGAAGATCTGGCAGAGGCCTTCGATCGGCCTGCACGGCCGCTGTTCCTGGGGCGCAAGCCGTGCCTACCTTCCGCCCCTCTGCTAGCAAACGAACCGGCCCGCTGGGTAACCGGCAACACGGCTCACGAGGCGCTGCGCACTGTGCCCGGACAGGGAAATCTCCGCGCGCTGTGGCCGGTGGGACAGGGCCCCGAGGCGGGTAATGGTGTTGACCGTATCACCGACCTAGCCGATCTACGGAACTGGCACACCGGTCTACATAGCGGATCGCGCCGCGTGGTAGAGGGCCGGGTCACTCCAGAGGTCACCGGATGACGTCACTGAACCTGATCCGTGTGCCGGTGGCTACTAACGCGCTCGCGCGTTGGGCGGGAGAGCGTGGCTGGGCCCGAGGACATGGCAGGGTCGCCGCCTTCGACGAAGGACGCGCGTTGCATCATCTGCTGAGCGAGATACTGGGGCCAGGTGTGCTCCGTCCTTTTCGAATGCTTGTCCCACCCCGTCGGACTCAAGGCAACCTTTATGGATATTCCAAGCTAGACGCAGTGGCGCTGCACGCGGCCGCTCGGGCTCATGCCCTGCCAGATCATCTGAGTGTCCTGTCTCTTGATCGGCTGGAGGGCAAGCCCATGCCTAATATCTGGCGTGTCGGGCAACGGCTGGGGTTCGACCTTCGTGTGCGTCCCATCCGGCGGCTGCGTAGTGAATGGTCTACCCCGTCGGGAGAGAAGATTAGCCAGGGGTCTGAGATTGATGCATTCTTGCTAGAAGTCCTGCGCCAACATCCCACTGCGCCCGACGGAATGGTGGAAGAGAATCGGACACGCGAAGTCGTCTATCTGGACTGGTTGGCCCAGCGGCTAGCGCCCGCCGCCGAGCTCAATCGCTCGACAAGTCGCCTCGCGCGGTTCCGACGTACCCGCGTCTCGCGCGGAAACAGTGGCCTTGAAGGACCAGATGCCACGATCCACGGAACCCTGACCGTGACCGACTCTGCCGCTTTCGCCGGACTGCTAGCGCGCGGAGTCGGACGGCATCGCGCCTATGGCTACGGCATGCTGCTGCTGCGACCTCCAAACCGGCCAGCACCGGAGCGCTGAGTGCTCAAGGGCCGACTCGGCATCGACAGCGCGAAAGTCCCTCATAAGGACCGAGCAGGACTGCTCTATCTCGCGCGCGGCGCGCTGACCGCGCGAGACGGCACGCTTGCCTTTATGCAGAAGGAAGCGACAGCGGCCGACGCACTCACACCCGGCGATCATGCGATCCCACTTCAGGGCATCTCAATCATCCTGCTTGGACCGGGTTCCACAGTCAGCCATGACGCACTACGACTACTCGCTTATGCACGTACAGCCCTCGCTGCAGTTGGAGAGGATGGCGTGCGGTTCTATACCGCACCGCCACTGATCCCGGACCAGTCCGGACTGGCACGGAAACAGGCACGGCTTTGGGCCAATGATGGTCTGCGCGTGATGATTGCGCGACGCATGTATGCTTGGCGATCAGGGGAAGTGCTACCGCACAGCTCTCTGGACAAGTTGCGCGGGATCGAAGGTGCGCGGATGAAGGAAAGCTACCGTCTGCTCGCCCGGCAGATCGGGGTAGACTGGCACGGGCGGCGCTATGACCGTGCCCAGCCACAGGCGGCGGACTTTGCCAATCAGGCGCTCAATCATGCATCCAGTGCAGTGGAGGCTGCAGCTGCCATTGCTGTTGCTGCAACAGCGACAATTCCGCAATTGGGCTTCATTCATGAAGACCCGGGACAATCATTCGTTCTGGACATTGCCGACCTCTACCGCGACACCGTGATCATTCCTTGTGCCTTCCGCGCCGCCAAGCGTGTCGCTGAACAGCCGGGAGAGAATATCGAACGCATCACCCGCCGTGTCACAGGACAGACACTAGCCCGAGAACAGATCATCCCTGCAATGATCGGTCGGATTAAATCTCTGTTCTCGGATTAAGTCTCTGTCCGCCGGATGAAACGGAGAGGGACAAATACCAATGCCGACGACTCTGGTTGTCACTCGCAACGTCGAGGCCCGCTATCGTGGCTTCCTCACTTCGATCATGCTAGAAGTTGCGCCCGGCGTCTATGTGGCGCCCGATCTGTCGGTGGGTGTCCGAACGCGAGTGTGGAATGTGCTGTCCAGCTGGTGGAGTGTACTGAGGAATGGGTCGATCGTTATGGTCTGGCGGGATACACAGGCTGTTGGAAACCTCCGAATCGAAATTCTCGGTGAGCCCCCTAAAGAGATCGTGGACGCGGACGGAGTTCTACTCGTAAAGCGACAGTAGACATAAACTCAGCACGCTTCACCACGCTTTAGGCTATTGTAGAGAGATATTGAGGAGTTAAGGGTCGTAGTGTGAGATTATCTCATACCCCTACCTGGATAAGTAGGTGAGCGAATCCAGCGAATCCGTCCTTCCCTGAGGTTGCCCTGTCCTATCTGGCCGTAACTGGGGCACTCATGATTGACACAGGCTAAACTTGCTATTGGAGGTCGGTTTGTTTTTTCCATCCGGTGCAGGATGCACCAGGACTGGCCTCCCCCCTTTGGGGGGCAGAGATGATCTCACGTTACGACCGGAGTTAAACATGAGGGTTTTTCAGAACGCACAGGGATCGATTATCCCCAACAGCCTCCTCTACTTCCTCCCCATAGTTCCTCAGAGCGCGCAGGGAACGACACTTTTCGACACTCCACGCTAAGTTATCCACAAGAGGTTCCCCCGCACACGCGGGGATAGACCCTGGATCGGCACCAAGGTGTCAGCTGGCTGGGGGGTTCCCCCGCACACGCGGGGATAGACCTGTTGAAGGGTTCCACGTCCTGCTGAATCAGAGGGTTCCCCCGCACACGCGGGGATAGACCCTGTTCCTGCTCCTCTAGCTCCTGCTCTACCTGGGTTCCCCCGCACACGCGGGGATAGACCCCGATGACCTCAGCCCTGGGCATCCCCCTTCTGGGTTCCCCCGCACACGCGGGGATAGACCCTTCCCCTCCCCCATCAATCGGTAGATGGTGGCGGTTCCCCCGCACACGCGGGGATAGACCCACCGTAACAGCGGTGCAGGCTACCGAGGCGCAGGTTCCCCCGCACACGCGGGGATAGACCCCCTTCTTTGTGGTGCCCCGGAGGGCGTTTGAGGGTTCCCCCGCACACGCGGGGATAGACCCCAGCTGGAGGCGGCTCTGTGGAGAGGAGTGCCGGTTCCCCCGCACACGCGGGGATAGACCCGGGTTGCAGACAAGGTGGCTTGGGCGCGGCGAGGTTCCCCCGCACACGCGGGGATAGACCCCAGGGATGGAGACGAGGTGACTCTGGAGCCCTGGTTCCCCCGCACACGCGGGGATAGACCCAAAAACGAGATTGAGATGGCTGCCTATGACCAGGTTCCCCCGCACACGCGGGGATAGACCCTTTGGCAAGTACGATGTGCCCGAGGGCATCAGGGTTCCCCCGCACACGCGGGGATAGACCTGGGGTTGGGCAACCACTTCCCCCGCAACGTCGGGTTCCCCCGCACACGCGGGGATAGACCCACGCTCTATCACTTCCAGGTGAGGGCGGTCAAGGTTCCCCCGCACACGCGGGGATAGACCCCGAGTTGCGGGCCCGCACCCTGGCTTGCACCGGGTTCCCCCGCACACGCGGGGATAGACCCCCCGTGAGACCCAGACGCCTGGATGAGAAGTCGGTTCCCCCGCACACGCGGGGATAGACCCGGTACGGTCCCGCAACCTCAGCTACCGCGAGCGGTTCCCCCGCACACGCGGGGATAGACCCATCGACCGCTACGACGCTGAGGACTCGGCAGTGGTTCCCCCGCACACGCGGGGATAGACCCCGGCCGTCCGCGATAAGTTTGCCCGGGCCATGGGTTCCCCCGCACACGCGGGGATAGACCCTCACTGGTACTCTGCCGGTATCGGCCCCAGGTGGTTCCCCCGCACACGCGGGGATAGACCCCAGGGCCTGCCATCGAGCGCGGGGCCCATGTGGGTTCCCCCGCACACGCGGGGATAGACCCGGGATCCAGACCAACGGCGTCCTGATCGACGCGGTTCCCCCGCACACGCGGGGATAGACCCCCGTGCCAGCCCTGCTTACCACTGCTGCCCAGGGTTCCCCCGCACACGCGGGGATAGACCCGTCAGGTGGAGCCGAGGCGCCGAGATTGAAGTGGTTCCCCCGCACACGCGGGGATAGACCTGATGCACTCGCCTCGTGCCTGATCCTCAGCAGGGTTCCCCCGCACACGCGGGGATAGACCCCTCTTTGCGATCGCTGATGCGCTGCGGGAGTTGGTTCCCCCGCACACGCGGGGATAGACCCGTGATATGCCGCTCGAGGTCGTCCCAAGCAGGGGTTCCCCCGCACACGCGGGGATAGACCCTCAGGGAGGGTGACAGCCTCTGGGTCCGCTGGGGTTCCCCCGCACACGCGGGGATAGACCCCAATCGAGCACCCCGCGCCACGCATTGCCCACGGTTCCCCCGCACACGCGGGGATAGACCCGTAGTGCCAGCGGTGGCGCGGTTTGACCCCCAGGTTCCCCCGCACACGCGGGGATAGACCCGGATATCCCGGAGCCTAGCCGTTCACGCGGTCGGTTCCCCCGCACACGCGGGGATAGACCCTCTTTCCTCTCAACCTCGCTCATCGCGCCTCCGGTTCCCCCGCACACGCGGGGATAGACCCTATCAGTGGTTCGTAGCCCTGTCCGATCCAGAGGTTCCCCCGCACACGCGGGGATAGACCCCACCTCTGCCGCCGCATCCCAATCCCAGGCCGGGTTCCCCCGCACACGCGGGGATAGACCCGAGTTCGGCGCGACCTTCCTCAGCACCTTCTCGGTTCCCCCGCACACGCGGGGATAGACCCGACAGTGACTGGAGCTGGAGAGCGCGGAACCCGGTTCCCCCGCACACGCGGGGATAGACCCTTCGGCGGCGAGGTCGGCGGGAAGCGGCGCCAGGTTCCCCCGCACACGCGGGGATAGACCCCTGGCAGCGGATCGAGGGGCACGCCGAGCCCGGGTTCCCCCGCACACGCGGGGATAGACCCTGGTACGCCTACGATGCAAGCCTCACCGAGGCGGTTCCCCCGCACACGCGGGGATAGACCCATTACCAAGGCCAGCGGCGAGGGCGAAAACACGGTTCCCCCGCACACGCGGGGATAGACCCCCGGATGGAGTTCAGGGGCAACCTTGGCCAGTGGTTCCCCCGCACACGCGGGGATAGACCTCGAGGCTGCTCGGCTTCTCGCCCTCCGCGCCGGGTTCCCCCGCACACGCGGGGATAGACCCTATGCCGACATAGCCGGTGACGCCTGGCCCACGGTTCCCCCGCACACGCGGGGATAGACCCTCGGTGTCGTCCACCAGAGTGTCGAAGGCGTAGGTTCCCCCGCACACGCGGGGATAGACCCAAGACCGAAGAGGTTCCGACCGCTGCTGAGGGGGTTCCCCCGCACACGCGGGGATAGACCCTGATCGGCGGCAACCGCGCCCACGCAGTCCTGGGTTCCCCCGCACACGCGGGGATAGACCCGCCCGCTGCTTATACGACAAGGCCACGCAGTAGGTTCCCCCGCACACGCGGGGATAGACCCGGCACCTCAGATGTGATCGCGCACGAGGTCGAGGTTCCCCCGCACACGCGGGGATAGACCCTAATGCCTGACATTTTTGGGCGCAACGAGAACGGTTCCCCCGCACACGCGGGGATAGACCCCAATCACTCGCTTGCATGGCTCGCCGCCTTCTGGTTCCCCCGCACACGCGGGGATAGACCCCACGCTATGACTGCCGATGTCGCCTTTGCCGAGGTTCCCCCGCACACGCGGGGATAGACCCCATCACCTTCTTTGGCTGGCTGCTCATCAAAAGGTTCCCCCGCACACGCGGGGATAGACCCTCGATCGCGTCTCCGGGTCATTGGCAACAATCTTTTCCATGCGGTCTCCCTGTTCACAGCCTAGCGCCTCAGCAGTGGCAGTCAAACCCCCAGGGCGCACAACGGATGTTCACCGACCTGCCTGAATAGACAAGTAACGGTAGACTCCCCGTCGCTGCGCACAAGCACCACAAGCGCGCCGCCGAGCATCTCACACACTATGTGGTGATCACCAATGCGCACCCGGCGAAATCCTGCCGATCCCTACGGCTGTACCGGCACCGCCTTGAGGTAATCGAATATGATCCCGGCAATACGCCGGCGTTCCGGTTCCGGCAGACGATCCGAAAGCGCCGGCATCGTCGCGCCGCGTCGCGCGGAAGCGGGCGTCAGGACCAATCGAAGGAAGTCCGCCTCACGATATCCCTTGACAATCTTGGCCAGATCGCCCTCGAACTTCGCCCCGCCGAAACCGTTCACCTTGTGGCAGGCGAGGCAATGGGTTCGGACGAGTTCGGCGCCCTCGCGGAAACGGGCATCGAAACCTTCCGGCAACAAGGCGGCATCCGACACCGAAACGAGGTCGATCTCCGTCACCTGGTACGGCCAGCGCCCAGCGCCCTCGGCCAGCAGCGCCGGGTTGGAGATGTTGTCCCAGACCAGATACCAGGGGCCGAGCGGCACATCGGTCTGGTTCTGCCGGATGTTATCGATGGTGAACGGGGCATTGTCCTTCCGCGCAAAGACGAGAAAGGCTCTCTCTTCCAGAAAGCGGTGGGCGTCGATCTGCACAACGTAGCCGTCCAGTGCCCGCAACTCGACCGTTTCCGCCCGGCCTCGCCAGTCCTTGCCGAAGACATGCTCGAAAACGTCGACGGCCGGATAACCGACATACTGGACCTCGACATGCTCGTCGCCCACGCTCAGATGCGCTTCGTAGACCGACACCGTTTGCGGCGGGAACCCCATCTGTTGCCGAAGCTGCTCAACAGAAGGCAACTCCGCCGCCTGCGTCGCGCAAGCCAGCAGAGCGATCAGGCCGGCCAGCCCGCTGGCAAGAGAGAGGGCGGTCCGCATGTTCCCGTCCTCCCGATGAAGGCCTCGCAAGAATTCCAGCCGACCGCTGCCGCTGCCCAGATCCCTGCCGACCGCGATGGCGGCTGTTCCAGCTTCCCGATCGCGCGAGTGTACATGTAGCCGAAACAGCTGCCGACGCGCCAGCATGCTCTGCCGACCAGGCGGCAAGACTCTGGTTCCGCCGCACGCTCGGGGTAGAGACCTTCGGCAAGGTAACCTTGGAACAAGCCACTCCAAATGGGCAAACCGCCCCAAAAGGCCGAGACTCTGAAGGACAGGCAAGAGTCTCTTCACGCACCTTCGCTAAGTATCTGGACGATCTCATCCTTTGCCCTTTTTGTCTCCCATGTGACTCTGGAAAGGGTCTGTTGCTCAAACATGTACTGGGAGCCAGTCACGTAGACTTTGAAGTCCTTGGTGCTGACAGCGGGCTCCTCTCCCCAGCGAAAGCAGGCCACCCAGTTGCCTTCGGCGTTTCGTACCGGCTGACCCTCTTCGGGCAGCAGCTGGGGCTCTAGGATTTTGATGAGGGCCTTGGCCCTCTTGTAGACGGCCTGACCTGCGTCTCGCTTGATCCACTTTAGGTCCATATCGATCCTTTGGCGCTTTGGGTACTCAGGCATATAGCCATTATAGCCACCGCATATGCGAGGATTCCCTGCATGAGGGGGATAGACCTTCAGGCCCAGCGCTTGCCTTGCCAGTCGAGACCACACCTCTCCTCACGCTCCTCCCGTCACCAAGAAGTCGCCCGAGCACCTTGAGGTCGACCTCCCGGCGAACCCCGCACGAAACTGGCGGTCCAACACTCTCCCCCACAACACCTGCCGAGCGCACTTCCAAGCCACCGGCGGTAAGCTCCTCCACCCGGTCTCCCCCGTCTGCTGTCAGGCTGGTCCCTCGCACCCACGGAATCGCGGCCAACCCGCAAGCGCTCAAGTTCCAGACTCACCTCTATCCAGCGGGCTATCTGCCTCTCCTTGCCAGCAGCGGCGTGCAGGTCGGCGACCCCAGGGCCGAGACATCGGTACTCCCGCAGCGCCACCCTCCGCTCCGCCACCAGGGTGAGCACGATGGCTTGCCTGCAGTTGAGCAAGGCACTACACTGGGGCCAAGGGGAGAACCGCAAGCTTCGTTCCTCGCGGTTCAAACTCCCCCAGGAGGGTAAGATGGAGATTGCCGAGCCAATGTCATCACGAGCTGCCCAGCGGACCCGAAGAGTCTTCCCTGTAGCGACCATGGCCCTAGCCGGGATCGTGGTCCTCTCTCTGGCAGCAACAGCCTCCGCCGAGTCGGGCACCTTCCGGTCGATCATCACTTACCTGCACGACTACACCAGCTTCGAATTCGCCGACCAGACCATCACCGGCGGCGCGCTCGAGGGAGTGAGCACGATCATCGAGAGCAGCGGCGGCCCGTTCGTAGTGGGAGCACACAGCCGCATAACCTGCATGGCCTACGCAAAGCGGAGTGAAGCGGGGCTGGAGCTCGAGTCGCCGTGCGTCACGGTCGATGCCATGGGCGATAAGCAGTTCACGCTAGGGAAGCGTACCCTGGGCGACATCGGCGGGGCCGGACAGGGGGGCGAGGGCACTGGACAGCTCCTAGGCGGCACCGGCAAGCACGCTGGTATTACTGGGATTTGCAGCTATGAGACCGAGTACTTGGCGGATAACTGGATAGTGACGATGGTGGAATGCGAGTGGGAGCGGCCCTAGAGGACGATTCGGGGCATCACCAGCACTAAGAGTTGAGGAGGCAGGTGTCGAAGGTCGGATCTCTGGATCCCAAGAACGGACTGGGTGGAGCTGCGCAGTCCTTGGCCACCTACGGTGCAACAGCCACCGAGATGCAGCAGGTGAGCCGCTGGCAGTCGCCCTCGCTGCCGGAGCGCTGCGCCCAGGCGCACCTCGCCGGTCGGGACACGGTAGCGAGATTGAGGGAAGTAAGGGTGTGGCGCAGAGTCGACAGGCCTCGAGCGCATAGGTACTCACAATCCTGCAAGGACGGATCCTCCGGGTCCGGCGGCTAGCGGAACGAGTGGAAGAGGGGAAAAGGCCGCGGGAATGAGACACTTGGTGGTGACTGGGATCGTGCTCGCGCTCTCTGCACAGACGTTCGCAGCGGACTGTGCGGAGTGGAACACGGCGGGGTTCTTCGAGTCGGCGACGCTAGCGGAGGTGGTCGGTTGCCTTGCGGCTGGGGCGGAGGTGAGCGCGCGGGACGAGTCCAGCAATACACTCCTGCACACCGCAGCCGCAAACGCCAACAGCCACACCATCATCTGGGCGCTGGTGGACGCCGGTGCAGAGGTGAACGCCCGAGGCTGGTTTGACAAAACCCCCCTGCACACTGCGGCCGCGGTCAACGACAATCCTCTCGTCGTCGTCGCCCTGGTGGCTGCTGGGGCAAGGGTGAATGCTCGGGACAAGTACGGCCGGACCCCCCTGCACGATGCGGCCGCATTCAACGACAATCACCTGGTCGGCAGCGCCCTAGTGTTACATGGGGCCGATGCGAATGCGCGGGACGGGAGTGGCGCTACCCCCCTCCACCGGGCGGCCTGGAGCACCGCCAACGACAGATTCATCTGGGTTCTGCTCGGTGCCGGGGCGGACGCGGCTGCCCGAGACGACTACGGCCTGACGCCCTGGGACCACGCTCAAGACAACCAGGCCCTCAGCGACACAGGTGCCTGGTGGCGACTGCACGACGGGCGCTTCGAGTAGACGACCACTCCACCGATTAGTTCGCATTGAGCGCCGCAGCGTGGCGGGGGCAACCCGTACCAGGTGGTTATTACGTCGTTTGCTACTTGATCTGCAGGTATAGAAAGGGGGATGGTAATTGACTACCAATCCCTGATACCAGAGGTTGGCACCCTTCGTTTCACGTCCTCTTGCGCAGCAGGTACAGGCCCAGCACGCTCGAGAGCAGCGGCAGTGCGGCGTCTATGAAAACCCACGTCAGGCCGACCACCTCCACCGGTGGCCCGTCGTAGGCAGGGCGCAGGTAGTCAAACCAATTCCGAAAGAAGAGGATGCCGACGAAGAGGAAACCGTAGAAGAGGATATTGGCTGCCAAAGCGGCCTCGCCAGCAGCGCCCCGCTTGTGGAGGTAGCTGAAGATCACACCCAGCACAACCGCCGCTGCCATCAGCGCGTCGATGGTACCCCAGAGCGGGCTAAAGGGGTTGGCCTCGGTGGAGGTGTGAAACAGGGGCTCGAGCATCGTGTGGGCCGCGACCACCAGCGCAATGGCAAACAGGATCAAGCCGACCAGGGACCGCAGAGTTGCCATGGGTTCTCCTCCTTAAAGTATAGGATACCGGGTGTCGTATAGCCGGTTGTAGCCTTCCCCCCTGATGGTGTGGTCTGCGACCGCCATCAGAGCATTCTGGATCCGCTACTCCCCCTCTCTTGGCCGGCAGAGTAGGTGAACGACATAATCGGGGCACCATGATCCGCCAGACCATCCCCCTGGAACCGCGCCCGCCGTTCGATCTGGCGAAGACCCTCCGGGCACTCGCACACTTCCAGGTGACCCAGGCGAACCGCCTGGTCGAGGAGGGTAAGCTCATCGAGGCGCTCGCCACCTCGGCAGGTCCCGTCATCTGTGAACTGGCAGCCTGCACGGCGGAGCGGCCGCGCCTCCGGCTAACCACCCACGCCGACCGTGAACTCCCGGGAGAGGTCGTTCGGGAGGCCGGTGCCGCCCTCTCCCAGCGGCTGGGCCTCGACGACGACCTGTCGACCCTATACCGGGCCGCCCGCGCGGACCCGGCCTTCGAGCCGGTGCTCGAGCACTGCCTCGGCCTGCGGCTGATCCGCACCAGCACCCCGTTCGAGGCCGCCTGCTGGGCGCTGATCCAGCAGCGGACGCCGAACGGATTCGCCTACCGGACCATGGCCCGCCTGATCGACCTCTTAGGCGAGCGGATCGACTTCAGGGGCCGGACCTATACCCTCTTCCCTACCCCGGAACGCCTCGCCTATGGCGCTAGGCCCGCGCTGCTGGCGGCCACCAACAACACCCGCAAGGTGGACCGGCTCGAGCCCCTCGGCCAGGCCTTCAGTCGCCTCGAGCCCACCTTCCTCAGCGAAGCTCCCTATGCGGAGCTGGCAGCCTGGCTCCGGCGGATCCCCGGCGTAGGTGCCTGGTCGGTCGATTACATCCTCCTGCGAGGTCTCGGACGGACCGAGCGGACCCCCTGGAACGATACGGGGCTGCTCGAGGCGATCTCACAGGTATACACCCAGGGATTTCAGATCAGCAGGGGTTCGGCCCGCGAACTAGCGGAGCGCTACGGCTGGCTTCAAGGCTACTGGGCCCACTACCTCAAGGTGTTCGCGTTCGGAGAGCTGAGGAGTTACTAGCTCCTTCCCCAGACAGCTACGGCAGAGCCCGGCCCCAATCGGAGCCGGAGATGGATCGGGAGGAATCATGCTACCAGGGATCAGACAGTTCGAGCTCACGGGACGGACGGCCATCGTCACCGGTGGGACCAAGGGGCTAGGCCGAGCGATGGCCGAGGGTCTGGCCTCCGCGGGCGCCGATGTCGTCGTAACCAGTCGCCACGGCGACGAGGCTGAGAGCGTTGCCGGAGAGATCGCGAACGACTATGGCGTACGCGCAGTCGGCATGGGCGGGGATGTCACCGCCCCGGACGAGGTGAACGCCGTGATCGAGAGGACTGCCAGCGATTTCGGGAAGATCGACGTGCTCATCAATAACGCCGGCATCAACATCCGGGGACCGATCGAGGACCTCTCCTTTGAACAGTTCCAGCGGGTACAGGCTGTCAACGCCAGCGGTGTCTGGCTCTGCTGCCAGGCCGTGATCCCCCTGATGAAGTGGGCGGGGTACGGCCGGATCGTCAACGTGGCCAACGCCCTCGGCCTCGTCGGTCTGGGCGAACGGAGCCCCTACGCCGCCAGTAAGGGAGCGGTCGTGCAGCTCACCCGCACCCTGGGGCTCGAGCTCGCCCCCTCCGGAATCACCTGCAACGCCATCTGTCCGGGGCCGTTCCTGACCCCGATGAACGAACCTATCGCCGGCACCGAGGCTGCCAGGAGGGTCGTCGAGGACGTCGTAGCACTCAAGCGCTGGGGCCGGCTCGAGGAGATCCAGGGGGCGGCGATCTTCCTCGCCAGTGACGCCTCGAGCTATATGACCGGAAGCCTCGTCACTGTCGATGGCGGTTGGACCGCTAGGTAGCCCTACCTCGGTGGAGGTCACCTCTCCTCACGAGACTCTGGGGTTGACGGCACGAGGTCCTGAGAAGGGTCCTGGGTGCCCCTGGTACCAGGCCAGGGACGGTAGTGGCCAGTTGGCTACCGAGTTGGATGAAGTAGAGTCAATTGCACCCTGCCAGAAGAACCGGCTGAAGGGGTGCATGCAGGGTGGCGGAAGTTGCTGAACCGCTCAAAAGACAACCTGCCAACCTGCAGCCAGACTGAAGATCGGTTCGGTCTCGAGATGACCCGGATCGCTCGATAGGGCTGCCTCTGCCCGCAAGGTGCCGCCAAGCAACTCCTCCCGGTGCCAACTAGCCGCCAGATCGAGCTGCCTCCCCGAGGGGGTCAGTTCAGCCAAGACCGATCGGTAGAGGACTCTTCCCCCCTTGGTACGACCTATCGGCAATCTGAGGGTGGCCAGACCCTGCTCCAGTCTTGGGGGTTGCGAGAGCGAGAAGGTCAGTTGGTCGGTGC
>MKWU01000674.1_pt1 | contig 63840 bp, 56 predicted proteins | sample 809101 | NCBI WGS metagenome assembly MKWU01 (sample SAMN05860141, study PRJNA318959) | sponge metagenome | host: Aplysina aerophoba | place: Slovenia: Piran, Adriatic Sea, Gulf of Piran | collected 2013-05-07
CCCGCTGGCGCTGGAACCTCAACCGGGCCCTGGTGGTGCTGCGCAGCCGGGGCGGAAAGCGCAACCCGCCCCCCATCCAGCGCATGGAGGCCGACGACATCATGGCCGCCGTGTTCCCCGGCGCGGCGGCCTGCCAAGAGAACATCGCCGGCCCCATCGAGATCCCCGATCACCTCCTGGTGCGCCAAACCCTCCACGACACCCTCCACGAAGCCCTAGACGTAGACGGCCTAAAACAACTCCTCACCGACATCCGCTCCGGCCAAGTGAGCACCCACTTCTGCGACACCACCGAGCCCTCCCCCCTAAGCCACGAAATAGTCAACGCCCGCCCCTACGCCTTCCTGGACGACGCCGAAATAGTCGACCGAAGAACCAACGCCGTAACCGTCCCCCGAGGACTCCGCCCCCGAACCCCCAACCAGCAACAACCCCAAACCCTCGACCAGAGCACCCTCTCCCAAATCACCCCCGACGCCATCACCCAAGTAATCGAAGAAATCACCCCCGCCCCCCGAACCCCCGACGAACTCCACGACCTCCTAACCACCCTGGTAATCACCCGCCCCACCCCCGCCTGGACCGATCTCTACCAAGAACTAGAGACCCGCGGCCGAGCCCAAATCATCCAATCCGAAGCCCAAACCCCCCTCTGGACCACCACAGAGTTGGCCGAAACCGCCCTAACCCCCCAAACAACCACAGAAAAGATCCGAGGCCACCTAGAAATAACCGGCCCCACCACCCCCGAAGAACTGGCAGATAAGACAGCCCTGCCTCTCCCCACCATCCACCAAGCATTGACCGCCCTCGAATCCGAAGGCACCGCCATGCGCGCCGACCACCTGGAGGGCGCAGCCCCCGAAACCTGGTGCTCCCGCCGCCTACTCCAACGAATGTCCTACCTGTCCCGAAGACAGAAGCGATCTTCAGTCCAAGCCGCCACCCCCCAAGACTTCATGCGCTTCCTCCTCGACTACCACCACCTAACCCCAGAGACAACAGTCCGCGGCCGCCCCGGCCTAACCAAAGTCCTAGAACAGCTCCAAGGCCTCGATCTCCCCGCCGGCGCCTGGGAAAACCAGATCATCAAGAAACGCCTCCCCGACTACGACCCCCTATGGCTCGACGAGCTCTGCTACCGCGGCGAGCTCGCCTGGCTCCGCCTCACGCCCCCAACCGCCCCCGCCAAGGCCAACACCATGGCCCCGAGAAAAGCCACCCCCATCACCCTCGTCTTTCGAGAAGACCTCCAATGGCTCCTAGCCGCCGCCCGCACAAACAGCCTAGAGCCCCCCGAAGCCGGCCCCGTCCAAGAGATCGCCGAGCTCCTAGAGTCCCAAGGCGCCAGCTTCTTGCCCGACCTGGCCCAAGCCACCAACCGCCTGCCCGACGACATCGAAAGAGCCCTCTGGAACGGCGTCGCCCTAGGCCTGTTCACCGCCGACGGCTTCGCCGCCGTGCGAGCCCTGCTCAACCGCACCAGCCGCCGCCCCACCCGCCACCGCCCCGGCCAAAACCTCGGCTCCCAAGCCCTCAGAACTCGGGCCATGCGTGCCAATCGCGCCTTAACAATGCGCTCTACCCCTCAAACCCACGCCGCCCCCGGCCGCTGGTCGCTCGTTTCCCACCCCGAGCAGTACCCAACCGAGGATCTCGCCGAAGCCGTCGCCCACCAACTCCTCGCCTGCTGGGGCGTCGTGTTCAGAGACCTCGCCCACCACCCCGCCACCCCCACCGCCACCCCCTGGCGAGACATCCTCAAGGCCCTGCGCCGCTTCGAAGACCGCGGCATCGTAAGAGGCGGCCGCTTCGTGTCCGGCCAAAGCGGCGAGCAGTTCGCCCTCCCCGCCGCCGCCGACCAGCTCCAACAAGCCCGCCGCCGCCCCCGCACCAACCAAGAAGTAACCATCGCCGCCTGCGACCCCCTCAACCTCACCGCCATCCTCTTCGAAGGCCCCAGAACCCCCGCCACCCCCAACAACACCCTCACCTACACCGACGGGGTTCCTGTCTCAACTTCTGACTAGAACCACACCAACAGGTCGACTGAGAATCTGTCACCACCCATCTTTAGAATGGCCGATATGCTTGAGATGTCCCGAAGATGGAGAAAGTTAGATGAGCACTCCAATTGATCTAGTCGTGCCTGAGGACGAGGCGGTCGTTTTTGTAACTGAAGAAGACCTGCGGCAAGGGACTGATCTGGCACTCGCGGAGTTGCAGATGACCTTCAAAGAACTGGAGGCCTGCGCTAGAGATGACGATTTTCCGTCACACAAGGCTCGGCTCACCTGGTTCATGATCGCTCCGGAAATTGAGAACTGCTGATCTTGCTCGGCTGGCCCGAGATTTTGCCGACCAAATTCAAGACCTGCTGAATCGAACGATAACAAGCGGTATCCCAATCACTCCTGTACTGCATCCCGGTGGAAGACAGGGTTGGGTCGGCTATAAAATCAACAAGCAGGCACCCCACGCGACAGAGCCCATCCCAGTCACGATCAGCCAAGCTGACCCCAAGTGCTTCTTGGTGATTCTCCACCGTCTGGAATTGGACCCTGAAAACGTCCACATCGCAACCACCAGCAGCCGTGTCGAGCTTCACCTGACCGCAGACCTACAGAACCCGATCGTCCGGTACGACTACAACCGCAATCCCGTATATGCGAGAAACGGCTTGCCATACCCGGCGGCTCATGTCCACATCCATGGTACAGATAGCCCTGTAAATCAACTTGCCGATGCCATGGGAGTGGAGCGCCGCCTACCGGATTTTCATTGGCCCACCGGAGGCAAGCGATTCCGCCCTACCTTGGAGGACCTCATCGAGTCCATGATCGTTGAGGAACTCGCAGACCCAAAGGACAGATGGAAGGCAGCCATCGAAGAACATCGTCAGCGGTGGTTCGAGCTTCAGCTGAGCGCCGCTGTCCGCCGCAACCCCCAAGTGGCCCGAGAAGCTCTAGCCAAGGCAGGCGAGTCCGAATAGTTCAACGACGGCCTCCCCGGTCCACCTTCCGCTGAAGTCATATGCCGCACAGTCGAGGCCTACGGCGAGCGCACCCATGATCGACCTCATCGCCAACGACGGCGGGTGGCGTCGCTTAGGGATACGCGGAGAGCTGTGGCGGTCGTTTGCATCGCATCTTGTAGTTGGCAATGCGATACTGGGATTGGTGAAGCCCTATGACTGAACAAGCAGTTGTCAAGTCCCTGAGATTGCCGTCGCTGTCGATTTCCGGCTTTCGAGGTCTGGACAATCTGGAGATCGACCGGCTTGGTCGGGTAACGCTCATTGCTGGCCGCAATGGAACGGGCAAGACGACGGTATTGGATGCTGTGCGCATATTTGCCGAACGGGGGCACGTGTCGTCGCTCTTGGCGGTGCTGACGCGAAACGAAGAGGTCGCCGAGCATGTAGGTGTGGACGACAAGCCGTTTGACATTGTTAGTTTTGAGGCGCTGTTTCACGGAAGAACACCTGTTTTGGGCTCGACGGTGGCCGTGGGTCCCAGCGGGTCAAGTAAATCGGGGCTTCGCTTAGAACTGGTGCCTGGCGATCCTCGCACAATGAAGCCGGGTGGTCGGCTTAGGAGGGATACGAATACGCGCCATCCTGACTTGAAGGTCTCGTTTGATGATTTTGAGGGGCACATCCCGATGCTCTTCGATCTTGAAAGGCAGATGTGGGGGGGCAACTCAAGGTGGTCTTCTCGAAGCAGGTTTGACGACAAAGACTGGCCGGACTCTCTGAACTATTGCTCCCTGGGGCCTGGATTGTTGGACAACTGGGAATTGGACAAGTTATGGGGCGAGATAACCCTTACGTCCAATGAGCCGCTGGCGATTCGCGCTCTGCGCTTCGCGTCAGATCTGGGAATCGAGGACCTGGCTGTTGTGCCAGGGGCCAACAGGCACTCAGACAGGCGCGTTGTAGTGAGGCTCAAGTCAGGACAGCGAGTTCCATTGCGGAGCCTCGGTGACGGTGCAGCGCGCCTGTTCAGCACAGCGATTGCATTGGGCAGCGCGAGCAACGGGTTCTTGCTGATCGATGAGGCAGAAAACGGTATCCACCATTCGCTACAGCAAGAGTATTGGGGTTTTGTCTTGAAGACCGCCGAGGCGAACAATGTTCAAGTAATCGCGACGACACATAGCTGGGACTGCATTTCTGGATTCGCTGCCGCTGCTCGCGAGCACCACAGTTCTGAGGCAGTCTTCTTCCGCTTGGAGCGTGACGACTGCGGCGTCAGCGTTGTGGACTATGGCGAAGAAGACCTCGACGTAGCAACTGCTCAAGGCACCGAGGTCAGGTAGAGCCCACGTGGTCTTGCCCGGCGGTGCCGCCGATCGTGTCTTGCTGGTTGAAGGCACTGATGAGATGCATGTCATCAGGAAGCTATGCGACCAGATTGGTTTCCCAATCGATTTCAAGATCGATCCCAAAGGAGGCAAAGACCCTCTGTTGGCGAGCATTGGAAACGAGATCAATGTCTCTGGCAGGGCAGTAGTTGGAGTCGTAATCGATGCGAACAACGACCTTGACGCCCGCTGGCAAGCAGTGCGTGGCCGGCTGCTTCGTGCGCACATCGACGCTCCGGTTGGTCTTGACCCAAGGGGGCTTGTTATCGAGTCCAGTCCACGCATAGGAGTTTGGCTGATGCCTGACAACAGACAAAGGGGTCAACTGGAGGACTTCGTAGCATCAATGATTCCCCAAGACGACCCCGTCTGGCCTCTAGCCCGCAGATATGTTGAGTCGATCCCCGAGCCGGGTCGGCCAAAGACAATCATCAAGGCCCAGGTGCATGCGTGGCTTGCTGCCCGTTCAGAACCACTTCCCATGGGCACCGCAATCAAGGCAGGTGAATTCGACACCAGCGTGCCTCAAGTTGATGACCTGATCCAGTGGCTGAGGAGGCTGTTCACCCAGTGACGCTGAGAAGGCCCAGCGCTGCCGGATCGTGGTGTTGTGGCTCTTGGGCCCGGACAGTGGGGTGTCTCACCGCCATGCCCATCTATATCCCCGCAACCCCACCAAAGTGGGTGGGCTGTCTCTCTCCATCCCAATAGGGGAGAGCCCCGAAAGGCCCCCAGAGATAAACTCAGCGGCATGTCTAGGCGTGACGAGGTCTTCACAACTCACAGGGAAGCCATCCGGGCCATGGAAACTCTGGATCTGTCGAGGAGCGAGCTCGCCGCTCTCATGGGTGTGAATCGTCAACTGATTGACGAATGGCTGCTCGACGGCATCTCCTCCAGAAATTTGGCGAAGCTCGGTGTGCTGGTCGAACTCGCCGACATCCTCCGCTACCGCCTCCTGCCCGGGCTGCCCGCTGAAGTCGTGCGCCGCCCAGCCGAGGCCTACGGCGGACGCACCATGCTGGAAGTGATCGCCGCCGACGAGCACGAGTGGCTGCTCCAAACCACCAGAGACAGCTTCAACTTCTCCCAGGTCGCCTAACTTCCCCCGCAGCACCCACCCCACGCAGACATCACTCCGCCACTTCGACCAGTGGTGGTAGCAGGGGCCCAAGAACCCCCGCCACCCCCAACAACACCCTCACCTACACCGACGGCCTCCCCACTTCGATGGGACAAGCCCCCATCGTCCGCACCGCCCCCGCCTGAGCGCCGCAGATAGCCCACGCCCCCAATAGCAACCAAAACCCTTCCCGCGCCTATATGAAAGGCAGCGCATAGGTATCCTTACCCTATGCCGCCCGCATCACTCGCCCCCTCCATCCCCAGGCGCGCCCTAAGCACCCTGTTGGCCGCCTCCCTCCTCATCACCCTTTTGGCCATTGCGCCGGCAGCCCAGGCCCAGTCCAACCAGCCCCCCGTGGCCGAAGCCGGCCGGGATTTCTCCGTCATCCCCGGCGTCGACCGCGAAGGCCGGCTCAACGGCAGCGCCAGCTTCGACTTAGACGGCAGCCCCAACCAGCTCACCTATGACTGGGACATCCTCACCGAGCAGTACGACTGGATCACGATCAGGCCCACCGGCTCCCCTAGGGGACGCGAAGCCAGGTTCGACGTGCCCCCGGTAAGCCTCGTCAACCGAAACGGTGTGTTCTACATCGACTTCCAACTCACAGTCAGAGATCGCGACGGCGCCACCGACCGCGACATCGTGCGGGTCACCCTCAGCCAGCGGCCTGGGGCCGTAATCAGCGTGTCGGCCAACCTGCTCAACCCCAATGCAACCGACCTCGACGGCGACGGCCGCATAGAAGACGACGAGAAGTACACCATCAACGCCGTGATCGACGGTCCCGGCCGAGGCGGCAACGAAGACGACGAGTGGGACGTGCGAGAAGGGGCCCGCCTGGTGCTCGACGCCTCCAACAGCACCGGGGCCGGCTCATCGAACCTCACCTACGAGTGGCGGAAGGTAACCGCCCGCCCCAACTTCCCCGAGTTCACCATCGACTCCGGCGATGTCTTCAGCGACTCGATCACCATCGACCTGCCCGACAACTTGGACAACGACCGCAACGCCATCGTCCACTATCGCGTCACCGTCACCAAAGACGACGGCGCCACCGATTTCGCCACCGTCAAAATCACCGTCCACGACCAGCCCGCCGCCCCCACCGTGGAGATAGCGCTGCGCGACAACAACCAGCCCGCCCAGGTCGCCTTCCAAGAAGACGAAGACCCCCGCTATGTGGTGGCCCCCGGCGACAGCGTGATCGTGACCGCCACCGCCGACGACAAAGACGGCACCCAGGCCCGCGGCCTCACCCACAGCTGGAGGGGCAACGTAACCCCCAGCACCTCCAACCGGGCCGGCACCACCTCCCAGGCCACCTTCACCGCCCCCAGCACCGACCCGGACGGCACCACCCACACCGTGAGCGTGACCGTCACCGATTCCACCCGCCGCACCGGCACCGCCACCGTCACCTTCGTGGTGGCCGACAACCGGGCCCCCTCGGCGGTGGCCCCCGACAACCTCGTCAGCGAGGACGGCAAGCAGGGAGGCTCCGACGGAACCGGCATCATGAGAGTCAACGGCGCCGGGTTCGACAACGACGGCGACGCCCTCACCTATGAGTGGATAGAGATCGACGACGACGGCGAACCGGTGGAAGAGCCCAACGTCACCCTCATCAACGCCGACCAGGCCGTCGTCTCCTTCGAGGTCCCCGAGCTGCGGGGCGGCCAGCTCGAGATCATCCTCCAGCTCACCGTCACCGACACCTGGGGCGTGTTCGACACCGACACCGTGACCATCACCGTTTTGGGCCGAAACGAAGATCCGGTGGCCAACGCCGGCCCCGATCAGCGGGTGTCGGCCCGCGATCAAGTCGAGCTCGACGGCAGCAAGAGCTCCGATCCCGACCCCGGCGATCTGTTCACCTTCTCGTGGGCGCTCACCGGCCTCTCCTTCACCCCGCCGGCCCGGGTCACCCCCCTCAGCGCCGCCGATCAGACCGCCCTCAATCGCTTCTGGCCCACCGCCGGCGTCTATCCCAGCGTGCTCACCGCCAGCCGCACCGCCCGCCCCCGCTTCCGAGCGCCCAATCTGGTCGACCTCACCAGCGCCCGGCTCACCTTCACCCTCACCGTCACCGACCGCGAGGGCCGCACCGATGAAGACGAGGTGACCATCACCGTGGTGGGCCGCTACTTCTCCGGCGTGGTCACCGGCCCCAACTTCTGCGTGAACCACAGCCTGGGCGGCCCGGTCACCTATCCATTGGACACCGATCGCGACGGCATAGCCGACATCTGCTCGCTGCCCTACACCCGCCGCGAGGCCGTGGCCCGCCAAAACGCCCTGGAGACGCTGGCCAACCTCGATCCCACCAAGTTCGGCCGAGAGGTGAGGGCCGCCTGCACAGAGATCGCCGGCGACGATTTCGGCGACGCCCAGGCCGCCCTCGACGCCGACGCCTGCGCCACCGGCCAGGTGTCGCCCCCGCCCCCTCCGGTCAATCTGGTGGCCTTCCCCGATTTCTTCTCCGGCCCGGTAGTCACCGGCCCCGGCTTCTGCTTGAACCACAGCCTGGGCGGCGCCGTCACCTATCCCTTCGACGTTCCCCCTCGTGACGGCGTGGCCGACATCTGCGTGCTGCCGTATACCCGCCGCGAGGCCGTGGCCCGCCAAGGTGCCCTCGACACCTTCGGCAGCGGAGCGCAGTTCAGAAACGCCCTGGCTGCGGCCTGTAGAGAGCTGGGCCATCAGGTGTTCCCCGGCGACGAGGCCGACGATTTGGACGGCGACGTCTGCGCAGACACCACTTCGACGCCCGCCCAGTCGGGGTCCGACGGCACCGGACAGGCCCTGCCCGAGTGACAGCCCTGGTTGGTCTTTTCAGGAGATGCGCCTCTTATGTTTGAAACTCCTTCTCAGACCTGCCAAAATTGCTCTGTGCTGGGCCAGGGTCAAGCTCAGCACGGTTGATACGGGGTCGCCCGGCCCCGTACCCCATCGGGGTGTCAGCCACCTGATATGGTTTTGGAATTCCAGGCCCGTCTGATAGAAAGTTGTCCATGATGATGCTTCACTCGGTTTGGTCCGGCGGTGGGAGTGCTGCTGCTCGTCGGAAAGTTATGGCTCTGCTCGCGCTCTTGGCGTTGGTGGCTAGTGTGTTGATCTGGGCGGCGCCCAGCTCGCAGGCGCAGGGCAACCAAGCGCCCTACATTGATGCGGGCGATGATGCCACAGCGAACCCAGGTGCTGGTGTCACCCTCAGCGGTGCAGGCACTGTCGACGTCGACGGTACGGTCGCCTCGTACGAGTGGGAAGTCGAGACCGGTCCGTACGACTGGATTCAGATCGGGGAGGACGACACCACAGCGAGGGACGACACTGCAACGGCTACTGCCTTCTTTGAAGTGCCCTCGGAGGCCTTTGTCGACAAGCTGGAAGACAGCGATCCTCAGAAGTATGAGATCGTGGTCCGGTTGACGGTCACCGATGACGACGGCGCCACGGACAGCGAGACCGTGAGCATCAACATCAACCAGCGCCCGGTTGCCGACATCCAGGTCTATGCCGGTCTGCGCGACAAGGACATTGTCGATGGCGACCTCGGTGCTCGAGGCCACTTCCCCGACAGCGCGGTGATTGACGGTCCGGGCGAGAACGGCAACCGCGACAACGAGTGGGACATCATGGAAGGGGCCTATCTCCAACTGAGCGGCGCCGGCAGCACCGATGAGAACCCCAGAACCGGTCGGCCATCTGCCTATCAGTGGACCCGGGTACGGCCAACAGCCGCTTTGGTAGGCTATGCCCCTAGCCAGACCGCTGCGTCTGCCAACCCGAGTCTCACTGTCTCAGTTGATAATGAGCAGACTGGCGCTGACTCCAACGTTGAGGTCATCAATTTCGGCGATCTGGACGGTGACGGCACTGAGAATGAGGCAGCAGATACCACTGCCAGCCCACCGCAAATTGCCGAGACCATATCCGTTGCCAAACTGCCCGATGTCGAGCCCGATGCGCCGCAAACGGTGTTCTACCAGCTGACCGTATGCGACGGCGCGGCCGATGGTGGGGCCGCGGTAACAGGAGATATTACGGACGCGGCGAACTGCACCAACGGCCGGACTGGCGCCACGCTGATCCGGATCGTGGTCCATGACACTTCGGCCACCCCCGAGGTGAGCATTGGTGCTGGTTTGACTACCGCGAGCAAATCCCGAGGCAGTGCCGCACCGCAGAGCACCGTGAGCCAGTTCACCGGCGTTGACAACCAGTTCATCGTTGATGCCGGCTCGACCGTGCTGTTGACCGCCATGGTGACCGACGACGATCAGCCAACCGGAACCCTCCATAACTTCCGGTGGAGCGGGGCTACTGGGATTCCCGCCACGAATACGGCAACGGTCAGGGTTCCCGCCGATGCTGATGATGGGGATACCATCGACGGCTCGGTCACGGTGACCGACGCCACCAGGATTTCGGTGACCACCACCTTCCAGCTGCTGGTCGGCGAGAACACGGCGCCGACCGCTGGCGGGGTTGACGCCAACCAGGGTTCAATTAATAATCCGGATCCATCCTCTGATTCGTTTGGCGATGCGGTCATTTGGGTCCACAGCGTCACCGACGGCTTCCAGAGCCAGAAGAACGGCTCGACCGTAACCCTGAGGGGCGTGGGCAACGATGCTGACGGCGACTCCATCATCACCGCCTGGGCCCTGCGCGAAGGCCCGATGCATGACGCCTTCAATACGGCAATCGGAACCTGGCTTGATGCGGCAAAGGGCGATGCTGCAGCCAAGGGAGCAGCAGATGGCGCAGCCCTCGGAGTTATCGGTGCGCAGCTGCTAGACATGCAGACCCCCGATGAGCCGCTGCTCGAGCTGAATGGCGCTCTGACCGACACCGTTTCGTTCGATGTACCGAATCTGGAGGAGGACGCAGGCACCATCTTGCTCTTCAGCGTGATCGACTCCAATGGCGTTGCGTCTGTTCAGCTCGTGTACATCTACATCAGCGCTGATGATGATCCTCCTGACGCCAAGGCCGGCGCCGACGACCAGGTCGAGCCGGGAGCCTTCGTGCGGCTGAACGGCTCCGCCAGCTCCGATCCCGATGTGGGCGACAAGATCACCTACAAGTGGGAGTACACCGGTGCGACCATGGTTCCGCTGCCGAACGACCGGTCGCCGCTGTCTGCCGACGAGATCGACGAGCTCAACGGCTGGATCCTGGAGAAGGACCCCACCGCTCCTGGCGGCTTCACCTACATCGTGAACGCCAAAGGCAACCTCATAGACGGTGTCACCACAAAAGAGGGAACTCCCCAGAACGCTGGCGGAAACCTCAAGAGCACAACCAGCACTTATCCGTGGTTCGATGCTCCCGATCTCACCGGGTTCAACGACATCAAGCTGACCTTCAGACTGCATGTGAAGGACATGCCCGGTACGGACCTAGACGATGATGGCGCAACCACCACCACAGATGTCAGTTCCCTTAGCGAAGTCACCCTTGACCGAGATTTGAATGGTGATGGCGACAAGACCGACACGGCTGTCGAAACTGTCAAAGAAGCCGACCTCGGTTTGGACCTGAACAACGATGGTGACGCCGAAGACACCGTTGACCTCAGCACTGATGCTGCTGACGAAGCGAATGTCGCTGCGGTCGACTCCGACGACGTGACCATCACGATTGTCAACCGGTTCTTCTCGGGCAACGTTCCCGGGCCTGACCACTGCACTGGTTTGAGCTTGGGCGGCCCGCAGACCTATCCGTTCGACAGCGATGAAGACGGCGTGGCCGACACCTGCTCGCTGAACACCACCCGCCGGGCGACGGTGGCCCGCCAGAACGCTCTGGAGACCCTGGCCAACCTGAACCCGGCAGAGTTCCGCACCGCCGTGCTGGCAGTGTGCGATGGGGCGGGCTTCAAGCAGCGGAACTACGGCGACGATCCCGCAGACCTCGACGACGATGTGTGCGAGACCGAGCGGGTGACCCCGCCGCCGGTAGAGGTCGATCCTGCTGATGCCGGCGTGTTCTACTCCGGCACCATCACCGGTCCGGACTACTGCACCAACCGCAGCCTGGGCGGCGCCCGCACCTACGCTTATGACAGTCCAGACGATAGCGACGGTGTCGCCGACGTGTGCTCACTGTCCACCACCACGCGCGAGGCCATCGCCCGCCAGAACGGCCTGAACAGCTTCATCGTGAGCTTCTCGGGTGCCGATGAGTTGGCTGGCCTCAAGCGGCTGGTCGAGCTTTCCGATGGCATTACCGATGGTTCTGTAGCCTCCGGCTCTGACGAAGAGACTGAATACGGCACCCTCTATAACACCCATGTGGATTCCGAGGTTGATGGTCGCACCACTGCGCTTACTGCTACTGAACAAGCGGCAGCAGAGACCAGCATCGAGGGTCTCGAGGATGTGCAGTCTCGTGCCAACCGCTACTCCAACGCTGTGGATGCAGCGTGTCGGGCACTTGGTACCCAGGACTTTGGCGATGACGCCAGCGACCTGGCCCGGGATGCCTGCGCTCCGAGGTCCGGCCCCACAGGGACGCCTCTGAGCTAACCCAAAATCTGGACCCACAATCTGGATAACTTCGGACCGGCCCGGCTCCCCAAGGGGGGCCGGGCCGGCCCGCGTCTGCGACCACCTAGCTCGAATCTGTTGAGGTCCGGGACTCGGCCCAGATAGCCTGTTACCAAGGTTCCCCCTCTTCAACCCTCTTTGAGGGAGAATGAAATGAGTACCACCATCACTGCCACCTTGATCAGTGTCTTGGGCGCAGGCCTCTTCGGAGGCCTCTACGGCATGCTGTTCCATATCATGCGGTCCACCGGTTCCAAGCTCGACCACCTAACCACTGCGGTACACGGCTTGGAGACCAAGTTCACTGGCGGGATCAAAGACCTTGAGATCAGATTCACCGACAAGTTCACCGGCGAGCTCAAGGCCTTGGAAACCAATTCCACCGGCGAGCTCAAGAATTTCGAGGTCAGGCTGACCGACAAGTTCACCGGCGAGCTCAAGGCCCAGGGAGAGCGGATCGACCGGATCCACGATGTGCTTCGGGGCCACGGCGAACGCCTGGCCCGCATCGAATTCAAACTCGACATCGACCCCCCCGCCGAAGCGGCCTAGCGGTACAATTCACAGTCCGTGGGCAAGTCATGGATCTTCGTACTATCGGCGCTGATTGCCGGACTATTGGTGTGGGCTGTGCCCGGCGCTGCCGACCATGTCCAAACCCGGGGGCCCATTCCCGGCCCCGACTTCTGCGCCAACCGCAGCCTGGGCGGCCCTCAGACCTACCCGTTCGACAGTAACGGCGACGGCGTGGCCGACACCTGTTCGCTCCGTGACACCCGCCGGGCCACCGTGGCCCGCCAGAACGCCTTGGAGACGCTGGCAAGCCTCAACCCCGAAGAGTTCCGGGCCGCGGTACTCACCGAGTGCGAAGACGAGGAGTTCCTCGAAACCGACTACGGCGACAGGGCCGACGACTTGGCGAACGACGTCTGCGAAACCGAGCGGGTGAGCCCGCCACCACCACCTGTCGACCCTGCCATTGCCCAGGAGTTCTTCTCCGGGGTCATCGACGGCCCCAACTACTGCACAAACCGAAGCCTGGGCGGCCCCCGCACCTACCCGTTCGACCAACCGCCTCGTGACGGCGTGGCCGACACCTGCTCGCTGCCCTACACCCGCCGGGAGGCCATCGCCCGCCAAAGAGCCCTCGAAGCCGCCTTTGCCGAGCACCCCCAGTTCAAAGACGCCCTGGCTTTCGCCTGCTCGGCCCTCGGCTCTCTTCACTTCGGCGACGATGAAGAAGACTTAGCGGTTGACGCCTGCAACCCTCCGCCTGATCCCTCAGACTTCGGCGAGCCCCTGCCCTAACATGGGTCGTGACTCAGATTTCCCCGTCATTTGGCACAATATGATCATAATTGCCGAATAGGCGAACTGCTGAATGAATGAGTTATAGGGAGTACGTCAACTACTGCGGCACAAGAAACATATTTCTCCTGGCTGCCCATGTTAGCGTCGGTGTGGCCAGCAAACCGAACATGCACTATCGGGGTAGGTGTGCGGAAAATATCAATTGTCTTGATAGGACTTCTGGTCGGTTCATTGACAGTGTTCTCATCCACTGGCCTTGCTCAGGCCGAAAATCACCTTCCCCCCATTGCCATCGCCTCTCTGGAAGTCACTACACCGGCTACCGACACAACCCCCGCGGTGGTCACCCTGGACGGCTCTGACAGCTTCGATCCCGATGTCGGCGGCACCATCGTGCGGTACCGCTGGGAAGTGATCACCGAGGCTTATAGCTGGCTCGAGCTCAACCAGGCCAACCCGCAGTCGCCCACTGCCACCTTCGAGGTCCCGGTGCAAAAGCTCATCGAGCGGTTCGGCTGGTCTATCGAGTTTCGATTGACGGTCACCGACAGCGGACGCCCCGCAGCCACCGACAGCGACGTGGTGAAGTTGCGCATAAACCAGCCCCCGGTGGTGGACATCGAGATTACGGCAAATTTGTACGACCGTGATGACGAGCCGGGAATTGACGATAATCGAAACGGCGCGGTGGACGAGAACGAGGAGCGCTACACCATCGAGGGCGTGGTCAGCCGTCCCGGTGAGCGGGGCAACGCCCCAAACGAGTGGCACATCAGAGCGTCGTCTTTGCTGGTGATTGATGCCTCCGGCAGCTTCGACCCCGACGGCGAGCTTACCGATCAGAGCTTCAGCTGGGAGCGCCTGCACACCAGAGGAGCGACCAGTGTTGCCGATTCCCTTCCCGGCGACACAGAGCATCAACAGTTCCTGAGCACCGATGAGGATCCCAACACTCCCGGCACCACCAGCTCAGAGACGGTGGCCCGACTGCCGTTCGTGCGCGGTGTAGGGACCGAACCATTCCAAGTGTACTACCGTCTCACGGTCACTGACGAGGGTGGCGCCATCACCAGGGAAACTGTGAAGATCGTGATCGACGACTTCCACGACCACCCAGAGGTGGAGATCCTCCGTCCTGAGGCCGATTCCGATGCAACCAGCTCCGACGACCGCTACGAGGGCGTGTTGGAGGCCGGTGAGGACCGCTACGTGATCTCGCCGGAGGTCGCCGAGCAGGGGGTGGCCCTGGTCGCTGAGGGCGAGGCCGACGGGACGACGCGCACCAACGCGCTTAGACACATTTGGTCGGGGGAGGGTGTGGAGCCCAGCGAAGACAACGAGCCGGGAAGCCGCTCTGAGGCGGAGTTCACCGCGCCCGCCGGCACGACCGAGGGCGAGTCGTTCACCGTCGCCGTCGAAGTGGTCGACCCCGACGGCCTCCGAACCAAGGCCTCCATCGAGCTGGTGGTGGCCGATACCGTCGCGCCGGTCGCCGTCGCCCCCGAAGATATCGACACGTTCGACGGCATCGACGGCGGCTTTCCCGTGTCGGATCCCCCCACCGGCATCGTGGAATTGCGGGGAGTTGCCTTCGACCCTGACGGCGACGAGTTGACCTACGAATGGGAGCAGGTGCGCAACGCCGCGGGCGACCCCCTGAGGGTGACCTTCCGGGGATCGAAGCTGCTGTTGGTGGGATCCACCAGCCTCAATGCCTCATTCAAGCTGCCCGAGGTGACCAGGGGCAACAGCGAAACGGTGTACGTGCAGTTCACCGTTGCCGACCGGTGGGGGGCGACCGCGACCGATGTAGTGCAGATCACCATTCGAGACGGCAACGACGACCTCAAGGCCATACCCGAGCCCGAACAGCGGGTGCCGCCCGGCACCCTTGTGAAGCTCACCGGCAGATTCCGTTCCGGGCTGGTCAGCGCCGACGCCCACGCCGATGTCGCCCACCAATGGGTGTACAGGGGAATCGAGACCGACCCCCCGATTGTGCTGCGCCCCTCGATCACCAGTCGGGAACAGGCCCAGGGGTTTGTGCCCGGCGAGTGGTTCCCCAACACCGACGGCACCTACCACCCCACCGCCGGCGGTCGTTTGAAGCAGGCCGACACGCCATTCGCCTACTTCGATGCCCCTGAGCTTGACGATTTCAACGGCGTGAAGCTCATTTTCGATCTCACCGTTCGCTACCGCGCCGACGAAGACGCCGCCACAGTGGCCATATCCGTGTTGAAGGACTCGGGCCTAAAGTACTACTCCGGGCCCATCGACGGCCTCGACTACTGCACCAACCGCAGTTTGGGTGGCCCCACCACCTACCCGTTCGACAGCGACGGCGACGGCGTGGCCGACGTATGCGCGCTCCAGGGAACCCGTCGGGAGGCCGTGGCCCGCCAGATCGCCTTGGAGCAGTTGGCCGATCTGAACCAAGACATGTTCAACGATGCCCTCCTATTCGGGCTCCCCGACGATCCCGACACCGAAGACGTTGACGAGTCCACCGCCGGCACCTGTAGCTCGGCCCCTGCCGATCTGGGCGACACCGAAGAGCAATTGGCCGACGACGTTTGCGGCCGTTACGCCATCGACCCCGACGAGAGCCCCACGGTGTCGCCCGTGCCCGGTCCAGTGGATGCCGTCTCGGCCCGGAAGTTCTACTCCGGGGTGATCGACAGCCCGACGTTCTGCCCCAACCACAGCCTCGGCGGCCCCACCACCTACCCGTTCGATCACGACGGCGACGCCGTGGCTGATGTATGCGCCCTGCCCTACACCCGCCGAGAGGCCGTGGCCCGCCACAACGCCCTCAAAGCCGCCTTCGCCAACCACCCCCAATTCCCCGCCGCCCTCGCCACCGCCTGCACCTCCCTGGGCACCCTCGACTTCGGCGACCTCCCCGCCGCCCTCGCCACCGACGCCTGCCACCCCCCAACCGACCCCCCCGAATTGGGCTCTCCCCTGCCCACACCCAGCGTCTGAGATCTTTTGTTGCAGCAACTAGTCGTGCTGCTATGGTGGGCTTATTCACTTCCCCCTCAGAACTCCTCTTCGTAGAGGGAGAACCGAATGAACACTGCCATCTTGAGTTCGGTAATCGGCGGCTCAGCCGTATTGATTGCTGCGCTGCTGAGCGTGCTCTTCAATCGAGTTTTTGAAGGCCAGAAGCAGACCAACAGCCAACTTGCAATACTGACCGGCACTGTGAGCCACCTAGAGGGCCGGTTCGACGGCTTGGAGGGCCGGTTCGACGGCTTGGAGGGCCGGTTCGACGGCTTGGAGGGCCGGTTCGACGGCTTGGAGAACAGATTCGATGCTCAAGGCAAGAGAATCGACGGCATTCTTCATGTGCTGCGGGAACACGGTGAGCGCCTGGCCCGCATCGAGGCCAAGCTCGACAACGACCCCCCCGCCGAAGCCGCCTAGCTGCTACCGGCTAGCTCAGGCGCCGCGGGCCATGTTGGCGAAGCGGGTGTGGTGTTTGATGAAGGCTAGGCGGGTCTTGCCGGTGGGGCCGGTGCGGTGCTTGGCCACCAGCACTTCGGCGGTGCCGGCGTCTTGGGTGTCGGGGTTGTAGATCTCGTCGCGATACAAGAACATCACGATGTCGGCGTCTTGTTCGATGGAGCCCGACTCTCGCAGGTCGGCGAGGATGGGCCGCTTGTCTTGGCGCTGTTCCAGGTTGCGGGAGAGCTGCGATAGCGCCACCACCGGGCATTCCAGCTCCCGGGCCAGGATCTTGAGGCCCCGGCTGATCTCTGACACCTCCACTTGGCGGTTCTCGGCGTTGTTGCGGCCGGTCATGAGCTGGAGGTAGTCGACGATCACCATGCCCAGCTCGCCGGTTTGGCTGCGCAGCCGGCGGGACTTGCCCCTGATCTCCATGATGGTGACCGCCGGGTTGTCGTCCACCCAGATGGGCGCCTCCGACAGCCGGCCGATGGCGGTTGAGAGGTCGGCCCAGTCTTGGTCGGTGAGCTTGCCGGTGCGCACCCGGGAGGCGTCCACCCGGGCCTCGGCGCACAGGATCCGCTGGCTGATCTCGAGCTGGCTCATCTCCAGCGAGAAGACGAGCACCGGTTTGTTGTCGCGCATGGCCGCATGGGCCGCCATGCCCAGGGCGAAGCTGGTTTTGCCCACCGACGGCCGGGCCCCGATCACCACCAGGGTGTTGGGTTGCAGCCCGCTGGTGATCTCGTCGAGGTCGTTGTAGCCGGTGGCCGTGCCGGTGACGATCTCGCCCTGGTCGTAGAGCTTCTCGATGCGCTCCAAGTTGGCCGGCAAAAGCTCGGAGATGCGGGCTGTGGTGTCGCCCATGCGATCGGCGGCCAGCCGGTACACCATCGCCTCGGCCGAGTCGACCGTTTTGACCACGTCGTCGCCGCCGTCGTAGCCCAGCTCGGCGATCTCCCCGCCCACCTCGATGAGCTTCCGCAGGGTGGCCGCCTCGTGGACGATGTTGGCGTACTTGGCCGCATTGGCCGACGCCGGGGTGCCGGTTTGGAGCTTCACCAGCGCGGCGTTGCCCCCCACCTTCTCGGACAGGCCCAGCCGGTTCAGCTCGGCGGCCACCGTGACCGCGTCGGCCGGCTCCCCCTTGGCGTACAGCGAGCACACCGCTTCGTACACATGGGCATGGGCTGGCCGGTAGAAGTGCTCGGGACGGATCAAATTCACCGCATCGGCGATGGCGTCGCGGCTCAACAACATCGCGCCGAGCAGCGCCTCCTCAGCATCCAGGTCGTGGGGCGGAACCCGCCCCAGGCGGCCCGGCGGTGACGAGTAGCCGCCTTCGTCGGAGTATTGGAAGGGATCGCTCACAGCTGCGCCCACACTACCGACGACCGGTGACAACTTGATCGGGCCCCTCCGCGTTCCACGGTTGTCTACTGTGGCAAAGACGCGATGTTTAACGCTAGGGGAAACCCGGTGGAAAACGCGGTATATCCTGGGGATTTACCAAAGACGGCTTCCCCGGGGTCACTCGGCGGCGATTACCTCGACGGTGATGGGGAATTCCACCTCGGGGTGGGGCTTGGCCGTCACCAGATGGCTGCCCAGTTCTTTGATTCCGTCGGACTGAATCGACCTGCGCTCCAACATAATGTTGGCCTGCTCGGCCACTGCCCGCACGATGTCGGCGCTGGTGACCGACCCGAACAGCTTGCCCTCGGTACCGGCCCGGGCCGCGATGTGGATGGGCGTGGACACCAGCCGGGAGGCCATTTCCTGGGCCTCGGCCAGCTCCTTGGCATCTTTCAGCTCGCGAGACTTGCGCATGCGCTCGGCTTGGCGCTCGGCCCCCGGCGACGACTTGAACGCCTTGCCCGCCGGGATCAGGTAATTGCGGGCGTAGCCGTCGGCCACCTCCACAACATCGCCTTTTTTGCCTAGGGCATCCACGTTGTCGCGCAACACCACCTTCATGACACCGATTCCTCCTCGGTGGCCTCGGGTGCCTCTGGGGTAGCCGCTTCCTCGACGTCAGCCTCGGGGGCAGAAGCTTCGGGAGCGGACGACTCCTCGGCGGAAAACTCCATAGGGGCGCCTTCGCCGGCCATTTCCACGGCCTCTTGCTCGTCGTCGTCGCCCTCACCGGGCCCCCTCATGCTGGGCGGCGGGGCCGTGGGCTGGGGGACCGGCCCGTCGATGCGGTTGTCGTCGCGCGATCGCGACGCGCTGCGCTGGGTGGTGATCCGGTTGTTGTAGGGCAATAGCGCCATCTCGCGGGCGTTCTTGATGGCTTGGGCGATTTCCTTCTGCTGCTGCTGGTTGTTGCCGGTCACCTGGCGGGCCCGGATCTTGGCCCGGTCGGACATGAACCGCCGCAGCAGGTTGATGTCTTTCCAGTCCACGTAGTCGATGCGCTCTTGGGTGAGCACGCTGACCTTCTTCTTGCGGCGCCGCCCGCCCTCTTTGGCCTTCGGCTTCTTCGGTCCCTTGCCCATTAGAACGGCTCCTCATCGACTTCGTAGTCGGGCGCCTGGTTGCCACGGGGAGGGCGCCCGCCCCCGCCGCCCTGGTGGCGGCCGCCGCCGCCCCCATCGCGTCCGCCGCCGCCCCCATCGCGTCCGCCGCCGCTGTCGCGACCACCGCCGCCGCCACCGCCGTCGCGCCGCTCGTTGCGGATCACCTCGACGGTGGCCCACCGCAGGCTGGGCGACACCTCATCGGCGATGATCTCGATCTTGGAGCGCCGATCGCCGTCTTGGGTCTCCCACGACCGCTGCTCCATCCGACCGCTGACGATCACCCGGTTGCCCTTCACCAGGCTCTCGCTCACGTTTTCGGCCAGGGTGTTCCAGCAGGTCACGTCGAAGAACGACACCTGCTCTTCGGTCTCGTTGGTCTGCCGGTTCTGCCAGCGCCGGTTCCAGGCGAGGCCGAAGGTGGCCACCGCGCTGCCGCCGGGGGTGAATCGAAGCTCCGGATCTCTGGTGATGTTCCCGGTGACGGTCACCGTATTGTCAAAAGCCATTTCTGTGTCTCCTTGAATTACCCGGCCGCAGCCAGGGGGGCACCGTCACCCAGCAGGCCGCGTCGGGCGGCCTCGTTGTCGGGCAGACGGATCAGCTTGTGGCGGACCACATCGTCCGCGAGTCGTAGGGGGCGTTCCATAGATCCCATCTCGCGCGCCCCGGACACGAATTCGAGGACCAGGTAATAGCCCTCTTGCTGATGGTTGATCTCGTAGGCGAAGCGTCGCTTGCCCCACCGGTCCTCGGTCTTCACCTCGCCGCCGTGGGCCACGATGTCCTCGGTGACCTGTTCGATGCGGGCGGCCACGTCGGACTCTTCGACACCCGCGTCCATGATGATCATCAATTCGTATGCCCGCATGGCGAGCTCACCTCCCTATGGACCCGGTACGAACCGGGGCCCCGATTAAGGGGCAGGGCCTCTGTTGCAACCGGAACTCTACCCGGTGTGGCCGTAGAGGCCCAACGCCATCTCCTCGTCGGGGTTCATCTCGTAGCACTCGGCGAGATCGGGGAACGCCCCAGAGCGCACATCGGCGGCAAATCGGCCCAAGGCGTCCACGCCGTCGTCGTGCAGGGTGGCGTAGCGGCGCACGAACCGGGGGAGCATCCTGGTTTCCAGGCCCAAAACGTCGTGGAACACCAGCACCTGGCCGTCGCAGTGGCCGCCGGCACCGATGCCGATGGTGGACACGTCCACCGCATCGGTGATCATCTGGCCCACCGCGGCCGGCATCCCCTCTAACACGATGGCGAAGCATCCGGCGTGGGCCAGCGCCTTGGCGTCGGCCACCAGGCCCAGCGCCGCCTCGCTGCTCTTGCCCTGCACCCGGTAGCCGCCTTGGGCCAGCATCGACTGCGGGGTGAGCCCCAGATGGCCCATAACCGGCACCTGGGCCGACACGATGGCCTCGATCATCGGCACCCGCTCCGAGCCGCCCTCCAGCTTCAGAGCCTGGGCGCCGGCTCGCACCAGCTTGGCCGCGTTGATCACCGTGTCGGCCACCGAGACGTGGTAGCTCATCCATGGCATGTCGGCCACCACCATCGCCTTGGGGCGGGTGCGGGCCACCGCGGCGGTGTGGTGGGCCATCTCGTCGACGGTCACGCTCATGGTGTCGTCGTGGCCCAGCACAACCATGGCCACCGAGTCGCCCACCAGAATGATGTCGGCGCCCGCTTCGTCGGCCATGCGAGCGCTGGGAGCGTCGTAGGCGGTGAGCATGACTAGGGGGTCGGCCCCTTGGCTTGTCTTTCGCCTAGAGATAGCCGGCGCGGAGAGCTTGGTGCCCATCGTTGTTCTCCTTCCCCGTCCAGCGCATTTATGCTGCCGGCGGTCGCCCCTTACTCTAGTCCACCGCCTTTGCCCCCGTGCCAACCCCTCGCCTGCATTGGCCCGCGGTTGGGCTACTAGGTTCGGGGCCATGGACGACTTGTTGGACCAGAGTGATGCGGTAGGGCTGGCCGATGCCATTCGGGTCGGCGAGGTGTCGGAGGCCGAGGTGCTGGAGGCCACTATGGCCCGCATCGACGAGCGCAACCCCGAGCTGAACGCCATCACCACCGCCGTTGAGCCCGAGCCGGCGGCCGACGGGCGGCTGCGGGGGGTGCCGTTTGCCATCAAAGACCTGCACTTCGCCATGCGGGGCACGGTCACCACCCACGGGTCGCGGTACTTCGCGGATGGTCCGGTGGACGACCACGACGCCGAGGTTGTGCGCCGCTACCGGGAGGCGGGGATGGTGCTTTTGGGCCGCACCAACTCGCCCGAGCTCGGCCTGTCGACCACCACCGAGCCCGCCCTGTTCGGCCCGTGCGCCAATCCACTCGACCCGTCCCGCAGCGCGGGCGGCTCCAGCGGCGGGGCCGCATCGGCGGTGGCTTCGGGGATGCTGACGGTGGCCCATGCCTCCGACGGGGGCGGGTCTATCCGCATCCCCTCTTCGGCCTGCGGGCTGTTCGGGCTCAAGCCCACCCGGGGCCGGGTGAGCTTCGGCCCTGACGCCGGCGAGGGGTGGAGCGGCTACTCCTGCACCCATGTGATCTCCCGTTCGGTGCGCGACAGCGCCGTGCTGTTGGACCTCACCTCCGGCCTAGCCCCCGGCGACCCCTATGTGGCCCCTGCCCCCGACGGTACGTTTGAGGCGGCCATCGCCGCCCCGCCGCCCTCTCTGCGGATCGCGGTGTGGGACGGCTCGGCCGACGGTATTGAGCTCGACGCCACCGCCCGGGGGGCGCTGGACGCCGCGGTGGCGCTGTGCGAGCAGCTCGGCCACCGGCTTGAAGAGGCCGACTTGCCGGTGCGCCGGGGAATGGGTGGCCCCCAGGGGGTTATCACCTCCTCCAACATCGCCGCGCTGATGGTGCGCCGGGAGGCCCAGTGCGGGCGGCCCCCCGGTGCCGACGACCTGGAGCCGGTGGCCGCTTCGCTGGCCGCCCAGGGCGCCAAACTCACCGGTCCCGACTACGCCCAGGCCGTGCTCGACAGCCACCTGATGGGCCGGCGCATGGGCGACTATCACGAATCGGGGATCGACCTGGTGCTCACCCCCACCTTGGCCCGGGTGCCGCCGCCGCTGGGCGAGCTGGTGGCCACCGAGGACAATGTGGCCGAGTGGGGCGCCCGCCAGGGGGCCTACAGCCCGTTTTGCGCCATGGCCAACGCCACCGGCCAGCCGGCCATGTCGGTGCCGCTGCACTGGGATGACCAGGGCTTGACTGTGGGCAGCCACTTCATCGCCCCCTTCGGCGCCGAGGCCCTGCTGTTGCAGCTAGCCGCCCAGCTTGAGCAGGCCCAGCCCTTCTGGCCCCAGCCCCGCTAGCAGCCTGCACTGCTGAGGGCCTTCAGCAGGGGCGATCAGCGCCCTTGGGGTCGGTTGGCGGCGATCAGCAGGGTTGCAGCACGTAGCTCCGCAGGAGGTGGTTCCAGCGGCAGTCGGGGCACACCTCCACCTCGTAGCAGGTGAACCGGCCCTTGCGCCGGGCCAGCTTGGAGATCTCCGCCGCGTAGCTGATGCAGCGGCCGTGGGCCGGTAGCCGGGGCCCGAACACATACGACACCAGGGCCAACTCCTCCCCCTGGCACACCGGGCACAGCTCCCCGGCCGGAGTGCCCACCTCCCGACCGGCCCGCAACAGCTCGGGATGGGCGTCGCACAGATCGTCGGCCATCCGGGTGCCGGCCAGCAGCCGTTGCAGCACATGGGCACGCACCAGCCGATAGTCCACCGTTGAGGCGGGCTCGGGCTGAACCCCTACTGCTGCGGCCATCGAGTCGGCCATGGCGAAAGAGTAGCCACATACGTCAAGCCTCATGCCGTTCTTTTGGCCGACCCGATCTGGCCGGATTCCGCTATAATCCGGCGGTTTTGGTCTTGCGGCGGGAGGGCGGGAGGCCGGCCCGGCGGCTCTGCGGCCCGCGGCCCTCCTACTCTGCGGCAGGGCCAACTGTCGTCCTCGCCCGCTACTGTGAGGCCATGGCTTTCACCCCCACTGCCGAGAAGCTGATCCCCGATCTGTCCACCGCCGAGGAGCTGGTGCTCTTGGCCCGGTGCCTGTGGAACGAGGGTTACAACGACCATTTGGCCGGCCACATCACCGTCAACATGGGCGACGGCACCTTGCTGTGCAACCCGTGGCTCATCACCTGGGACGAGTTGCACCCCAGCCAGGTGATCCGCATCGACCTCGACGGCAACGTGGTGGAGGGCGACTGGCCGGTGCCCCCCGGCATCCCGCTGCACCTGGAATTGCACAAGCTCCGCCCCGGGGTCGACTGGGCCATGCACAACCACCCCCTGTACGGCACCGTGTGGGCCGACATGGCCGAGGTGCCCCCGGCCATGGACCAGTCGTCTTCGCTGGGCGGCGGCGAGCTGGTGCTGGTGGACGAGTACGACGGGGCGGTCAACGACCCCGCCTCGGCCCGCAGCGCCTGTGTGAAGATGGGCGACGCCGAGCTGGCCTTGCTAGCCGGCCACGGCGTGTTCGTGCTGGGCAACTCGGCTAGGGCCGTACACCAGCGGGCGGTGGCCCTTGAGCAGCGCTGCCAGCGGGCCTGGCATATCCGGGCGGCCGGCGGCGAGCTGTCGCCCGTTTTGCCCGAGAGCTACGTGCAGATGATGAAGCGCAGCCAGGGCGACAACTTCATCGGCTTCTGGGAGGCCATGGTGCGAGCCGAGCTGCGCCGCGACCCCAACCTGCTGTCGGGCTGAGGCTCGGCGAGAACCGGAGGCGAGGCGATGAGCGGCGCCCTTGACGGCATCAGAGTGCTCGATCTGACCACCCGGATGGCCGAGGCCACCGGCAAGACCCTGGCCGATCTCGGGGCCGAGGTGATCAAAGTCGAGCCCCCCGGCGGGTGCGACGCCCGCACCACCCCGCCGTTCGCCCAAGACGGCCGCTCGCTGTTCTGGGAGGCGTGGGGCCTGGGCAAGCACAGCGTGGTGTGCGACATCGACACCTTCGTGGGCCAGGATCATCTCCGAACCCTGGTGGCGGATGCCGACATCCTGGTGGAGTCATACGCCCCCGGCTACATGACCAGCCGCAACGTCGGCCCCGACAACCTGGATATGGTGAACCCCGCGCTGATCTACGTGTCGGTGACCCCCTTCGGGGCCGGAACCCCCGACGCAACCGTGCCCATGACCGACCTCACCCTGTCGGCCGCTGGCGGTCTGCTGGCCATGCAGGGCGACCACGACCGGGTGCCCACCCCGGTGGGCTACCCCGAGACGTCGTTCTTGGGCGCTATGCAGGCCGCCGCCGACGCCATCATGGCGCTGTACGAGCGCGACCGCAGCGGCGTGGGCCAGCACCTCGACAGCTCCATGCAGGCCGCGGTGATGTGGTCGCTGATGTCGATCACCAGCTACGCCGCTTTGGGCCAAGACTTCCCCGGCCGGGGCGACGACCGGGCCGACGTCACCCACCCCGAGATCGTGCCCGGTGTGCGGATGCCGTTCATCGAGCCCTGCGCCGATGGCTATGTGGGCATGACGCTCGTGCTGGGCGAGCAGGGCAACCGGGGGATGAAGTCGCTCATGGCCTGGGTGATCGGGGAGGGCGCGCTCGACGACGACTTGGCCGAGGTTGACTGGGAGCGCTATCTCGAGATGCTGGGCGACGAGACGCTGTCGAAAGACGACGCCAACCGGGCCTTGGGCCAGATGCTGGAGTTCATCAAGACCAAGACGCAGGGCGAGATCCAAGAGCACGCGGTGGCCGGCAAGATGCTGGTGGCCCCCTGCTACACGTCGGCCCATCTGGCTGCCGACCCCCAGCTGGCCGCCCGGGACTTCTGGGTGGAGGTGGGAGGTGCCCTTCACGCCGGGCCGTTCGCCAAGATGTCGGCCACCCCCATCGCCTACCGCCACCCCGCCCCTGCGTTGGGCCAGCACCAGGAACTGCTCGACAGCCTCATCTCGGATCTCACGCGCCCCCCGCCCCCCCGAGTGCCGGCCGCTCCCCGGGGACCGCTGTTCGAGGGTTTGAAGGTGGCCGACCTGTCGTGGATCGCGGCCGGGCCGCTGATCTCCAAAGACCTGGCCAACCTGGGGGCCACCGTGATTCGGGTGGAGACCGAGGCCCGCCTCGACACCTTGCGCTGGATCCCGCCCCATCTGCCCCACGCCTCGCCCATGAGCGCCGGGCACCCCATGGCCAACATGAACCAGTCGAAGCTCGGCCTGGGGCTCAACTTCACCGTCCCCGAGGCCGCCGCGGTGATCGACCGGATGATCAAGTGGGCCGATGTGGTGGTGGAGAACTACACCCCCGGCACCGCCGCCCGCCTGGGCTTCGGCTACGAGCATGTGAGAGCCCTCAACCCCGGTGCGGTGATGCTGTCGAGCTGCATGCGGGGCCAGACCGGCCCCGAGGCCCGCCACACCGGCTTCGGCCTGCACGGGGCCTGCCTGGGCGGTTTCACCGCCATAACCGGCTGGCCCGCCCGCCCGCCGCACCCGCCCCCGGGGGGCCCGCCGGGGGCGTTTCCCCCGCCATACCCGGCGGCCCCGACTGCCCGCCGCACCCGCCCTGGGGGGCCTACACCGACTTCATCTCCCCCCGCTACGCCCTCTCTGCCCTCGGCGCCGCCCTGCACCACCGCAACCGCACCGGGCAGGGCCAGTACATCGACCTGTCGCAGATCGAGGCCTCCATCCACTTCTTGGCCCCGCTGGTGCTGGAGTACCGCGACAGCGGCCGGGTGCGCACCCAGGCCGGGTTGGACTGCGACCGGGCCGCCCCCCAAGGCGTGTACCGCACTGCTGGCGTCGAGCGCTTTTGCGCGGTGGCGGTGGAGACCGACGAGCAGTGGGACGGGTTGACAATGGTGGTGCCTGATCTGCTCATAGTGGACGACCGATGGTGTGATCTCGACCAGGCCAACGCCGAAGATATTCTGTCGGCCTGGTTCAGCACCCGCGACGGCTTCGAGGCTGCCGAAGAGCTGCGGGAAGCGGGCGTTCCCGCCTATGTGGCCCTGCGGGCCAGCGACTTCTACGCCGACCCCAACCTGGAGGCCCGGGGGTTCTTCATCGAACTTGAGCACGGCGCCATCGGCAAGATGACCTTCGACGGCCCCGTCACCCTATTTTCTGCCACCCCCGCCCGCCCCTGGCGGGCCGGCCCGCTGGTGGGCGAGCACACCCAGCAGGTGATGTCGGAGATCCTCGGATTCTCCGACGACGAGATCACCGCCCTGGCCGCCACCGGAGCGCTCACCTAGTCCACCCCCGCGCCGTACCCGCCCGAAGGAGGCAGTAGATGACCACCAACAGCGAACCCGATCGGACCCCGGCCGACCGGTCGGTGTATGAGCGTCTGGCCTTGCATTTGCCCAACGACATCGGCATCGGCAGCGCGCTCATCACCATGGTGGAGCCCCACGAGGGCCAAGAGTACGACTACAACCGCTGGTACGAGGACGACCACTTCTACTCCGGGGCCATGCACGGGCCCTGGGTGTTCGCCGGACGCCGCTGGGTGGCACCCCGAGCGCTTCGCGACCTTCGCCCCGAGGTGGACGAGCCCGCCTTCGATCCTCCCGACGCTGGCTGCTACATCTCGCTGTACTGGAGCACGGCGGGCCACGAGGACGACACCGAGCGGTGGAGCTTTCTGGCCATGGCCGAGGCGCTCATGCCCCACGGCCGGGGCTTCACCAAGCGCACCCACACCTACACCGCCTTCCACCACTACCGCTTCGGGGTGGTGCGCCCCGGCAGCGGCCCCATGAAACCCCACCTGGCCCTCGACCACCCCTTCGCCGGGCTGGTGGTTGAGGTGGTCGACGCCGCCGATCCCGCAGACCAGGATGCCCTCGAGGAGTGGCTGGCCAACGACCACCTGCCCTCGGTGCTGCTGGGCTCGCCCGCGCAGATGTGTCTGGCCTTCGCCCCCCGCGAGTTCGCCCAGGGCCGCATCGAGCAGCCCGGCACCCCGCCGGTGGCCCCCACCGCCAAGGTGGGCCAGCGCCTGTGCCTGCTGTGGTTCTTGGACCAAGACCCCGCCGACGTGTTCCCCGACGCCTTCGCCACCCACCACCAAGCCCTGTCCGCCCACCCCAGCGCCAGCCTGGCCCTGTCAGCCCCCTTCATCCCCACCATCCCCGGCACCGACACCTACGTAGACCAACTTCGCTGACTTCGGGGGCCGCAGCCGGCCCTCGCTAAAATCCCCGGCGTGAGCGCCGAAACCCCAGCCCCCGAGTCGTCCAGCAACGGCAACCAGGTGAAAACCCATTTGAGGACCTGTCCGCTTTGTGAGGCCATGTGTGGGATGGTGATCAAGACCGAGGGCGAAAAAGTGCTGCCCCCCATCCGACCCGACCGAGACGATGTGTGGAGCAAGGGCTTCATCTGCCCCAAGGGCACCACGCTGGGGCACTTGCACGAGGATCCCGACCGGGTGCGGGTGCCGCTGGTCAAAGACGAGAACGGCACCTTCCAGGAGGCCACCTGGGAGGAGGCCTATGCCCGCTGCGAGGAACTGCTCCACGGCGTGCGCGATACCCACGGCACCGAGGCCATGACCTACTACATCGGCAATCCCGCGGCCCACAACTTCTCCATCAGCCGCTATGTGGGAGCGCTGGTGATGCTGTCGGGCGTGCAGATGGGCTACTCGGCGGGCACCGTCGACCAGTGGCCCAAAAACGTGTCGTCTGTGTGCATGTACGGCAACTCTTGGACGTTCCCCACCCCCGACATCATGCGCACCCAGTACCTGGTGGTGATGGGGGCCAACCCCCACGCTTCCCAGGGCAGCCTCTTGGCCTGCCCCGACGTGCTGGGCGAGATGGATAAGATCCGCGAGCGGGGCGGCAAGTGCGTGGTGATCGATCCCCGCCGCACCGGCACTTGCGACCACGCCGATGAGTGGGTGCCCATCACCCCCGGAACTGACGCCGCCTTCTTGTTGGCTCTGTGCCATGTGCTGTTCGACGAGGGCCTGGTGGATCTGGGCACCATGGCCGGCCATGTCAACGGCTTGGACGAGGTGCGGGCCCTGGTGGCCGACTGGACCCCGGAGATGGTGGAGGCCACCACCCAGGTGCCGGCCGAGACCACTCGCCGGCTGGCCCGGGAGATCGCCGCGGCCGACAGCGCCAGCGTGTACGGCCGAATCGGGCTGTGCAACCAGGAGTTCGGCACGCTGGCCTCGTGGCTCATCGACGTGGTGAACCTGCTCACCGCCAACTTCGACGTGCCCGGCGGCATGATGTTTGCCACTCCCATAGCTCCGGCCATGGCCACCCTCAACTTCGAGGAGCCCAAAGAGCCCGAGTTCGGCCGCTGGCACAGCCGGGTGCGGGGCGCCCCCGAGGTGCTGGGCCAGGTTCCGGTGTCGTGTCTCTCAGAGGAGATCATGACCCCCGGCGAGGGCCAGTTGAAGGCGCTGGTGGTGGTGGCCGGCAACCCGGTGATCAGCTCGCCCGAGGCCGGCCGCCTCGATGAGGCGCTGCCCATGCTCGACGCCATGATCTGCGTCGACAACTGGGTGAACGCCACCACCCGCCACGCCGACGTGATCCTGCCCGGGCTCTCGCCGCTGGAGCAGCCCCACTGGGACGAGATGATCTGGTCGTGGGCCGCCCGCACCGCGGGCAACTGGTCGGACCGCATCTTCGAGTACGGCGACCGCCCCGACGAGTGGGAGGTGCTCGTGCGGGTGGGCGCTTTGATGGGCGGCCAGGCAAACGACGAGATCGACGAGCGCGCCATCGACGACGGGTTCTTCTCGGGGATCTGCATGTTCTTCGGCCTCGATCCCGAGCACGTTCTGTCGCACTACGACACCGGCGGCCCCGAGCGGATGACCGACTTCATGATCCGGGTGGGCCACCGGGGCGACCGCTACGGCGAGAACCCCGACGGCCTCACCTTGCAGGATTTCAAGGACAACCCCCACGGCCTCGACTTCGGCCCGATGGTGCCCCGGATCCCGGAGATCCTCCACACCCCGTCGGGCCGAATCGAGATGGCCCCGCCCTACATCACCGCCGATGTGGGCCGGCTGCAACGGCGCTTGGGCCGCGACGACGGCATGGTGCTGGTCAGCCGCCGCCACGTGCGCTCCAACAACTCGTGGATGCACAACGTGAAGGTGCTGGTGAAGGGCAAGGACCGCTGCACGCTGATCGTGCACCCCGAAGACGCCGAGGGGATCGGCCTGGCCGACGGGTCGGTGGCCCGGGTCAGCACCGAGATCGGCAGCATTGAGGTGCCGGTTGAGGTGAGCGACGAGATGATGCCCGGCGTGGTGAGCCTGCCGCACGGCTGGGGCCACAACCTCGACGGGGTGCAGCTCTCGGTGGCCAAGGAGTTCGCCGGGGTCAACAACAACCTGCTGGCGCCGGGCGAGCTGGTGGACGAGATCTCCGGCAACGCCATCGTCAACGGGATCAAGGTGGAGGTTGTGCCCGTCCCCGCCTGATATTCGGCCCGCTTCGGTGGGTATTCTCAGGCTCCTATGGCTATTCCCCAAGACCGCGACATCGATGCCCTCAAGGCCTCCCTGTCCGACTGGATGAACACCCGCCCCGGCGTGTCCGACGCCGAGGTGACCTTTCTGGTGAACCCCGAGGCCTCCGGGTTCAGCAACGAGACCCTGGTGTGCGACGCCACTTACACCCGCGACGGCCAGACCCGGGATTCGGGCATCGTGGTGCGCAAGCGGCCCACCGACTACGCCATCTTCCCCACCTACGACATGAGCGTGCAGTACCGGAGCATGCAGAACATGGCCGCCTGCGGCAGTGTGCCAGTGCCCGAGATCTTGTGGGTGGAGGACACCGGCGACGTGCTGGGCGAGCCGTTCTTCATCATGGAGCGCCTGCACGGCCGGGTGCCCTCCGACAACCCGCCGTTCTTCTCGGAGGGCTGGGTGTTCGAGGCCACCCCCGAACAGCAGGCTGCGCTGTACAACTCGTCGGTGGACACGCTGGCCGCGGTGGCCAGAACCGACTGGAAGGCCAACGGCTTCGACTTCGTGGAGCGCCCCCAGTACGGCGGGCCGGGGTTCGTCCAGCAGCTCGGCTATCAGCGCTACTACGCCGGCTGGGCCGCCGAGGATCGGCCCAAGCCGCTGATCGACGCCGCGCTCGACTGGTTCGACGCCAACGACCCCACAGGCTCGATGCCCACCGAGCTGAACTGGGGCGACGCCCGGCCCAGCAACCTCATGTACGGCGACGACTTCAAGGTGATGGCCGTGTTCGACTGGGAGATGGCCGACCTGGGGCCCGGCGAGGTGGACCTGGGCTGGTTCTTGTACATGAACCGGTTCTTGAGCGAGGGCGCCGGCATCGATTGGCTGCCCGGCTTCGCCGACCGAGACGGCACCATCGCCCGCTGGGAGCAGGCCATGGGTCGCAAGGCCGAGCACGTGGACTACTTCGAGGCCTGGGGCTGCCTGCGCTTTTGCATCATCATGGTGGCCATCGTGAACATGCAGGTGAAGTACGGCACGTTCCCCGCCGATTTCGGCGCCCAGTACGAGAGGGTCAACCCCTCCACCGAAATGCTGGCCCAGTATCTGGGCCTGCCCGCCCCTGAGTGAGGAAGAGAGTCCCATGAGCAACGAAGCAGCCAACCGAGCGCTGGCCGAGGCCCTGTTCGCCGCCCTGGAGCGGATGGACTGGCCCGCGGTGGCCGAGCTGTTCACCGAGGACGGCACCTACCAGGACATGCCCTTCGAGACCGACTCCGGCGGCACCGTCGGCCACGCCGGCATCATCGGCAAGCTGGAAGTGGGCCTGTCGATGCTGGAGCGCTTCGAGATGGGTGTGACCGACATCTGGGTGAGCGGCGACAACGTACTTGTCGAGCGAGTCGAAGTCTGGCACCACCCCGACGGCACCGTCGCCAGCCTCCCCGTGCTGTGCCGCCTCCAGATTCGCGACAACAAGATCGCCCATTGGCGCGAATACTGGGACTACAACTACCTAATCGCCCAGCAACCCGACTCCTGGCTCCCCCAATCCCCCCGCCCCCGCTGGGACTGACCCCTACCAGTAGACCCTTCGCTTGCGGATCCAGTCGGCGGTGTGGAAGAGCAGCAGCCAGGTGGCGGTGAGTCCCATGGCCATGATTGCCAGGTAGATGAGCAGGCCCATTACCCCGACGAATAAGAGTGGGGGCAGGAAGAACAGCGACAGGTTGATGGACTCATTCAGCGACAAGCTCTGCGAGGGTGATGCCACGGTTTTGGCGGCGGCGATGCCAAGCGAAAGACCGGCTGAGGCGAGACCGCCCAGCAGGAGCGCACCCATCGCCATCCGCCTCGTCGGTTTGAGCCCAACTTTGGAGAGATAGCGGGCAGTCGACTCTGGCCTCACCTTGGATCCGGCCACACAGATCATCGTGACGAACAAGGCAACGACCCCGGGCCCGCTCAACAGACTCAGCCAGCCGTAGACGTTTATGTAGTCATCCTCGGTTATGCCCTTGGTGGCGTATCTTCCCCCCAACCCGGCATAGAGCCCCAGCATGCAGAGCGACCCCAGCATCATGAACCACCATTTGCGCCAATGCTCCAGCCAATACTCCACCGCCAGCCAAATGAGCGCGGCCACCACCACCAGCGAGATGACGAGCCCAATCGGATGGGCCAGCTCATTCAGCCACCCCGGCGCTCTCCAGATGAAGAACAGCCGAAGGGAATCATCCGAGTAATCCGTCTGGTCCCCAAACAGATGCCAAGTAGACACCGGCAACAAAACCACCAGCACCACTGCCGGAATCAAATGCCGATACGCCGGCCTCCGCCTAGTCGCCTCATTCGGTGGGGATTGAAGCCAGGTGGCCAAGGGAAGCTCCTCGTGTACTTCCCGCCAGTCTTACTCGAAGCGGGAGCCCATTTGCTTGAGGATTTGGGTGGTGTGGACTGAGGCCATGCGGCCTGGTTGGCCGGGGGTATAGGTGACGGAGTCGATTGCGTTGGTGTATGGGAAGGGGCCGTGGCGCTGGTAGATGTCCCATGACACGGGGGAGCGGCGGTCGATGCCCACGTCGATGCCTTCGAAGGGAGCCATGGTCCACATGCCGGTGAATTCCTCGCCGGAGGCTACTTCGACGCCGTCCACCAGCATCCGCAGATCCCAGGCGAAGCTGTCGGTGATGGTGAAGGCGAGCTGCACGCGGCGCCGACCCTCGGCCAGTGGGCCGCCGTTCAGGTGGCGCATGTGGCCGTAGCCGTTGTGGACGTAGACCACCTCGCCACCCTCGACGTAGCAGGCGTAGCCGCCGCCCTGATCGCCGTGGGCCATCAGCATTCCCTGGTCGCCGGAGGCGTAGTCGAACTCGATGTCGATGGTGAATGACCTGGCCGCGATCAGCTTCATGCTGCGGTAGCGCTCCAAGGTGTCGGTCCCGGGCACGATCCGCACCGGGGTCTCGTACACCGCTTCCGACTCAGGGCGCTGCACGAACTTGAGCATCGAGCCCTCATCGAGGGGGTACACCTGGTAGCGGTGGGCGGCCTCCTCCCAGGCGTCGATCAGCTCTTGGCGCCGCTCGGGCTCGGCTTCCGACAGATCCACCGTCTCGGTGGGGTCGTCTTTGAGGTTGTACACCTCCCACTCGTGGTCGCCGAACGGGGTCATCGGCAGGTGCAGGGTGACCGCCTCCCAGCCGTCGCGGTAGAACCCCCGGTGGCCGATCTGCTCGTAGTACTGCTCGGTGTGGCGCTCGGGGGCGTCGCCGTCGGCGAAGGTGGGGGCGAAGCTGGCCCCGGCCAGTGGCCCCTTGAGCGGCTGGCCGTTGCGCTCGGTGGGAGCGCTGAGACCCACGATGTCGAGCACGGTGGGCAGCACGTCGGTTATGTGCAGGTACTGGCGGCGGAACCCGCCGGGGTCGGGAATCCGGCCGGGCCACGACGAGATCATGGCCACCTGGTGCCCGCCGGCGTGGGTGTTGATCTTGTAGAGCCGGAAGGGGGTGTTGCCGGCCATGGCCCAGCCCCGGGGATAGTGGGCCAGGGTCTGGGGCCCGCCCAGCAGGTCGAGCCGGGCGTGGTCGTCTTCGACGTCGCCCTGGGTGGGCGACAGCACCTCGAAGTACTGGGAGCAGCCGGTGTCCTCGCCCTCCCGAGACGCCCCGTTGTCGGACGTGAACAGAACCAGCGTGTTGTCCCACTCGTCCAGCTCCTCCAATGCGGCCCGCAGCCGCCCGAGGTTCTGGTCGACGTTGTCCACCATGGCGGCGAACACCTCCATGTAGCGGGCGAACACCTCCTGCTGCGTGGTGGAGAGCTCGTCCCACGGGGCGACGTCGTTGCGCTCCTCGGAGTTGCGGGGCGGCAGAGTGGTGCCTTCGTCGATGACGCCCAACTCGATCTGGCGGGCGAAGCGGCGCTGCCTGATCTCATCCCAGCCGGCGTCGTAGGCCCCCCGGTACTTCTCGATGTCGGCCTTTTTGGCCTGGAGCGGGGCGTGGACCGCCCCGTGCGACAGGTACAAGAAGAACGGCTGGTCGGGCCGGGCCGCTTTCTGCCCGCGCACCATGGAGATGGCCTCGTCGGTGATGTCGTCGGTGAAGTAGTAGTCGTCGGGGTATTGGTCGGTGCGCACCACGCTGTTGTCGCGGATCAGCCGGTGGGGGTGGTGGAAGTTGGTGAACCCGTCGAGGAAGCCGTAGTAGTGGTCGAACCCCCGCTGGAGCGGCCACGAGTGGCGGGGGCCCACCAGGTTGGAGTCTTTGCACAGGTGCCACTTGCCCACCATCAAGGTGGCGTAGCCCGCGGCCCGCAGGATCTCGGCCATCGTGGCGCAGTGCTCGGTGAGCTCGGAGGTGTAGCCGGGATAGCCGGGGTCGGAGTGGCACACGTGGCCCACGCCCACATCGTGATGGTTGAGCCCGGTGAGCAGCGACGCCCGGGTGGGCGAGCACATGGGGTTGACGTGGAAGTTGAGGTAGCGCAGCCCCTCGTCGGCCATCCGGTCGATGTGAGGGGTGTCAATCTCTGAGCCGTAGCAGCCCAGATCGGCAAAGCCCAGGTCGTCTACCAGCACCACCACGATGTTGGGCGCCCCCTGCGGCGCCCGCACCGCCTCGGGCCACCACGGATCGGAGCCAGCCACGGTGCGGCCCGCCCGCCCCTCCCATCCCTCATACGGCTCATGCCTGTTCGCCGTCTCGTCGGTCATCGGACCCTCCCTGTCGGTGTCGGTACTAGGGGTGCCTATTGTCTGAGACGTTTGCGGTCCTTGGCAATCATTGCCACGCAAACCGCCTGAAGCTGGTCTTTGCTGGTCTTGCGTGCTGACTCCAGATTGATCAACCCTTGCCTGGCCGCACTGATGGCGTCGAGTGCGTCACGCTTGGCGGGCTTGTAGTTGTGGTCGTAGTCAGCGATCATGCGGCTCTTCTGCAAGTCAACGAACTGCTCTGCAAAGTCAAGCAGACTCGGGTCACAGGCCGGGGTGCCGCTAAGCCAAGGTACTTTGCGCTGGTCCAGTAGCTCCTTACACACGCTCCTTGCTGCACCATGCTCAACCAGGCGTTTCGCCATGTTCTTGGCTTCCCCTTGATAAGGATCTGAGATCACGTTGGTTAGCGCAGTAAATAGGGAGTAGTACGCCGTGGAAATTGAACGGCGTAGCCTGGCTTGCAATGGTTGCCCTTTAATTGGACGAACCAAGTCCTCGGCCACTTTGAGCAGGCCCTTTGGGTCGATCCAAGCCATCAGGCAGCCAATTCCCGACTGCGTTTCCTAGGCGGGTATCAGTTGACCGCGTCGATGTGCGGCATCTTTGAGTTCGTCAGCTGTGCGGAAGAGAGCCGAAGCAGACAACCAAGGATTGTCTCTGAAGCAATCGTGCAGCATCCTTCGGTAGCCAGATGTCGTCTCAAGTGGCCACACTTCATCGCCGGGGTTGGGCTCGGGTAACTCCCAGACGGTATGGACCACCCATTCGTCTTCGAGGTACGGGTCGGGTTCGAACCGCGCATAGCGGACTCTGGCGGGATCCCCCTTCCCGTTTAGCTCAACGTTGAGTTTGATGAGGCGGTCAATAGCCTCATCCCAGAAATCCATGTCTTGAGTCTGCCAGTAGAGGGGTCGTTTTGCTAGAGATTTGGTGAAATCAGTCCATCGAGAAGTCGGGGTTGAGGGTGATGACCCAGAACATGGCGCCGGTGTCGTCCACAAGCTGCGCCATGCGCCCCGGTGGGGTGTCCATGGGCGGGACGACCACATGGCCGCCCAGCTCTTGGCACTGCTCGGCGGTGGCGTCGCAGTCGTCCACTGCGAAGTACACCGCCCAGTGGGGAGGTATGACCGGCGCGGGCAGGGGGCCTGCGCTGCCGATCATCTCGCCGTTGTGCGAGATGCCCACCGAACCATCCATGTCGAGGGGTATCGGAGTCCAGCCCAGCAGCTCAGAGTAGAACGACAGGGCCTTGTCGACATCGGAGGTGAGGAGTTGGTTCCAGCACAGGGTGCCGTGCTCGCTCTTCAGCGCGGCGCCGTCTTGGCCCAGCGCCTCCCACAGAATCGCCACTGCGCCGGTGGGGTCGGCCACCACCGCCATTCTGCCAGCGCCCGACGGCTCCATCACCGGCCCCATCGGGGTGCCCCCGGCGGGGGCCACCTTGGCCAGGGCCTCATCAGCGTTGTCCACCGAGATGTAGGTCTCCCACACGTTGGGGATCCCCATCTCGCACATCTGCTGAGGCTTCTCGAGCAGCCCCAGCACCGGCTTCTCGCCCTTGAGTCCCAGGGTGTAGACGACCTGTGACCCGTCGGTCTCATCACGAAAGGTCAGCCCGAACAGCGCCGAGTAGAACGCCTTGGCCTTGTCGGGCTCCTCGGTGCACAAATCGACCCAGCTGAAATCGCCGTGGCCGTAGCCGTCTATCTCGGGCATGGGTCTTCTCCTCTAGCCGTGGCTTGGGACCACGCCACTCTATTTCCGCTCGACCGCGCCCGGTTCACTCAACCGGGAAATACCTCCTGCCCCTTGTTTGCCCCTCAGCCCGGGCTCGGCCGGCTTGTACTAGGTCATTCAAAAGGCTGCGCGCGATCCGCGTATCTACACCCAAGTGGTCAGCCGCCTCTGCGGTAGATACGCTCCCTCGGCGATTGATTTCTTCGAGTAGCGACTGTTCCTGACGACTGCTGGTCAAAATGCCTTCGCTCCCGGCTCGGAGGATTACCTCAGGGGAGAGCACATATCGGGATCCGCCCCGAGTGCCTTCGCGCACCAAGAGCCCCTTCTTGGTCGCTCCAGCGATGAGAGTCGCGACATCGACATCAGGCATCAACTGGCGCAGACGCCGAGGCGTGATCCAACCCTCATGACGAATCGACACAAGAGCCCGGCGCTCCTCAAGCGTGAGTTGCTGGCTTGCAAAATGCCGAAGCCACACTTGGTCGTCCAAGCTGACCATAGAGTCGTTGTGCAATGTGACTGTCACTGATTCTGCGGACGCCTCGATCTTGGGGGCTCTGAGCAGCCGGGATTCCATCACCTGGATCATTCGATCGATGCCTTCGCCGAATTCTTCGACTACATCCATTGTCTTGAGCACCCGCATGATTCGACGGTTTCTGCTGAAGTGGTCTTCCCTTATGTTGTCGACCGTTATGTGACCGGGCAGACCTCCCGGACTCTTGATCTCGACTCGGTCATCCCAAATGGTCACATCGACAGTAGTTCCGACCAATCCATAATCCCGGTGAGCTAGTGCATTTACGAGCGCTTCGCGCAGGGCCTCATTGGGGTATTCGGGTATGGCCTCCCTGAAGATTCCAGTAACAGCCTCATGTTGCTGAGAATGGTCGTTGATGAACCCTAGACACTTATCGACAACTGTGAGCAGCGGGCCGGAGAAGTCGGCTCTGGCTTTGGAAGGACCCGGGCCGGGCCCAACCCCATTTCGCCTTACAAGCTGTATCCTCGCTCCTCCGATGTATTGAGTGGGATCCTTGGCGAACAACACCGCGGCGGCCTGCATTACCTCAATTTCTTGCGAGGAGGTATCTGGAAGGGCAACACCGAGGTCGATGAGCGCTCGACCCATGAGGGATAGACGGGTATTTCTCTTGCCATCGGCCCTCAGCGCTTCGTTGACCATATGCAGCTCAAAGTCGCTGGGGACGAAGTGGGCCAAAGTTGCTTCCTCGGAAGAATGGCCGATGTGGTCCATGACGAATCGGGCAAATGCATCATTTCGCAGGGGTTGCGAGTCACCTCCGATTCGTCGAAGGAGCCGCCCATCTGGAGTGGTGACGATCCGGCCGTTGACTTCGGGCACCTCTGTGACGGTGAGTTCTATGCCCTCCACACTGATTGCCTTCACCTCGACTTCAACATTGCATTCATTGGCGAATCTGGTGATTCGATCTTGGGTGTTCTGGCTGAGTGGGCAGCCGTGGATTACGCGGTCGTCGGTTATCCCGTGAATGATCAGCCCGCCGGAGGTCATGGCCATAGCAGGGATTGCATCGAGGACGCTATTGCCTACCCCACGCTTGAAATCCAGGCCAGCGTGCTCGTTCCTACCAAATAGACCCCAAAACTCGTCCTCGGACATCTCGTTGGGGATGTCGTCAAGACCTCGTGCCATTGGCATGGGGAAATAGATATCACAATCTTTCTTTTATAACAACACGATTATTGTAGTTTGTATGAAAGATTGTCAAAACAAGGAAAGCTGATGGGAAACTCCTGGTCAAAGACTTGTAGGAGTAGGCAATGACGTTCAAGTCACTTCAAAGCTCTTGACCAGGCCGTGTTGACAAGAAGGCATGTGATGTGTCGGAGGTGAGAGGGCCAATTAGTCGCGGCTTTCGCGCTCGCAGAGCATGGCGTCGGCTATGTCCCACAGGTGGGCGATGCCAACGAGCTGTTTGGTGTGAAGGGCGATCAGTACAAAATCATATGTGTCGAAGTAGTCGATGAGTTCCCGGTCTATAGGCTGGTCGCTGGTGCGGACCATGCCTTGAAAGGCATACGGGTCCCTCATGTAGCTTCCTACGGTGATGTCACTTGCTGAGATGTCGATGTCGCGTGGACTGAGGTTTCGCATGGTAATGATGCCCACGAGCCGGTCATTGCGGAGGACGGGGAGTTGGTCGAAGCGCCTGTCGCGCATGATTCCGGTGGCCTCCTCGAGCGGGGTGTCGGGGCCGACAACAATGATCCTGTTGCAGGGGGTCATGGATTCGTAGAGGGTCGGCAGCGGGCGGTCACAGGTCACTGGCGGCTCCGATCCTGGGATTCCTATGGCGGGGACGAGTGTTGCGCTGCCTCTAAGGTTAATCGAACTCGTCCCCAGCCGTCACCTCATGCCAACACCCCCACCCCACGATTCCGCGAAGGCTCTGAAAATCTTGCTGCAAGAGAGATTGTTTGCTCAAATGCCGTCGCTCTGAGGGGACGGGGTTCAGCAGTAACCAGTTTCCCAGGGTGGACGATCAGCCTTTCCCTCAAGCCACCTCTCCAACTGGTACCTGGGGTAGCTCAGCTTGTCTTTGAACCTGGCCCGGCTCTTCAGCAGTCGCCTTGGCTCCCGCCAGCGGTCGAACGCTCGCTCATAGAAGTGGTCGTGAGTGGCGGCTAGCCCCATTAGCTCATCGGACAGCTCAACGTCGCCCGCGCCCGAGGTCGTTACTGCCAGCTCGACGTAGTAGGCCGCGAGCATTGCGTGTTCGGCTGCCGAGTGGACTGGAAGTCCGTTGCCGGTTGGATTCTTGCGCGCCCTCTCCTTGAGTAGGTCCAGCCGCTGATGGAACGCCTCGGCTATGGATGTGGCAGCAGGGCCAACAGCCGCGGCGAGCATCGCGCACTTCCAGCAGTCCAAGTTGTCGCCAGCGGGCTGGTTGCACTCTGAACAAGGAGCTGGCATGCGCTGGAGCCTAGCTGTCCGCGCCCTTGGCGAGTGCGGCTAGAAGCACCGCAATGCGGCGGTTTGACTCTCAGATGGCGTCGCCGACGTTAGTGCGGCGGGCGCCGATGGCCCAGACCAAAAGAGCCAGGATGATCAGGGGATCGAGGACGTTCCATGCGCCCTCATCCCCAGTGAAGTAGGCATTGACGAACACCGCAACGGCCATCCCGGAGGCGATCACGGCTGCGAGCATGACGAACGGATTAGCCGGCTCCAACCCCTGTCTCTGGGCAATCACTCGCCGCCACCCAGTGCAGATGGCCACGGTGGCGCAGGCGATGAACAACGGGTTGATGGTGTTCCAGATGTTGCCGCTGTGGTTGAAGATGTCGGTGTAGTTGTTGAGCAAGTACGCCGTGGCCAAAGCCGACAGACACACCGTGCGCACCCATGGCACCTTGCTGGTGTTGCGCCACAGCAGCCAGACGCCGATGATGGAGAAGGCTACGGCGCCCATCTGCCAGAGCTGCCACTTCCAGTTGTCAGATCCCTCGCCGTTGGTGTCGACAACCGCCGAACGCTCGGTCCAGGCAAACACGGTGACGACCAGGATGCCCGCCCCGATCAGGGAGTCGATCACGCCTAGATCCCGCCGGCGGAAGATGTGCTCAATCATGCTCATGCCATATTGAACACCCGCAGGGCGTTGTCCCGCAGGAATTTGGGCCAGATGTGGTCGCGAAATCCCACATCGCGCATCTCAGTCATGATCCGTTCCAGCGACAGCCCCGAGGGGAAGTAGCCGGCGTACATCACCTTTTCGGCGCCCCGGGTGTTGGCGTAGTCGATGATGGCGGTGGGGTAGTGCTTGGGGGCGAACGCTGAAGTCGAATAGTGCAGCCCCGGCCACTTCAGCATGAGCTTGACCATGAGGTCTTCCCACGGCTCGGCGCCGTGACGGGTGACCAGCACCAGCTCGGGGAAGTCGTAGCACACCCGGTCGAGGTGCTCGACGTGCTGGGGGCCCATCGGGAACCTCGGTCCCGGCACCCCGGCGTTGATGCACATGGGGATCTCCAGCTCGCAGCACGCCGCGTACAGCGGGTACATGAGCGGATCGCTGATGTTGACCTGGGGGTGAAGCCCGGTGGGGAAGCAGGAAGCGGCGATCACCCCGAGCTCGTTCACTGCCCGGCGCAGGTCTCGCACTGCTTGGACTCCGAGGTTGGGGTCCACCAAGTAGCTGCCGTACAGGCGGTCGGGATGCTCGGTGACCCCCCGGGTGCCATAGGTGTCGCCGAAGTTCACCGGCAGCAGCCCCTTGTCGATGCCCCATCGGTCCATCTCGGCCAGCAGATAGGCGATGAAGTCCACCGTGCCGTCCACTTGGGGCAGGTCTTTGAACATGTAGGCCGCGCCGTGGCCGAAGGAGCGGCTCTCTTCGTCCTTCAGCAGCCCCTGGAAGTTGGCGTACCAGGCATCGCGGTCAGACGGGACTCCCAACATGAGATCGACGGCCCCGATGCCGTCAATGGGGTGAGGGGCCATCGGGTGGGCCTCCGGCCCGGCAACGGTGTCATCCATAGGGTGAGGGGCCATCTAGCGGGCCAGGGTTTCGAACAGGTCGGCGTCGGTGCGGCGCAGGCGGCGGTAGTTGGCCTCCCACATCATGGGGATGAAGTACTTGTGGTACGCCTTTTTTGCCCGGGCCGCCTCGGCTTCGGGCATCTCGTGGCCGCCCACCACCTTGGCCTCGTAGTGGGCCCGGGCCGAGGACTCATAGGCGATGGCCTTGATGGTGGCCTCCTCCAGGGAGCCGCACACGAAGCACGCCCCGTGGTTGCCGATGAGCACCACCGACCGGTCGCCCAGCGCATCGGCCATCCGGGGGCCGTCCACCGGGTTGTCGATGCCGTTGTCGGCGTAGTGGGCCTGCTCCTCGTGGAACAAGCAGGCGTCGGCCGAGTACAGGCCCACGTCCTTGCCGGTGGTGGACAGCACCTCCACGTAGTGGGAGTGGGTGTGGATCACCGAGTTTGCGTCGGGGCGGGCTTCGTAGAACCCGGCATGGAACCGCACCGCAGGCGAGGCCGGGGTGTCGCCGTCGAGCAGGTTGAGCTCCATGTCGTAGCAGTTCACGTCGCTGGGCAGCGTCTCGCTGAAGTAGCCGAACGGCGACACCCAAAAGGCGTCGGCCCGCTGGGAGTCGCGCACCGACACGTGGCCCGCCACCCGGCTCTCGCACCCCTCCCGGGCCAGAATGCGCCGGGAGGCGGCCACCTGGAAGGCGGGGTGGTCTTCGGTCCAGGTCTTGGTCATCGCTTCTCCTTGGTCTAGTCCTCAGAATATTTCCGGGTCGGCGGCCACCGCGTCGGGAACCGGCCAGCGGAACAGCTCGGCGGCGTTGCGCCAGCAGATCTTCTCAGTCTCGTCGGCCTCGAACCCCTCTAGCTGGCGGCGTGCCACCTCTTGGGTGTCGGGCCAGGTGGTGTCCACGTGGGGATAGTCCGACTCCATCATTATGTGGCTAACCCCGATGTGGTCGCGCAGCGACAGGCACGAGGTGTCGTCAATCACACAGAACCAGAAGTTGCGCCGGAACACCTCGCTGGGCTTCATGTCGATGTTGGTCCAGGTGCCGTACATGTCGTGGTAGCGGGTGATGTGGTCGAGCCGGTCGATCAGCCCCGGTACCCAGGCGATGCCCCCCTCCGACATGGCGATGCGCAGGTTGGGAAACCGCACCGGGATCAGCGAGTAGAGCCAGTCGACCGCGGCGAACATGGCGTAGCCGAAGAACAGCACCCCGATGGTGTCGGGCGGGGCGTCGGGCGCGGTGGAAGGAGCCTGCGACGACGACCCCACGTGCAGGCAAACCACGGTTTCGGTGTCTTCGCAGGCCCGGATGAACGGGTCCCAGTGGCCGGTGTGCAACGACGGCAGCTTCAGCTTCTCGGGAGCCTCGCTGAACGACACCGCCCGAAAACCCCGCTCGGCGTTGCGGCATATCTCTTCGGCGGCCACCTCAGGGTCGTACAGCCAGGGGATCTGGCAGGGGATGATCCGGTCGGGGTAGCGGCCGTGCCAGCCGTCCAGGATCCAGTCGTTCCAGGCCCGCACGCAGGCCAGGCCCAGCTCCGCGTCGTCGGTCATCCGCATGAAGTTCTGGCCGGCGAACCCGGGCAGCGCGGAGGGGAAGTTCAGCGACGCATAGATCCCGTTGAGGTCCATGTCGGCGATTCGGGCGTCGATGTCCCACGCACCTTTGCGCATGTGGTCGAACCGCACCGGGTCGAAGCCGTACTCCGACACCGGGCGCCCGGCCACCGCGTTCATCCCCACAGTGGGGAAGCGGCGCCCATCCACCTCCCAGGCGTGCATGCCGTCGTCGTCGGTCACCACCTTGGGGCCCCGGTCGCCGAACCGGGCCGGGATGCGGCCCTCGAAGGCGTCAGGGGCCTCCACCACGTGGTCGTCCACCGAGATGAGCAGGTTGTGGCGCACCCGGCGCTCGGGTTCGGGCAAAAAAGTCACCGGGTGGGCGTCGCCCTGGGTGTCGCGCACCGTAAACCCGATGCGCCCCATGTCGGAGAGCTTGACCACGGCGCCTGCCCAACCGATCCAGCCCAGCCCTGGGCTGCCTACACCTGGATGTCGTAGAGCTGGCGGACGTTGCCCGACACGATGGCGTGGCGCACATCGTCGGTGGTGTCGGCGAAGTGCTCGGCGATCACCGCCTGGCTGTGGGGCCAGGTGGACACATGGTGGGGGAAGTCGTTGCCCCACATCATGGTCTCGGTGCCGATCACATCTCGGGCGGCCACCCCGGTGAGGTCGCGCATGAAGGTGACCCGGAAGTTATTGCGCCAGTAGTGCGACGGCTCCTCCTGGCAGTTCATGTCGGGGAGGAGCTGAGCGTTGCGGTGGAACCAGTAGTCGGCCCGCTCCAGCAGATTTCCGGCCCAGCCCACGTCGTTCTCGGCGGAGACGATCATCAGGTCGGGGAAGCGGTCGAACACGCCGCCGAAGATGAGGTCGAGCACCACCTCTTGGATGTCCACCGTTTGCAGCACCGATCGGGTGGACGTGCCCTTGTCCCAGGACTTGTCGGGGTCGCGAGTGGTGGCGGCGTGGAGGTTCACCGGCATGGAGTGCTCCACCGCCGCGGCCCACAGCGGGTCGAACGACGGGTCTTGGTAGGGGTTATCCTCGCCGTTGATCACCGGGATCATCACCCCTTTGAGGCCGATGTCGCGGCAGCGCTTGATCTCCTTGGCCGCCCGGTCGAGATCAACCGGCGACAGCAGCCCGATGCCCACGAACGTGTCGGGGATCTGGATCACAAACTCTCCGACCCAGGTGTTGTAGGCCTCGAACAGGGCCCACTGGAACTCCACGTCTTGGATCGGATACATCTGCATGGCGATGGTGGGATAGAGCACCTCGCCGGTCACGCCGTCGGTTCGCAGCGCCTCCATGCGGACCTCGGGATCCCAGCCCACGTCGGGCACGTCCTCGTCCCAGCGGCCCTTGGCCCGCACGTTGTCGTCGGTGCGCATGCACCCGGCCAAGAGCCCCACCGGGGGGAGCCGGGCCTGGTCGCACACCAGGCGGTCGGTGGTGGGCTCGTGCACCAGCCGGGGGGCCCGGTCCCGGTAGGCCTCCACGGTGTAGATCTGCCACAGGTCGTGGGGCTCGATCACGTGAGAGTCTGCGGAAAAGACGTCGAATCCGTTGTCGCTCATCGCCACCGATGTTATGGGAACGAGTGCAGAAGCCGCCCATCGCCGGGGGTGCTGGGAAATGGGACGGGTATCGTGGCCGACGTGAGCGTGTGTGCATTTGTAGGACTGGGCAACATGGGCTTCCCCATGGCTGGGCATCTGGCGGCCGCCGGCCACGAGGTGCGGGTGTTCAACCGGACCGCCGCGGTGGCCGAGCGCTGGGGGGAGACCCACGACGGCGTGGTGGCCGCCACCCCGGCGGAGGCGGCCGATGGGGCCGAGTTCGTGTTCACCTGCGTGGGCGCCGATGACGACCTGCGGGCGGTGGTGCTGGGCGACGACGGCGCGCTGAGCACCATGGCCGCGGGTTCGGTGCTGGTGGACCACACCACGGCGTCGGCCGACGTGGCCCGGGAGCTGGCCGAGGTGTGTGCCGAGCGGGGGATCGGCTGGCTGGACGCCCCCATCTCCGGGGGTCAGGCCGGGGCCGAGAACGGCGTGCTGACGGTGATGTGCGGCGGCCAGCCTGAGCACTTCGAGGCCGCCCGCCCGGTGATGGACGCCTATTCGTCGGCGGTCACCCTCCTGGGACCGGCCGGCAGCGGGCAGCTCACCAAGATGGTCAACCAGATTCTGTGCGCCGGCGCCGTGCAGGGGGCGGCTGAGGCGCTGGCCTTTGGCGAGCGGGCCGGGCTTGACATGGAGAAAGTGCTGGCCGCGGTCACCAAGGGGGCGGCGGGCTCGTGGTATCTCCAGAACCGGGGCCACACCATGGTGGCCGACGAGTTCGACTTCGGCTTCGCCATCGACTGGATGAACAAAGACCTCGGCCTGGTAGCCGACGCCGCCGCCGAACTAGGCGCCCCCATCCCCCTGATCGAACTCTGCCGCCGCTACACCGAAGCCACCGCGGCCGCCGGCGAAAACCGCCTAGACACCACCGCCATAATCCGCCGCTACCGCTAGCGGGGTTTGAGGTCTGCTGCCCTGTCACGCGGGACATCACTGCTTGCTACAATTGCCGGTATGAGCCGCAAGTCCATGGTGCTCGCCAACAGCGACCGCATCCGCGAGATCGCCGCTGACTGCAATACTCCTGCCATTGCTCTCATCGGGTCGGTTGCACGCGGCGAGGATGATGACGACAGTGATTGCGATTTCCTCGCTGACTACTCCGACGACACCTCTTTCTTCGATGTGGCCTGTATGTCCGCCCGGCTCGAAGATCTGCTGGGTTGCCCCGTCGACATAGTCTCCCGCCGCGTTTTACCAGCCCACATGGCGCATGTCGCCGCCGAAGCCGTCGCTCTTTGACCCGTTCCGATAACGATAGGGTGGGCGATGTCCTGCGGGCATCACGCCGCCTCCAAGAAATCGGACATGTTGGACGCGCAGCGTTTGACGGGAGCTGGGTATTACAGGATGCCGCTGTCCGGGAACTGGAGATTGTGGGCGAGGCGCTAAATGGCCTCAGCGACCAATTCAAGGCGCGGGTCTCTGGACTGCCTGTGGATGCCGCCCGAGGTATGCGGAACCACGCTGCCCACCGATATTGGACACTGGACCTTGGCACCATATGGAAGACAATCGAGAACGACATCGGCCCGCTCATTGCTTTGTTGGAAGGTGAATCTGATCCGCCAGTGAGGGGGCAGTCCGCATTTGACGAAGAAGCAAACGAACTTGAATTGGGCGTCTTGGACACGCTCGTTCCTCAACCACCTCCCAAGCAATGTGGCAAGACCGTGAGAGCTGCTAACAAGCCATGTCTGCTGCGACCTGGGCACCGAGGGCGTTGCCGCAGTGTCCTCGGCTAATAAAGTATCTGCGTCGTCCGCCAACCGATGCTCGGTGGGCAGAAATCCGGTTGCACAGCGGGTTGTGCCTGGTAAATTGGTTGCGCCTGCTGGTGCTGTTCCAGTGGGAAGCCGCGAGACCCTGAGTGCCGTTCCGAGGTCTCTCTGGCCGATAGCCAAGGCAACGGACTTGAGAGGCGACTAGGAGCGGAGCCGACCCCCACCGCTACTAACCGGCCCGTTCGGCCGAAAGCCGAGATGTCCGGGTTGCCCGCAAGCGCCGCCGCCGGCGAGAACCGCCTAGACGCCACCGCCGTAATCCGCCGCTACCGCTAGCTGGCTTGAGGTGCAGTCCCGCGATTATCGGTGGGAAGCAGGGGAATCAGAACGCATACTTCGCGCGTAGCCGCTGTCTAAGATGCAGATGCGGTCTTGTCCCTGAATGACTAATACCTCCAATTGGGCTCCAAGTGCTGCGACATATTTCTCAAGCACGTCAATGGTCACGTTGCGGGAGCGTTCAATAGCGGCAACCCGTGGCTGGGAAATACCAATGAGCCCAGCCAACTCACGCTGAGACAATCCCGCCTCTTCGCGAAGGGCAGTAAGACTGGTTGCAAGGCGAAGTTCGTCCTCGATTTCTTGAACACGATTTTCTGCATTTGAGGAATCTAGAACTTTCTTCTCCCAATCCTTCAGGCCCATAGGCTCTCCTTCTTGATCCGGCCCGTTGACCCTAGCTGTGGAAGCGCTCTGCCCAATCTCGCTGAGCGGTCAACCGGCGACACGGAGCAGCCCTAACTCCTCCTGGACGAAGTCGCTGGACAGGCGCTCCTTGGCAACCGCTGCGTACTCGGCATGCAGTTCGATCCCACCGGATTTGCGGCCATGACGGCGGGCAACGGTAACTGTGGTACCTGAACCAGCAAATGGGTCGATGACGATTCCATCGGGAGGGCAGACCGCCTGGACGAAGAATTCTGCCAAACCTTCGGGCATGACTGCGGTGTGCTGTCCGGCAGGGCCCTTGTGTTGGTTGTAGGTCTGGCCCACGTTGATCACATTCCCAGGGTCGGCACCGCCGCGGCCGTAGGTGCGGGTGCGGTCCCGGCCGAATCCGGCATCAGTGTTCCGACGGCCATTGGTGTCTTTGAGCCGCCGTTTGATCTCAGCTTCATCTGCTCGATACGGGACACGCACCGCATCCAAGTCGAAGTACGGATTTGGTCCCTTCGTGAAGTGGTACACGTACTCGAACGCGTCCTTGGTCCTTGGTCCGAACCGGCCAGGGATGGCGTTGGGCTTGCTCCAGATGTACGTCTCCGTCCACCGCCACCCCATGTCTTGCAGAGCGATCACCAGTTGGTATACGTACGGATGTCGCTGCCCACGCAGCGGCCCCGATTTGGCCACCCGGTTCTTGATGTTGAGCACGAACGAACCGGTGACCTTGGTGGCCTGGAGCATGGCCTCGGCAAAGGGCAGGAACCACTCCACGTAGCGGTCCGGGCTGATTTTGGAGTACGCCCGAGCATCCGCGTACGGCGGCGACATGAAGAACAGATCCACCGACCCCTGCGGCAATCTCGGGAGCCACTCGCTGGAATCCCCCCAAACCACGCCTTCATCAAGCAGCACAGCCAGTGCCTCATTCCCGTCCACTGAAGGCACTGGAGCCGTCTGACCAGCCATATTCAGAGAATACCCACCCCCAGTGACATCATTGTGGTTCCGGTCGTTTCTGCGTCGAGAGCCGCCGCTTCAGATTCTCTCTGGAGACCTGGCTGGTTCCGGTCACCCGGCGTATTTGAGGTGGGAGGGGGCGAAGTCGTCGACGAACAGCACGATCTCTCCGGGTGCCAGCGGCTGGTCTTTCGGCTCTAGGTCCAGGGGCTGTACGCCCTCCAGCACGGCCCCTAGCTTGGCGGCCCGGAGAGGTTCCGTGGGGAGCTCGAACGTGAAAAAGCCCTCCTCATCGGTGGTGGTCTTGCCCGCTGCCTCGTGTAGGAGCGGGCGCAGGTCGTCGGGGTTCCGGGTCGACCGCCGGGGCGTCGGCGATGGGCACGGCCTCGCGGTTTAGGGTGAGCGGCGTCGCCGGGTATGATTCACGCATGACCGTCACCCCCCCCCCCCCCCCGAATGTTCGTTCTAGTCTAGGTCTACGCCGGATCTCCGGGTTCTTGCTGTTGGCCGTCGCGCTGGTTGCGCTGGCGGTCTTTTCCGTTCACGAGTCCCGGCCCGCCTCCGCCGAGCACGGCGGGGTCACCATCTTGTCCGCCGACCTGACGGTGAGCATTCTTAATGGTTGCAACAACGTTTCTGAGGGAGGGGAATGCAGTTCGACGAGCGTGCTCACCGACGATGACTTCACGCATGGCGGCGTGACGTATGAGATAACCGTCCTTGCGGCCGCGAGCAACCAGCTTCTTTTGCGACTCAACAAGACGATCCCGGCGAACCTCAAGTCGGACCTGACCCTGTACATCGATGCCATACCGTTCGCCGCGGCTGACGCCGTCTCCAGCACACGCGCCAACACCAACGACACGCTGACGTGGAGCAACACCGGCGTGAGCTGGTCGGTGGGCCAGAAGGTCGACGTGTGGTTGAGGGCGCCTGCTTTTGCGGGTGTGGAGTTGTTCGGCGGCGATTTGGATGCCTCGGACTCGCACAGCGCTCCCACTTTGGTTGTGGCGGAGGGCGGTTCTGCTACCTTCCAGGTGAAGTTGACCCAGGCGCCCACTGCGAATGTGACCGTGTCGGTCGCGAGGGGCCAGATCCGCTGTGCGGGGTGCGGCGGGAACTGGCATGACGACGTCAACGCGGGCACGGTCTCGCCGGCGTCTTTGACGTTCACCGCGTCCAACTGGAGTTCGGGCCAGACCGTGACGGTGACAGGGGTTGCCGACGACGACGGGGTCCACGAGCATTTCCAGGCGCTGGTGCGGGTGTCGTCGGTCGCGTCCGGCGCGGACAGCGACGACCCGTTCCGGTCGCCCAAGGCTTCCCTCGGCGTGTACGTGACGGTCACCGACGGCGCCGACGACGGCTCCCAGCACGGGGGCCTCTAGGCGATGGGCTTGGCGGGAACCGCCGGCCCGGCGCGCCGGGCGGTCGCCGTTGCGGGGCTGTTCCTCGCCGCGGCCCTGCTGCTCGCCGCCTGCGGAAGCAGCGAACAGGGACTGACGCGCGCCGAGGTCGAGGAGATCGTGCGGGCCGAGTTGGCCGCCGGGTCCCCCGCCTCCGCGAACGAGACGGCCACCGCCGACGCGGCGGACGCGCCGCCTGCTGCGGCCGGGCTGTCGCGCTCCGAGGTGGAGGAGGTCGTGCGGGCCGCTATCGCCGCCGTTCCCTCTAGGGCCGACGCCGCCGAGTACACGAAGCACGTTGTGGACAGCGCGGTTGCGTTCTATGAGTCGCAGGGCCTCGACGCCGCGGTGGCCCGCTACAACAGCGCCGGGAGCGTCGACGGGCAGTGGTACGTGTTCATCATCGACGACAACGGCCTGGTGATCGCCCATCCCGACGCCGGGCGCCGCGGCCTTGATTTGAGGGGCTGGGTGGGCACCGACGCCAACGGATATGAGTTCGGCCCGCAGATGCTCTCCGCCACCGAGAGCGGCAAGTGGGTGTCCTATGTGTACCGCAACCCCGAAAGCGGCGGCATCGGATCCGGCGCAGGCGACTTCGAGCTGAAAAACGTGTGGGTGACCAAGCACGACGGGCTGCTGTTCGCCTCGGGCTGGTACATCGACGCCGACGCGTTCACCCAACAACTGGTGGCCGAAGCCGTCGACAAATACCGCGAGCTCGGCCTGTCGGGGACCATGGCCTACTTCGCCAGCCCCCAAAGCGCCCTGGCCGGGCTCGAAGCAGCCGTCGCCTACTACAACACCACCAACACCGCAGAAGGCCAATGGCTCGCTTTCATCGCCAACCCAGATGGCACCATCGTCGGCCACTCCGACCCCGCCAACATCGGCGGCGACGTCGAAGACCTGCTCGGCGGCGAGGCCCACCACGCCACCGAGAACGGCCAATGGATCGAAACCGAAACACTGCGAGTATGGGCAGCAAGCCACGACGGCCACCTCTTCGGCGCCGGCTGGCGCCGCAACCAATAAAACAGAGCGCCCCCGACAGCAGGAAACCCAACGGCGTCGATCATGGCGGCTCGCTTCGCCGTGGTGTGGGCAGGGGCTGGACCCCGTTCGCTCCCACCCCTGTGTCGGATGCTGTTCAGTTACCGACCTGGGCTGTGTCACCGAACGGTGGTACGATATGGGCATGTCGGAAATGGGCGATGCCTTCCGGGTGCCGATGCGCACTGCCGCCGAGGTCGGCGTTTTCATCCGGGCGGCCCGCGAGGAAGCGCAGATGACCCAGGCCGCGCTGGCGGCCGCACTGGGCGTGTCCCGCAAATGGGTGTCGGAAGTGGAGCAGGGCAAGCCGTCGGCCGAGGTCGGCAAGGTCTTGGCCGTGATCCGGCATCTCGGTTTCACGCCGCAAGCCGCCCGCACCCCGCTGCCGGTTTCCGACGTCGACGAACTTCTCGGCTCGCTGACCGGGGGGTAGGCGGGCGTGGAATTGTCGGTGCTGATCGGCGGGCGCCCGGCCGGGACGCTCGACCTGTCCGACAGCGGCAGCCCGGCGTTTGCCTACGACCCGGCCTACGGGAGCTTCGACGGCCCGCCGCTGTCGGTGCGGTTCCCGATCGCCGGCGGTGGGGCGGAGGGCGACGAATTGCGCTCCTGGCTCGAAGGGCTGCTGCCGGATCACGACGACATCCTCCGCGCCTTGCGGGCAGAGCACAACTTGGGCCGCGCCGACACGCTGCGCCTGCTCGGAACGCCGATGGGCGCCGACTGCGCCGGAGCGGTCCAGTTCTGCCCGCTCGGCAAGGCCGACGCTCTGGCCGCCGACCGGGGCGGGGTTGACCCCATATCGGAGGCTGAGATAGCCGCCTGGCTCAAAGCGCAGCAGGCCGACCCGTCGCGCCGCGGCCGCCGCTCCCCCGACGCCGATTCGGGGTTCAGCCTCGCTGGGATGCAGCCGAAAGCCGCTGTGCGCCGCACCGAGGGCGGCGGGTGGGCTGTGCCGCATGGGGCGACCCCCACCACCCACATCGTCAAAGCGACCAGGTCCGACCCGTACCCGCACGAGGCAGTTGTGGAGCACCTCACGCAGGCCGTCGCGTCGCGGATCGGCCTCCCCGCTGCCCGGTCGTCGGTGGCGGTGTACGACGGGGTGGAGGTGATCGTCGTGGAGCGGTTCGACCGGGCGGCGGGCGGCGCGCTCCGTATCCACCAAGAGGACATGTGCCAGGCACTGGGCCTTCCACCGAACATGAAATACCAGCGGGACGGCGGTCCCGGCCCCGGCGACATCGCCGGCGTGCTGCGGGAGCACGGCAGTCCCGGCGACCCCGGTGACGTGGAGCGGTTCTGCGACTACCTGCTGTACCAGTGGATATCGGCTTCGACCGACGGGCATGCCAAGAACTACGGGTTGCTGCTTCCGGGCTCGGGGATCGTGCGGCTCGCCCCGCTCTACGACACGGCCAGCTGGCTGCCTTACAGCGGCGGCCAGCCGGCCCGGAACATCCGGCTGGCTATGAAGATCGGCAAGGACTACCGCCTGTCGAGCGGCGACCGGGCGTCGGGGATGCGCCGCACCGCCGACCGTCTCGGCCTCGACCCGGCATCAGTGGCCGAGCGGGCGGCCGAGCTGGCCGCAGCCGTCCCCGAAGCACTGGACGGCGCGCTGGCCGCCCTACCGCCCGGCATGGCCGACAACCGGGAAGTCGCGTTGCTGGAGACGGCGATGCGCCCCCGCGCCCGGCTGTGCCAGGCAATCGCCGAACAGGCCGCCGCCGAGCACCGTTCGGCCAGCGCCGTCGACGCCGCCGAGCGGCCCGGCCCGGCGTTCCACACCCGGCCGGGCACGCAGGCCCGTTGCGGGCATATCGGGGTTCGGACTCGCCGCCCGTGTACCCGACCGCCCCACCAGGGGGACGACCACCGCTACTAATCACCCGGCGTACTTGAGGTGGGAAGGGACGAAGTCGTCGACGAACAGCATGATCTCTCCAGGTGCCAGCGGCTTGTCGTTCGGCTCGTCCCCGTTGCCAACCTAGTGGTGTGTCGCAGGTTTATTCGCGCATGTCCTGCTAGGCATCGACGCCCCTCGCGGCGTTGCTCCTCCTTGCCGTACGCTGCGAGTATGGCTGCGTCGGTGCGCCTTGCGAGGAACGCCGCTGCCGTCGCAATCGACGGCGCTAAACCTGCGACACACCACTAGGCAGTCCAGAGGCTGCTGATGGGGCGCATGTGGAGACGATCGTCCAGCGACAATGTGTGGGGCCCAGTGTGCAGGAGGATGCCGGCTCGGAAGGCGCCCGGTGAAACGGCGTCGAGCTTGTCGCGGAACCATTGAAGATGAGCTAGGTGTTTAGACGTGGGGGATCTCGTCGCCTTGACCTCAACTGCAACCACGTCGTCGTTGTCGGCTTTGAGAATCAGATCGATTTCGCGATTCTTGTGATCCCGATAGTGGGAAAGGGTGTATGCCCGGGTTGATGCAGAAAGCTGCCGGGCGATCTCGTTCACCACGAACGTTTCCAACAGCGGTCCTGTAGCGGGCGCGGTAGGTGAGGCTAGTGCCTCTGCATCCACACCCAGCTGGCTTGCGGCCAACCCGGAGTCGGTGATGTGGAATTTGGGACGTCGTGCGGTTCCCGCGGTGAGGCTCCGAGACCATGCGGGTAGTTCGTGTACCAAGAACACGGTTTGAAGCCATTCGAAATAGTTGGTTATTGCTGGACGGCTGATCCCCAGTTGGCGGGATGCGTCGGAGAAATTTACCGTGCTGCTCGTGAGCCCCGCGGTCCATTTCAACAGCGGCGCGATCGCTGATGCTTTGCGAATATCAGTGAGCTCGGCAATGTCGCGTTGGATGACGGTCTCGACATATCCCTGAAACCAACGTCGCCGAGGGCTGCCGTCAAGGTTGACAACTTCGGGGTACCCCCCTCTACAGGTTCGTTCCAGATAGCTGGCTCGATTGAAGTCGGAGATGGGGGCTGGTCTGGGAGTGCCTTCGAACCAGAGGTCGATCTCGTCCGGGCGTACGCCGGCCAGCTCTGCCTCAGAAAGCGGCCAGAGTCGGAATATCTGAACCCGCCCGGCGAGAGATTCGCTGATTCTCGGAACAGTCAAGAAATTGGTAGATCCTGTGAGGAGGAATCGTCCTGGCGTTCGTTCTTCATCAACTAATTGCTTGACCGCGAATACGAGCCTGTCGCCACCGCGCTGGGCTTCGTCTATCACCAGGGGGAAGCGCTGGTTGGACAGGAATGTCAGGGGATCGTCAAGTACGACTTCCCGCAGTTCTTCGTTGTCCATCGAAAGGTAGGTGCCATTGTCGGCTTCGGCGATCATCCGGGCAAGGGTGGTCTTGCCGCTCTGGCGGGCACCGTGGAGCATGATCACGCGAGCCCAAGTCAGGGTCTCTTCAATAAGGGGTTGGATGTGCCGATTGAAGAGTTCCATGTCCCTACTCTAGCCACTAAATTACAAATCCAACTAGAGATAAATGACAAATCCTACTCTAGATAGTTTATAAATCCGTCCATAGTTACTTGATAACTTCTCCCCTGTAGTTTGTGGACTGGGGAACGCTCAGTACAGGGATTCGCCGCCCTTTTCGCCCGTTGTGGCGTCGGCGTCGCCGCTTAGGGTGGATCGCACGGACTGGAGATGGGCGGTGACGCCGGAGGTGAGGGCGGCGTTGTCGGCGGTGACGGTGACGAGGCGGAATCCTTGGGCCACGCGGGTGGGGGTGAGCGTGGGGGTGGAGTGGATGCCGGGGACGACGCCGTGGTTCTGGCAGGCGGCCACGATGGCGGCCAGGGCGTCGTCGAAGGCGGTGGTGCCGTCGTTGTTGCCGGGAGGCAGGCCCAGGCTCACCGACAGGTCGGCCGGGCCAACGTAGACGGCGTCAACTCCGGGGGTGGACACGATGTCGTCCAGGTTCTCCAGCGCGGCGATGGTCTCCACCATGGGGATGCACTTCACGGCTTGATTGGCGCCGGCGAAGTAGCCGGGCCCGTCGCGCAGCGCCACCCGGGTGGGGCCGAAGCTGCGCGATCCTTCAGGGGCGTAGCGGCACGATCGCACTGCGGCCTCGGCCTCGGCCCGGCTGTTGACCATGGGGATGATGATGCCCATGGCCCCGGCGTCGAGCATCCGGCCGATGATGCCCTGCTCGTTCCACGGCACCCGCACCACCGGGGTGGCCGTGCCCAGGTCGATAGCCGCCAGCATCGGCAGCGCATCGGAGTAGTCGGCCAGGCCGTGCTGCATGTCGATGCACACATAGTCGAACCCGGCCCTAGACATGATCTCGCAGCCCATGGCCGTGGGCAGCCCCGCCCATGCGCCCAGCGCGGGGCGCCCCGAAGCGAAGGCCTCGGCCAACGGGTGGGATGCGGGTGCAGCGTCGCTCATGGCTGCAACCGTATCCCCCGTTGGGGGGAACTAGTCAGTTCGGTTGTGGGCTAACGCCAGTAGTTGTTGGCCGCGGCGATGGTCTGGAACTCAACGGCCACGACGTGGGCCGAGCTGATGAGTTGAGCGGTATCGCGGGCGTAGTCGTCGCGCAGGCTCCCTCGGACCTCGGCATCGGTCTGGATGGAGGCGATGGTCTTGCGGGCAACCATGATGGCCAGCTCACGGCCCTCGGCGGGCGTGGCGGTTATGAGGGTGGGGATGACGTCGTCAAAGACAGACATGAACAGTTCCTTTCAGATCAGGGAGTGGCGTCTCGCATCGGGCTGATGGGAACCAGCTGGCCCCGGGCGCCCAGATCGGGCTCTTGGGCCACGAGCTGGAAGGAGTCGTTGCTGGAGTACTTGCCCGGTCCGAACGATGCGTAGGGCTGACTGGCGATGGAGAACTGGCCAGCGTTCTCAATGGCTGCTGCGAAGGTCTCGTGGGTCAGGTTGGGACCGGCTTCGGTGGCCAGATACTCAAAGATCTGGAAGAAGCGGCAGTGGCCGGACAGGGCGGTGAACCACAGAGGCTCGCCTTCCTCCAAGGTGTCGGGATGCTTGACCTCGATATCGGGGTGGGCGGCGGCAAATGCGTCCTGGCATTCCTGCATCCTCGGATCGGATTCGTATGTCTGGGCCCCGGTCATGGCCGACACGGCAATCACACCCCTAGCCGACTCAGGATCGACATTGGAACCTATGTTGCTGCCCAATCCGGAAGCGTCGGTTGCCCAGATGTCTACGTCGAGGCCGTTGATAGCAGCGTTTTCAATGCCGGCTGACGCATTGCCGACGAGCAGAATGGTGTCGGCGCCAGCTGCCCTAATGCGCTCCGACAGTGCGGCCCACTCTTGGTTCTGGGCAATGAGGTCGGCGACGTTGGAGGAAGTGGCTACTTCGAGAGCCGGCTCAACGCCATGATCCCGCAGCAGCCTGCCAACCTCATCTAGCTGGGGGGCTGAGGGGAGGTCGGCCACAATGGCGATCGAGCGCCCTTGGAGCATCCCTTCCTCGTCGAGCAGCGTGAACAGCGCGCTGGTGGTGCGCTCACGAGGGGCTCTCTCGTTGACCCATGGGGCCCGGGCTAGGGCCAGCCGATCGGCGGTGATGGTCCCGCCCACCAGGATCGTCTCCTGTTGGTCGACGATGCAGGTGTTGGCCACCTCGGCGGGGCCGAGGAATCCGAATAGCACGGCGAACACTTCGTTGTCCTCGGTCACACGGAGACAGGCGGCCTCGGCCTCGGTGGCCCCGATGGGGTTGTACTTGTCCATGATGACCTCAACTTGGCGGCCATTGATGCCGCCTCGGTTGTTGATGTCGTCCACCAGGGCCTGGATGACCTTCTCCTGGTCGCCCCAAGTGGCTGGTGAGAAGCCGAGTTCGACCAGTTGGTCGATGTCGAGATAGGTGACACCGATGGTGATGGTCTCGGCGGTGACCCCTCGCCAGGTGGCGGTCAGGGGGATCTCTGGCTCCGGCTCTGCGGTGGGGGCCGGTTCGAACTCTGGCTCTTCTTCTGGTTCAGACTCTTCTGGCTCGGGTTCTTCGGGTGCGGCCTCTTCGGCCTCGGGCTCCGGCTCGGGGGCTTCCGGCTCGGGTTCTTCGGGCGCGGCCGGGGCTTCGGTGGCCGGTGCCGCCGGTTCGCCGGTGTCATCGTCGTCGTTGCCACCGCAGGCCGCGGCAATCATGGACAGCGCTACGAGCATGGCGATAAACCAGCGCATCGTCTTGGTCTTCATGGGGTTCCCTCTCTGTGGCCCCTGATGGGCGCCGGGGCCGGACAGGCCGTCCCGGCTCAAGGGATCATATTCGACTAGGTGTCACCGGTCTCCCCGAGCGGGTCACCGAATACTGCCGTTCGGGAGCGTCGCAGGGGACCCGGCCAGTGGATGGTCCCTGGGCCGGATCGCCGGTCAGCAGCTCGGCCCCGGCGGGGGCATACTGGAGGATGTAGGCCTTTCGCACCTCGCCGGTGGTGTTCGGGCCGGTCAGATGGGGGGTGAGCGACGAGAACACCACCGCACCGCCCGCGGGCACGGGGGCGGCCACGGCGGTTTCGCACTGTTCAAAGCATTCAAAGCCCAGGGGATCGACGTAGGTGTGGGCCAGCGTGCCGTGGAGGTGGACGCCGGGGGCCACCCACGGGCAGCCGTTGTCCACGGTGGTGTCGGTGAGAGCCATCCAAACGGTGATGTACTGCTGGGGCTCGATGAAGGTGTAGCCGTTGTCTTGGTGCCAGGGGAACCGGCGGGGCTTCTCGGGCTTCTTGTACACCGCCTGGTCCCAGTACAGGTTCACGTCTGGACCCACCAGGTCGGTGCACACCGCGGCGATGCGGGGATCGGCGGCCACCTGGCGCAGAAGGTTGGAGCGGGCCACAAGGTGGGGAGTGAAGGTGATGGCCCCCGCCTCGGCGATCATCAGCCGCTCGCCCTCGATTTGGCGAAGGCCGGCTTCGGTTTCGGCCTCGATGGCGTCGATCTCCTCGACCACCGCGGCGATGGTGTCAGCATCGAGCAGGTCTTCCATCACAAAGAACCCCTGTTGGTTGAACTGGTCGGTCTGGTCCGCAGTTAGGGAAACGGGCGACGAGGTGGCCGGCTGCCAGGCAAATTCCCGATTCCAGGGATGCGGGGTGTAGGCACCGTCGGTCATGAACACCAGGGTGACGTGGCTGTTGGCGTAGACATGTTGGCTATTCCACTAGTTGGCCGTCGCGGAGCAGGGGGTCAAAGTGGTGCAGGGGACTCTTGAAGCCGTCGAACTGCTCGAAGCCCAGATCCACGGTGCCGGCCGCACAGCAGTGGAACACCATGGCCGCTCGTATTCCTTCGGAGATGTTGTCGGTGGAGCAGTGCATCAGGTGGCTGTCGAACACTAGGAGGTCGCCGGGCTGCATCATCACGGCCTGCCGGTCGGACATGTCGTGGTCGACGATCTCCACGTACCCCTGGTTGGCGTTGGGCCGCCGGTCGGTGATGTGTTCGTGGACCGGCTCGGTGTGGCTGCCGGGCAGAATGTGCAGGCAGCCGTTTTCCATCGTGGCCTCGGTGATTGCCAGCCACAGCCCCACGATGGGGCGGGGCGGGTCGAACGGGAAGTAAAAGCTGTCCTGGTGCCAGGGCTGGCCCCACGCACCGGGGTTCTTGAAGATGAATTGCGATAAGAAGCAGTCCACGTCGGGGCCGATCAGGTCGCGCAATATCCCGGCGATGCGCTCGTCGCGCAGAAACGAAGAGAACACCGGCCGGTCGTGGAGGGTGAACACCTTGGAGACGGTGTCTTCGGGGTGGACGCCGTCTAGGTTCCCCTGGGACTCGGGGGCGACGTACATCCCTGCCGGGGTGATCCCGCTCTCATCGGCCTCCCGCACCACACCGATCACGTCGTCGAGCATCCTGTTGCCCACCTCGGCCGGAGCGAACCCGTCCAAAATTAAGAACCCCTGAGCGCCAAAGCTGTCGAAAGCAGCCGGGGGCATGTTGGAGGCAACCGCCATTTGTGGAGCTGATGGGACTCGAACCCACGACCCCCTGCTTGCAAAGCAGGTGCTCTAGCCAGCTGAGCTACAGCCCCGGACTGTTCAAGCGTACCGGGCGATATATGGGGCCAACGACCCAATAGCCCGCTCAATGTGACCCGCTGGCGTTGTCGTGGTGGAATGGCCCCGGTGCGTTTCGATCTGAGCGACGATCAGGAGTTCTTCCGGGAAACCGCCCGGCGATTCATCGAGGCCGAAGTCCCCATCAGCGTGGTACGGGAGTGGCACGAGCTGCCGGACGGGTGCCCCGAGAGCTGGTGGCAGGCGGCTGCTGAGTTGGGGTGGACCTCGCTGATGGTGCCCGAATCGTTGGGCGGCGGCAGCATCTCCGGGCGACCGATCGTGGATTTGACGATTGTGGCTGACGAGATGGGCCGGGGAGTTACGCCAGGGCCGTTCATGCCCACCAATGTGGTGGCCGACACCCTGGCCCGGTCGGGCTCGCCCGACCAGCAGGCGCTGCTCGAGGGGGTTCTGGCCGGCGAGGTCGTTTTGGCCTGGGCGTTCTGCGAGCCGGGCGGCGACTGGACCGCTAGCCACGTTACCGCCGCGGCTGTTCCGTCGAACGGCGGCTATGCGCTCACCGGCACCAAGGTGGCGGTGGAGGCTGGTGCGCAGGCCCAACACTTGCTGGTCACCGCCCGCACCGCCGATGGTGTGGCCCAGTTCTTGGTGCCCTCCGATGCTCCCGGTGTGACCGTCAACCCCCAGGAGTCGCTGGATTTGGGCCGTCGCTTCGCCGAAGTGCGGCTGGTTGGAGTGGCCGTCGGCCCCGAAGCCCTTGTGGGGGCACCGGGAGCGGCTGCCGAGGCCGACGTGGCCCGCCAAAGCCTCATAATGCAGCTTCTTCAGTGCGCCGACAACGCGGGGTCGGCGGCCAAGGTGCTGGAGTTCACCATCGAGTACGCCTTCGACCGCTACTCCTTCGGCCGGCCTCTGGCGTCGTATCAGGCCCTCAAGCACCGTTTCGCCGACATGAAGCTCTGGTCGGAGGCTTCCCAGGCTTCGGTGGATGGGGCGGCCAACGCCCTGGCAGAAGGCCAGGACGAGGCTCGGATGGTGAGCGTGGCCAAGTCGTATGTGGGTGACCACTCGGTGGAGCTCATGCACGACTGCGTGCAGATGCACGGCGGAATCGGAGTCACCTACGAGCACGACCTTCACTTGTATTTGCGTCGGGCCACCGTCAACCGGGGGTTGTTCGGAACGCCGGGCGACCACCGGGTGACCTTGTCGAAAATGATGGGGTACTAGGGGGAGCGATGGACGACTTCGTGTATGCCAAAACCGATCCTGCCGAGCTGGACCGATACCGAGAGGAGGTCGAGACGTGGATGAACGAGAACATGCCCCGTCGCGACCCCGACAATCCCTGGCACCCCACCCAAGACGATGACCTGAGGAGCACCCGCAACCGGGAGCTTCAGCGGCGGCTGTACGACGGGGGGTACGCCGCAGTGTGCTACCCCAAGGAGTACGGGGGCCAGAGCCTGACCGCCGCCCACCAGAAGATCATCGACGACGTGAGCATGGACTTCGACATGCCCGTCTTGTTCAGCGTGCCCACCCTGTCGATCTGCGGGCCCGTCATATTGGAGTTCGGCACCGAGGAGCAGAAGCAGCGCTACATCCCGGCGTGGATCCGGGGCGATGAGCTGTGGGTGCAGTTCATTTCCGAGCCCAGCGGAGGCTCCGACATGGCCGGCGCTCTGACTCGGGCCGACCGGGACGGCGACGAGTTCATCATCAACGGGTCCAAGATCTGGAGCACGTTCGCTCAGCGGTCGGACTACGCCCTCATGCTGGCCCGCACAAACTGGGAGGTGCCCAAGCACCGGGGGCTGACCATGTTCATCGTCCCCATTCACCATCCCGGCATCGAGATCCATCCCATCCAGATGGTGGACCGCACCGAAGAGTTCTGCCAGGAGTTCTTCAACGACGTCATCATCCCCGCCGAGAATGTGGTGGGCGCGGTGAACGATGGGTGGACGGTGGCCAGCCGTCTGCTGTTCCACGAGCGGGCCGCGGTGGGCAATGCCTCCCCCTACACCCAGGGCCGACACCGCAACCGGACCGCCGACGGGGTGGAGGATCTGGCCGCCATCGCCCGGGTCCACGGCGGTGCCGATATGGGTCGCCACCGCCAGCGGCTTGGGTACATAGAGACGCTCAGCCGAGTGGAGGAATTGCTATCGGATCGAGTGGTAAAGGGCATCGAGGGCGGTTTTCTGCCCGCCCCAGCCGGTTCGCTGGTGCGTCTGTTCCACGGACTGTCCCGCACCGAGCGCCAGACGGTGGCCATGGAGATGCAGGGCGACAGTGCCTTAGTGTGGGACCAGGGGGAGTCCACCGGTGCATTCGGCCTGGAGTATGTCCAGCGCCAGCAGGCCTGCATCGGCGGCGGAACCACCGAGATGGCCCGCAACATCATCAGCGAGCGCATCCTCGGTATGCCCCGCGAACCCGCCGCCGACCGCGACCTCCCCTTCAACCAAGTCCCCCGCAGCGGCTAGCTGCGCTGAACCTCTACGACGCTAGGGGGCGGCCGAAGGGGAGTTCTGTTTGCCAGGTGGCGAGGAAGGACTCGGCTCTTTGGGCGGCGGCGAGGAAGAGGCCGTCGGGGTGATCGGCGATTTCCTCTAGGGAGGCGGTGATCTTGGCGGCGGCGTCGGCGGCAATGGCCTCGGGGGCGGGGTCGCCGGTGGGCCACCAGGCGAACAGGGGGCCGGCCGTGGAGATGAAGTCGGGGACCACGGTGGTGTCGGACCGGCTGAGTACGGCCAGAGCCTTGGCGGTCACTGGGATCGGGCCGTAGGGAACCAGGGTGCCCACCTCCAAGCCTTCGGCGACCGTGTGATTCACCACTCCCATGCGCGAACCCGCAAACAGCACGTCGGCTTGGCCATCCATATCCACAATCGTGCCGCCTCGATCCTGAACCGCGATTGTCAGGGCATCGCAGATCGATCCCGAGCCCTCGATGGCTACGGTGCGACCGTCCAATCCGCCGGCAGCGGAGGCCGCCGCGGCCACCACTCCGGCCACGGCCGCCTGGTCAGCCACTTCGCCAACCGAGGAGCGGGGATCAGCCTCGGCCAAAGCGTCCAGCGCAGACCGGGGCACCCGGGTGCCCGGTTCGGGCAGGAAGCGGCCCGAGGCCACCATGGGGGCGATCTCGGCGGTGAACTTGGCTACCGCGTCGGCCCGGTCTTCGTCTACGGCGTTGATCCCCGCGGAGGCCCCGCTGCGGCGCATCTCGAAGGTGGCGAAGGCGTAGGTCATCGACCGGGCCAGGTCGCTGGCCCCGCCGGGCAGGATCTTGCGGGCCGATCTCACGATGCCCACCGACTCGGGGGCGTTGGCCAAATCGAACACGATGAAGGCATCGACCGTCTCGAGTTTCTCTATGGGCAAGGTCTGCTCCCCGCGATGGCAAGTGACTGGAAAATGGTTCCAGTCACCCGGACCGCTGTACTACTCGTCGTCGAACAAATCGTCCCGGTCGGCTTCCTGGTCGGAAGGGGAGGGCTCGTCATCTTGGTGGTCCAAGCCGGCCACGATCTCTTTGACCCGCACCTCGGCGTCGTTGATGCGTCCCCGGCACACCCGGATCAGCTCGGCGGCTCGCTCGACCTTGGTGGCCAGCACGTCGATGTCGATGTCTTCGGCTTCCAACTCGCCGAGAATCTGCTGAAGCTCGCTCAGCGCGTCGGCGTAGCCGATCTCTGGTGTGCTCATCGGGTTGTGCTCCTCACTGATTCTCAGACACGGTGCTGTGCAGGTCGCCCTCGGCCAGGGTGGTCACCAGCTCATCGCCGACAGCCAGCGAAGCCGGGTCGCGCACAACTTTGCCGCTGTGTCGGGTGATCGACCAACCGCGGGCCAAGATTGCCCGGGGATCGAGTAGGCGCACCCGCCCTTCCAGGTTGATCAGCTCCTTGGACGCTGCCCTCGGAGCCCTCTGGGACTGGCTCGCCATGGCCGACTTCATCTGCTCCAGAGTCCGCCGGCCGTCGAGAATGGCCGCCGACGCCCGATGGCGCATGGCCCCGGCACAGCCATCCACGCGGCGGGTTTCGCCCCGGGTCCGGTTCTCGGCCAGATCTCGGATTCGCCCGGCCCTTCCCTCAAGCCTTCGGCCCGCTCGGTCTAGGTGGCCCTCGGCCGCTCGAGCAGTGGTCTGGCTCACTGCCACTAGCTGTTGGTCGGCAGCGCCCAGTTGCCGGCTGGCCCAGTTGGCTATGCCCCCCCACGCCTGCTCCGCGGCTTCCAGATGGGCCCGAGCTGCGCTCACGATGAATACCGCGGCGGCGGTGGGCGTCTTCTGGGCCTCGTGGGCCACCTCGTCGACGATGGTCCGGTCGATCTCGTGGCCCACCCCGGTGACCACCGGCACGGGGGCATTGGCGATGGCCCGCGCCACCACCTCGCTGTCGAAGGCGACCAAGTCGGTGCGGGCCCCGCCGCCGCGGACCACCGCAATCACGTCGACTCCGGCCCGGCCGACCGCCCTAATGGCCCCGGCGATCAACGGAGGCGCTTCAGTTCCCTGTACTGGAGTGTCGGCCAGCACCACCTCCCAGGCCAGGCCGCTGTTCTCCAACTCATTGTGGAAGTCGTGGTGGGCGGCGCTCCCGTTCGAGGTGACCAGCCCGATCCGCAGCGGGGCCACCGGAAAGGGCACAGCCTGGTTCTTGGTCAACAGGCCCTCGCCGCTCAGCTTCTCCAGCAGTCGCAACCTCTCGGCCTCCAGCTCGCCCAGCGTGAAGTTGGGGTCGATGCCTGCCATGTAGAGCTGGAGCCGCCCCCCGGGAGGCCAGAAGTCCAATTTGCCCTGGATGCGGACCTTCATCCCGTCTTCCATGGCCATGCCGCCGTGGCGACGCAGCGTCTCCTCCACCCTCTCCCGGTTGAACCGGAACAACGCCACCGATATCGACGCTTCCGACTGCTTGCTGGAGGCGTTGTCGGGGTCGGGCTCGACCAGGTCGAAATACATGTGCCCGCTGCGGGCCCGGCTCAGGTTGCGGATCTCGCCCTCCACCCACAGCTCGTCGCCGAAGGCGTCGCTCAGAACCTGCTTGATCCGGTTGGCCAGCTCGGCCACGGTGAACGTCATCGGCTCGCTGGCGGCCCTGGCCCCGGCCGAGTCGAACAGGCTCATAGCGCATTCTCCGCGGGGGACCGCTGCTCGTTGCGCACCAGCGTGCGGTACAGCTCGGCGTACAGACCGCCGGCGGCCAAAAGGTCATCGTGGCGGCCCGACTCCACCAGCTCTCCCTGGTCGAGCACCAGGATCTGATCGGCGTTGGTCACCGTGGACAGCCGGTGGGCGATTACCACCGCGGTCCGCCCCTGAAGGGCGATGGCCAGTGCTTGCTGCACCAAGGCCTCGTTCTCGCTGTCCAAATGGCTGGTGGCCTCGTCCAGCACCACGATGGCCGGATCTTTGAGCAGCACCCGGGCGATGGCCACCCGCTGCTTCTCGCCCCCTGACAGCCGATAGCCCCGCTCGCCCACCAAGGTGTTGTATCCCTCGGGCAGCGAGGCGATGAGGTCGTGGATGTGGGCCGAGCGGCAAGCGGCCTCCATATCGGCTTGGGTCGCGTCGGGCCGGACATAGAGAAGGTTGTCGGCCACCGTCTCATGGAACAGGTGCGGGTCTTGAGGAACCACGCCCACCGAGGCGCGCAGCGACTCCTGGGTCACGTCCCGTACGTCGGTGCCGTCGATCAGAACCGCCCCGCTGTCCACGTCGTAAAGCCGGTTCAACAGCGCGACCAATGTGGTCTTGCCCGCTCCCGACGGCCCCACCAGCGCCACCAACTGGCCCGGCTCGATCACCGCCGACACGTGGCGCAGCACCGGACTGCCGGTGGCCTCCGGCGCGGCGGCGTTGGTTTGCAGCGATGCCAGCCGGTCGTCGCTGGGCGGGTAGGTGAAGGTCACGTCGGCGAGCTCGATCCGCCCCTTGGGATTTTGCAGCTTGGGGGCGCCGGGCCGGTCGGCGATGGGATTGGGCGTGTCCAGCACCTCGA
>MKWU01000676.1_pt1 | contig 63777 bp, 51 predicted proteins | sample 809101 | NCBI WGS metagenome assembly MKWU01 (sample SAMN05860141, study PRJNA318959) | sponge metagenome | host: Aplysina aerophoba | place: Slovenia: Piran, Adriatic Sea, Gulf of Piran | collected 2013-05-07
ATCAATGAGTGCTCAGGACAAGGCGGCTACCAGAACAACAACCGACGGTGATCCGGTGCACAGCTTCCGCACCCTCATCGACGATCTTGCCACCATAACCCGCAACACCGTGATGCCCAGCCTGCCCAGCGTCGAACACTTTCAGGTCACCACACGGCCCACGCCGCTTCAGGCCAAGGTACTCGAACTCCTGGAGATCCGGCCATAGTGTACCCAGTAATCCACCACTGAAATCTCATGAATCCTATTCGTATCAACCACTTGCGTTTCAACACTGCTGGAACTTCAGATTAGTGTGGCCATCTGGTCGGGCGTGGCGGGCGATATCGGGCTTCAATGAGGTCCGGGCTCGAAAGCCCGGAATTAGCCGTGCTTCCAGGTGGCGCCGGGGGACTTCTGATGCCGCTTCAATGAGGTCCGGGCTCGAAAGCCCGGAATTAGCCAGATTGAGGGGCGCACATCTCAGCGGAGCAAACCTGCTTCAATGAGGTCCGGGCTCGAAAGCCCGGAATTAGCCCGGCGGGCGTTGACTGAACCGCGGAAAGGAATGTCCGCTTCAATGAGGTCCGGGCTCGAAAGCCCGGAATTAGGCGGACGGGTATCGAGTGGTTCGGCAAGCTCAATCCGCTTCAATGAGGTCCGGGCTCGAAAGCCCGGAATTAGCGATCCTTCGGGAGAAATCGAATGACCATCATCAATGCTTCAATGAGGTCCGGGCTCGAAAGCCCGGAATTAGACGGAATGCGGGTCGAGTGGTACAGGCCGGCATACACGCTTCAATGAGGTCCGGGCTCGAAAGCCCGGAATTAGGGCGAAGTCGACGTTGATGGAGCAGGAGATCGAGGAGCTTCAATGAGGTCCGGGCTCGAAAGCCCGGAATTAGCAGCCGTGCTCCGCGGCGATCGCATCGAACTTTTCGCGGCTTCAATGAGGTCCGGGCTCGAAAGCCCGGAATTAGCCCTACAGTTTCGTCTCCTACAGGGTGTTTCTTTAGGGGCTTCAATGAGGTCCGGGCTCGAAAGCCCGGAATTAGGTGGCACTACCTGACGATCGCGACGTCAAACGGTCAGCTTCAATGAGGTCCGGGCTCGAAAGCCCGGAATTAGCGCCTCAAGCCGCCTGCAGCCGCCACCAGACCCTTCAGCTTCAATGAGGTCCGGGCTCGAAAGCCCGGAATTAGGGCTTGAAGTCACCAACTGCCCTTACCAGACATCACTTGCTTCAATGAGGTCCGGGCTCGAAAGCCCGGAATTAGGCGAAACTTGCCAAGCCTATCACCGGCTCTCCAAACGGCTTCAATGAGGTCCGGGCTCGAAAGCCCGGAATTAGGGCCCCGCAAGGGTCATGCGGTAGCGGTCCTGCACTGGCTTCAATGAGGTCCGGGCTCGAAAGCCCGGAATTAGAATGCAACAGGAGACTGTCATGGCCGACCCTTACGAGCTTCAATGAGGTCCGGGCTCGAAAGCCCGGAATTAGGTCGGCGATGTGCTGATCGGTGACCGGGCAGCTTTGCGCTTCAATGAGGTCCGGGCTCGAAAGCCCGGAATTAGCGGTGAAAAAGGGGACTGTGGTAACAGTCTCTATGCCGCTTCAATGAGGTCCGGGCTCGAAAGCCCGGAATTAGCAGGGAAGACATCGTGCGCATATCCCGCATGTTCCCGCTTCAATGAGGTCCGGGCTCGAAAGCCCGGAATTAGCCGGAATGAACAGCTTTATTGTCAACACGAATGCGAGCTTCAATGAGGTCCGGGCTCGAAAGCCCGGAATTAGCGGGACGAACCGCTCGGCGATCCCTCTGGCTACGTCGCTTCAATGAGGTCCGGGCTCGAAAGCCCGGAATTAGACGTGCTACCTTGGGGAACGCGCTCAAACGTCTTGATGCTTCAATGAGGTCCGGGCTCGAAAGCCCGGAATTAGGTCTCGGCATTGACGACCTCTTGATCGATCTTGACGTTGCTTCAATGAGGTCCGGGCTCGAAAGCCCGGAATTAGCAGACGCGGGGGAGGAACAATGCACTGCCCACTTACACGCTTCAATGAGGTCCGGGCTCGAAAGCCCGGAATTAGGTCGTGGCGCAAGCCCGTGTAAATATTGAAGAAATCTGGCTTCAATGAGGTCCGGGCTCGAAAGCCCGGAATTAGACGGCTGATTGCCGAACAGGCAACAGCCAGCAAAGCGCTTCAATGAGGTCCGGGCTCGAAAGCCCGGAATTAGCATAACATGGAAGGCACGCGGGGGGTTTCCCTAAAGGTGCTTCAATGAGGTCCGGGCTCGAAAGCCCGGAATTAGCTGCGCGTTGCGGATGACGAAGACAGCTGACAAAGAGCTTCAATGAGGTCCGGGCTCGAAAGCCCGGAATTAGTGAGGTTCGTGGTGCAGCGCTACATGATCGACGGCAAGCTTCAATGAGGTCCGGGCTCGAAAGCCCGGAATTAGTCGGCATAGCTGGCGAGCGGATCACACATATCGTGCGAGCTTCAATGAGGTCCGGGCTCGAAAGCCCGGAATTAGGATTCGGTTCAACTGTTCGCACTTACTACTACCGCGTCGCTTCAATGAGGTCCGGGCTCGAAAGCCCGGAATTAGAACCCCTACCTAGCAAAGTTCAGCAGGAATTTGCGCGCTTCAATGAGGTCCGGGCTCGAAAGCCCGGAATTAGGCGCCAGGGCGACTTCGTCACCAACAAGCAGTCCGGGCTTCAATGAGGTCCGGGCTCGAAAGCCCGGAATTAGTCGAATTGCAGCTGTACGCGAGCGGGAATGTCGTGCCTGCTTCAATGAGGTCCGGGCTCGAAAGCCCGGAATTAGAGCTCGGACTTGAAGGTCGCAACGGCCCGCTTCCATTTGCTTCAATGAGGTCCGGGCTCGAAAGCCCGGAATTAGCAGGGCCCTGCGGCTGACCGCTTCCTGGTCCCCGAAGCTTCAATGAGGTCCGGGCTCGAAAGCCCGGAATTAGGAACGTCGTGTGGCCCGCAGACTACGCGACTTACAAGCTTCAATGAGGTCCGGGCTCGAAAGCCCGGAATTAGTATGCGGGGCGGCGGCGGCCGCTACCGCTGGTTGACAGGCTTCAATGAGGTCCGGGCTCGAAAGCCCGGAATTAGCACCTGGGAGAGCGACGATGCCTAGTCTGAAGCGGTTTGCTTCAATGAGGTCCGGGCTCGAAAGCCCGGAATTAGCGGACAATTGACCGACTGTTTCCGATAGTCAGGAATTGCTTCAATGAGGTCCGGGCTCGAAAGCCCGGAATTAGGTTGAATCATTGGGGCCGAGACGTTTTTATCCCGATTTGCTTCAATGAGGTCCGGGCTCGAAAGCCCGGAATTAGCGGGAAAGTCACATCGTCAACTCGTCAACAAAATATCGGCTTCAATGAGGTCCGGGCTCGAAAGCCCGGAATTAGCTTCACCGATGTACGGGATAATTTTGCTGACTTGCTGCTTCAATGAGGTCCGGGCTCGAAAGCCCGGAATTAGGCTGGAAGTGATGGCCCCGATCCGTGTTACGAACACGCTTCAATGAGGTCCGGGCTCGAAAGCCCGGAATTAGAAGCGAAAAGGATGGCCGTGGCCTCTTCGTGTGCCGGCTTCAATGAGGTCCGGGCTCGAAAGCCCGGAATTAGTAGTTATGGGAAATCGTAAACACAAATTGAATCTTCGCTTCAATGAGGTCCGGGCTCGAAAGCCCGGAATTAGCCCATGGCCGTTAACCGTCTGATTTACGTGCTAAAATTCCGCCCGATTCGAGCGTCCTCGCTTTGTTCCTGTGAAGCCCCTCACAGGAACGGTATGATAGGTGACTGAACCATGTCAAACAACACAGGGTAGTCAACCAGATACGGCATTTCGAGCGACCCCGGCCAAGTGTCCATCACCTGACCGGTCGATGCGCGTCGGCAGCCGATGCAGGCTACACGAACCTCTCCGGTGGTGCACCTGCCATTGTCAAATGGTCGTTTCGCGAACACCCGGGTGGCGCTGCTGAGGCGCGCTTGCAGTCATTGGAGCGCGACTGAAGGCGGAGCAAAGCGGTACCTGGAAACACCGCGAATGGGCCATCTCATTCGGCCGCACAACGCCGTGACTCTTCGCCTCAGGCCGCGGTAGCCGCCGAAAGGCAGACCCGTGCCGCGGCGTCGATGATGGCGTCGGTATCAAGGCCGTAGGTGCGGTAGATGTCGGGCAAGTCGCCCGACTGGCCGAAGTCGGACACACCGAGCGGATGGACCCTGTGGCCGGTCGCAGCACCAAGCCAGCTGAGGTGCGCCGGATGGCCGTCCTGGACCGTGACCAGGACCGCGTCGGGCGCGAGGCCCCGGAGCAGCTTGCCGAGCCGGCCCGGGCTGCCGGTTGCAAGCGAGCAACGCCAGTCGGCATAGAGACGGTCGGCGGACGGGACCGCGAGCACGCCAAGACCGGCGATGTCCTCGGCGAGTGCCGAGTGCGCCTCGAGCACCTCGGGCGCCACCGGGCCGGTGTAGACCAGGGCCAGCGGACTGCCGGGACCGGGCTCGACCTGCCAGTAGCCGCCCGACAGGATCCCGGAGTGCAGTTCCGGCGTCATCTCGCGCTGCGGCTGCGGAATGGTCCGGGTCGACAGCCTGAGGTAGAGCGACCCGCCGTCGTCGGCCTGCATGTGCTCGAATCCCCAGCGCATCATGACAGCGAGTTCGTCGACATAGGCCGGCTCGAACGAGGTCAGTCCCGGCTGGCCCAGACCGATGAGCGGGGTCGAGATCGACTGGTGCGCACCGCCTTCCGGCGCCAGCGTCAGGCCGGACGGGGTTCCGACCAGCATGAACCGGGCGTCCTGATAGCAGGCGTAGTTCAGCGCATCGAGGCCGCGGGCGATGAACGGGTCGTAGAGCGTTCCGACCGGCAACAGCCGGGTTCCGAAGATCGGGCCGGACAGCCCGAGTGCCGCCAGCAGGATGAACAGGTTGTTCTCCGCGATGCCGAGTTCCATGTGCTGGCCGCCACCGTGCCGCAGCCACTTCTGGGCCGAGGCCACCTTCTCCTCCCGGAACACGTCGTTGCGCACATCCAGGCTGAAGATGCCGCGCTGGTTGACCCAGGGACCGAGGTTGGTGGAGATCGTCACGTCGGGCGAGGTGGTGACGATCCGGCTCGAAAGCGCCGCGTTACCGCGGCTGAGTTCGTGCAGGATGTTGCCGAAGGAGGCCTGGGTGGCGGCGCGGGCGCGGTATTCCGGCTGGAGGCTGTCGGGCACTTCGACCTTCGGCGGCGAATGAACCCGCGACCCCGCCTGGTTGATCGGCGCCGAAATCGCGTAGTCGCGCACCCGGTCCACATCCACTCCGAGGTTGCCGAACGGCGACCACTCCTCGCCGTCGGGCACCCGCATCTCGGCGCGGAACCGCGACATCTGGTCCGGCGTCATCAGCCCGGCATGGTTGTCACGATGTCCGGCGAGCGGTGTGGCGTAGCCCTTGATCGTGTAGGCGATGAAACACTGGGGCGTGTCGTCGTCGACCGCGTGGAACGCCTCCAGCACCGACTCCATGTCCTGGCCCGCCAGGTTGGTCATCAGACGGTGCAACGCGATGTCATCGTGGTCGTCGAGGATTTCCCGGATGCCCCGGACACCGCCGAGGTCGGTGCGCAGCGGTTCGCGCCAGGCCCCGGGATCGCCGGACTGGCCCTTGAAGGTGAGCGCGCTGTACAGGTCGTTGGGACAGTCGTCGATCCACTGGCGCAGCGCATCGCCACCTGGGCGGGCGAACACCCGTTCCTGCTGCTTGCCGTATTTCAGGATGTGGACCGTCCAGCCGACATTGGCGAAGAACTCGCGGATCTTCTGGAACAGCCCGTCGGACACCACGCCGTCGAGGCTCTGGCGGTTGTAGTCGATGATCCACCACAGGTTGCGGACATCGTACTTCCAGCCCTCCAGCATCGCCTCGTAGACATTGCCCTCGTCGAGCTCGGCATCGCCCATAACCGCAATCATCCGGCCGGCCGGCCGATCGCCCTGGTCCGGGTCCTGCACCAGGTTGTGCAGGCGGGTGTAGTCCTGGACCATGGACGCGAACAGCGTCATGGCAACGCCCAGACCCACCGAACCGGTGGAAAAGTCGACCTCGCCCGTGTCCTTCACCCGCGACGGATAGGACTGGGCCCCGCCCAGGGCCCGGAAACCCTCGAGTGCCGCCAGCGACTGGTTGCCGAACAGGTACTGGATGGCATGGAACACCGGGCTGGCATGCGGCTTGACCGCGACCCGGTCCTGCGGGCGCAGGATATCGAAATAGAGTGCCGTCAGCAGGGCGGTAACCGACGCGCAGGACGCCTGGTGGCCGCCTACCTTCAGCCCGTCCCGGCTCTCGCGGATGTGGTTGGCGTTGTGGATCATCCACATGGCCAGCCACAGCACCTTGCGTTCCAGAACGCGCAGCAGCTCGATATTGACCGGTCGTTCCGTGCTGCCGGATCCCGGATCCGTCATGTCGGGCATGGCATACCCATCTCGTGGCTGAACCAGACGCCGACTATGCCCCGCCACGCCCGTCGCTGTCGACCGTTCCGGCGGCCGGCTATGCGCGACCCCCTTGGTTGGAACCGCCTGTGCTGGTAGAAACGAAGCTCCGCATCGTCGTTACGGAGCGCAGCATGACCGGACAGATCACACGCGATCCTGCCTACGCGGCCGTCGAGAGGGACGACTTTCCGGCGATGATGGATGTCGACCGCTATCGCGGGCGGTCGGACTACTTCGACGAGATCATCAGCCGGACCCACGACCACTTCTGGGACCCGCTGGATCCCGCCTACATCGACTACACGATCCCTTTCGATCTCGAGAACGAGACACTGCTCGACCGCTCGCAGTTCCCCGAGCTCCAGTCGGCCGTCTGTGACCGACTCGACGAGGGTCAGCAGATCGCGCTCGCCAACGAGATCATCCGCTGGAACATGTCCAACATCCTGCACGGCGAGCAGGGGGCGCTCTCGCTTTCGGCGAGCCTGTGCCACATCCTGCACGACCAGGGCGCGCAGGAATACGCCGCCAACCAGACCCGCGAGGAGGCCCGGCACGTGACCGCCTTCCAGCGCTACCTCGAGGTCCGCTGGGACGGCAGGCCCTATCCGGTCGGCGACGTGCTCGGCACCCTGCTGACCGACCTGGTGCTGGCGCCGGAGGTCTACAAGAAGCTCGTCGGCATGCAGATGCTGGTCGAAGGACTTGCCATGGGCTCGTTCGCCAGCCTGCATGCGCGCACCAACGATCCGCTGCTGCGCCGGCTGACCCAGCTGGTGATGACCGACGAGGCCTTCCACCACCGCTTCGGCAAGATCTGGGCCGCCAACACCATCCCGCACCTCGAGCAGCCGGAACGCAACGTCATCGAGGACTGGGCGGCGGAGTGTTTCGAAACCCTGCTGTTCAACCTGACCAACGTGCGCCAGAAGCGCCTGGTCTACGAGCGGTTCGGCCTCGACTGGGAGTGGGTTCGCAGCGCCGTCAGGGAGGTGTGGAACGACGACGAGCGCCGCAAGGGCCTGACCGACAACACCAACATCTTCCGGGTGCTGACCAAGACGCTGGTGAAGGCCGGCATCATCACCGACCGCACCCGGGCCATCTACGCCAACTGGATCGACATGACCGGGCTCGAGGCCGAGGGCGACGACATGGTCGGCGACGCCATCGCGGCCGACGGCATCGAGTACCTGCGCAGGATCAACGCGCGGCGCCGGCCGATCCTGCGTCAGCAGGCGGTGGCCTGACATCGGGACGGAACCCGGGCGTCACGCCGGAAATCCGGCGCCGAACTCCCGGGTGGTGCGGACGGCGGGACTCGAACCCGCACTCGCGCATGCGAAACAGATTTTAAGTCTGTCGTGTCTACCGGTTTCACCACGTCCGCCGCACCGCCTCCGTTATGACACGCAAGCACGCAAAGACAAGGGCCGGGTCGACGGGCGCAGCACCTACTGCGGGAAGTTGCGGCGCGGGTCGTCCGGGTCCCGGTGCAGCCAGTCGGGCCCGAAATCCGCGAGGGACGGACAGCCGATCTGGGCCATGACCGAACTGATCTCGTTGCACAGGAGCTCGACTGCGAGCGACGCGCCCTCGTTCCCCCCCGCGATCGCCCCGTAGAGGGTCGGGCGGCCGAGAAAGACGAACTTCGCACCGCTCGCAAGCGCGATCAGGATGTCCGAACCTCGGCGCACCCCGCCGTCAAGCATCAACACCATGCGCTCGCCAACCTCCGCATCGAGCGCCGGCAGCACGTCGAGCGATGCCGGCGCCCGGTCAAGCTGGCGCGCGCCGTGATTGGAGACGATCAGGCCATCGACGCCGATCTCCGCCGCGCGGATGGCATCGTCGGTGCGCATCACGCCCTTCAGGATCAGCGGGCGTGGCCACAGCGCGCGGAACCGCTCGATGTCGGCCCAGGTGATGCTGGCCGGCATCTGGTCGGCCACGAATGACCCCACCTCTGTGGCGCTGGCGCCTGCCGGCGCATAGGGCTTCCAGTTCTCCAGCATGGCCAGGCCGTTCAGCAGGTAGTCCCTGAGCCAGAGCGGACGACGCAGCGCGTCCATCCTGCTGCCCAGCGTCAGCTTGAGCGGACGGTCGAACCCGTTGCGCCTGTTGCGTTCGCGGTTGGCCATGACCGGCACGTCGACCGTGATCACCAGGACCTGGATCCCGAGATCGGCGGCCCGGCGGATCATGTCTTCCGAGATCGAGCGGTCGCGCGCGGTATACATCTGGTACCAGCCGTGTTCGGGTGCCTCGCGCGCCATGTCCTCCATCGAGGCGGTCGAAGCACCCGACATGATGAAGGGAATGTTGGCGGCACGGGCTGCGCGCAGCAGCATCATGTCGGCACCGCGCCGGAAGTTGCTGATCCCGCCGGTCGGGGCAATCCCGAAGGGGCTCGACCAGGTCCGGCCGAACAGGTGGGTCTCCTGGTCCGGTTCGGCGACGTCGACCATGTAGCGCGGCACCAGCGAGCGGCGTGCAAAGGCGGCGACATTGCGCTCCAGCCCCAGCTCGTCATCCACTCCGCCCTCGATGAAGTCGTAGATCAGTTTCGGAACCCGGCGCCTGGCCATGATGCGCAGGTCATCCAGATTGACGATGTGTCGCCTGTCCATTCCCACCACTCCGCGCGATCTTGCCGCTCAGGTAAATTCAAGGCTGTCGACCAGCCAGTCCGCGAGTGCCGTCTCGTCGGGCGCCACTCCGAGCCCGGCGCCATCAGGCAGCCGGACGCACCCGTCCTCGACCGTGAGCATACCGCCAATGACCGCCTCGCGAAGCGGATTCGCGTTGACGTCCATCTCGAGCATGCCCTTTCCGCCGACCCCCGCAAGGATGTTGGCGGAGTGCATCAGCCCGAGACCGCCTGCCAGCCAGTGCGGACAGTATGTCCGCCCGGCAGCGAGCGCGCGGCGCGCGATGTCGACGTTCCACGAAACGCCGCCCCACTTGCCGACATCGGGCTGCACCACGTCAAGCCAGCCGAGTGCCCGGTCAATCGCCGCGTGATCGGTGATGTTCTCGCCGCCTGCAAGCGGCAGACGCATGCCGGCCCTGAGCCGGCGCCAGTGGACATCGGGCGCATCGGCCGGCATCGGTTCCTCGAGCCAGCCTACGCCGGCCTCCGCCAGCCAGTCGGCCGCCGAACAGGCGGCGGCGAGGTCCCATTTCTGGTTGGCGTCGACGAGCAGCCGTTCGCCATCCCGCATGTCGCGGCGGATGGCCTCCACATTGGCCCGGTCGGTGTCCCCGCCGAATCCGACCTTGAGCTTGAAGCTGCGGTGGCCCTCCCCGCGCACGCGCAGGACCGTTTCCGGTCCGTCGTCGGGGTTCAGGCCGCTGGCATAGACGGGGATCACGTCAGCAGCACCGGGATCGATCAGCCGGCGGATCGCCACGCCGCACCGCCGCGCCGCCAGGTCCCACAGCGCCTGGTCGGCGGCCGCGATGGCAGTCGCGACCGGACCGTACTCGCCGGACTGGATGGCGAGCACCCGGGTCCGGGCCATCAGCCCGGCAAGGGTTCCGGAGCCCGCCTCCAGTTGCCTGCCAAGCAGCAGGTCCGGCAACAGCCGGCCGGCCAGCGCCGCCCGGTAGCCGGTGGTCCCCGGCGGGAAGTTTCCCCAGATATCGCCCCACCCGACCGCGCCGTCCGCATCCTCTATCGCCACCATCGCGATGTCCCGGCCGGTGATCGCACCGAACGAGGTGACCACCGGTTTTTCCATCGGCGCGTGGCAGACCACGATGCGCAGTCGCGCTATCTCGACCATAGGGCCGCTCTCCGAAAGGTACAGGCGCGGCGCAGTGTTGCACATTCAGGTCCCCGGGTGACCAGGGAGGAGAGGTTCGCGACGGTGCATCTCCTGTGGTAGGTGCAGGGAACATAAGACGGGAGCAAGGAGAGCGCGATGTCGAACCTGTCACCGATCTGGCCGGCGCCGCTCGATCACCTGCGCCTCGACAGCGACCGGACGGACGAGCTTGCCTCCTTCTACGCTACCGTGCTCGGCTTCGAGCGGTTCGAGCTCGAGGACGGCACCTGCCTGCTGCAGGGACCGGAACGGCGCCTCGTGATCGGGACCGGGAGCCCCGGCGGGCGTCCCTACCACGGGTTCCGGCTGCGCGATCGGGCCCAGCTCGATGCGGTGCGCAGCCACGTCGCGGGACTCGGCATCAACATGGAACCGTCACCGTCCAGCGTCTTCGAGCCCGATGCCGTCGCGGTCCGCGACCCTGACGGCTGGCTCTCGGTTTTCGGCCTGCCGCGGCATGACCTGCCCGCCATCCGGACCGTCAACGGCGTTCCAGGCCGCAGCTTCGCCGCCAGGCTGCAGCATGTGGTCGTCGCCAGCGACAACCTTCCGGCAATGATGCACTGGTACGGGGACGTGCTCGGCTTTGCCCCCTCCGACTACGTGCTGAACGACATGGATGACCCGGCATCACGTACCGTCGCCTTCTACCGCTCGGACGAGGAGCACCACAGTTTTGCCGTGTTCGCCGCCTCCGAGGCACGGCCCGATCACCACGCCTACGAGACTGGCGGCTGGACCGACATCCGCGACTGGGCCGACCACTGCGCCAACCACCGGGTCAGGATCTGGTGGGGGCCGGGGCGGCACGGACCGGGCAACAACCTCTTCTTCATGATCCGCGACCCTCACGGCGACCCCGTCGAACTCTCCGCCGAAATCGAGCACATGCCGCGTTCCATGGCGCCGCGGTTCTGGCCGGCGGAGGAGCGCTCGCTCAACCTGTGGGGACCGGGCTGGATCCGCGAGTAGGACCCGACCGTGACCGCGGACTTCCCGGCATCACTTCTCGACGGTTACCGCGCCCGGCGGGACACCCTCTCGCCCGGGGACCGCGAGCGGGCGCATACCCTGGCCCGGGACGGGCAAAGGCCCGGGACCATGGTCATCGCGTGCTGTGACTCGCGGGTTGCGCCCGAGACGGTGTTCAACTGCGCTCCCGGCGAGATCTTCGTGCTGAGGACCGTCGCCAACCTTGTAGCCCCGTACCGGCACGACGCCGGGTCCTGCGCCACCTCGTCCGCGCTGGAGTTCGGGGTCGAGGCGCTCCGGGTCCGGCACATCGTGGTGATGGGTCACGCGCTGTGCGGCGGGATCAGGGCGCATGCCGACAGGTCGCGCACGCCGCTGTCGCCCGATGACTTCATCGGCAGCTGGACCGCCTCGCTCGCAGACCTGGCGGACACCGGCGCGGCGGCTGACGGGGACCTGACCGCACTCGAACAGGCAGCGGTCCGCCGGTCGGTCGACAACCTCGCGACCTTTCCCTTCGTGGCCCGGCGCCTCGAGGACGCGACCCTCGCCCTGCACGGTACATGGTTCGATGTCGCAACCGGTACGGTGTGGACCATGGACCCGGGATCCGGCCGGTTTTCCCCGTTCCGCTGAGCGGCGGATCAGACCCGGTCGCCGGCAATCACCGCAAAGCGCCAGTACTTGACGTAACAGTCGACGTTCTCGAAGCCGTTGTCGGCCATCCACTCGATCTGCTGCGCCAGCGTCGCCGTGCGGTCACGCGGCGCCGAGACGATCGATCCCGCGATTTCCTCGTCGATCGCCCCGCTCTCCATCGCCATGCTCTGCCATTCCTCGATCAGCCGGGTCTCCGATCCGTCGGTCATGCCGCGGGTCAGGATGACGTTGATGGCGCACCCGCCGCGCCTCAGTGCGGCGAAAGTCGAGGAATACAGGGTCTGGCGGGCGCGGCTTACCTGGAAATTCGCGGCAAGCTCCGAGATCGCCACGTCGTACGGTCCCTGCAGCGTGGCGTGGACGTAGTCCCTGAGCTCGTAGGTGATCGCATCGCCGAAGCGGGCAAGCCGGGATCGCGCCGCCTCCAGGTGGACTTCGGAATCATGCATCATGTGAACGACGGCACCGGGGACCTGTTCGAGCAGCCGTTCGACCAGCAGCCCGCTGCCGGTCCCCAGGTCGAGCACCCGGTAGGTTTCGCCCTGGCGCGGCGGCGGCAGCAGCCGAACCACGGTGTCATGCAGCCAGTCCCATTGCGGAACCAGCCGCTGCCGGGTCGCGGAAATCGAGTCCCGCGTCTCGTCCGACGGATCCGTCATCACCATGCTCGCGTATCGGCGCCGCAACCGCGGCGCTAGGCAAACAGCCTCTCGCCCTCCATGTCCTTGTACATGTGCTGAACGAACTCGCCATAGCCGTTGTAGAGCTTCGTCGGAATGCGGCCGCCACTCAGCGTCCGTTCAGTCGCCTGGCTCCAGCGCGGGTGCGGAACCTCGGGGTTCACGTTGGCCCAGAACCCGTATTCACGCGGCTGGATCTCCTCCCAGAACGACACCGGGCGCATGTCCGTGAAGCTGAACTGCACGATCGACTTGATGCACTTGAACCCGTATTTCCAGGGCGCCGCGAGGCGCAGCGGCGCTCCCATCTGCCGCGGCACCGGCTTGCCGTAGACACCGGTTACCATGAAGGCGAGCTCGTTGGTCGCCTCCTCCATGGTGAGCCCCTCCAGGTAGGGCCACGGATACCAGTGCTGTCTCTGCCCCGGCGCCAGTTCCGGGTCGTGGAAGGTCCGCATGACCACGTATCGCGCCGAGGACAGTGGCCGCGCCAGTTCCACCAGCTTCGCCATCGGAAACCCGCTCCACGGCACCACCATCGACCATGCCTCGACGCACCGGTGCGAATAGACCCGCTCCTCGAGCGGCATCTTGCGGATGAGCGCGTCGATGTCGATCGTCATCGGTTCCTCGACCATGCCGTCGATGGTCACCGTCCAGGGCCGGATCTTCAGCGCCTGGGCCGCCCGGTGGATGGTCTTGTGTGACCCGAACTCGTAGAAGTTGTTGTAGGTGACCGCGTCCTCCTCGTCTGTCAGCGGTCGGTCGATCCGGTAGCGCAGGTTGCGCGTGACAGGGTACAGACCGGCAGTGGGATCGGGCGGGGCCTCGGCAACCTGCACATCGTCGTGCGAGGCGGTAGCCTGCTCGTAGCAGCCCGCAAGGCCTCCGCCGGCCAGCAGGAGCGGGCCGGCGGCAAGGCCGCGCACCAGGGTCCTGCGGTCAAGGTAGAGTGCCTCCGGGGTTGCCTCGCGTTCCGGGATTTCCCATCCGCGCCGCTTTCTGATGAACATCGCACCTCTCCGCCCGGAGCCTAGGCCTCCGGATTGTTGCGTTGTGCCACTACTTCGTCAGCAAGCCGTCCACTCAGTTCCGCCAGATGGTCGAACGACCATTCGTATGTCCCCGCTCCCATGGTCACCGACCGGATCTCGATGATCAGGTCCTGGACCTCGGACTCGGGGATATTGGCCTCGACCTCGTCCCAGCCCTTCCAGCCTTCCTTGGCCTGGAAGCCGAGGATCTGGCCGCGCCGGCCGGAGATGATCCGCTGGATACGCGCCGTCGCGTCGTTCGGGATCGAGATGCGCACGTGCAGCACCGGTTCAAGCAGGACCGGGTTGCATTTGGGCAGCCCCTCCGACATGGCAATGCGCGCGGCGGTCTTGAACGCCATGTCGGAACTGTCGACGGAGTGATGCTGGCCGTCGTACAGCTCCACCGACAGGTCGACCACCTCGAAGCCGAGAGGACCGCGCTTCATGTAGTCCTTCACACCGTCCTCGACCGACGGAATGTAGTTGCGTGGCACCGAACCCCCGACCACGCTGTCGATGAACTCGAACCCGGATCCGCGCGACAGCGGCTTGATCTTGACCTTGATGTCGCCGAACTGCCCGTGTCCGCCGCTCTGTTTCTTGTGGCGGGCGTGCTGCTCCACCGTCTTGCGGATGGTCTCCTTGTAGGGAACTCTCGGTGCCCGGGCCGCGACGGCGAGGTTGAAGCGGTTGGACAGCCGTTCCGCCAGCACCAGGATCTGGGTGTCGCCCTGGCCGAACACCACCAGTTCGCCCATTGCGGCGTTGTGCGAGATCGCGATCGAGGGATCCTCTTCGCACAGGCGCTGCAGGGCTCCCGACAGTTTGACCTCGTCGTTGCGGTTGCTCGCGGAAATCGCCCGGGAATAGACCGGCGCCAGCACCTCGGGCCAGGCAAGCGCCCCATCCGGAACCTCGCCCGCGGCCGTCAGGAGGTTCCCGGTCAGAACGCCCTCCATCCGGCCGAACGCCACCACGTCGCCAGCCTCCGCCGAGGAGATCTTGTCGTACCTGGTCCCTAGAATGGTGTTCATGCCGCTGACGCGAACGCCGTTCAGCGTCTCGCCGTCACGGACGGCTCCACGCCACAGGCGCACGAAGGACAGCTTGCCCATGTGCTGGGCGTGCAGGGTCTTGAACACCTGGGCAACGGCACCGCCGTCCGGTTCCACACCACGCCGCGCCGCGCTCTCCGAGTGACCGGGCGTTTCGTGGCGCAGAAGTTTCAGCAGCCGCTGGATCCCATACCCCTGTTCGCCAGCACCGATCAGGACCGGCACCAGTGCCGCATCCTGGAGCGCCTGGGCCAGGTGGGTGTAGAGTTCGGACTTGTCGATCTCGACCTCTTCGAGGACCTTCTCCATCAGTTCGTCGTCGAAGTCGGCCAGCGTCTCCAGGAGTTCCTCGCGGGCCTCCTGCTGACGGTCAATCGCCGTGTCGGGAAGCGGGATCAGCGTTGACGGCCCGTCGCTGCTGTAGGCGTAGGCGCGCTCGCTCACCAGGTCGGCATAGCCGGTGATGGACTCGCCCTCCCTGATCGGGACGTGGCGCAGCGCCAGCGGCTGGTCGGACGCGTCCTGCAGCATCGCCATCAGGTCGCGAACGGTATCGTTGGTGTTGTCGATCTTGTTCAGGAACACCACCCGCGGAATGCGGTGCTCGTCGAGAAACTTCAGTGCCGGCGCCACGGCGGGCAGTTTCTGGGCCTCGGAATCCACCACCACGATGGCGATGTCGGCCACCATGCAGGCGTTGCGGGCTTCCTGGAAGAACTCCACGGAACCGGGGGTGTCGATGAAGGTCCACGTATCACCGAGGAAGCTGCCGCTTCCGATCGCGAGTTCGGTACTCGCATGACGCTTGCGCGCTTCGGCCGCGGCATCGCCCACCGTGTTTCCCGCGGTCACGCTGCCCGTGCGTTCAATGGCTCCGGTCGCGTGCAGCAAAGCCTCGAACAGCGTGGTCTTCCCGCTCTGGTACGGTCCGATCAGCACCGCACAGCGCGTCCCTCCTCCATTGCCACCGGCCATTGCGATCCTCCCCGTCCAGCACGCACGCGCCTCTTGAGCACAAGGGGACATTGTCATCAGTGTTCAACAATTGACGCAAGGCCGAATTGACATCAGCCCGGCGGACGGGACTACCGGGTGGCGGCGCAGGCCCGCTGGATCCGCCGGCACGCCTCCTCCAGGACCTCCGTCGACGTGGCGTAGGAAATCCGGAAATGCGGACTCAAGCCGAACGCCTCGCCGTGAACGGCGGCGACCCCCTCGCCGTCCAGGAAATACCGGACCACGTCCTCGTCGTTCTCCAGCACCTCACCGTCGGGTGTGCGTCGTCCGATCAGACCGGCGCAGGAGGGGTAGACGTAGAATGCACCCTCCGGCGTCGGGCAGCTCAGACCGTTTGCCTGGTTCAGCATGGAACACACCAGATCGCGGCGCTCGCGGAACACCGTGTTGTTCGCCTCCATGAAGTCCCTGGGCCCATTCAGCGCGGCCACCGAGGCTGCCTGGCTGATCGAGCAGGGATTCGACGTCGACTGCGACTGGATGGTGCGCATGCCGGTGATCAGGTCCTTCGGGCCGCCGGCAAAGCCGATCCGCCACCCGGTCATGCAATAAGCCTTCGACATGCCGTTGACGGTGAGCGTGCGTTCCTGGAGCGCCGGCTCGACCTCGGCCGGGGTGCAGAACCGGAAACCGTCGTAGACCAGATGCTCGTACATGTCGTCGGTCAGCACCCAGACATGCGGATGCCGCACCAGGACATCCGTGATCTTCTTCATGTCCTCACGGGTGTACCCGGCGCCCGACGGGTTCGACGGGCTGTTCAGGATGATCCACCTGGTGCGCGGCGTGATCGCGGCCTCCAGCGCGCCGGGGTCGAGAATGAACCGGTCTTCCTGCCGACACGGGATCACGACCGGTGTTCCTTCCGCCAGCAGCACCATGTCGGGGTAGGAGACCCAGTAGGGCGCAGGAATGATAACCTCGTCACCCGGGTCGAGCGTGGCCATCATCGCGTTGTACAGGACCTGCTTGCCGCCGGTCCCGATCGAGACCTCGGCCGTGGCGTACTCGAGCCCGTTCTCGCGCCGGAACTTGTCGCAGACCGCCTGCTTGAGTTCAGGTGATCCGTCCGGGTCGGTGTAGCGGGTCTCGCCCCGCGCCATGGCCTCCTCGGCCGCGCGGATCACGTGGGCGGGCGTGTCGAAGTCTGGCTCGCCGGCACTCAGTCCGATCACGTCGCGGCCCTGCGCCTTGAGCTCGCGCGCCTTGGCACTCATGGCAATTGTCGGCGATGGCCGGATGCGTCCGAGGCGCTGCGCGAGAATGCTCATGACAGATCCCTCCTGCGGGGGTACAACCGGGCCGGCAACCTACGCCCGCCCGGGCGGAGGCGCAAGCACGCACCCCCTGCAGGCAGCGGCCGCGGCCCTGTGACCGTGGCCCCGTCACCGGAGCCTGGCCGAGGCCAATGCGACTGTTCGCAATCAGCGACCTGCACCTCGGACACCAGGCCAATCGCGCCGCGCTCCCTGACCTTCCGGACCATGCCGGAGACTGGCTGATCGTGGCCGGGGACATCGCCGAGCAGCTCGAGCTGCAGGAGGCCGCCTTCAGGGTGCTGACCGACCGGTTCGCACGCGTGATCTGGGTTCCGGGCAACCACGACCTGTGGTCGGTGCCGCGCGACGGAGCCTCGTCCCCGCGCGGGGTCGCGCGCTACCGCGACCTCGTCGACATGGCGCGCGGACACGGCATCGTCACGCCGGAGGACCCGTTTCCGGTCTGGCCCGACCCGCCGCACGTGATCGCGCCGCTGTTCCTGCTCTATGACTACAGTTTCCGGCCGGCCCATGTTCCCCGCAGCGAGGTCCGCCGCTGGGCGGGTGCCGCCGCCTGTGCCGACGAGTTCTTCCTGCAGCCCGACCCCTACCCGAGCCGCGAGGCCTGGTGCGAGGCGCTCTGCACCACGGCGGAGCGGCGGCTTGCGGATCTGCCGGCGGGCACCCGGACCATCCTGGTCAATCACTGGCCCCTTCTGGCCGAGCTCATCAGGATCCCGCGGATCCCGCGGTTCAGACCCTGGTGCGGCACGATCCGGACCGCGGACTGGCACCGGCGGTTCCGCGCCTCTGTTGTGGTGTCCGGACACCTGCACACCCGGCGCACCGACGTGGTGGACGGCTGCCGGTTCGAGGAGGTTTCGCTGGGCTACCCGGGACAGTGGCGCCCGGAACGGGGCATCGCAGCCTACCTGAGGCCGATCTTCGGGCCGGCGGGCCCGGTCAGCCGAGCGCGTCGAGACGCGCCCTGATGGCCAGCATGTCCTTCCAGGCTTCCGCCTTGCGCTCCGGCGAACGCAGCAGGTAGGACGGGTGGAAGGTGGCAAGCGCGGGGACCGGGTCGCCGCTTCCGCGGCCGCGAAAGTCGTACCAGCGCCCGCGCATCCGGCTGATGCTGCCGTCGCGCTTGAGCAGGGTGTTGGCAGCGGTCCCGCCCAGCATGACCATGAACCGCGGCCCGACCAGTTCGACGTGCCGGTGCAGGAACGGCAGGCAGACCTCGCGCTCGAAGGTGTTGGGCTGCCGGTTGCCGGGCGGACGCCAGGGCAGGATGTTGGTGATGTAGACGTCGTCGCGCTGCAGTCCGATGCTGGCCAGCATGCGGGTGAGCAAACGCCCGCTCGCCCCCACGAACGGCTCGCCGGTCCGGTCCTCGTCCGCGCCCGGCGCCTCCCCGATCAGCATGACGGCCGCCCCGGGTGTCCCGCTTCCGAACACGAGATTGGTGGCGGTCAGCTTCAGGCCGCATCCGTCGAATCCCGCCAGCGCCTCGCGGAGTTCGGCGAGGGACCCGGCAGACCCCGCCCGGGCGCGGGCATCGGCGAGCGCGCTCGCGGTATGCGGCGCCTGTTCGGCACGCGGGGCAGCCGGCTGCGGGCGGGCGGGTTGCGCGCGGGGCCGCGGAGTGCGGGACCGCGCGAACCGGTCGATCGGGAACTCCTCGAGCACCTCGTCGATGCCGGCATCCCGGGCCCATTCGAGCATGACGTCCTGCTGGGCGGCGGCAGGCTCGCTGCCGGAAAAGCCGTTCATGCCCGGGTATCCCTGCTGCGCCGGGGCGGCGACAAATGGTCCCGTGACAGCCCTGCCCGGGAACCGTAGTCTCGGATCGTGCCACATGCTCCCTGACCGCGAAAGTGAGGCTGGTGTCATGGACCGCGAATTCATGGAATACGATGTCGTCGTTGTCGGAGGCGGTCCGGCCGGGCTGTCCACGGCGATCCGGCTTGCCCAGGTCGCCGCGGAGACCGGCCGGGAACTCGGCATCTGCGTGCTTGAGAAGGGTTCGGAGATCGGGGCCCACATCCTGTCGGGCGCGGTGCTGGAGCCGCGGGCACTCGACGAGCTCTTCCCCGACTGGAAGGAGCGCGGCGCGCCGCTCAACCAGCCGGTCACCGAAGATCGCATGATGATGCTGACCAGGACCGGCGGCATCCGCCTGCCAACCCCGCCGCAGATGCGCAACCACGGCAACTACATCATCAGCCTGGGCAACCTGTGCCGCTGGCTGGCGGAACAGGCCGAGGCCCTGGGCGTGGAAATCTATCCAGGATTTGCCGCGGCAGAGGTGCTCTACCGCGAGGACGGATCGGTGCGCGGTGTTGCCACCGGCGACATGGGTGTCGGCCGCGACGGCGAGCAGACCGCGAACTACATGCCCGGCATGGAACTGCGCGCGCGCCTCACGGTCTTTGCCGAGGGGTGCCGGGGATCGCTGACAAAGACCCTGTTCGAGCGTTTCGACCTGCGTGCGGATGCGGACCCGCAGACCTACGGGATCGGGATCAAGGAACTGTGGGAGGTCGACCCGGCGGTCCATTCCCCGGGACGTGTGCTGCACACCGTCGGATGGCCGATGGACCAGCAGACCTACGGCGGCTCGTTCCTGTATCACCTCGAGGACAATCAGGTCGCGGTCGGCTACGTGGTCGGTCTCGACTACCGCAACCCGCATCTCAGTCCGTTCGACGAGTTCCAGCGCTTCAAGACCCACCCGAAGATCCGGCCGGTATTCGAGGGCGGCCGCCGGGTCGCCTACGGCGCCCGCGCCATCAACGAAGGCGGGTTCCAGTCCATACCGAGGCTGACCTTCCCGGGCGGGCTGATCGTCGGATGCTCGGCCGGCTTCCTGAACGTTCCGAAGATCAAGGGCAGCCACAACGCCATGAAGTCGGGCATGCTGGCCGCCGAGGCGATCGCCGAGACGCTGGCCGACGAGACGGATGCCGGCGGCATCGAGGTCGAGGGCTACGCCGAGCGGGTGCGCGGGTCGTGGATCTGGGACGAGCTCTACCGGGTCCGCAACATCCGTCCGGGTTTCCGCGCCGGCCTGTTCTATGGCCTGGCGCATGCGGCGCTTGACACCTACATCCTGCGCGGTCGCGCACCCTGGACGCTGCGGCATCATCCCGACCACGAGTCGCTGGCGCCGGCATCGCACTGCGAGAAGATCCCGTATCCGCGTCCCGACGGCGTGGTGAGTTTCGACCGGCTGTCCTCGGTGTTCCTGTCGAACACCAACCACGAGGAGAACCAGCCGGTTCACCTGACGCTGACGGATGCCGACATCCCGGTGCGCTACAACCTCGCTCACTACGATGCGCCTGAACAGAGATTCTGTCCGGCAGGGGTCTACGAGATCGTCCGCGACGAGGACGGCGAGAACCCCGAACTGCAGATCAACGCGCAGAACTGCGTTCACTGCAAGACATGCGACATCAAGGACCCGCTGCAGAACATCAACTGGGTGGTTCCGGAAGGTGGCGGCGGACCCAATTACCCCAACATGTAGGACACCGGAGGCTGTTTGCCCCATGGGTGCTGGAAGAGGGTCACGGGCATGGTGACGGGGCGATCGCCGTGCCTGCGCGGGCGTCACCGGACGGGGCCGGGGCGGACTGCCGGCTGCATCCTGCTTGTGGCGGCATTCACCGGCTGCGTCATGTCGGACCCGCAGACCGTCGGACCGGGCCCTGACCCGATGGACGCGGTGTCGACCGCGGGCAGCTATCTCATCGGGCGGACCGCCTACCGGCACGGCGACATCAACGCCGCATCGGTCAACTATGACCGTGCGCTGAAGGCCGACCCGGGCAATCTCTCGCTCACCCACCGGCTGTTCATGGTCAGGCTGGAACAGGGCCGGATCGAGGACGCCATCGGACTGGCCCGGCTGATATCGGCGACACCCGCAGGCGCGGCGCACCTGCCGCTCGTCGTGGTGGCCCTCGGGCTCGACCACGCGGCAAACGGCGACTGGGAACAGGCAATCGCGCAGTTCGAAACCCTGGCCGGCAGCCAGGTGAGCCTGATCCTGAAACACCTGCTCACGGGCTGGGCCCTGGCCGGGTCGGGAGACTGGGCCGGCGCCGATGCCCGGCTGTCTGACCTCGCCCGGAACACCGGGATCGAGGGTCTGAGCCTGCTGCACCGCGCCTACGCCCGAGTTCTTGCCGGCAACCCGGAGGAAGGACGCCGCCTGCTCGCCCGGGCCATGGATCTCGACCCCTGGCCGTCGCTTCGCCTGCGCCTCGCCATGGCGGTCTTGCTTGCGACCGTACACCGTGACGATGCCGCCCGCGCGGCCCTTGCGCTGGCCGGGAATGACGGGGTTCATGCCGAAACCCTGCACGCCCTGCTCGGGCGCGCTCGAAAGGGCGAGCCCGTTGACGGCCAGGTTTCCACCGCGATCCACGGCATGGCCGAGGCGCTGTTCGACGTGGCGAGCGTGCTGCAGCGCATCGAACGGTCCCGGTCCGCCGAACGTCAACAGGGCACGGCGAGCGCAGCGCAGCGCCATGAACGGTCCCGGTCCGCTGACCGTCTTCAAGGTCAGGTCCTCGCGCTTGCCCGGCTGTCGCGCTTCCTGAACCCGCAGTTCGTGCCGGCCAGCCTTCTCGTGGCCCGGACCCTGGCGGCCCGGGACAACCATGAGGCGGCAGTGGAGGTCTACACCGCCGTCCCCGTCACCTCCCCGTACCACGACATGTCCCGGCTGCGCGCCGCCCGGGCCCTGTTCAACGCGGACCGCGCCGACGAGGCCATCACACTGCTGGAGCAGTTGGGAGCGGAGCGGCCGGAAGACCCGGCGCCCTGGGCACAGATCGGCGACCTGCACCGCCGCCAGCGCCAGTGGGACCGCGCAGCCGCCGCCTACACCGAGGCCCTGGACCGTGTTGCCGTGCCGAGCGCACCGGACTGGAGGCTGTTCTACTACCGCGGCGTGGTCCTGGAACGGTCCGACCGGTGGCCCGAGGCCGAGGCAAGCTTCCTGCGCGCACTCGATCTCTCCCCCGAGCAGGCGTATGTCCTGAACTACCTCGGCTACCACTGGACAGAACTCGGAGTCCGGCTCGACGAGGCGGAACGGATGATCCGCAGGGCGAACGAACTCGAGCCGGAGAACGGGTACATCATCGACAGCCTGGGCTGGATCCTGCTCAGGACCGGCCGGGTCGAGCAGGCTGTGCCACTGCTCGAACATGCCGTCCGCCTGCTTCCCGCCGATGTGACCATCAACGAACACCTGGGCGACGCATACTGGCGGGCCGGCCGGCGCGAAGAGGCGGTGTACCAGTGGAAACGGGCCGATGCGCTCGACCCGGAACCGGACCAGCGAGAAGAGATACGGGCCAAGATCAGGAACGGCCTGCCCGACGAGACCTGACATGGGACCTGGTACGGATCCGGCCCGAGAGATACCGGCAACGGCGAAGCTCAACCTCACGCTGCACGTGACCGGTCGGCGCGCGGACGGCTACCACACGCTCGACGGCCTGACCGTCTTCTGCACCCTGGCCGACCGGGTCCGGGTCATCCCCGGCGGTGAGCGGGACCGCGTGATCGTGGACGGTCCGTTCGCCGGGCACATCACCGGACCGGAACTCGCGGAAGCGACCGTGCGCGCCTTCCGGGACCGGTTCGGACCGCTTCCACGGGTCGAGATCCGCATCACCAAGCGGATACCGGTTGCCGCCGGACTCGGCGGCGGATCGGCTGATGCGGCGGCCGTGCTGCGTGCTCTCGCCGCACTGTGCCCGGTTCCGCCCGACCGCGGCGCGCTGCACCGACTCGCGCTGGAACTCGGCGCCGATGTTCCGGCGTGTCTCGACGGGGTTCCGGTCCGCGTGCGCGGCATCGGCGAGTGCCTCGTTCCCCTGGGACCGTTGCCGCCGCTGCCGGTGGTCCTGGTCAACCCCGGGGTCGCCCTGCCCACCGGGCAGGTATTCCGGCAACGCGAGGGAGGATATTCCCGCTGTGAGCCGCTGCCGCCGGAACCGCTGGATGCCGAGGGACTGTTCCGCTACCTCGGGGAGCGCGCGAACAACGACCTGATCGGTGCGGCGTGCGCCGTCGCGCCGGTGGTCGCCACCGTGCTCGAGACCCTCGCCGACGCACAGGAACCCAGATGCCACGGAATGTCCGGCAGCGGAGCGACCTGTTTCGGCCTGTTCGACGAAGGTGCACACGAGGGCGCTCGCGCACTCGCCGAACGGCTCGCGTCACACGGGTGGTGGTCGTCTGCCGCCACCCTGGCCAGCAGAACGACAGCCTGAGGACAGACCCATGCAACCAGACCGCAGCTACTACACGCCCACCGGGGGCCTTCCCGGCCAGTCGCACCTGCTGACCGGGCGCGCCGTGTTCACCGACGCCTACGCGGTCATACCGAAGGGCGTGATGACCGACATCGTCACCAGCGCCCTGCCGCACTGGCGCGCCACCCGGGCGTGGATCCTGGCGCGGCCGCTGTCGGGATTCGCCGAGACGTTCTCGCAGGCGATCATCGAGGTCGGACCCGGCGGCGGCAGCGAGATGCCCGAGCCGGATCCCGGTGCGGAAGCCGCCCTGTTCGTGGTGTCGGGCACGCTCGATCTCGACTGCGCCGGGACCGGCTCGCGACTGGAGGCCGGCGGGTTCGCCTACATTCCGCCCGGACTCGCGTGGCGCATCGCCGCCGTCGGGGACACGGCGGCAGTATTCCACTGGATCCGAAAGCGTTACGAGCCGGTCGAGGGCCTGGGCGTCCCCGACCCGATCGTGACCAGCGACCGCGCCTGCACGCCTGTCGCCATGCCGGACAGTGACGGCCGATGGGCGACCACCCGGTTCATCGACCCCGAAGACATGCGCCACGACATGCACGTCAACATCGTGACCTTCGCCCCCGGAGCGGTGATCCCCTTCGCCGAAACCCACGTGATGGAACACGGGCTCTACGTGCTCGAGGGCAAGGGCGTCTACCGGCTGAACCAGGACTGGGTCGAAGTCGAGGCCGGTGACTTCATGTGGCTGCGCGCCTTCTGTCCCCAGGCGTGCTACGCCGGCGGCCCCGGGCCGTTTCGCTACCTGCTGTACAAGGACGTCAACCGTCATCCGCGGCTTGCACCGTGAGTCTCAGTGCCGCGCGGCCTCATACCAGTTCACGATCAGCAGCCGCTCCTCCTCGTCCATCGCCGAGAGGTTCGCCGGCGGCATGGCGCGGGACCGGCCGGACTGCAGGTAGACCTGCCGGGCATGCCGGAGCAGCTGGTCTTCCGTTTCCAGCACCACGCCGCGCGGCGGCGCCACCATTCCCTCCCATAGCGGCTCGCGGGAATGGCACATGGAACAGCGGTCAACCACGATCTCGGTCACCGCGGCAAACTGCGGGTCGGCGGCCAGGCGGCGGTGTTCCACCGTCCTCGACACCGCGGTGCCGGTGAGCGCCGAAGGCATGGTCGACAGCCAGACGATGACGCAGAACAGCGCCGCCGCCAAGATCCACGGCCAGACCAGGTGACCGCGGCGCTCATGCACCCGGTTGAAGTAGATCCGGATCAGGACCCCGACCAGGAAGACAAGCGACGCGATGATCCAGCTGTACCCGGTCGCGAAGGCGAGCGGGTAATGGTTGGACAGCATCAGCAACAGGACCGGCAGGGTCAGGTAGTTGTTGTGCGTCGAACGCTGCCGGGCAATCCGGCCGTACTTCGGATCCGGTCGCCGGCCGGCCAGCAGGTCCGCGGTCACCACTTTCTGGTTCGGGATGATCACCATGAACACGTTCGCACTCATGATGGTGGCGGTGACCGCGCCCAGGTGCACAAAGGCGGCCCGTCCCGGAAACACCTGGGCAAAGCCCCAGGCAAGCAGCACCAGGATACCGTAGAGGACCAGCATCAGCAGCCTGTCGTCCCCGCCGAGCGGACTGCGGCAGACCAGGTCGTAGACCAGCCAGCCGACGACGATCGAGACCAGCGAGATCGCGATCGCGATCCCGGGATCGAGGTCAATGATCTCCGGGTCGAGCAGGTAGAGCTCCGGGCTCGCGTAGTAGACAACCACCAGCAGCGCGAACCCCGACAGCCAGGTGGCGTAGCTCTCCCACTTGAACCAGGTCAGGTGTTCGGGCAGGTCGTCGGGCGCGACCATGTACTTGCGGACGTGGTAGAAACCGCCGCCGTGTACCTGCCACTCCTCGCCGTCGACCCCGGCGGGCAGGCCGGGCGGACGCCTGAGCCCGAGATCGAGCGCGATGAAATAGAACGAGGTTCCGATCCACAGCACCGCCGCCATCACGTGGAACCAGCGAATGGCGAGGTCCAGCCAGTCCCAGGCAACCGGGAGCAGGTCGGCGATCATGCGACCGATCCGGCAGCCCGCAGCCGGTGCACCGCCTGCAGGACCCGTTCGGGCGTGACCGGAACGTCGAGCCGCGGGCAGGTGCGGTACCCGTCGACGCTCGCGACAGCCATCGAAAGCGCCTCCACCACCGATGCGCACAGCAGCAGCGGCGGTTCGCCCACCGCCTTTGACCGGCCGATGGTCGGACGGACGTTCTCGGACCAGGGGGCGATGTGGACGTTGAACTCTGCCGGACAGTCGGATGCCAGGGGGATCTTGTAGGTCGACGGCGCATGGGTGCACAGCCGGCCGGTCTCGTCCCACCACAGTTCCTCGGTTGTCACCCACCCCATGCCCTGGATGAAACCGCCCTCGATCTGGCCGACGTCGATCGCGGGGTCGAGCGAGCGGCCGATGTCCTGCAGGATGTCGACGCGGTCGACCCGGTACTCGCCGGTAAGCGTATCGACCGTCACCTCGCTGGCCGCGGTCCCGTAGACGAAGTAATAGAACGGCTCGCCACGGCCGGTCTCCCGGTCCCAGTGGATGTCGGGAGTCTTGTAGAACCCGGTGGCGGACAGCTGCACCCGGGCGCGGTAGGCCTCGGCAATCAGCTCGCCGAACGCCATCTCCCGGTTGCCGATCCGAACCCGGTTGTTCTCGAAGCTGATCCGGTCCGGCTCGACACTCCACCGCTCGGCCGCGAAGTCAACCAGACGCCGGCGGATCTTCTCGGCGGCATCGAAGGCAGCCATGCCGTTCAGGTCCGATCCGGTCGACGCCGCGGTTGCGGACGCGTTCGGCACCGTGGCGGTGCTCGTCTCGGTGATGCGGATCCGGTCCAGGTCGACCTGAAAGCAGTCCGCAACCACGAGCGCCACCTTGGTAAGCAGACCCTGGCCCATTTCGGTGCCGCCATGGTTCAGGTGGATCGAGCCGTCCTGGTAGACATGGACCAGTGCCCCGGCCTGGTTCAGCCAGGTCAGCGTGAACGAAATCCCGAACTTCACCGGGGTGAGCGCAATCCCCTTGCGGATCACTCCGCCCTGCGTATTGAAGGCGCGAACGGCGTCGTGGCGGGCGTGGAAGTCGCACGCGGTTTCCAGTTCCTCGAACAGCCGCGGCAACAGGTTGTCGCTCACCCGCTGCCAGTACGGCGTCAGGTCCCGGCCGGGGGAGGCATAGAGGTTTGCCTTGCGGATCTCGAGCGGCGTGCGGCCGAGCCGGCAGGCAATCTCCTCGATCATGCGTTCGGCAACCAGCAGTCCCTGCGGGCCGCCGAACCCGCGAAACGCGGTGTTCGAGACGGTGTTGGTCCGCAACGGCCGCGACGTCAGCCTCACGTTCGGGTAATAGTAGGCATTGTCGGCTTGGAACAGCGCCCGGTCGGCAATCGGCCCGGACAGGTCGGCCGAGAATCCGGCCCGGGACGCGAGCCTCGCCTCGACCGCCAGGATCCGCCCGGTGTCGTCGAAGCCGACATCGTAGTCCACCTCGAAGTCATGCCGCTTGCCGGTTGCGGTCATGTCGTCGTCGCGGTCCGGACGCAGCTTGACCGGCCGGTTGAATCGGCGCGCGGCCAGCGCGGCGGCGGCCGCAAACAGGCTGGACTGGGATTCCTTGCCGCCAAACCCGCCGCCGAGCCGGCGGACCGTCACCGTGACCGAGCTCGCAGGAACGTCGAGGACATGGGCCACCATGTGCTGTACCTCGCCCGGATGCTGGGTCGAGGAAATGACATGCATCTCGTCATCCTCGCCGGGCAGCGCAACGGCGATCTGGCCTTCGAGATAGAAGTGCTCCTGCCCGCCGATGTTCATGGTCCCGGTAATGCGATGGGCGGCCTGCGGAAGCGCCGCCGCGGCATCGCCGCGCGTCAGCGTGAGCGGGGGAACCACGGTCTCGTCCGCCTGCGCAAGCTCGAGCACCGGCGCAAGCGGGATGCCGTCGACCCGGGCGAGGCGGGCGGCGCGGCGCGCCGCATCGCGGGTGTCGGCGACCACGATGAAGAGCGGTTGCCCCCAGAACACGATCTCGCCTTCGGCAAGCACCGGGTCGTCCCCGGCTCGGCTCGCGCTGATGTCGTTGGTGCCGGGGATATCCTGCGCCGTCAGGACACCGACCACGCCCGGCGCCGATCGCACGGCCTCGAGCTCCAGCCGTTCCAGCCGGGCGCGGGCGATCGTCGACAGGCCCAGGTAGGCGTGCAGCGTCTCCGGCGGCAACGGCACGTCATCGGTAAACCGCGCACTCCCCGTGACGTGCCGGCGAGCGGAGTCATGCGGATGCGCTCCGTGCATCCAGGTGCGGCGCGCAGGCCCCGTCACCGAACCTGCTCCAGTCGCACCGGCACGCCCGGTTCGCTGTTCTCCAGGTAGAACCGCACCAGCAGGTTGCGCGCCACCAGGCTGCGGTAGCCGGCGCTCCCCCGCAGGTCGCTGATGGGTGTGAAGTCGCGATCGAGCGCCTCACCGGCCGCCTGCATGGTCTGCGCCCGCCACGGCCGGCCGGTACACGCCGCCTCGGCGGCACTGGCGCGCGACGGAACGGCCGCCATGCCGCCGAAGGCCAGCCTGGCGCAGGTGACGGTGTCACCGTCGAGTTGGAGATTGAAGGCGCCGGCGACCGCGGCGATATCCTGGTCCCGCCGCTTCGAGACCTTGTAGAAGCCGAGGCGGGCGCCGGGCTTCGGCAGGCAGACCCTGATCCGCTCGAGGAATTCCCCGGACCGGATGTCCTGGCGGCCGTAGCCGAGGAAGAACGCATCGATCCCCACCGTCCGGCATCCCCGGCCGCTGCGCAGGCCGATCTCGGCTCCGAGCGCCAGCAGGACAGGCGGCAGGTCGCCGACCGGCGAGCCGTTGGCGACGTTGCCGCCCACCGTGCCCATGGTACGGATCTGCGGTCCGCCGACCCGCTCCCAGAAGTCGCGAAGCGACGGGATGGCCTCGACGAGCGCCCGCCCCGCTTCCTCCCAGGTCACCGCGGCGCCGAGCACGATCGCCCGGTCCTCGCGCTCGATCGCAGCCAGCTCGTCGAGGTGACCGATGCAGATCGCGGGCGAGATCGGCCGCAGCTGCCGGTTGACCTCGACGCCGACGTCGGTTGCACCGGCGACGAGCACCGGGTCGGTCTCCTGCTCCAGCAGCCGTGCCAAGTCATCGACGTTGGCGGGCACCAGCACCCGGCTGCCGTCACGCTCAAGCTCGACCCTGCGGCCGTCCCGCAGCTCCGCAAGGCGCCGGCGCACCGCATCGCGCGTGGTGGTGAGCGGATCACCATCGCCTCGACCGGCCCGCAGGGCCGCCTCGACGATCGGCCGGTATCCGGTGCACCGGCACAGGTTTCCCTGCAGCGCCACCTCGACCTCGCTCCTGGTCGGGGACGGTGTCCTGAGCCACAGCGCACAGAGCGCCATCACGAAGCCCGGGGTGCAGAAACCGCACTGGCTTGCATGGCTCTCCACCATCGCCTCCTGCACCGGGTGCAGCCGGTCGTCGGATGCCAGGTGCTCCACCGTCACCACCTGACAGCTGTCGACGGTGGCCAGCAGACGGATGCAGGCGGTCACGGGCCCGTATTCGAGCTCGCCGTGGCGCAGCGCTCCGACCAGGACGGTGCAGGCGCCGCAATCACCTTCCGCGCATCCTTCCTTGGTTCCGGAGAGCCGCATGTCGGTGCGCAGGAAGTCGAGCAGCATGTCGTGCGGTCCGACATCGCTGCAGGTGACCTCCCTGTCGTTCAGCAGCAGCCGGATTTCGCGTCTCGGGGCGGTCACGGTTCAGCTACCACGGTAGGTCGAGTATCCGAAGGGCGAGAGCAGAAGCGGGACGTGGTAGTGCACGGTCGTATCGCCGATGCCGAAGCGGACCGGGACGATGTCGAGAAACGGGATGTCATCCGCGGCCTGGCCAGTCTCCCGGTGGTAGCGCCCGACATCGAACCGGATCTCGTAGCGCCCCGGTGTCATGGCCGCCCCTTCCAGCAGCGGCCGGTCCACCCTGCCGTCAGCATTGGTGACCGAACGCGCCCGCCTGGTACGCCGGCTCCCCTCGATCTGGTACAGGCGGATCACAAGCCCTGCCGCCGGACGGCCCAGCGCGATGTCGAGCACATGCGTGGTCAGGCGTCCCGTCGTCATCGCGCGTTCCGGTTTGGGAGGGTGCACTGTATGCGTTGAATGGTACGCGGCACGGTGCCTACAATCAACGCGGTCCGACGTGCTGTACCGGGAGGACGGTTTTGCGTTATCCGCGAGACCTGCAGGGATACGGAGCTGTTCCACCGCACCCGCGCTGGCCCCGGGATGCCCGGATCGCAGTCCAGTTCGTGATCAACTACGAGGAAGGCGGCGAGAACGCCGTCATCCACGGTGACGCGGCATCGGAGTCGTTCCTCTCCGACATCGCCGGCGCCGAGCCCTGGCCGGGCCAGCGGCACTGGAACATGGAGTCGCTGTACGAGTACGGTGCCCGCGCCGGCTTCTGGCGGCTGCACCGGATGTTCGTGCGCCGCGACATCCCGGTCACGGTCTACGGGGTGGCAACCGCGCTCGCCCGCTCGCCGGTCCAGGTCGCCGCGATGCAGGAGGCCGGCTGGGAGATTGCCAGCCACGGCCTGAAGTGGATCGAGTACCGGGGATTTTCCCGCGACGAGGAGCGCGAGCACATCAGGCGCGCGATCCGGCTGCACGAGCAGGTAACCGGCGAACGCCCGCGCGGATGGTACACCGGCCGCTGCTCCGTAAACACCGTGGAACTCGTGGCGTCGGAGGGAGGCTTCGACTACATCTCCGACGCCTACGCCGACGACCTTCCGTACTGGACCCGGGCCGGCGGGCGCGATCAGCTGATCATACCCTACACCCTCGATGCCAATGACATGCGGTTCGCCGTCGCCCAGGGGTTCGGGTCGGGAGACGAGTTCTTCGCCTATCTGCGGGACAGTTTCGACACACTCTATGCCGAGGGCTGCGAGGAACAGCCCCGGATGCTCTCGGTTGGCCTGCACTGCCGGCTTGCCGGCCGGCCGGGCCGGGCGGCGGCACTGAAACGCTTTATCGAGCACGCGAGCGGTCATGCCCATGTCTGGTTCGCCCGGCGCATCGACATTGCGCACCACTGGCGCCGGACCCATCCGCCGCGCCGGGCACGGGTCCGGCCCTCGACGCTCGACCACGGCGGTTTCGTGGAGATGTTCGGCGAGGTATTCGAACATTCGCCGTGGATCGCGGATCGCGCCTGGCACGGCGAGCTCGGCCCGGCGCACGACACGCCGGAAGGGCTGCACAGCGCCCTTGCCCGGGTGTTCCGGTCCGCCGGCACCGAGGAGCGGCTCGGCGTGCTGCGCGCACATCCGGACCTTGGGGGCCGGCTCGCGGCGGCACGCCGCCTGACCCCCAGTTCGCAGGCCGAGCAGGCATCGGCCGGTCTCGACGCGCTGACCGACGCGGAGCGGGCGCGGTTCCAGGAGCTCAATCGGACCTATGTCGAACGTCACGGCTTCCCGTTCATCATCGCGGTGCGTGACCATGACCGCACCGGAATCCTCCAGGCCTTCGAGACCCGCATCGGCAATGACCGCGACAGCGAGATCCGCGAGGCCTGCCTCCAGGTCGAGCGCATTGCCGGCCTGCGGATCCGCGAGATCATGGAACCGGACGCGCCATGACTGCCGGCCGGATCTGGATCCGAAACGCCGCAGTTGTCGTCACCATGGACGACGAGCGCCGGGAACTGGCAGACGCGGGACTGCTGATCGAGGACGGCCGGATCGTCGCCGTCGGCGCCGATCCGCCGTCGGTGCGGGCCGACTGGCAGGTGATCAACGCCACTGGGTGCGTGGTCACTCCGGGCCTGGTCAACACGCATCACCACCTTGCCCAGACCCTGACCCGGGCGGTGCCGGCGGGCCAGGATGCTCCACTGTTCGGCTGGCTGGGCTCGCTCTACCCGGTCTGGGAGCGGATGCGCCCGGAGGATATCTTCGTCGCAGCCCAGGTCGGGCTTGCCGAACTCGCGCTGTCGGGCTGCAGCATGAGTTCCGATCACCTGTACTTCTTTGCCAACGGCATCCGGCTGGAGGATACGATCGAGGCGGCGGCGACGGTGGGCATGCGGTTTCACCCGACCCGCGGTGCAATGAGCATGGGCCAGAGCTCCGGAGGACTGCCGCCGGACAGCATGGTCGAGCCCGAAGCCGGCATCCTGAAGGACTGCGAACGGGTGATCGACGCCTTCCACGACCCGGCCGAAGGCGCGATGGTGCAGGTGGGACTGGCGCCGTGCTCGCCGTTTACCGTGTCGGAAGGGCTGATGCGCGACGTCGCGGAGCTGGCGCGCGACAAGGGCGTGCGCCTTCACACCCACCTGGCCGAGAACGCGGAGGACGTCGCCTTCTCGCTGGAACGCTTCGGCTGTCTTCCCGGTGACTACGCCGCCGACCTCGGCTGGCTCGGCGACCACGTCTGGCATGCCCACTGCGTCACGCTCGACGAGCGCGAAATCGGCCTGCTTGCCGGCACCGGCACCGGGGTCGCGCACTGTCCGTCGTCGAACTGTCGGCTCGGCTCCGGCATTGCGCCGGTCCGGCTGCTGCGCGATGCCGGGGTCCCGATCGGCCTCGGGGTCGATGGTTCGGCCAGCAGCGACCAGGGCCACCTGCTGAACGAGGCGCGGCTCGCCATGCTCCTGCAGCGCGTTAACGGCGGGGCCGGGGCGCTCAGCGCCCGCGAGGCCCTGGAATTCGCGACCCGTGGCGGCGCCAGGGTGCTCGGGCGCAGCGGCGAGCTCGGCTCGCTCGAGAGCGGGAAACGGGCCGATATCGCCATCTGGGACCTGTCGGGACTCGAGGCCGCCGGCGCATGGGACCCGGTGGCAGCCCTGGTCCTGTGCGGACCGTTCCGCGTCCGTCACCTGCTGGTCGAGGGCCGACCGGTGGTAACCGACGGCCTGCTGGTCAGTCTCGAGGCCGGCGCCCTGGCCGAGACGGGGCGGACCGCCGTCGCGCGGCTTGCCGGGTGAGCGGCGGGGACACACCGCTTGACAGCCAGCAGGCCGCGCCGTGGAATTGCAGGTTCAGGCCCGCAACGAACTGCACCACAGTCACGAAAGGCCACAATCATGCTCAGAGCACTCCTGACACTGGCACTTGTTGCCGCCGGCGCGTCCGGCGCTGCCGCCCAGACCAAGGTACCGTTCGCACTCGACTGGAAGTTCGAGGGACCGAGTTCCGCCTACTTCGCGGCGATCGACAACGGTCACTTCAAGGCCGAGGGCCTCGACGTGGAGATCTCGGCCGGCAAGGGATCGCTTGACGCCATTCCCAAGGTCGCGACCGGCGCGTTCCCGTTCGGTTTCGCCGACATCAACAGCCTTGTCCGGTTCAAGGACAAGAACCCCGACGCACCGGTCATCGCCGTGATGATGGTCTATGACAAGCCGCCGTTTGCGGTGGTCGGACGGGTATCGCAGGGCGTTTCGGCGCCGAAAGACCTGGAAAACCGCATCCTCGGTGCGCCGCCGCCCGACGGGGCCTGGGCGCAGTTCCCGGCGTTTGCGGCGGAAAACGGTCTTGACGTGAGCAAGATCACCGTCGAACCGGTCGGTTTTCCGACCCGCGAGCCCATGCTCGCCGAAGGACGGGTCGATGCCATTACCGGCTACTCGTTCTCCAGTTTCCTGAACCTGGTCCGGCTCGGGATCCCCGAGGACGACATCTCGGTGCTGCTGATGGCGGACCACGGCCTGGCGCTCTACGGCAACGCGGTCATCGTCAACACTGACTTTGCCGCCGCCAATCCGGACAAGGTGACCGGGTTCATCCGCGCGGTCGCCCGGGGCTGGCGTGACGTGATCGCCGACCCCGAGGCCGGTGTGCGGATGATGGCGGAGCGCAACCCGGCTGCCGACATCGCGCTCGAGACCCGGCGCCTGCAGCTGTCGATCGACGGCAACGTGCTGACGCCGAACGTGGCGGCCAACGGCATCGGCCAGGTCGATCCGGCCCGGTTCGACAAGGCGCTCGGCCAGCTCGAGATGAATTTCGAGCTGTCGAAGGCCCCGGACCCGGCCGCCTACTTCACCGACCGGTACCTTCCCGATGACGGCAGCCTGATGATCGGCGGGTAGCCGGGCCTGCGGACAGCGCCGTGACGGAGGACGACAGCGGAACGCTGCCGGCCGGAGAGGTTTCGCGCATCGAGCTGCGCGGGGTCTACTACGCCTACCGGACCGGAACCGGGCACCTGCCGGTCCTCGACGGGCTCACCTTTGCCTGCGGGACCGGCAGTTTCACGGCGGTGGTCGGTCCGTCCGGGTGCGGCAAGTCGACGTTGACGCGGCTGATCGCGGGACTGATGCTGCCGGACCGGGGCGAGGTGCTGCTGCACGGCGAACCGGTCCGCTCTCCCAGGGCGACGGTGGGAATGGCGTTCCAGAACCCGGTGCTGCTCGAGTGGCGGACCATTCTCGCCAACGTCCTGCTGCCGCTCGAGATCGTTCCCAACCGGCTCACCCGCGAGGAGCGCCGCAACCGGGCCCGCGAGCTGCTTGCCCTGGTCGGTCTCGGGGCGTTCGAGGACCGGCGGCCCTCGGAACTGTCCGGCGGCATGCGCCAGCGTGCCTCGCTGTGCCGCGCGCTGGTGACCCGGCCGGAGGTCCTGATCCTCGACGAGCCGTTCGGCGCACTCGACGCGTTCACGCGCGAGGACCTGTGGCAGACCATGCACGCGCTGCGGCGCGAGGAACGGTTTACCTGTCTGCTGATCACCCATGATCTGAGGGAGTCGGTGTTCCTGGCCGACCGGGTGGTGGTGCTGTCCGACCGGCCGGCCACCGCGCAGGTGACCATGGAGGTGCCGCTTGGCGACAAACGCGCGCTCGACGACCTCTACGGGACCGAGGCGAGCGAACTGCAGGCCGAGCTGCGCCAGCAGATTCGCATCGCCCAGCAGGCCCGGCAGACGGAGCCGGCGGCATGAAGCGCCAGGTCCTGGTTCCGGTCGCAGCCCTGGTGCTGTTCGCGCTGGCCTGGGAGTTCCTGGTCTGGGTGAACGGCTGGCCCGACTACAAGATGGCCTCGCCGTCCGATCTCGGACCGGCGTTCTGGAAGTTCCGCGGCCTGTTCCTCGAACACAGCTGGGAGACGCTGTGGCGCACGGTCGCGGGCCTGCTGCTCTCTGTGGCGGCCGGCCTGGTGCTCGGCATGGTCATGGGGCTGTCCCGGGTCATGCGCGAAGCCCTCTACCCGCTGCTGGTCGGGTTCAACGCCATCCCCAAGGCAACGGTGGTTCCGGTCATCGCGCTCATCTTCGTGGGCGCCCACGACATGAACACGATTCTGATCGCCTTCCTGATCTCGTTCTTCCCGATCGCGGTTTCGATTTCGATCGGCCTGTCGACGCTGGAGCCGGAATACCGGGACATCCTGCGCTCGCTCGGCGCCAGCCGCTTCACGATCTTCTGGAAGATCGCCCTGCCCAAGACCCTGCCCGAGTTCTTTGGCGCGCTGAAGGTGGCGGTGACGCTGGCCTTCATCGGGACCAACCTGATGGAGATCGTCGAACCGCACGGTCGCGGCCTCGGCTACCTGTTCGACAGCGGCAAGATCAGCGCTGACTACCCGTTGATGTTCGCGGTGCTGATCGCGCTGGCCCTGCTTGGCATCTTCCTGTTCTACTGCGTGGTCGTGCTCGAGAAGATCTTCGCCGGCTGGGCCGAACGTAGCGAGACCTGACACCGCCACGCCCCGGCCCCGCACGACACAGCCCCGTTGACCGGGCGGCACGGACCACCGGCCACGCCGACAATCAAACGCCACGGATCCGCGGGGTTTCCGGCACCGGAACCATCGGGCCATGAACCCGGCGCTACCGGCCCGACCTGTCCAGTCTCTCCTGCGCCTCGGCGACCCCTCCGCGGGCCGCCTGCTCGTAGAGCGAGCGGGCGCGCCCGGCGTCGGCGGGCACGCCGCGACCCTGCTCGGTCAGGACGCCGAGGACATGGGCAGCCCTGGCGACACCCAGGTCTGCCGACTTCGCGAATGCCCGGGCCGCCCGGGTGTCATCACGCGGCGTTCCCCGGCCCTTCAGGTGGAAGACCCCCAGGTTGAACAGGGCGTAGGGATGGTCCTGTTCGCCGGCCTGCCGGTAGAAGGCGAACGCCCGGGCATCATCCTGCTCGACACCCAGCCCTCGTTCGTAGAACAGCCCGAGGTTGTACAGAACCTCCGGCGAGCCGGTCTCGGCTGCATCACGCAAAACCCTGGCGGCCGCACCGTAAGCACGTTCGTCCGGGTTGGTGCCGAGGAGGACCCGGGCCAGGTCCAGCAGCTCTTCCGCCCTCACCTCCGGCGTGCGTTCCACGGCCGCGACCCGGGGACCGGCAGGCGCCGCAGCGCGTTCGGGTGCAGTCGGTGCAGTGGATTCCGGCGCGGGTGGAGTCGCTGCGCGTTCCGGTGCAGTCGCCGCAGTGGAGCCGGATGCCGGTGGAGCCGCTGCACGTCCGGGCGCGGCTGCCACGGTTGATCCGGAAGCGGGCGGCGGCGGCGCGCGTTGGGGTGCGGCCGCCGATTCGGGTTGCGGGACTGGTTTGAGGGCGGGTGCCTGCGCTGTCGCTGCTGGTGCCTGGGCGGTCTCGCGCTGTGCGGGGGCCGTCGCCTGGCCGACCGCACCGGCGGTGGCCTCGTCTTCGCCCTGGAGCAGCGACCACGCGGCCGCGACCGCGTCGTCAAACGTGTCCGACACCCCGGCAAGATGGGTACGCCCCAGCGTGTCGATCCGCTCCTTGACCTGGCCCAGTCCAAGGGGCTCGGCATAGATGTAGCCGACCGCACCGGCACCGGCGAGAATCACCACCAGAATGAAGGAAAACAGCCCGCCGCGGGAGCGAGGCTGCGCCGGTGCGGGCTGCGGTGGCGGTGCCGGCCTCGCGGTCGGCGGTTCAGGCCGGGGTTCGGGGTCTCCAGTCGGCGGTTCGGGTACCGGTTCAGGCCGGGGCTCCGGTTCGAGCTCTCCGGTCGGCGATTCGGGTACCGGTTCAGGCCGGGGCTCCGGCTCGAGTTCTCCGGTCGGCGGCTCGGGTTCCGGGCGCGCGGCCCGTGCCGGCGAAGCGAGCTCCGCCTCCGCGTCGGCCCGCTCACTCTGCTCGATGCGCAGGGCGACCTGTTGCAACAGCAGGCCAAGAGTCCGCAGCGACTCGTCGACCCTGCTTTTCGAGGCATCGAACCGGGCCTGAACAAACCCCGACAGGTCCCCGTCCCGGGCATCGAGCTCGGCCCGGATGGTCCGTTCGAGCCAGGCCCCGACGGTCAGTCCCGCCAGTTGTGCGTGCTGTTCGGCCATGGCCCGGACTTCGGGCTCGACGTCATCGAGACGCCAGGCGGACCGGCGATCTGTCACGTCCGCGCTCCTCCGGCAGTCATTGTTGTCACTCCGGCAGCCTGGGATCGGCCGGAGGCCGGGCCTCGTCCGGTCCCGCAATCCGGTTGGCCATCTGTTCCACCACGCCGCGCAGGCGTTCCAGCATCGAGAGCACGTCTGCTTCCGATCGGCCGATCCGCTCCTGCACGATGGCGCGTACCGACGCGTCCACGCCCCGGTCGGCGTCAGCGCTGCGCCTTACCGCCATGCTGACCCACGCCGCCGGCGTCATTCCACTGGCAGCAGCCGCAGCCTCGACGGCCGCGATGGTGGTTTCGGTCACCCCTTCGACATGCCAGGGGTCGCGAGCCCCGGAGCCGGGTCCAGCTTCTGTCATGACTTCGCCCCTCCAGGCGGCGATGATAGCGCCTGCACCCTCACTTTGCGACACCAAGCGGTCGCTGAAAGGAACTGCCGGGATGTCCGCACTCGCCACCGCACTTGCCGCCGCCCGACTGACCGGAGGACTGGTCGAGAAGAACAGGTTCGAGCTGCCTGGCGATGCGGCGGCGGCCCGCGATAGCCAGGAGCAGGCGGCCCTCCTTCTGGGGCCGCCGTCCGAAGCCTGGAAGGTCGGGTCAACCTCTCCGCAGGCCCGGGCGGCACTGGGAACCGACGGGCCGGGAGCGGCCCGTGTCCCCCGCCGCTACCGGTTCGCATCCGGGGAGACCATCGGCGTGTTCGAGGCCCATGATCTGGCCGTGGAGGCCGAGTTCGCGCTGCGCCTGGGACGCGACATCGTCTGCGACGGATCCCCGCCGCGGCGGGACGAGGTGATCGCCGCAATCGATGCGGTGCTGCCGTCCCTCGAGATCGTCGGCTGCAGGATTGCCGGGGGCCTTGCCGGTGCCGGGCGTCTTCTGGTGACCGCCGATGGCGGGGCAAACGTCGCGCTCGCGACCGGAACACCGGTCACGGCGTGGCGCGGTTTCGACCTGCCGGCACACCCGGTCCGCCTGATCCGCAACGGGACCCCGGTTGCCGAGGGCACCGGTGAGCGGGCGCTCGGCGACCCGGTCGCGGTCGTGATCTGGCTCCTCCGTGACAGGGGCCGCCTCGCTGCCGGCGAGGTGGTCTCGACCGGGACCTGCACCGGCCTGGTTCCGGTCGGGCCCGGGGATACTCTCACTGGCGACTTCGGCGAGATCGGGTCGGTCGAGGTCGGCCTGCGGCACGCCGAGCCGGGCTGAGCGGTGACGGTTCCCCACGGTGGGTTCCACCCGTCCCGACGCCGGTGGCGACCTTCCCGCCGGCGCGTGCAGGGGACGGCGTGTCCGTGAACCGACGGGCCGCGCAACGAGGCTCCCGGAACTGACCCGGGTCGACGCATGTCCCCGTCTGCGAGGCACTCGCCCTCCCGACGACAGGTCCTGCGGACCGAATCATGACGGTGTGCGGGATTTTCAAACGCCCGACACCGCGCCGGGTACGCGATGCCGCGCGGCGCCGGCGCGACAGAGTTTTCCTTCCCGGTCGTGCAGCATCGACGCGGCCATACCGGTCACCCGGGTACTGACGGGTCGGGGTCAGGCAGGAAGTCGCGGACCAGGTGCACCGCCTCGGCGAGGCTGCTGCGGATGACCGGTGTCTGCTCGGGAAAGGCGGTCTCGAACCGTCCCGGGAACCGCGGGTCCAGCATGACGAAGACGCCGGTATCACCGCTGCGCCGCATCAGCCGGCCAAAGGCCTGACGCAGCTTGAGCCGCACCAGCATGTCATCGTAGTGCCGGCCGCCGAACGCCTCGCGGCGCGCCCGGTGCACGATGCCGGGCACCTGCCACGGCACCCGTTCCATGACCAGCAGGCGGAGCGACAGGCCCGGCACGTCGACACCGTCCCGCACGGCGTCGGTCCCGAGCAGGCATGAGTTCATCTCTGCCCGAAAGATCCGGACCAGCGTCGAGACGTCCATTCCGTCGACATGCTGCGCCAGCAAAGCCAGCCCGGCCCGGTCCAGCGGTGTGGCGATGCGCTGATGCACCTCGCGCAGACGCCTGATCGCGGTAAACAGGCCAAGGGCGCCGCCACCACCGGCGAGGAACAGCTGCAGGAAGGCGTCCGCCACCGCCACGACGTCGTATCGGTCGACATCGGTGACAACGACGACCCGGGTGCGGGCGGCATAGTCGAACGGGGAGGCAAAGGTGCACCGGTCAACCTCGCCCGGCAGGTGGGCAATCCCGGTGCGCTGCTCGGCAACCTGCCAGTCCTGTTCCTCGTTCCCCGACACGTCTCTCAGGCTAGCGGACGTCACGATAACGCCGTCCGCGTTCGCAAGGACCGCGCGGGAGAACGGCAGCGTCGGGTCGATCCAGTGCCGCTGCATGCCGACGTCAAACACGTGTCCGGCGCCACAGGTGACCTCGAACCGGTCGACAAAACCGTCGGTCTCGGCGGACTGCAGGGCTTCAAGCATGCCGATCCAGGGGTCGAGCACATCGACGCATCGCTGCTCCAGCATGCGCAGGATAGAGGTGGTCTCGAGGCGCCGCACCTCGTCTGCCCCGCCGGCCGCCTGGCGCAACGCGTCAAGCAGTGCCCGGATGGCCCCGGCGAGACCACCAAGCGTCTCCGCCAGTCCGGCAGCCGCCTCATGCAGGGCTTCGTCGGACCGTTGCGGGAGACACTCCATCGAGTAGCGCGAGGCCCGACCGCCGTTGGCGTCGAGCACCTGCCGACAGACGCATGCGAGGAAGGTCTCCGCCGCACCGGCCGGGCTGCCGGACTCGACGCGCCCCAGCCATCCTGGGCTCGGCAGGCCCTGCACATGCCTGATCACGTCACCAAGCGGATCGCGCACCCGCTCTGCGCCATCGCGAAGCCCGGCTGCCAGCCGTTCGATCCTTCTGACCACGCCACTGCCGCCGCGCCTGGTCTCGCCGCCGGCGAACCAGCCGCGCAGAAACAGCGTTTCGCGGCCGGTCAGCCGGTTTGCGAAGGCGCTGTCGGCGGCATCGAACAGGTGGTGACCCTCGTCGAACACATAGCGGTCCGGCATCCTCGTGCTGTCGGCTGTCGCGGCCTGGGTCAGAACCAGGGCATGGTTGGCGATCACCAGCCGCGCACGGTGCGACTGTCGCCGTGACTTTTCGACAAAACACCGGTCGTAGTGCGGGCACAGTGCATGCAGGCACTCGCCGCGGCGCACCGCGAGACCCAGGGTGTCGCGATGTCCCAGCAGGTCTGGGAGCCAGGACGGGAAATCGTCGCCGGTCATGTCCCCGTCACGCGTCGCCGTGGTCCAGCGGGCCATGAGGCCAAGTGCCGTACCGCTGCCGGGCACTCGCCCGAAGCCCCGGGTGGTTTCCTCCAGCGCCAGCAGGCAGAGGTAATTCTCCTGGCCCTTGCGCACGACCACGTTCCGGGCCTTGCCGACCGGATCCGGATACATCCGGTCCAGTTCCCGGTCGAGCTGCTGCTGCAGGTTGCGGGTGTAGGTGGACAGCCACACCGTCGCGGTATTGCGTTCCGCCCACAGCCCGGCCGGCGCCACGTAGCCCAGGGTCTTGCCGACCCCGGTTCCGGCCTCCGCAAGAACCACACGGGGGCCGCTGTCGGATCCGGACGGCAGGAAGGCGCCGGTGGCCGCGACGGCAAAGTCGACCTGGCCGGACCGTCGCTCCGCCTGCGGACCGAGCAGCTCGCCGAGCCTGGTCCGCGCCTCGTCCTCGCCGACCGGCAGGTGTTCCGCTCCCCGGTCCGGCGGCAGGTCCGACCACGCCTGCAGCCTCGACCAGACCTCGTGGTCTTCGGGGAACCCGGAGACCGTGTCCGGGTCAATGCCGAGAACCTCAAGCACTAACGGGGCCCATGGCCAGGCGGCAAGGTGCATGGCACGCGCGACCGCGTCGGCGGTCGCATCGGTGTCATCTTCGAGGTCTGCGAGCAGGGCGTCGACTGCACGAGGCAGCAGCATCGCTTCCTCGAACCGGTCTCGCGGCGCCGGCAGGTTCAGGACATGAGCGAGCCCCCGGGGTGTCGGCAGGATGAACCGTGCCGGGTGGACGAAGGCAAACAGTTCGAGGACGTCGAATCCGACCATCTCCGCCGACCCGAGGCGGCGACGCACCGCCTGCAGATGACAGACCAGCGGCGGTTCGGCGTGCGCCCGGTCCCTCGCGCCCGCGTTGTCGAGATCCTCGATCTCGCCGTCACCGCTGATCCAGACGCTGCGTGTCACACCGGGCCACAGCACCGGTGTCCGGGTTACGGCATCGCCGGGACCGGGGCGTGGCCGATAAGGCATGTCAGACAGCTCACGCTCCCCGTTCCCAGGCTGCGAGGGCAGGGATCAGACCACAGCCCGGACGCAACGACAATGCCGCGCCGACGCCCGACAGGGGACGGGAACGGCGCACCCGCCCGGCATCGGTCCATAGGTGCTCCCGCCCGGACGATGTGGAACACCTGCTCCGGCGTCACATGTGCGGCCTCGCCCCGGAGCGGCGATTTCGCGAAGGTTCGATGATGGCAGACATCCCGGCAGGGATGCGCCGGCGGGATGAACACCTTGGGCGCAGAGCTGCGACCAGCGGAACGCGGCGACTTCATCCACCGGGCCTTCCAGGTCGCGGCAGGCACCAGCTCCACCCCGGGGCTCCGGGCGTCGGTCGATCCAGGCAGTGCGCACGCAGCCGCTGTGGCCGTTTCAGGAGCAGCCGACGGGTCTCCCCAAACATCCGCGCTGCTGCAGAACCCCTTGTCCCCGACCCCGGCGGGCACAATGGCGCAGGCGGGCCCGGAGACCGGCGAGACCGACCATCGTGGTTCGCATCGTGGCCTTGCGGCGCGCCTCGTTCTCGATCTGGACAAGGACCGCATGTCCGCCGGGATTCTCGGTGCGGTTACGCCTCTCTCCGCTTTCTCATCCTGTGCCGCCAGGTCTATGCTGCGCCTCCGGCTCTGCAATCACCTGGGGAAAGTCCGAACATGCCTGCCGACATTTCTCTCGACGAATGCCGCGCTCTCGCATTCGACGCCTTTTCCAATGCGGGCGTCTGCCGCGCCCAGGCCGAGGCAACCGCCGACCATATCACCCGCGCGGAGGCCGACGGCTGCAAGAGCCACGGCCTTTTCCGCCTGCCGGGCTTCATCGCCTCGGTGAAGAGTGGCAGCGCGGACCCGCAGGCGGAACCCGAGATCATCGATGCCGCGCCGGGGCTGGTTGCCGTCGACGGCCGGCGCTGTCTGGCGCCGCTGTCCATCGCGCGCGGGCGCGTCCTGCTGGCCGAGAAGACCCGCTCCCAGGGCGCAGCCTGCATGACGGTCCGGAACTCGCTCAACTTCTCGGCCCTGTGGCCGGATATCGAGCCCCTGGCCGAGCAGGGTTTCGTTGCCTTCACCTTTGTCAATTCGCAGAGCTTCGTGGCGCCCGCAGGTGGCACCAACGCCCTGTTCGGCACCAACCCGATGGCATTCGCCTGCCCGCGCGATGGTGGCCGGGCGCCGATGATCTTCGACCAGGCGTCCTCGGCAACGGCGCGCGGGGAACTCCAGATTGCCGCCCGGGACGGTCATGAGGCACCGCCCGGAGCCGGCCTTGGCCCGGACGGCATGCCCACCACCGACCCCTCGGAAATCCTGAAGGGCGTGCAGCTGCCGTTCGGCGGCTACAAGGGCTCGGCGATCGCGCTCATGGTGGAATTGATGACCGGAGGGCTTTCCGGCGGCTTCTTCGGCTACGAAAGCAAGGCGGCCTACAAGGGTGACGGCGGGCCCGCCAACACCTGCCAGTCCTTCATCGCCATCGACCCGGCCCGGGTCGCGGGACCCGGATTCCTCGCGCATGTCGAGGAGTTGTTCGAACGGCTGCTCGCCGACGGCGACGCGCGGCTGCCGGGCGACCGGCGGATTGCGAACCGCGCCCGCACGGCCGAGGAGGGCATTACGGTCGAGGACATGCTCTACGCCACCGTATGCAAACTTGCCGGCAGGGCGTAGCGCGGCCTCCGGCCCGGGCCGACCTGCGTCAGGGTCGCAGGAACGAATTGCCGACGCCCGCAGGGCGAACCGGCCACACGGGCTTCACGTGCAACGACCAGACCAGGGATCTGCTCGGCCGCGTTCGGGAGTTCATTGAAAGCCGCGTCTGTCCGAACCAGGAGGCCTGTTGCGAGCAGCCGGAACAAGGCGACAGCCGCTGGAAGGACACTCCGGTCCTGGAGGCACTGAAGGAGTAGGTGCGCGGGGAGGGCCCCTGGAGGGCGTGTCCCCGGGATTGGCGCAACACCGAGGTCCAATCACGTCGACCAAGAAACGTCGTCCGCTCGACGGTTCTGCAAGAGGTTCCAACCCGGAAAACGAAAACCGGCGACTTCACGACCTGCGCGGGCTCAACAGGCTGCTGCCTCGGTCGAGCATCCCGTGGAACAGCACGGTACCGAACCTGCAGGCGCGGATCGATGGCAGGATCGCGGTGGAATGCCCGGTCCTGACGGTCAGCGTGTCGTCATCGACGGCGGTGAAGCCCAGGCGCCCGGCGGTCGCCCGTGCAGAGGGGTTCGCCTCGCCGGTACGGTTCAGGGCAACCGCGACCGGCTCGGCGGTCACCGGGGTGCCGTCCGAGAAGAATCGGCCAGGTGCAAGCTCCACGGTCCAGGTGCCGTCGTCGTTCTGCGTGGCAGAGGCCGCGAGGTTCGGCACCACCTCGCCCTAGCGGGACACGCGGAACAGTTTCTCGGCGATGCCGTGACTCGCGAGCGCCCAGCCGTTCGGGCCTTCGCCGGCATCGAGGCCGGAGACGAGGAACGTCAGACCGATTGTTACATCCTCCGCATGGGAAGTGGCGGGCGTAATGATCGCGCCTGCAATGGCGGCCGCGGCGAGCCTTCGGGACAAACTGGAACAGGTCATGGGTTGTCGCTCTTGCGGGTTGAGTGTCGGGGCGCGAGGCAAAGCGGTTCGTCCAGGTCGCCCGCGAAGCCGAGAGGCGGGATGCGGGCGAGGATGCCCGCGCGGAGAACCTCCGGCCGCGCGGGTCTGGGCAGATAGCCGGCCTCGGCCTCGGCTTCGGCATAGGCCGCGGCAACGCACAGGACATCGCCGGCATGAAGCGTGGGGTCGAGATCGCCGAAGAGACAGGTGAGGCGGCCGGGAGCCGAGAACGCGATGGCGCATGACCGCTTGCAATTACTCTTGCAATTCACGCCGCGCAGGCGGATGCCCCGGCGCGCGGCCGTGCTGTCGGGAAAGGCGTGTGCCACGGCCTGTGCCAGACGCCGACCACCTCGCAGCTCGAGGCCGGAGTTGCTGTCCTCGCGCGCGTCGCGGCAGCGCAGGCAGATCGAAAGTGTCGGTCCGTCGTCGCCCGCCTGCCCGAAAGACGGGAGCAGGCAGGCCCGACCGTCGCGAGTCGTGTGCATGGCACCCCCTTTCCTGACGACACGCCCGGTTTCCAGGGAGGCGCCTGGCTCTTGCAAACACAAAGCTACGAATGTTATATTATAACATGTCATATACCCTGTCGCCGGTCTTCGGACCAGTGGGTGGCCTCGCCCGGCGGGCCTTCCCTCGCCGCTATCCTGAAGCCTGAAAGGAGTTTCGATGCTCGCACGCAGAGCGCTTCTGACGTCCGCCACCGCCATCCTCGTCCTGTCGCTCGCCGCCCCGGCAGCCGCGCAGGCCCGCGAGCCGATCCCGATGGTCGCCACGTTTTCGATCCTCGGCGACATGGCAAAGCGCATCGGAGGCGAGCATGTCGACGTCACCACGCTCGTCGGCCCCGACGGCGACACGCATGTTTACCAGCCGACCCCCGCAGACGCCCGGGCCATCAGCGAAGCGCGGATCCTTGTCGTCAACGGGCTGGGGTTCGAGGGCTGGTTGAACCGGCTGATAGACGCTTCGGACTTCCGCGGTATCCGGGTGACGGCGACCGACGGCATTGAGCCGATCGTGTTCGGCGACGAGCACGAGCACGGCGACATCCACAAGGTCCACGCCGAAGAGGACGGGCATGACCACGATCGCGGTGACCAGGCCGAGGCCGGTGATGATCACGACCGCGAGAAGCACGCCGAGGTAGCGACGCACGATCATGAGGACGACCACTAAGAAGGGGCGCACGCCGAGTCAGGCCACGACCACCATGGCGCTTTCGACCCGCACGCCTGGCAGAGCCTCGGCAATGCCGTAGCCTATGTCGACAATATCACTGATGCCCTGGCCAAGGCCGATCCGGTGAATGCGACCGACTTCTACCGGAACCGTGCAGCCTACGTCGCCGAGATCGAGACGCTCGATGCAGAGATCCGCAATATCGTGGCCCGCGTGCTGGCTGACCGCCGCACCATCGTTACCTCGCACGACGCTTTCCAGTATTTCGGTCGCGACTACGGGCTTGAATTTGTCGCACCGCAGGGGCTCAGTACCGAGTCGGAGGCGTCCGCGAAGGATATCGTCCGCCTGATCCGGCAGATCCGGGAACTGGGAATCCGTGCCGTCTTTGTCGAGAATATCGCGGACCCTCGCCTCCTGGAACGCATCGCCGACGAGACAGGAGCTGCAATCGGCGGCACGCTCTATCCCGGCGCGCTGTCCGGCCCGGACGGTCCGGCACCGACCTACCTCGACATGATGCGGCACAACGCGATGACGCTCGCGCAGGCGCTGACGTCGTAAGGCCCGGCCAGGGCAGGCAGGCACGGAACCGGCTCGGCTTGTGACAGATGAGGAACATGAAGCATGAACATTCCCGCCACAGTGACCACGGTCCGATGACGTGCACGGCGATGCGCGGGACCGGCCGCGAGCAGTCCTTCGTTTGCGGAGAAACCGGCAAGGACGGCAGAACGATCTCCCGGCTGCTCGCTACCGGGTTCTGGCAGACGTTGCGGTCAGTTCCGGGGGCGGCTGCCGCTCCGTCCCCGGAACAGACTGGCTTTCGCCTGCGCGCGAAGCCGGTCGTTCCCCGAGCACTGTGCTCCGATCCTGGAGTTTCGCCATGTTCACCCTGTGAAACATCGACGTGCAGACCCTGGCTGCCTTGTTCCCCTGCGAGGCACGTTCCCGCCGGGTGCAGTCTTCGTTCACCGACAGCCCGTCGAGGCAGCAGCTGACCGGGCCACTGCACACCCTGCATCAGCGGGCCGGAACGCGGGATAGGCGGGACGCCGGACTTGCGGGAACGAAGGGACAGGTCGGCACACCAGGCATGAGGTTGTGTCCCGCACAGCGCTTTCCGCCAGCATCTGCGAGCCGGGCAGAGACCGCCGGGCGATATTGAACGGCTTCAGGCACCGAAGGCAAAGGAACCCATGGATCTGATCCCCGTTACCGTTCTGACCGGCTGTCTCGGTGCCAGCAAGACGACCCTCCTGAACCGCATTCTGACCGAGGAGCGCGACAGGAAATACGACGTGGTTGTCAACGAGTTCGGCGAAATCGGCATCGACAACGACTTCGTGGTCAACGCCGACGAGGAAGAGTTCGAGATGAACAACGATTGCATCTGCTGCACCGTGCGCGGGGATCTGATCCGTTTCCTTGGCAGCTTGATGAAGCGGCAAGGTGGCTTCGATGGAATCCCGATCGAGACTACGGGCCTTGCCGACCCCGCGCCGGTCGCCCGGAACTTCCTTGTCGACGAAGATGTTCGGGGACGGACCCGGCTTGGTTCGATCATGACGGTGGTCGACGCTTGCCATGTCATCCAGCGGCTGGAAGACAGCCATGAGACGCTGGAAGAGGTTGCCTTTGTCGACATCATCCGTCTCGACAAGACCGATCTTGTGTCGGCCGATGAACTGGCGCGGAAAAAAAGTTGCATCCGTTCGATCAATGCGACGGCAGTGATCCGTCGCACGCACCGATGCGAGGTGGGGCTTGACACGGTTCTGGAGCGACGGGCCTTCGATCTCGATCGCATACCGGCGATCGAACCGGACTTTGGTGCGGAAGACGACCATGAACACGACGATGCCGTGAAGAGCGTGTTCCTGCGCGCCGACCGGCCGTTGGACGGAAACCGTCCCACGAAAAGGTTGCAGCGCCTGTTTGTCGAGCGTGGCCAGGACCTTCTGCGAACCACGGGGGTGCTTTCATTCCCGGGTCACGAAAAGCAGTATGTTGTCCAGGCGGTCCATATGCTGTTGGCAGGCAATTTCACGAAGTCCGGGAGCCCGGACGAGAACCGGGAGAGGCGCTTGAGTTTCATCGGACGAAACATTGATGAGTTGGATTTGCGCCAGCAGTACAAGGCCTGCGTCGCATGAGCCTGTTCGCTGAAAAGGGCAAGAAGTCGCTGCTTGATCTCATCGGCAGCGGTCGGAATCTCGACGCTTATGTGGTGGGCGTTGTGTTCCTTGAGGAGGGACTGCTTGCGGCTGCGCTCGTGGACGGTCGAGTTGCGTTCATCAACAGCGAAAGCACAAGTCCTGCGTCTTTTGTTTCGGCGCATGACGGGACCTGTCTGTCGCTGGCCGGCGACCCGGGGGGCCAGCGCGTTCTGACGGGCGGAGACGATGGACGGCTGGTGAGCACCGATACCGACGGTGAGACCACCGAAATCGCAGCCATTTCTGGGCGGTGGGTCGAGCCGATTGCAGTCAGCAGGGCATCCGGCCTGTGCGCAGCGGCTTTCGGCAAGACAGTGTCCCTTTTTGCTCGAGATGGAAGCGCAGTCGGACGGTTCGAACATGCAAACACGGTCAGCGGTCTGGCATTCGACCCGAAAGGACGACGGATCGCCGCCGCGCACTATGGCGGAGCCAGCCTCTGGTGGGCGAAGCTCGGCACACAGGAACCCAAACGGCTCACCTGGGCCGGCTCGCACCTGGATCTGACCTGGAGCCCGGACGGGAAGTACATCGTCACCGCCATGCAGGAGAATGAGCTGCACGGCTGGCGCGTCGCCGACAGCGTCGACATGCGCATGGCCGGCTACCCGAAGAAGGTGAAGTCGATGAGCTGGCTGCCGAAGGGAAGGTACCTGGCGACCGGTGGCGCGGACTCCGTCATTTGTTGGCCATTCCACGGCAAGAGCGGCCCCATGGGCAAGGCACCACTCGACCTCGGGTGGGGTTTCGAGGGTGTGGTGACGGCGGTGGCCGCTCACCCCAGGCATGACGTGATCGCCGCCGGATACAAGGACGGTACCACCATCCTCGTGCAGATCGAACGCGAGGACCCACTTCTGGTCAAGCGGCCTGGTGAAGGTGCCGTGACCGCGCTCGGCTGGTCGGCGGATGGACAGCATCTCGCACTCGGTACCGAGAGTGGTCTTGTCGGTCGACTCAAGCTTTCCGACTGGCGGACTTCATCCGGAGCGTAAACAGACGAACTCCAACCGAGATTCTTCGATGCAAGGGGTTCTCCTGTCAAATGGTGCCGGCATCAGGCCGCCCGTCTCCGATCATTTTCGCTGCTCCCCGGCGTCCAGCCCCGTGACCTCCCCGCACAGCAGTCCCGGTCCCCGAGGCCAGGAAGTTCGCCGATGCATTCAGGTCGGCGTGATCAGCGTGGCCGCAGGCCACGCAGTTGAACCGGTCCCGTGTCTTCCGAGATCGGACCCGGTCACCTGCAGGTTGCCGGGGCTTGTGAGGCGGAGGCGGCAGGCACCGCTATCACCCGGGTTGTGTCCACGGGGGTGGTGCAAGCAGGGGCTTTGGCTCCTGACAATTGGTCCAGGCGGTGCCAGTAGCACCAATGCGTCCGGGACCCCGGGGGACGCCTCAGGGAAATCCGGAACCGCGCACAATCCTCCCGGCAGTTCGGGCAAGATACCGGCCGGCAACGCTGGTGGCTTGCCGCCCGGTCGGAGCAGGGTACTGCCAAACTCCGCCTGTCAATTTTCCCGGGCCCATTCGTGCAGGTTGTCGCCATGCATCGCTACCGTACTCACCGCTGCGACGAGTTGCGGGTTGAACATGTCGACCGGACTGCCCGGATCTCCGGGTGGACTCACCGTCGTCGCGACCACGGGCAGCTGGTGTTCCTGGACCTGCGGGACCACTTCGGACTGACCCAGTGCGTGGTCGACGTCGAGGACGCCACCTTTGCCGCAGTCGAGGCGGCCCGGGTCGAGAGCGTGGTCACCGTGACCGGCCGGGTGGTCCGGCCGAGACAGTACGCACCTCTTGTCGAGTTCCTCGATCTGGCCGTCGCCGCTGATCCAGATGCTTCGGATCACGCCGGGCAACAACACCGGTGTCTGTTTCGACCCTGGTGTCGCAGGCAGCGTGTCGCCATCACCTGGGCCGTGTCGTGGCCGGGACGGGAGGTCAGACAGCGCGCACTCCCTTCCGGGACCTGCAGAGGGATGTGCGATCAGACCACAGCGCATCGGCAACGAAAATGACGGCCGGGTGCTGCCGCGGACCGCGCTTGGCGGCTCCCGATACCGCGCAGGAGTGCGGGCGATCCGGCACGGCGGCGCGGGCCTTGCGGAGCCTGAAGACGATCAACCGCGGGACCGGTCCTGTCTTCCGCCCGACCGCCGATCGGGTCCGGACAGGGACGCCGGCCGACGCTGTTCGATGACGAGGACACCGGGGCGGCCGAGACCCTGCGTTCGTTCGCCGTCGGGCCGGGTATCCGAACACCGTGCGGGACGAGGCCCGCGGGAACCGGACCGCCGTCGGCGGTCAAGTCCGCTGCTGCCGCACCGTGCCCGGTGACCTCGCCACCGTCACGTCACCCCGCAGACCATGGAACCCGGACGCACCGGGGCTACGCCGTTCACGATGATCACCCGGACCGCACCACGGGCAGGAGACAGTGGTCCCGCTTCCAGGGATACGGCGCTCATTGTCCCCGCAGCCCGGCACCTAAGGTGCCGGAACAACACCGGGATCAAGCGCCCTGTGATGCGACCTCAACGGGCCGTCAAGTTCAGTCCCGCAGGCCTTCCGCCGCAACCGGGTCCCGGGGCTCACGGGTCTTGTCTTCGTACCGCAAGCGGCCGGTTTCACGCTCGTGTCCCTGCAACGGGACGGAACCGTTCAGGCATTCACATGCTATGACATCGGCTCGTGAGGCACGTCACGCAGCCGGGCCGTTCCGGCCCGGTGCGAACGCTGTCGATATCAGCCGTGCATTTTGGCCAGGCGCTGAGCGCATACCTTGGCAACGTCCCTCGTCGGAGACTCGCTTCCAGGCATCGTTGCCCAGCCCTGATCGCTGACGTATCTGCCGCGCTTCCAGCTTTCCGTCTGGACCAGCTTGTCCAGTTTTCCGTCCTTGTCAGCTGCGCCTTCGAACTGGGCGACGCATATTCCAGCCAGGTTTTCGACCACGGCGTCCTGTGACATCTTTCTCGCGTTGGTGTGCGAGGTGCTGCTGGTGACTGCCCAGCCCGTGGAAAACATGACTATCGACAATGCGATAGCACCGACGACGGCACCGGCGGTAAACGGCTTGATATGTTCCTTGTTCATCTCGATTTCCTTTCATGACAGATCGTCGCAACCCGAAAATGCTCCGCTGCCTCGAGTCACGCGAAGCAATTGCGACAACTGTCCAATGAAAAGAGAGCCTGCCGAATCGCCACAAGCACCCTATCACACCCAGGCTCAGTATTCCTGATAAATCGCCATGGCCGCTCTGGGGGCCTGAAACGGTGACGACCGCGGCTCCCCCGCGCCGGATCGGGGCACCCGCACGGTTCGCAGAGAAGCCCGGATTTCCCGGCGACGGGGCAGTGATGCCTCGACCCGGACGGACGGTGCGCAGTACGGACCGGCACCGCGTGCCGGCACTTCACGCAAGACAGCGACCTGCGACGCTGGTAGGGTGCCGGCCGGCCGGAGCGGGGTCCTGCCGGGACCCTGCCGGCCCGCTCCACCGGATCCATTCGTCCACGTCATTTCGTGCAGGTCATCCCCATGCATCGTTATCGTACCCACCACTGCAACGAGTTGCGGGTCGAACATGTCGGCCGGACAGCCCGGGTATCCGGGTGGATCCACCGCCGCCGCGACCACGGACAGCTGGTATTCCTCGACCTGCGGGACCACTTCGGACTCACCCAGTGCGTGGTCGATGCCGAGGACGACACCTTTGCCGCGGTCGAGGAGACCCGGGTCGAGAGCGTGGTGACCGTCACCGGCCGGGTGGTGCGACGCGACCCGGAAACCGTCAATCCGCGCCTGCCCACCGGCGAGGTCGAACTGCGGATCGATTCGTTCGAGGTGCTGTCAACGGCCGGGGTGCTGCCACTCCAGGTCAACGCAGAGGAGGACGCCGGGGAAGAAACCCGGCTGCGCTACCGGTTCCTCGATCTGCGGCGCGAGCGACTGCACGCCAACATCGTGCTGCGCTCGCAGGTCATTGCCTCGATCCGACGGCGCATGACCGAACGCGGCTTCATGGAATTCCAGACCCCGATCCTGACCGCGAGTTCGCCCGAGGGCGCGCGCGACTTCCTGGTGCCGTCGCGGCTGCATCCAGGCAGGTTCTACGCCCTTCCCCAGGCGCCACAGCAGTTCAAGCAGCTGGTGATGATGGCGGGATACGACCGCTACTTCCAGATCGCTCCGTGCTTTCGCGACGAGGACAGCCGCGCCGACCGCTCCCCCGGCGAATTCTACCAGCTCGACGTGGAGATGAGCTTCGTCGAGCAGGAGGACGTGTTTGCCGAGATCGAGCCGGTCCTTGCCGGGGTGTTTGAGGAATTCTCCGACCGGACGGTGCCGCGCCCGTTCGCCCGCATCCCCTGGAGCGAGGCAATGCTCAGGTACGGCACGGACAAGCCCGACCTGCGCAACCCTCTGCAGATCCACGACGTCTCCGACATCTTCGACGGAAGCGACTTCGCGATTTTCGCGAAAACCGTCGCCGGTGGCGGCGTGGTCCGTGCCCTGCCGGGACCGGGATGCGGATCGCGCGCGATCTGCGACCGGATGAACGCCTGGGCCCAGTCGCTGGGCGCACCGGGCATGGGCTACATAATCCTGGGCGAGGACGGCGGCCGGGGGCCGATCGCCTCGCGGCTCGCGGACGCGGCAGTAGCGGAGATGCGCCGGCGCACCGGGACCGGACCCGGCGACGCAATCTTCTTTGCCGCCGGCAGTGAGGCCGATGCAGCGCGGCTCGCCGGCCAGGCGCGGATCAGGCTGGGCGACGAACGGTCGCTCAGCGAGACCGATACCTACCGGTTCTGCTGGGTCGTTGACTTTCCGATGTACGAGCGTGACGAGGCCACCGGCACCGTCGGGTTCTCGCACAACCCGTTCTCCATGCCGCAGGGTGGGCTCGGGGCGCTCGAGACCATGGATCCGCTCGACGTGCTGGCCTACCAGTACGACATCGTCTGCAACGGTGTGGAACTGTCATCGGGCGCTATCCGCAACCATCTTCCCGACGTCATGCTGAAGGCCTTTGCCATCGCCGGCTACACCACCGCGGACGTCGAGGCCAGGTTCGGCGGCATGCTGAACGCGTTCCGCTACGGCGCGCCGCCGCACGGCGGGATCGCGCCCGGCATCGACAGGATCGTCATGCTGATCGCGAACGAACCGAACATCCGCGAGGTGATCCTGTTCCCGATGAACCAGCGAGCCGAGGACCTGATGATGGGCGCGCCAGGCGAGGTAAGCGACGCCCAGCTGCGGGAACTGCACATCCGCCGCAACGTCCGCGCGGCACCGACCGGGGGAGAGAGACCATGACCGAACCACGCGGCGCATCGGGGCTGCCGGCCCGGATCGAGAAGATCGTCGGCCGTGAGCGTGCGGACGCCGCGGCGGACGCCGCCCGGCGCACCGTCGAGACCATGGACCGCGACAACGCCTGGTACCAGGAACCGGCGCATGTCTTCCGTCCCCTCACGGTCACGAGGCTGGCGTGAGCGGGCTCGAGTGGCTTGATGCCGGCGAGGCGGCCCGGCTGATCGCATCAAGGCGCCTCTCGCCGGTCGAATACACCCGGGCCCTGCTCGATCGCATCGAGCGCCACGACGGCACCCTCGACAGCTTCATCGAACTGCGGCCCGAACGAGCCCTCGATGCGGCGCGCGCGGCCGAGGACGCGGTGATGTCGGGCGCCGCACTCGGCCCGCTGCACGGGGTCCCGTATGCGCTCAAGGACATCATCGACGTGGAGGGATGGCCAACCACCGCCCATTCACGGCTGCTCGACAGCGCCGTGGCCCGGCGTGACGCGGAGGTTGCGGCCCGTCTCGGGGCTGCGGGCGGCATCCTGCTCGGCAAGCTCTCGACGCATGAGTTCGCGCTCGGCGGCCCGTCCTTTGACCTGCCATGGCCGCCGGCCCGCAATCCCTGGGACCGCACCCGCTCGCCCGGCGGGTCGTCAAGCGGTTCCGGGGCCGCGGTCGCCGCCGGGTTCGTGCCAATCGCGCTTGGCACCGATACAGGCGGATCGGTCCGCAACCCGGCATCCATGAACGGGCTGTTCGGCATGAAGGCGACCTACGGCCGCGTCAGCCGGCGCGGGGTCGTGCCGCTGTCGTTTTCTCTCGACCACATCGGGCCGCTGACGCGCAGTGTCGCGGACAATGCACTCGCGCTCTCGGTGATCGCGGGACACGATCCGGCCGACCCGGGAAGTTCCGGCGAACCGGTCCCGGAATTCATGCCCGCCGCGGCTACAAATCTCGCGGGCGTGCGCATCGGCGTCATCCGGCACTTTCACCTGCGTGACCTGACCGCCGACCCCGAGATGACCGCCGCCTTCGAGGCGGCGGTCGGGCTGCTCGCGACCCTGGGCGCGGAGATTCGCGAGATCGAGGTTCGCCCGCTTGCCGAGTATGCGGCCTGCAACCGGGTGATCCTGCTGTGCGAGGCCTGTGCCATTCACGAGATGTGGATGAAGGAACGCCCCGGGGACTACGGCCGCCTGCTGCTCGAACGCCTGCTTCCCGGCCTCGCGTTCAGCGGCGTCGACTATGTCCAGGCCACCCGGACCCGGGCGCGGCTCGCCGCAGAGTTCAACGGCCTGTTCGACGACATCGATGCGGTGGTCGCCATCAACAACATGGAGCCCGCCTTCCCGATCGAGGAGCCCGAGGTAGCGGAATATCACTATTCACGCCACGCCCGCACCCCGTTCAACGTCACCGGAAACCCGGCTCTGGCTGTTCCGACCGGTTTCTCGAGCCTGGGCCTGCCGCTGTCGATGCAGGTGATCACCCGGCTGTTCGACGAGGCGCTGGCATACCGGATCGCCGCGGCCCACGAGGCGGCAGCCGGCTGGACGGCAAGGCACCCCGATCTGGGAGGAACCGGAACATGACCACGCCAGCCGACACCGGGATAGCGTGGCTCGTCGGCGTCGATGTCGGGGGCACCTTTACCGACTTCCACGCGGTCAACACCGTTGATGGACGGGTGGTTCCGCACAAGCGCCCCTCGACGCCGGACGATCCGTCCCGGGCCATTCTCGAGGGTCTCGACGCGGTCATGGGGGAGGCCGGCATCCGTCCGGACGCCATCGCCCGGCTGGCCCACGGCACCACCGTCGCCACCAACACCCTGATCCAGCGCCGCGGCGCCCCGGTCTCCGTCATCACCACCGGCGGGTTCGGCGACCTGCTCGAGATCGGTCGCCAGATCCGCCCGAAGATGTACGACATGAAGGAGGATCACCCGCCGCCGCTTGCGCCCCGGCACCTGCGTTTCGAGGTCGGCGAACGCATCGGCGGCAAGGGACAGGTGATCCGTGAACTGACCGACGAGGCCATCGACGAGGTGGTCGAAAGGGTGGCCGCAACCGACACCGCGGCCTGCGCAGTCTGCCTGCTGTTCTCCTTCCTCGCACCCGGTCACGAACGGCGCCTCGGCCAGGCGCTGCGCACCCGCCTGCCGGATCGCAGCGTGTCCCTCTCCAGCGAGGTCCAGCCGGAGTTCCGCGAGTACGAACGGTTCTCGACCACGCTGCTCAATGCCTATCTCCAGCCGGTGGTCGGTCCCTACATGCACACGCTCGGCGAGAGGTTTGCTGCCTATGCACCGCAGGCACGGCTCGGCATCAACCAGTCCAACGGCGGTCTCATGTCGGTCGGGCGCGCGAGTGACATGCCGATCCGTTCCGCGCTGTCCGGGCCTGCGGCCGGCACGGTCGGCGCGATCCACCAGGCCCGCCAGGCCGGTCGGGGGGACGTCATAACCCTCGACATGGGCGGAACCAGTGCCGACGTGGCGCTGATACGCGACTTCGAGGCGGAGACCGGCTACGACCGGACCGTCGCCGGATTCCCGGTGCGGCTTCCGATGATCGACATCCACACCGTCGGCGCGGGCGGCGGATCCGTCGCCTGGTTTGACCGGGACGGGCTGATGAAGGTCGGTCCGGTGAGTGCCGGTGCCGCGCCCGGTCCGGCATGCTACGGGCGCGGTGGCATCGAGCCCACGGTCTCCGACGCCAACCTGGTGCTCGGACGCCTGCCCGACCACCTGCTCGGCGGCGCGATGCGCCTCGATGCCGGGCTGGCCCGCAACGCCATCCGGCCGGTGGCCGATCGCCTCGGGTTTTCGATCGAGCGGACGGCGCACGGCATGCTCGGCATCGTCATCGCGAACATGGTCCGCGCAGTGCGCACGATCTCGGTCGAACGCGGCCACGACCCGCGCGACTTCGCCCTGATGGCCTTCGGCGGGGCCGGACCCCTGCACGGACTCGATGTCGCCCGCGCACTCGAGATGCGCGAGGTGATCGTCCCGCCGGCTCCGGGGCTGCTGTGCGCCGAGGGGCTGGTGGTCTCGGACCTGAGGGAGGATTTCGTGACCACCCGGCGGATTCCGTATGACGATGCGACCCGCGACGCGGTGGCCGAAGACCTCTCGGACCTTGTCCGGCGCGCCGCCTCGTGGTTTGCCACCGAGGCGATCCCGACCTCCGACCGGCGCGTGCAGATCGCCTTCGACATGCGCTACGTGCGCCAGAACTTCGAGCTGACCGTTCCCTGGCTTGATGTCGACGGGGCCGATGACCGGGTGCTCGCCGACGCACTTGCCAGCACTCCGCTCGACAAACTCAGGAACCGGTTCTACCGGCTGCACGAACGCACCTACGGCCACTACACCGAGACCGATCCGATCGAGATCGTGAACCTGCGGATCACCGCCACCGGGAGGGCCACTGCCGATCGACCGCTGCAGGCAGTGGCCCGCGTCACCGCGGATCCCGTCGGCCGGCGGAAGGTCTGGTTCACACCGGACAGTCCGGTCGACACCCCCGTCTACGACCGGGCCGACCTCGCGCGGGCACAGGTGCTGCACGGTCCGGCGGTGATCGAGCAGCTCGATGCGCTCACACTGGTCCACCCGGGAGACACGGTCCGGGTCGAGGCGGACGGTACAATGATCATAGAGGTGGCATGATGAGCGACAACCGGCCGACCACCGACCCGGTCACGACCGAGATTCTCTCCAACGCCCTGCAGTCGGTGGTCGACGAAGCCTTCGTCGCCCTGATGAAGAGCGCGTACTCGACCAACATCAAGGAACGCCACGATCATTCCTGCGCAGTCGTCGACCGCAACGGCCGGCTCGTGGTCCAGGCCGCCAACTCCATCCCGGTCCACATCGCCTCGGTGCTGGGGCAGATGCAGGCACTGCTGGCCAAATACCGGCCGGACGAGATCGAGGAGGGCGACATCTTCGCCGCCAACGATCCGCACGAGGGCGGCGGCACCCACCTGCCCGACGTCAGCCTCGCGAGGCCGGTGTTCGTTGACGGCGAGCTGCTGGGGTTCGTGTGCAACATCGCGCACCACGCCGACATCGGCGGCATGTCGCCCGGATCGATGGCCGGGGGCATGAACGAGATCTACCAGGAAGGATTGAGGATCCCGGTGATCAAGCTGTTCCGCCGCGGGCAGCTCGATCGCGACCTGTTCGACATCCTGCTGATCAACGTCAGGGTGCGCGACGAGCGTCGTGGCGACTACAACGCCCAGTTTGCCGCCCTGCACCTCGCGGAACGGCGTCTGGTCGAGATCGCGGAGCCCAACGGTCCGGGGCTGATCGCCGCGGTGTTCGACGACATCATCACCCGCACCGGGCAACGCATGCGCGACGCCATCGCCGCCATCCCCGACGGAGTGTACCGGTTCGAGGACGTGATGGACGACGATGGCCGGGCCGCGATCGACGTGCCGATCCGACTAGCCGCAACGATCGACGGCGAGGGGGCGAGCTTCGACTTTGCCGGGACCTCACCGCAGACCCCCGGCAACATCAACATCCCGCTGCACGGCACCAAGGCCGCGGTCTGCTATGCCCTCAAGGCCATGCTTGATCCCGGGATTCCGAACAACCAGGGCGTGCTCGACGCCGTCGAGGTCACCGCGCCGCCCGGCACCATGCTGAGCTGCGTCGCTCCGGCGGCGGTGGCGTCGCGAGCCCACACCTCGCAGCGGATCATCGACGTGGTGATCGGGGCACTGGCCCCGGCACTTCCCGATGCCGCGGTCGGGGCCGCCAACGGCGCCAACTCGATGGCGGTGTTTGCGGGCCGCGACCCGGAAACCGACGAACCCTATGTCTATCTCGAGACCCTCGGCGGCGGGTTCGGAGGGCGCAACGACCGCGACGGGACCGACGGGGTGCAGGTACACATCACCAATACCTCCAACCTGCCGGTCGAGGCGATCGAGCTCGAGTACCCGTTGCTGGTGGAACGCTACGGTCTCATTCCCGATTCGGGCGGTGCCGGGACGTGGCGGGGAGGACTCGGGCTGCAGCGCGTGGTGCGCCCGCTCGGTCATACCTGCATCTTCAACGGCGTCGGCGAACGGTTCCGCAACCGGCCCTGGGGCATCTTCGGTGGCCGGCCCGGCGGCAGCGGAAGTTTCTGGCTCCAGGAGGCGGACGGCAGCGAGCGCCGGCTCGCCAACAAGCCGCCTGACATGGAGCTGACACCGGAACAGGCGGTAATCGTGAACACGCCGGGCGCCGGCGGCTATGGAGATCCGGCAGGCCGCGACCCGGCCCTTGTGGCGGCGGATCTTGAATCGGGCAAGTTCAGCGAGGGATTCGCGGCTCGCCACTACCGCAACAAAACTGAATGACAGCCCTGCTCGGGCGGCTCGACTTGCATGGCGAAGCCGGGACCGAGGCGCTGGCGCGGCGGATTGCGGTCGTGCTCCGGGCGGGCGATGTCATCTGCCTGTCGGGTGATCTCGGCACCGGCAAGTCGGTGCTGGCCCGGGCGGTGATCCGCATGCTTGCCGGCTCCGATCTGGAGGTCCCGAGCCCGACCTTCACCCTGGTGCAGGCCTACGAGGCCCCGACTTTCGAGATCTGGCATGCCGACCTCTTCCGGCTCGCGGATGCGGGCGAGGTTGACGAGCTCGGGCTCGACGACGCCTTCGAGACTTCGGCGACGCTGATCGAGTGGCCGGAGCGGGCCGGTGACCGGCTGCCGGCGCGAAGGCTCGAAATCCGCCTCGAGTTTTGCCATAAGGACACCGATCGTCGGGCAACGCTCCGCGGTGATGCGTCCTGGCGGGAACGGGCCGACGTAATCGTCGCGGGGTACGCAGTGGAACGAGATCGGCCATGACCTCCCGCGAACAGCTGCTCACCCGGTTTCTTGCGAGCAACGGGCTGGACGGCGCCGAGGTCGTGGCACTCGCCGATGACTGCTCGTTCCGGCGCTACTTCCGCGTGCGCGCCGGCGGCACTCCTCTTGTCGTCATGGACGCCCCTCCGGACCGGGAGGACGTGGTGCCGTTCGTCACCCTCTCCCGGCTGCTGAATTCCATGGGCTACAGCGCGCCGCGCATCCTGGGTGAAGACAGTCGCGACGGGTTCCTGCTTCTCGACGACTTCGGCGATGCGACCTATACCCGGGCCATTGCCGACGGAGCGGACGAGACCGAGCTCTACACCAGGGCGATGGACGTCCTGATCGACCTGCATGACCGGCCACCGCCGGTCGCCGACATTCCGGACTACACCGACGCGATGCTGCTCGACGAGGTCGTGCTGTTCGTGGACTGGTACCTGGTACGCTACCGCTCGCTCGGGGTGACGCAGACGGCACGCGACGACTGGCTCGAGGCGTGGAGCCGATGTATGCCGGCACTGCGCGCGTCTCCCGGAACCCTGGTTCTGCGCGATTACCACGTCGACAACCTGATGCTGCTTGGCGACCGCGACGGTCTCGCCGCCTGCGGCCTGCTCGACTTCCAGGACGCGGTGATCGGACCGGCTGCCTACGACGTGGTCTCGCTGCTGCAGGATTCCCGCCGCGACATCGCCGACGACCTCGTCAATGCGATGCTGGAACGGTATTTTGCCGCCCGCGGCGAGCACCTTGACCGGACTGACTTCATGCGCTCCTACCACGCCCTCGGGGCACAGCGGGCACTCAAGGTCTTCGGCATCTTCGTCCGGCAGTCGCTGCTCCACGGCAATCACCAGTACCTGGTTCACCTGCCGCGCCTCGAACGTCACGTGGCCACGAACCTGGAGCGGGCAGGCCTCGCCGTGGTCGACCGCTGGATGTCCCGCCACACTCCCTTCGGTCCGGCACCGTGTTCCTGACCCGGCTTCCGACCCGCACCGACGCCATCCCGGCCGGCGCCATGGTCCTGGCGGCCGGCCGCGGCCGGCGCATGATGCCGCTCACCGACCGGGTCCCCAAACCGCTGCTGGAGGTGGGCGGAACCAGTGTGCTCGCCCGGGCACTCGACCGTCTGTGCGAAGCGGGTGTCGCGCGCATCGTGATCAACGCGAGCTGGCTTGCCGAACAGATCGAGGAGCACGTGTGCTCACGGGCCGACAAGCGGATCGTGGTCTCGCATGAACCCGAGCCACTGGAGACCGGAGGCGCCGTGGTGCGTGCCCTGCCGCTGCTGGGCCCGGACCCGTTCTATGTGATCAACGGCGACAGCCTGTGGTTCGACGGGATGAAATGCCCGCTGGTGAGGCTGGCGGAGGCGTGGGATCCCGCACGCATGGACATCCTGTTGCTGCTGGCCTCGCTGGTCAGGACCGAAGGGTACCACGGGTCCGGCGACTTCATGATGGATCCCGATGGCCGGCTGGAACGCGCCCCTGAGGGCATCGTGGTTCCCTACGCCTATATGGGGCTCGCGATCATCGCTCCGGCGGCGATCGAGAACCCGCCGCCGGGCCCCTTCTCGCTCAACGTCGCCTTCGACCGTGCCGAAGAATCCGGTCGGCTCCACGGGCTGCTGCACGACGGGCTGTGGTACCACATCAGTACACCGGAGGACCTCGAGACCGCCCGCACCCGGGTCGGAAACGGTCACGCACCGGCTGTCCCCTTCTTTTGAACCCTCGGATGAGCGCGCTCCGCCTCTATACCATCCCGGCTCACCACTCCTTCGTCGATACCCTGGTAAGCGGGCTCAAGCGGCGCATCGACGCTGGTCCGTTCGGGCTGGCCGACGCCATCATCCTCGTCCCGCACCGCCGTGCGGTCCAGGCTGTGTCGGATGCTTTCCTGCGTTGCAGCGGTGGAGGTTCGCTGCTGCTGCCGGAGATCCGCGCCCTCGGCGATGTCGAGGATGACGAGCCCCTGGTCACCCCGGCACGCGCCTTCGGTGACGAGGAGGCCGGCGATGACCTGCCGCCGGCTGTCGGAACCCTGCGCCGCCAGCTCCTGCTCGCTCGACAGGTGCGCCAGTTTCTTGCCGCTCGTGGCGCCGGAACCGGACAGGCGATCACACTTGCAGGCGAACTCGCCCGGTTCCTTGACCAGATGCAGACCGAGGGGTTCGGCTTCGAGGCCCTCGATACCCTGGTTCCCGATGTCTATGCCGGACACTGGCAACAGACGCTGTCCTTCCTGCGCATCGTGACGGAGCACTGGCCGGCGCTGCTCGCGGACGAAGGCGCGGTCGATCCAGCGACCCGCCGCGACCGGTTGCTCGACAGCGTGGCCTGCAGTTGGCAGGCCTCGCCGCCGGCGCGCCCGGTCATCATCGCGGGTTCCACCGGGACGGTTCCGGCGACGGCACGGCTGATGCGGGTGGTGGCGTCCCTGCCCGCCGGCGCCGTGGTGCTGCCGGGGCTCGACCGGGTCATCGACCGGGCAAGCTGGCAGGCGGCGCTCGACGATCCGGTTCACCCGCAACACACACTCGCGCGCCTGCTCGAGCGGCTCGAAATCGACAGGGACGCGGTCGGGAACTGGAGTGACGACGGCCCGCCCGAGCCGCCGCGCCAGGTGCTGCTGCGGGAGGCGCTGCGCCCGGCGGTCACGACGGATCGCTGGCAGGACCTCGGTCCCCTCGACATCGATGCGGCATCGCTGGACGGGATGCACCGGATCGACTGCGCCAATCCCGACGAGGAAGCCCGGGTGATTGCCCTGCTGCTGCGCGAAGTGCTCGAACGGCCCGGAGGCACCGCTGCCCTGGTCACCCCTGACCGGGTCCTGGCGCAGAGGGTCAAGGTGGCGCTGGGACACTGGGACATCGAGATCGAGGACTCGGCAGGCGAGCCGCTGGCCGACGTTCCGGCGCTCACCTTCTGGCGGCTGACCGCGGAGATGGTGATCCGGCGGTTGGCGCCGGTCGCACTGCTGGCGGCACTCAAGCATCCGCTGGCGCGCTGCGGCATGGACGCCGGGACCTTCCGGCGCCGCGTGTGGGACTTCGAGCGCCGGGTGCTGCGCGGGAACCGGGTCCCGCCCGGGGTGCAGGGGCTCGGGCCGCATCTTCGCGACGAGGACGACTGGCTTGCCGCGCTGCTGCCCGCTCTTGCCGCCTTCGAGGCGGAACTCGAGAGGCGGGACACGACGCTGCGCGAGGTGCTGGTGGTACACTGCGCCGTAGCCGAAGCGATTGCGGCCAGTGACACCGAAAGCGGTTCCGACCGGCTGTGGAGCGGCGAGACCGGGGCACGCTCGGCCGCCTTCCTGGCCGAACTGCATGATGCCGCGATCGACTGGCCGGAGATGGAAGGTCGTGACTATCCGGCGATGCTCCATGCCACGCTTGCCGGCATGGTCTATCGGCCGCATCTGACCACGGACCCGGGCATCATGATCCTCGGTCCGCTGGAGGCCAGGATGCAGCGGTTCGACCGGATGATCCTCGGCGGGCTCAACGAGGGGTCGTGGCCGTCGACTCCGCCGACGGACCCGTGGATGAGCCGGCAGATGCGATCCGGACTCGGGCTGCCCTCGCTCGACGTACGGATCGGACAGGCGGCGCACGACCTGGTCCAGGCCTGCAGCGCACCCGAGGTGTTTCTTACCCGCTCGCAACGCGATGCCGGCACTCCCACCGTACCGTCGCGCTGGCTGCTCCGCCTCGACTCGGTCCTTGACGCGTTCGGCCTGCCCGACGCACTGGCGCGCAGCGGCAGCGAAAGACTGGCCTGGGCCCGGGAACTGGCGACACCGGCTGCACCGCGGCCAGCCCCGCGTCCCGAACCCCGCCCCCCGGTTGAGGTGCGGCCGAGACATTTCTCGGTCACCGAGATCGAGCGGCTGCACCGCAACCCCTACTCCGTCTACGCCCGGCGCATCCTTGACCTGAAGGCGCTGTCACCGCTCGGCGGTGAGCCCGATCTCGCCGACCGCGGAACCCGTGTTCACCACGCGCTCGAGCGCTTCGTCCGCGAAGGAATTCCGGCGGACGTTGAACAGGCGTACCGACGACTGTGCAACATCGGACGCGAGGTGTTCGCGGATATCCTCAACGAGCCTGTGGTCCTGGCCTTCTGGTGGCCGCGGTTCGAGCGTATCGCGCGCTGGATCGTGCAGACCGAGTTCCACCGCTCGGATCATGTGGCGGTCAGACGTGCCGAGGTGACCGGCGAGATCAGCATCGAGGCCGACGCCGGACCGGTCACACTGAGGGGCCACGCCGACCGTATCGACCGCATGACCGACGGCAGCTGGACAATCATCGACTACAAGACCGGAGCGGTACCGAGGAAGACGGACCTGGAACGGGGCCGCGCCACGCAACTCCTGCTCGAGGCACTGATCCTGCGCAACGGCGGGTTCGACGGCATCGAACCGGGCTCGCGGTGTTCGGCCGTGGAATACTGGAAGCTCACCGGCGCGGAGGAAGCGGGCGCGAACAGTTCCTTCGACGAGGTCGAAACCCTGGTGGCCCAGGCCGAGGCCTGGCTGAACCGGTTGTTGCAGGCCTTCGACGACCCCGACACCCCCTACCTGGTCACTCCCGATCCCGAGTTCGGGCTGTCCTGGGATGACTACGCCCACCTCGCCCGGACCGGCGAGTGGCAGGATTAACATCTTCCCCGGCCTGAAGGCCGGAGATTTCCGGTAGGGCCTGTCGCTCCACCGATAGTTCTCGCTTCACCGGAGGGCCAATGCCTTTCCTCCACGAGCATGGACGCCGTGTTCCGACGCAGGATGACCTTTGCCGCATTGATGTCCGCGTGGTCTCGATGTCCGCAGGTGGTACAGACGAAGCTCGCTTGGTTCTTGCGGCTCCGGCTGTCCACCGCGCCGCACGCGAAGCATGTGCGCGAGGTGTTGTGGGCGGGCACTTTCACGAGCGCTCCGCCGCGTTCTTGCAGCTTGTAGGCCAGCAGGGTTTCAAGGAGATGCCAGCCCTGGTTCAGGATCGACCTGTTCAGACCGGCCTTCTGGCGAACACTGCGCCCCGGTTCCTCCATCGTCCCACGAGCGGAACCGGTCATGTTCCGGGTGTTCAGGTCTTCGATCACGACCGTGCCGAAGCGCCGCGAGAGATCGAAGCTGGCCCGGTGGAGCCAATCGCGGCGGATACGGGCGCGCCGCGCCGCCAGCGCCGCCAAGCGCCGTCTGGCCCTGGCATATCGCCTGGACCCCCGTTTGCGGCGAGAGAGCACGCGCTGCGCCCTGCGTTGCCTGCGCTCCAGATCCGCAAGACTGGCCGGAACCGAGATATGTTCGCCCGTGGACAGCGAAAGCGTGTTGGCCACGCCCCGGTCGATGCCCACGGCTGGCGCGATATTCGCCGGGGGCTCGTGTTCAATCGCGAGGCTGAACGCGATATGCCAGCCGTTCGGCGCAAGGCTGACCGTGGCGTTGTTGATCCTGCCGCGCAGCGGGCGGGTGTCGCGATAGCGCACCCATCCGATCCTTGGCAGGCGCACTTCCGACCAGTTGC
>MKWU01000677.1_pt1 | contig 63691 bp, 64 predicted proteins | sample 809101 | NCBI WGS metagenome assembly MKWU01 (sample SAMN05860141, study PRJNA318959) | sponge metagenome | host: Aplysina aerophoba | place: Slovenia: Piran, Adriatic Sea, Gulf of Piran | collected 2013-05-07
GGTGGATAACATGAACCAAATCACGGTCCGATCGGTACCGAAAGCGGACCGTTGGCGCTTTGCGGTTACCTACAAGCATGCAACAGGCCTGTGACACAACCAACCCGTCGCATGACCGCACGTCTTCCAAACACAACCGAACTAAAGACTCGGGACACTAGGACGGTCCTGAAATGACGATTGCTCGGGCCTGCCGCCCACCGACCCTGGAATTATGCGGGCGGTTGGCAGGCCGCTGGTGGATTGCTCAGCACCCTCCTAGGCGCGGAAGTCTTCGGGACTCAGATCCTCGAGGAACTCCCTGAACTTCTCTATCTGGGCTTCCTGCTCCTCGTCCTTGATCTCGATGCCGGCATCTTCGAGTACCTGCGACGTGGCGAAGAGAGGAGCTCCGGTGCGCGCCGCGAGCGCGATCGCATCCGAGGGACGGGAACTGACACGGTGTTCGCGGTCGCCCTGGCTGAATACCAGGTCGGCGTAGTAGACACTGTCGCGCAACTCTGTCACGGTCACCCGTGCTACCTGCGCTCCCAGCACTTCCGTCGTGATGCGCAGGAGGTCGTGGGTGAAGGGTCGGGGGGTGGCGACGCCTTCCAGGGCGTAGGCGATGGCGGTCGCCTCCATGGCGCCGATCCATATGGCGAGGTAGCGTTTCCCCTGTGACTCCCTGAGCAGCACGATAGGCTGGTTGGTGGGATACTCGATCCGCACCCCGACCAGATCCATGGGAATCGCGTCGCTCATGATGTGAGACTATCAGCACTCTTCGGGTGTGCAATCGCAAAGAGCGCGACCGGGTCCTTAGCAGGGCGAGTGAAGTCGAGTATTGCCCACAGGGATCGCAGGCTCCGGAAGTGGCCCTTCCAGTCGAGGCCGTAGCCGACGAGGAACTCGTCCCCCACTTCGAATCCCCGGTAGCCGATGGGCAGATCCACGATCCGGCGGGAGGTACGGTCCAGGAGCGTCACCGTCTGGAGGCTCTTGCAGTTCAGCACCCTCCTAGTGCCTTGCAGAGGCTCTGGTGGGTGAGTCCCGTGTCGACAATGTCCTCGACGACGAGCACATGCCGACCGGCCAGGTTGGTATCCGTGTCCATCGCCAGTCTCACCCTCCCTCCGTGGCCGAACCGCGTCAGAGCCAGGAAGTCGGTCTCGCACCGGATCGGCATCGCCCTGACGAGATCGGCATGGAAGACGAACGAGCCGTGGAGCACGCAGACCAGGACCGGCCGGAGCCCGCGGTAATCGCGGGCGATCATCTCGCCGAGTTCTGCGACCCGGGCCGCGATCTGGCCTTCGGAGATGGCTCGGGCGGCGATCGTGCCGCGTTGTTCCGGGGGCGCTTGCTTCATGTGGCTTGGTTGATCCAGTCCCAGTAGCGTCGGAACCATACGAGGGCATCCCTCATTCCGGGGAGTTGGGTTTCCCTCACGACCGGCTGGTCGATGCTTACCACCGGGCCCTCTTCGTCTACCGGCTCCTCCTCCAGCGGACGATCCGCGGTGTCGGATCCCTCCGGAATGTCAGCAGGCTCCGGCTGCTCGTCTCCCGCTTCCGGCCGGCCCTCCGGCAGGGTCCCGACCTGGTCCCCATTCATGAAGAGTTCGAAGCCCTCCTCCCCCGTTCCGTCCAAGCCGCCGGCCAGCGGTATCCCGATGTCGGAGGTCGCCGGGACCAGGGTCATCGGTCCGAACTCGGTGAATCCGTAGTCGAGCAATGCTGCGGCATCCTCGAAGTGCTGCGTGGAACCCAGCACCACCGCATAGATGCGTCTTCCCCTCCGTTCGGCCGCCGCTACCAGCGTCTGCAGAGCGTTGGTGGTGAACCCGGTCTTAATGCCCAAGGCCCCCGGATACTCGACCACCAACTCGTTGCGGTTGAGGGCCACCCGCGGGTCTCCTTCGGGGGTGTCCGGGAGGTTGACGCTAAGAGCCTGGATCAGGTCGAAGAAACGTGGAAGCTCCATCGCCGCAATCGATAGGCCGAGGAGGTCGCGTGCCGAACTGTAGTGGTCCGGATGGTCGAGGCCATGGGGATTGACGAATCGGGAGTTCCCCAGACCCAGCTCCGAGGCCCTCGCGTTCATCATGTCGGCGAAACCCGCCACCGACCCTCCCACATGTTCGGCAAGCGCTATCGCGGCGTCGTTGGCGCTCCTCAGCATGAGCGCGGCGAGCATCTCCTCAACCGTCCATGGCTCCTCGTCCGCAATCAGACCGATTCGCGAACCTCCGATCCCGGCGGCCCGCCGAGAGACGCTTACCAGGTCGTCCGGCCGGGTCCGCTCTATGACGACCAGCGCGGTCACGATCTTGGTGGTCGATGCGACGGCTACAGGCTTGTCGGCCACTTCCTCGGCAAGCACCTTCCCGAAGGTGCTGTCATAGAGGATCCACGATGTGGCGGTCACTGTCGGGGGATCGGGGGCGGGGAGACCGTCGTCGGGGGGGAGGGGCGCCCATCCGGCCGGGGTTCCTCCTGCCGACGTGAGGAGGAGGATCCCCGCGAGGACGATGATCGCTACGACGCGGTGCACCGGCAGGATCAATCCTCGCCGAGGATCGTTCTCGCCTCCGTGACGAACAGGGCATCGTTTATCTGCCGCATCGCATCGATGCCCCGGTTGACAATATCTTCGGCGTGGCGACGGGCCTCGGGGTTGCGGCTCCGCCGCTGGGCGACGGTGAGCTGTCCGATGAGTTCCACCTGCCTGCTCACCGTGCTACGGATCATCCTGAGGTGCCTCGCTTCGAGCCCCATCTCGATGAGCACCCCGCAGTGGCGGGATACGGCGAGATCCCGGTTGGTGAACCGGAGGATGCCATCTTCCTCCTGTGGAGCGAGCAGGCCGTACCGGACGAGTTGCCGAGTGTCGCTTCTGGAAACTCCGGACCGCTGGGAGAACTCCCGCAGTTCGAAGACAGGCTCGTCGGAACCGGACAGGTCCGTGGGGTCTTCGGGGCTCTCCTCTTCTGGATGCAGCACCTCGCCCCGCTCCCAACTGCCCAACTGTGACTTGATCACCTTGAGCGGTAGGAAGTGGTCACGCTGCTGGCGGAGTATGAAACGGAGGCGTTCGACGTCACTGCTGCGGTACTGGCGGTACCCGGCAGAGGACCTGGAAGGAGCCACCAACCCCCTCGTTTCCAGGAACCTCATTTTCGACATGGTCAGATCGGGGAACTCCTCCCGGAGCAACTCGGTGGCCTTACCGATGCTAAGGCCCGAGGTGACGGTCATCGCCCTCTAGCCACCAGAAGGTGGAACGTTCCGATCATCAGGCGGTCTCCGGCTTCGAGGGTGGTCGCATCGACCAGACTGTCGTTCACGTAGCAGCCGTTGGTGGAACCCAGATCCTCGATGGACAGTCCGGTTGAATCGAGACGTATGCGGCAGTGACGACGCGAGACGGTTATGTGGTCAAGTGCGATGTCACTGTAAGGGTGACGACCTACCCGAGTCACTCCGGTGGACAGAAGCCAGGTCCGACCCTTCTGCTGCCCTTTGCGTACGACGAGAGCGTACTCGCGAGCCTGACCCGATTTGTCTACCTGCTCACCGCTCGGGCCTTCATCCTGACTAGCAGACTCAGAGTCGTCGTCGGTGGTGGGGTCGATGACCATCGTCAGGTCGCTGTCGGGCTCCCTGTCGAGAAAAGCCTCGTCGGTTTCGGGGCGGCGCTTGACCATGGGTTCAAGTGTAGTTTGGAGGCGCGGGCAACGGGAAGTCTTCGGTACTCTTACACCTTGGCGAATCATGACTCGTTGTCCACGTTTCAGGCCGCGGTTCGTTCCGATTGCACACTGCTACAGGACGTGACATTCTATAGGAGGGTGCTGAACAATGACGATTGCTCGGGCCTGCCGCCCGCCGGCCCAGGAATCATGCCGGCGGTTAGCAGGCCGCTGGTGGATTTCTCAGCACCCTCCTAGACCACCGATAACCACAGCATCCTCGGTTATCAGCACTCGAACCTCTGGGTTCGATCATCCATGCGACGTACCGACCACCTTGCCGTGGGAGGGAGCCTTTACCCCGGGGGGCGGCGCGGGCTCGGTGGACCGGGTCGAGGGATTCCGCTCCGCTGTCCGCTACTCCGGTGGGGTTCCCTGCCTGGCAGTTCGGAGGGCTTGGCGCATATCGCCCAGGTACTGCCAGGAGACGATCAGGTACAGGATCAGGCCTATGCCTCCGACCACTGCTCCCACCAGACCCCAGAAGCCGGGAATGAAGCCGGTGCCCGTCAGGTAATAGAACGGGACCGCGGTGAACACCATGCCGGTGGCCACCTTGCCGAGTTGGCGAACCTCCACCCTCAACTTCACCGTCATCAGCAGGTAGAGGGTTGCCAGGCCGATCAGCACCTCCCGGCCGATGAGCGGCCATCCCAACCACGGCGGTACCAAACCTGCCAGAAGGCCGCCGACTACCGACGAGAAGACCACCAGGCGGTCCGCGAGCGGATCGAGGAACTTGCCGATCTCGGAGACCTGTCCGAGTTTGCGGGCCACCATCCCGTCCAGGTAGTCGGTGTAGGCGACGACGCCGAGCAGGATGGCGCTTGCTCCCGGCTCGTCACGACCGAGCAGGACCCACAGGAATACGGGGATGGCCAGGATACGAAGGATGGAGATGAGGTTGGGAACCGTCCACAAACCTGAATCAGTTCCGGACCCCGGAGGCGGGGAGGATGGGGCCGGTTTCAAGCGGGTACCTCCTTGTCCGCCAGGTAGCAGGCCACCAGGTGATCCCGACCCATCTCCTCGAGTGGGGGATGGTCGCTCGTCCGGCACCGGTCGGTTGCGATGGGGCATCGCTCGATGAACCGGCAGACGGGGAGAGGGTTGATCGCCTTCGATATGCCTCCCCTGATCCGGGCGGTGGGGCGAGTGTGGGTTGGATCCGGAACCGGTACCGAGGCCAGCAGAGCCTTTGTGTACGGATGCCGTGGGTTGGTGAGGAGTTCCTCGGTCTTGGCCACCTCCACGATCTTGCCCAGGTACATGACGGCGATCCGGTCGCACATGTAGCGAGCAACCGCCAAGTCATGGGTTATGTACAGGTATGACACGTTCAGGTCTTCGGCAAGGTTCAACATGAGGTCCATTATCGAGATGCGGATCGAAACGTCGAGCATGGACGTCGGCTCGTCCGCAACCACGAACGACGGGTCGACGACCAAGGCGCGGGCGATGGCCACCCGCTGGCGCTGCCCGCCCGACAACTCGTGCGGGAACCGGAAGAGAAAGGTCGAAGCCGGGGTGAGACCGACGAGGTCGAGCAACTCGGCAACCCGTTCTTCCCGGTTCGTGATACTCCCGATCCCCTGCACAGTGAGCGGCTCGGCCACCGTATCGTACACGGTGCGGCGCGGGTTGAGAGACTCAAAGGGGTCCTGGAAGATCATCTGCACCCGGTGGCGGAAGCTCCGGATGCTGTCGGCGCCGCTTATGGCGGCTATGTCGATCAGATCTCCGTCCTGGTCGAGAAGGATCCTCCCCGACGTGGCGTCGAGGAGCTTGACCATGAGCCGGCCTACCGTGCTCTTTCCGCATCCCGATTCGCCGACCAGGCCCAGGCTCTCGCCCGGGCCTATCTCGAAGCTGACCCCGTCCACCGCATGTACGAAGTCGCCGCTGGCGCGGAACGCGCTCTTGGAGATGGGGAAGAGCTTGCGAAGACCCTCGACCTTCACCAACGCCTGGCTCATGCGGTTACCTCCTCCGGCATCCCCACCGGAACCTCGGTCCAGTTCCAGCAGGCGACCCGGTGGTCGGCGCCGCCGTCCACGGCCGCAAGGCCGGGCTCCTCATGGCGGCATCGCTCGGTGGCGAACGGGCAGCGAGGATGGAAGCGGCAGCCGCCGGGCGGGTCGATCAGATTGGGCGGCTCGCCCTCCAAGGGCGCCAACGGACGCCGCGGGCCGCTGATGGAAGGGGTGGAGCGAAGCAGCAGGTAGGTGTACGGGTGGCGCGGCCGGGCGAAGACCTCCTCGGTGGGGCCGAACTCGACCATCCTCCCGGCGTACATGACTCCCATCACCTCGGTCACCTCGGCGATCACGGCGATGTCATGGGATATGTAGATGATGCTCATCCCCAACTCGCTCTGGACCTTCTTCAGCTCCTTGAGGATCTGGTCCTGCACGATCACGTCGAGGGCGGTGGTGGGTTCGTCGGCGATGATGACCTTCGGATCGCATGACAGCGCCATGGCGATGACCGCCCGCTGGCGCATCCCGCCCGAGAACTGGTGGGGGTAGCGGTCCATCGCCTCCGGGTTGAGGCCCACCAACTCGAACAACTCGGCGACCCGTTCCCGGATCTGATCCTCGGTGAGCCCCGGGTCGGCGTGGGCGACCATCGCCTCCCGGATCTGGTCGTACACGGTGTAGACCGGATTCCAGGCGTTCATGGCGCCCTGGAACACCATAGCTATGTCCGCCCAGCGGCGGTCTCTCATATCGTCTTCGGACAGCTGCAGCAGGTCTACTCCGCCGAGGCGGATCTCCCCACCGCGGAACTCCCCGTTGTCGGCGATCAACCGGAGCAGCGACATGGCCACCGAGGTCTTTCCACAACCCGACTCCCCCACCAGCCCGAGGGCTTGGCCCCGGTGCAACCGGAACGTCACGTTGTCGACCGCCGACACCCATCCTGCGGACGTCCGGTAGTGCATGGTCAGGCCGTCAACCTCCAGCAGCGCGGACGATGTCTCCCCATCCTGCGGTTCGACGATGCCGGCGGTTCGGCGGCGTTCCAGGTATTCGGCCAGCCTGACCGCTCCGTATCCACCCGCGACCGCGCCGAATGTAAACCCCACGGACCGCACGATGACGGTTCCGATGTCGATCCCACTCCCTACCGCTCCGAACACCAGCTCGAGTACGAAGATGCCCAATCCGGCCAAGCTGCCATGGGCCGCCCGGGAGTGGTTGCCCGTCATCCCCGCCAGTAAGCCTCCGAGCAGCCCCGGGATCAGCAAAGCCACCAGGATGACGATGTAACCGGCCCGGTACTCGCCCTCGGGCGGAGTGATCCAGCCGCCCAGCCCCCAGTTGGCCAGCGCGATCAGCGCGGTCCCCGAGGCGATCCTCACCAGGCTCCTGGCCGGTCCCCTTTCCCTGGCCGGAAACATCGTCATCGTTTCCTCAACCGAGGGTTGATCACCTCGTCCATCGCCCTCCCGACGAGGAAGAAGGCCGCGGCCAGAAGCGACACGCACAGACCGGCGGGGAAGACCAGCCACCAGAATCGCATACCGGTGAGGAAGTAGCCCTGGTTGCGAGCCAGCTGCATCATGAGCCCCCAGCTCATGTCGATGTTGAGCAAACCGAGGAACGAAAGGGTGGCCTCGGTCTGGATGGCGGCCGTGACGGTGAACATCATGTAGAGCAGGCTGAGCGGCATCACGTTGGGAACGATGTGGACGAGGATCACCCGGGTGGTCGACCCGCCCGCTACCCGGGCCGCGTCGACGAAGGGCTTCACCTTGACCGCCAGCGCTTGGGACTTGAGGACGATCGCCACCCCACCGAACCCGGACAGCACGCCGATCAGGATGGCCAGGTGCCACAGTTCGAACCTGAACACCGAGCTCATCACGATGAAGATGGCCAGGGCGGGGAGCATGAGCAACAGATCGGCGAGGCGCATGAAGAACGAGTCGATCCCGCCCCCCTTGTAGGCGGCGACCGAGCCGACTCCGGTGGCGAAGAGGACGGTGACGATGGCCGCCACCATGCCGAGCACGAAAGCGCCCTGTGCGCCCTTCATCAGCTGTGACAGGATGTCACGACCCAGAGGGTCGGTGCCGAGCCAGTGGCGTCCGTAGGGTGCGGTGGGCTGTTCCCGGATGCGCACCACATCGCCCGGCATCAGGGGGGAACCGTCTTCGTTGGAGTACAGCAGGGCCTCCCGGGTGGATATCTGGGTGGTCGAATCGGTCACCTCGTTGACCACGGTTCGCACCTGGATGGGCGGATTGGCCTCGTTGCCGACCACCGGATGGTAGGTGCTGACATCCCACACCCCTCCGAAGAGAATCCCGGCGACGGCGATCAGGGTGGCCGTCAGGCCGATGGTGACGGGAAGGGTGATCCTCCGGTCGTGCCGGTGCCTGCCCAGCAAGCCGAAGGTGACTATCGAGACCCCCGGCCAGAAGACGACGAACAAGCCGGCGGCCGAGTACCAGCGGAGGCCGGAGACGAGCACCGGATGGACGAGGGCCATGGTGGCGAAGAACATGATGATGGATACGCCCACGATCCCGATCCGGTTGGTACGGAAGAGCTTCCAGTTCTTGGACAATCCGGCCCACACCAGGTGGGCGCGGATCTTCCAGAGGGATCCGGGAGGGACGAAGACCTCCGGCGGAGCGCGCCGTTCCATCACGTCGGTCATCGCAGGGCGGAGCCCATCACTGCGCCTCCCCCACCCGGATACGGGGGTCGAGGAAGACGTAGAGGATGTCGACCACCAGGTGGCCGACCATGGCCAGCACGCCGGTGAATGAGAAGGCGGCGATGGCCAAAGGCAAATCTTGGTCCACCACCGAGGTGAACAGCAACTCACCCATCCCTGGCCACGAGTAGATGGTCTCGGTGATGATCCCGCCGTCGATCACCGTGGCCACCGCGATGACCAGGCTGGTGGTGACAGGCAGGAGGGCGGTCCGGGCCGCATGACGGTCGCGGACGATGTGCTCGGAGAGACCCTTGGCTCGGGCGGTAAGGATGAAGTCCTCGCGCATCGTCTCCAGCATCGAGCTACGCGTGAGCAGCATGATGCCGGCGAAGCTGATCAGCGTGATGGTGATCACCGGCAGCACCATGTGGTGGGCGATGTCTCCCGCATACAGACGGCGCGCCGACCCGAACTCGCTGCCGAACCAGAACCAGATCGTGATCAGTGCTATCAGGGTGTAGCCGATCCGTACCACCCTTTGTCGCTGTTTGGTGTTCCTGATCCGGCGGGTCAGGACCCAGAAGGCGAGCGAGACCAAGCCTGTGATCGCCAAGACCGCGAAGATCACCAGGAACACATGGTTGGAACTGAACGGGGCGTCGATCCACTCCTCGGGATCCAGGAACTTGTTGATCGGGACCACATCGGCGTAAAAGGCGAAGAACCAGATAAGCATGAGCGCGAACCACGGATAGAAGACCGTATAGAGCACCACGCTGCCGATGGTCAAGGCATGCTCGCCGCGCCGACCCCTGCGCCAAGCGATGAACTTTCCGGCCATGAATCCCAGGATGTAGTAGCTGATCACGACGGTGAGGAAGAGCACCAGGGTACGCGGCAGCCGCTCCAGGATGATATCCGACACGGGTCTCGGATACTGGATGAACGAGAATCCGAAGTCGGCGCGGAAGAAGTTCGACATGTAGCTCGTGTACTGCTCCCACAAGGGCTTGTCGAGGCCAAGGCGCTCGATAGCGAGTTGGGCCGCTTCGGGAGGGATGTTCGGGTTGGTGGAGAAGCGTTGCTTGACGGTGTCGCCGGGTAGCGCGGTGAGCAGCAGGAAAGTCAATGTGAGAAAGACAAGAAACAGAATGAACATCTGCACGGTGCGCCGCGCTATGTATTTAATCATTCCCAGTTACCTTACCCCGCTGTCCCTTATTCAGTCGCCCATTCGCTAGGTTGGGTGAGGGGGGAGAGCCTTGCTATTGAGGCCCTCCCCCCTCGGTGTTAGCTGAGCAGGTAGCCGGTTACTGGGCCAGGTTTACGGAGCCTGGCAGGGCGAGGAAGTTCTGCAGCCCGTCCAGCACCTCCGTGGACGGGAACTCGAGAGTATTCCGGTAGGCCTCGAGGACCGGGGTGGTGAAGAGCACGACGTAGGGAACGTCGTTGGCGAGGATCGCATCCATCTCCCGGACGATCCTGGCCGCCTCGTTGAGGTCGGTCTCCGCCTTCAGGCCGTCGGCCTTGGAGTCCAACTCCGGATTGTTGTAGCCCGGGATGTTGTAACCACCCGTGGTGGCCGAGTCGGCCCGGGAGTCGAAGAAGTCCGCCACGTGGTCCGGGAAGATCGTGAGACCCCATCCGAGGATGTACATGTCCCAATCCGTCGGACCGAACACCCGGTCCACGATCACCGAGAAGCCGGTGGGCTCGGCGGTGAGCGGGATGCCCAGGTCGTTGGCCCAGTCGGCGATGAACAGGCTGTACGTGGCCCGGAGCGGGTCGTAGCCGGGTCCGGGCGCCAGGAGCTGCATGGGCTCCACCGGCGTTCCGTCCGGACCCCTCAGGCCCGCACCCTTGGGGATCACGTCCCGGTTGTCGGCGTTCCAGGCCGGCTCGACGTCCCAGGTCCAGCCGGCGTCCCTGAGGATTTGCACGGCCGAATTGACTCGCTCCTCCTGGCTCTGGCCCCCGCACCACGGTTGGACGTCCGGATTGGCCCAAAAGGCGTTACCGGGCGGAACCATGGAGTTGAGCGGTATTGCCACGCCCTGAAGGACGTTGGTGGCCATGAACTCCTTGTCGATCATGCAGGCCAGAGCCTGGCGGAAGGATGTCTCCGAACCGGGGAACCGGCGGGTGTTGAACGCCAGGTAGCGGAACCCGTTGGACGAGTTGGCGATCACATCAAGATCACCCGCTTCCAGCACGGTGGCCTGCAGGCCCCTCTGAAGACCGAGGGGGTTGAGCATGAAGTCCACCTCCCCGTCCCGCAGGGCGAGAACCGCCGCGTCCTGGGTCTCGTAGACCGAGTAGATGGCGTCGGAGATGTAGGGGCCGCCTACGGAGTCGGACGTAACGTCTCCGGACGTGTCACCGACCTCCCAGCTGACGTCGCCGGAGAAGGTGACCCCGCCGCTCGAGTAGGTGACGGTACGGGCGCCGGGATCGTTGGGATTGGGGTTGGCCACGGTCCTGGCGAAAGCTCCGGGCTCCCGCTGATCGAACACAGTGCTCCCGCCGGACGGGGCTCCCTCTCCTGAGACGGCGTACAGATCGTCGGCGCCATTGGCCGCCTCCACATGGGGTCCCCAGAAGGCCTTCTGGAAGATGGCCGCCTGAGCGGTGCCGAACTGCCACTGGGCCAAGCCGGGCTGCTGGCTCCAGGTGTAGCGGACCGTGTGGTCGTCAAGGGCCTCCACCGAGATCAGACCCTGGGCGCCTTCGTTGTCCTCGGTGTCAGGATCATCTTCACGGGCCAGGGGGTACATCTGGAAGAAGTTCCCGCCCATTGCGAGATCCTTCACGGTGTTGAAGGTGAAGGCCACGTCGTGGGCGGTGATCGCCGTACCGTCGCTCCAGACCACATCGTTCCGGATGCCGACATCGATCACCCAGTTGTCGCCGTCGGGTGCGCCCAGGGGCGGCTCCACGTCGGCGGCCAGGTTGGGCACGACCGTGTAGCTCGGGAAGGTGGACCCGTACAGGCTCGGGATGGCAGGCGAGAGGACGTATTGGTTCCAGACGTCGCCCTCGGTGTCCAGGTAAGCCCAGGGGTTGTCGGTGGTCGGGTCACTGAAGATGGCTAGCTTGTAGGTGAAGGGCCCGGTGCTCACCTCGGGCTCTTCCTCCGCCTCCATGGCCGCCGACATCTCGGCCTCCATGGCCGCCGCCTCGGCTTCCGCGGCCGAAGCTGTTTCGGCTGCTTCCGCGGCGGCCGCATCCTCCGCCGCCTCGTCGTCTCCTCCACAGGCGGCCACGAGCATGGCAAGCGCCATCCCCAGTGCCAGCCGGCGCAGGTTCCTCTGTGTGAACAACGTCCTCATCGTGCCTCCTCTTAACTCGGCCGTTGTCTGTTCGTTCGTTGATCACCGAGTGTATTTGCCCGCGCACGAAAAGTACGAGGAAGAGCCCGGTTTTCTCTGTTTTCCAGTGGGGGGTTGGGGCGTGGGAGCTGTCGTCGGGCCGCCGGTGGTAGGATCATCGAAACTCGGGCTGTGGCGCAGCTTGGTAGCGCGCTTGACTGGGGGTCAAGAGGTCGCGGGTTCAAATCCCGCCAGCCCGACCAGGTACCCGCTCTCCCTGAAAGCTGTCGACCCCCCAGTCGTACCACGGATCCTCGTCCAGTGGCTATCCCGATGGTCGCCTCGGGTTCAACGTATCCAGCGTATGAAGGCGGCAATACCCTCAACCAGGCGCCACCCCAGGTAGAGGACGGCCATCGCGACCATCAACTTGAAGCTGAAGGGTGTCCGCTGGGATGGTACCGGTCCTCGGTTGTCGTCCCGGTTGCTCATGGTGATCCCGACCGTCCGGAGCCTCTCCGCACCACCATGCGGACCGGTGTTCCGATGAAGTCGTAGACCTCGCGAGCCCTACGTTCCAGGTAGCGGAGGTAGGTGGCGTCGATCTGCCCTCCCTTCACGAACAGCGCGATCGTGGGCGGGGCAGCTCGCGATTGGGCCGCGTACAGGATCCGGGGCCGGCGCCCCTTCCGGACCGGAGGGGGATGCTCTCCGGTCCATTCGGCTACCAGGCGGTTGAGGTTGCCGGTGGGGATCCGCCTCTTCCGGTTGGCCAAGACAGTTTCCAGGGCGGGGCCGAGCCTGTGCAGGCGCGCCCCGGTGAGTGCCGAGATCCGCAGCACCGGCGCCCAACCGGCGAAGGCCAGCTTGGTTCCCAGTTCCCATGTGGTCTGTTCCTTGCGGTCGCGGTCGGCGGCGTCCCACTTGTTGAGCAACACGATGAGGGAGGCCCCCGACTTGGCCGCCTCTTCAGTGATCCGCTGGTCCTGGTGGGTGACACCCTCGAGGGCGTCCACCATGACCAGCGCGGCGTCGGCCCGCCGCAGGACCTGGCGCGCCCGCCCGACGGCGAAGAAGTCCACATCCTCGGTTATCTTGGGTTTCCTGCGTATGCCCGCGGTGTCGATCAGGCGGTAGGTGGCGCCGTCGAGTTCGATCTCCACATCGATCGGATCCCTGGTCGTTCCGGGTATGGGCGACACCACCACCCGGTTCTCCCCTACCAGCCGGTTGAGGAGGGTGGACTTTCCTACGTTTGGCTTCCCGATTATCGCGACATCGGGGAGCCGGTCAGTCTTCCGATCCGCTGTGGCAGCGGGCAGGCGTTCGATGGCGATGTCCAGCAGGTCGGCCACGCCCCGTCCGTGAATGGCCGAGACGGGTACCGGATCGCCCAGACCCAGGCGACCGAACGAACTGGCTTCCAGGGCGATCATGTCGTTGTCGGCCTTGTTGGCGACGAGGATCACCCGGCCGCCGACCGGCCGGAGTAGGTCGGTCACCGCCGCGTCATCGGTGGAAATGTCGCCTTGCGCATCCACCACGAAGACGATGAGATCGGCGGAGGCCATGGCCAACTCGGCCTGCATCCGTATGTCCTCGACCAACTCCGCGTCCAGGCTCTGCTGCCAGCCTCCCGTGTCGATGACGGTGAACGAGCGGCCGTTCCATTCGGCGTCGAACTCCCGGCGGTCACGGGTGACACCCGGCTTCTCCTGAACCACGGCAGCCCGCCGGCCCACGATCCGGTTGACGAGGGTCGACTTACCCACGTTGGGACGACCGACGACGGCGATGAGGGGTTTCGCACTACTCATTTCAGACCGCTACCCCACCCCGGATCCGAGACTCTGGACGGCCATTCTACGGGGTCGTTCCGCAGTGACGGTCGTTCCGTTCGAGCGGCCACGGGGTCCGTGGTTCGGGTGATAGGAGATTGCCCCGACCGGGGCCGAAAGTGGATCGGGCTGCCCGGCACGGCTTGCACCGTTGTCAGAGGCTCCTTCCGGAGTGTCGGGCTCGGCTCCGGAGAACGGCCCCGGTGGAACCATGAGACGGCAAGCTCGCGAAAAACCCCGGTCGGTTCGCCTCCGCGGCGGGACCCGCACCCCCGTCACCGCCTTTCCGATGCCGGATCACAGCGCGGGCGCCGGATCCGTGCTCGCGCCGGGGTCGGGTCCGGAGCGGCGCCACGCTTCCTTCCCGGAGGACGAGAACCGATGATGATCACCCCGTCCGGACCTGGGGTGATGTCTGGATCGAGATTCCGTGCGTCTGGTGATCCCGATATGCACCCGCGGAGTGACAGTTTCAAGGGTCCTGTCATCCGGGGGGACGCGACCAGAGGGGTCCTCCCGTCTGGGCGGTATGATCACCGGGATGTCAGAGACTGCCCACTCGCCACGGTTCCGTCCCAAGAAGGTCTACCTGGCTGAGCCGAGTGGCTACTGCGCCGGGGTATACATGGCCATCAAGGCCCTTGTGTGGATGACCAAGATCTTCAACCCTCCGGTCTACTGTTACCACGAGATCGTCCACAACCGGTTCGTCGTGGAGGCTTTCGAGCGGGCCGGGGTGGTGTTCGTCGACTCCATCGAGGCGGTCCCGCAGGGCGTACCGGTGATGATGTCGGCGCATGGTTCCGCACCGAAGGTGCTGTCCGACGCGGGAGCGCGGGCCGGGATCGTGATCGACTCGGTGTGCCCGCTGGTGACGAAGATCCACCACGAGGTGAAGAGGAGAGCCGCGAAGGGGTTCGACATCATATTCGTAGGTCACGAGGGCCACGACGAGGCGATGGGAACGATGGCCAGGGCACCGTCGGACATGACCCTGATCGAACCCGAGACCGGCCTGGGGGGATTCGAACCCAGAGACCCGGGGAAGGTGGCCCTGTTCGCCCAGACGACCCTCGGGATGCACGAGTGGGAGGCGGTCAGCACGGAGGCATCGGAGCGATTCCCGAACCTGGTGACGTCCCGCAAGAGTGACCTCTGCTACGCGACCACCAACCGCCAAGAGGCGGTGCTCGCCATGGCCGCCGAGTGTGATCTGATCCTCGTGGTGGGCTCCGAGAACTCATCCAACACCAACGCACTGGTCCGGACGGCCCGCGTGCGCGGTACCCCCGCCCACCGCATCGACTCGGCCGGGTCGATCAGCGACGAGTGGCTGGAGGGAGTCCGCGTGGTGGGTGTGACTGCCGGTGCCTCCGCACCTGATCACCTGGTCCGTGAGGTGCTCGACTGGCTGGAACCGGTCGAGGGTTGGCACCTGTTCAGAGTGACCGAGGAGGACGAGTACTTCCCCCTCCCCAGGGAGTTGAGGGCCTTCCTGACGGCGCTCATCTCCTCCATCCAGGTCGGGTTCACTGCCAAGCCGGACGGCCTCGGAGCACTTGAGTACGACCGGCGGATAACGGCCACCGATGCACTGGCGGCACTAGAGGCTTAGCCCCGATTCTTCATGAGCGGGTTCGTACTGGGCGAACGAGGTGTGAGATATGAGCTTCTGACCAGGGACTACGGCCGTCTCGATAGTCGTGTCTCGGCCCGGTCGCGCTGAGGTGGTTGCTGAGCCATCCCCACCGGCACTGCCACATTCAAACACGCATGGGAATCGCCGAGGATGCCGCCGGCTGGGCCCAAATTTATGAGCAGGAAGAATTCCGATGGGATGCCGGATACGTTCTTGACAGGGGGCCGGTCTCCGCCTGTCCGCTCACACTCTTGCTGACGAACGTCGACCTGCCGGACTACCTAGGCGGTCCCAAGCCCGCGCTCCGTGCACATATCCAGCACCTTGTTGACCACGTCTGCCACGCTGATGTGGGAGGTGTCGATCTCGATCGCGTCCGTGGCCCTCGCCAGGGGCGAGACGAGCCTGGTCGAGTCCTGATGGTCCCTCCGGGCCAGTCCCTCACGGACCGCCTCGAGTCCGGCTGATGCCTCGCCGGCTCTGCGGACCGCTCTCACCGCGGGATGGGCCGTCAGGTACACCTTGAGAGGGGCCGAGGGGAACACGGCGGTCCCGATGTCCCGGCCTTCCACGACCGCTCGACCGCCCCGGGATTCCACCCATGACCGTTGCCTTGCCACCAGCAGCGTACGCACTCCCGCCAGGGCGGAAACCCCGCTCACCTGAGAGGTCACCGCTTCGGAGCGGATTGCCCCGCTCATGTCGATGCCCTCGACGAGCATTCTCCCGGCCCGGTAGTCCAGTTCGACTGCCGCCACCGCCCGCATCACTTCTGCCTCGTTCGCCAGGTCCAAGCGTTGCAACATGGCAACGACGGTTGCGGCCCGATAGAAGGAGCCGGTGTCCAGGTGGGACCAACCAAGTGTCTCCGCCACCGCCCGGCACGCTGTGGTCTTGCCCACCCCGCCGGGCCCGTCCACCGCTATCACGAGCCGGTCCACCGTGGGTCCCCGGGTCATAGAAGTTCCAGCATCCCGAAGAATCCCGGCCATGTCTTCGCGACGCAACCCGGGTTTTCGATCACGATCCCGGGCTGCACGAGACCGGCCACAGCAAAGGCCATCGCGATCCGGTGGTCGTCGTAGGTGCGGATCCGTGCCGGTCGTAGCGGGCCGGGCGTGATCGAGATCCAGTCGGGTCCGGTCGCCACCCCGGCGCCCAGCCGGGTCAGTTCGTTCTCCAGGGCGGCCAAGCGGTCCGTTTCCTTGATGCGCAGGTTGGCGATGTTGGTGAATCGGCTGGGGGTTGACGCGAAGGCGGCAACCACTGCCAGCCCCAGGCTCGCGTCGGGGCAGTCGTTCAGGTCGGCGTCGACACCGCTCAGGGACTCCGGCCCCGCAACGGTGATCCCCCGGCGGCCCGGCTCCAGCCGGCAGCCCATCCGCTCCAGGATACGCAAGGCAGCCATGTCGGCTTGCGTGCTGGCCGGATGGATCCCCGCGACCTTGACGGCGGCCCCGGTGATCGCCGCCGCGGCCCACGGGTAGACGGCAGCCGACGCGTCGGCCTCCACGCGGAACCCGGCTGCCCGGTACCCCGTCGGGCCAACCGAAATGGTTGTTGGGTCGAGCCAGCGGGCCTCGGCGCCGAACGCAGCCATCACCTCGAGGGTGGTGTCCAGGTACGGACGCGACACCACCACCTCTCCCAGCTCCAGGGTGACCATGGTCTCCGCCAGCGGCGCGCTGAGCAGCACAGCCGACACGAACTGGCTGGAACTCGACCCGTCGATCCTGATCCGGCCGCCGGACAGCCCGCCGCCCGCCACGCTGACCGGCGGGAACTCTGCACGGGAGGCTTCGACCGTGGCGCCCAAGGCCCTCAGGGCGTCCACGAGCGGGCCTATGGGTCGTTCCCGCATGCGGGGCGTACCATCCACCAAGCTGGGTCCTTCGGCCAGGGTGGCCGCGGCAGTTATGAAGCGAGCCGTCGTACCGGAGGCGCGTACGTCGAGGCGGCCCCCCCGAAGTCGGCCCTTGGAACTCACCCGGAACCCGCGGTCCCCCACCTCCACACCGACTCCCATCGTGCGGAGGCACTTAACCATGGCGTCGGTGTCGTCGCTGCGGAGCGGATCGACGATGAGCGAATCCCCCACGGCGAGGCCGGCTGTGATAAGAGCCCGGTTTGTAATGCTCTTCGAACCCGGGGGACGGACGGTGCTGTCCCCGATCCGCTTCGGCTGCACCTCGTAAGTGGTCACGTGTTCTCCCTAACGCATTGATGGGCGGGCGGTGGCCTCGCCGCGCCGGTAGAAGGCCCGCACCTCGTCGATTTCGAGGCACCGCCATTCCCCCGGCCCCAGTTCCCGCTCGCGCAAGGGACCGATCGAACTTCTGTGCAGCCTAAGGACCTGGAGGCCGACCGCGGTGCACAGGCGCCTCACCTCGCGGTTCCGCCCCTCGCCCATCGACATCTCGATGTGGGAGCGTCGCCCGTCGGACCCGATCTTACGCACTGCCAGCGCCCGGGCCGGGCCGTCCTCGAGCTCCACGCCTCGCCGGATCGATGCCAGATCCCGGCGGGTGGGGACCCCTTCCACCAGGACTTCGTAGGTCTTGGTGATGCCGTGGCGGGGGTGGGTGACCAGGTTGGCGAAGGCGCCGTCGTTGGTCAGCAGCAGGAGGCCGCTGGTATCCGCATCGAGCCGGCCAACCGGGTAGACACGCGGATGCGGCGGGACCAGATCCACCACCGTCCTCCGGCCCTGCGGATCGCTGGTGGTGCTGATCACACCGGGAGGCTTGTGGATCACGTAGTGGACCAGACCCGGCTCGACCGGCAGTCTGACGCCGTCCACCAGCACTTCGGCGGCGGCGGCGTCCACCTTCAGGCCCGGTGACGCCACCTTCCCGTCCACCGATACCCGGCCGGCCACTATGAGGGAGTCGGCGCCCCGGCGCGAGGTCAGCCCGCTGCGGGCGATGACCTTCTGCAGGCGTTCGGGACCGTATGCCGAGTTCACCTCGGGGTTGGTGCCTGGTCGAGCGACTCGGCCACCTCGGTGGCAGGCATGTGGTCGGCGAGCGGGGGCAGCTCCGCAAGGGACCCGATACCCACAGACTCGAGGAACAGGTCGGTGGTCGAGTAGATGGCGGGGTTGCCGGGTGTGGGAAGGCGGCCGGTCACCTCGATCAGACTCCGGCGGACGAGGGTTCTGAGAGCCGAGCCGGAATCCACCCCCCGCAATTCGGAGACCTGCCCTCGGGTAACGGGTTGGCGGTAGGCGACCACCGCCAGCACCTCGAGGGCGGCATTCGAGAGCCGGGTCGCCGAGCCGGTCGTCAAGAAACGTTCCAGGTACGGGAGGGCCTCGGGTTTCGTGTAGAGGCGCCAGCCTCCCGCCACCGAGCGCAGCACGATGCCGCGTTCCTCGTGCTCCAGCCGTCCGGCCAAACCCGCCAGCTCCATCTTGACGGTCGCCAGCGGCATCTCCAGGACCTGGGCCAGGTCACCTTCGGAGACCGGTGCCTCCGCCACGAAGAGGATGGCCTCGATGGCCGCCAGCGGGTTCACAGATACTCCCCCAGGACGGCGGCGAGATCGAGAGCGGGCGCCTGAGCACGGCGAACCGCTATCTCGGACGGTTCGTCCTGCGCTACGGAAACGATCCCCCACCGGGCCAGTTCCAGCACGGCGAGGAAGTAGGCGGCCACCTCGACCCGCCGGGTGCAGTGAGCGACCAGCCGTTCGAAAGTGGACTCGAGTTCCGCGGTGATGCGGGCCCTGATGTCCTCGATCGCGTCCCCGACCGACGGGAGATCGAGGTCCAGGTGGTCGACGTCGACCTCCGGCGCGGCGGGTTCGGTCTTCGTCAGGTCCTCGACAAGTGCTGCCAGCGTTCGGGGAGTCACACCGGGAGGCAGAGCCGGTGGCGGTGATCCGCCGAGTTCCCTGTCTACTCCCACCGTGCGACCCACGTAGCGGGCCGACTCGACTATCCGGTGGCCCAGCACGGTGGCGACGTCCTGGAAGGTCAGGAAGGTGAGCAGCCGGGCGAGGAGCCGGTCCCGTTCGTCGAGGAGGGCCAGTTCCTCCTCCAGGTCGGCCGGTTCCTCCTCGGGCAACAGGAACCGCGCCTTGAGATGCATGAGCATGGCGGTCATCAGCACGAAGGCCGACACCCCGTCCAGTTCCTGCTCCGGCTCCGATTCGAGATGCTCCAGGTAGTCGTCGACGATTCCAGAGATGCTGACCCTCGTAACATCCACGATGTGCCGGTTGATGAGCTGTACGAGAAGGTGGAGCGGCCCAGCGAACACCGCTGTTTCCACCTCGTAGGTCATGGTGCGCCCCTCACCCGTTCCGATACGCCATCGTACGGAGGGAGGCGCGCAAGTCGCGGTCTTTGCGACCGGTTCGCGAGCGACGGCGGTCCAGCGAGGAAAGCGCGGTCGGCGTCCTGCAGCACGTCCCAGTCCTCGGGGCGGATGCCGTCGGGGCGTTCGCCATGGTGATGGCGGGTGTAGGCAACCACCAGGGGCTTGGCACCCGCGGTGGCCAGCTCGTCTGCACCCAGCTTTCCGTGGTCGAGGTACGACGCGATGCGGGGGGTGGGTGCCAGCCCTGCAGCGCGCCGGAGCACCGCCCAGGAGCGGCCCACCGGACCCAGGCGGGCGTGGCGCTTGCCGGTGTCGTGCAAGAGGGCGGCCCTGATGAGTTCATGCCGGCCCGGGCAGCCGGCGGCCACGAACCTGGCCGCTTCGAGGCCGTGGCGCTGGTCTGCCCTCGGCTGGCCCCAGAACATGTCCCTCTCCATGGGAAATTGCAGGTAAGGGGCCACTTCCGCCTGTTCCAACGGGGTCAGACGCCGGGAGAGAACCACGTCGGCCAGCCGTGCCACCAGGTGGATCAGGTCCGAAACCCGCACAGTCAGCCGAGTGGAGCCGGTCCAAGCCCCACTGGACGGGGGCGTGGAACGGCGGTCAGGAGCGTGCCGACTTGCAGTTGATGCACAAGCGGGAGACGGGTCGTGCCTCCATCCTCTCCGGAGCGATCCGGTTCGAGCATCCGGCACATGTGCCGTAGGTGCCCGCCTCGATCCGTGCCATCGAAGCATCGACCTGGTCGAGGTGGACCTTGAGAGAGTCCACAATTCCCAACACCTCGGTTCGCTCGGCGGTGATGGCCGCCGCATCGGCGAAGCCCTCGCCGAAGTCGAGGTCACGGCGTAGATCACCCGATTCGTTGGCTCCCAGTTCCCTCAGCCGGTGGACCAGCCGGTTCCGCAATCCCAGTAGAACCTCTCGCGCTGCTGAATAGTCGGCCATGCGCTCTCCCGCCCGATGGCTGGTCTCGTACTCACCGCAAGGCCCGCGGATGGGCCTCCACGTAGACCTCGTGCAGATGCTGGAGCGACATACGCGTGTACACCTGCGTCGTCGAAACACTAGCGTGACCTAGGATTTCCTGGACGGTCCGCAGATCCGCCCCTCCCTCGACCATATGGGTGGCCGCCGAATGGCGCAGGACATGGGGGGATATGCGGCTTGCCGGGATACCCACCCGCAGGGCGTGCTTGCGCACGATGCCGAACACGCCCTGGCGCGTCAACCTGGCTCCTCTGGCGTTCAGGAACACCGCCCCCGGATCCTCCCGCGACCGGCACAGCTGCAAGCGAACCGGAAGGTAGGTACGGATAGCCGCCACCGCCGGACGGCCCAGCGGCACCATGCGCTGTTTGTTGCCCTTCCCCCTCACGATGGCGGTCCGGGTGTCGAGGTCCACCTCGGGGAGGTCCAGTTCCACCAGCTCGCTGACCCGCACCGCCGCCCCGTATAGCGTCTCAAGCATCGCCCGGTCCCGCTTCCCGAGGTTGGTGTCCCCGGGGGGCGCCTCCACCAACCGGATCGTCTCGTCCACGTCCAACGCCTTCGGCAAGCCCATCCGCGTACGAGGGGTCTCGGTGAACCGGGTCGGATCCTCGTCGGACAACCCCTCCCCCACCAGGAACCGGTGGAACCCCCGCACCGCCGCCAGCTTCCGGGCGATCGTCGTCGACCGCATACCCTCCTCGTGCAAGGACGCCAGGAACCCGTCCACCATCCCCGGCGAAGGATCCTGCTCACCCAGAAACGCCAGATAGCCCCCAAGATCCCGCCGGTATGCCGAGATCGTATTCTGGCTCAACCCCCGCTCCACCGCCAGCACCGATAGGTAATCATTGGCGCGTCGATCCAGAGGATGACGGCGCGCGTTAGGGCCTATCTCCTGATACATTCTTCCAATCCCACCACACCAACTGCCACGAAAGACTCGATAGACCGCACACACAGCCGACTAACTGACCAACGATCACGTCCATCACGGACTCGGCAGTCAGTATTCGCGTCCGGCGTACGTCAAGTGCTTCTAACACTCCAACTCTCCTTACGATACGTCATCCGGTCACCGTACTACCCGCGCCTCATCCGAGGGACCATTCCAGCCTATCAACCACTGAGTGTCAGCAGCATCTTTGAACTCCAGCACCGGCCTCGTTACGGGTCGGAGCGCTCGTGACATGTACTATTCTGTTGCGATTCCTCTGGATGCTCAGAATGAGTGAATGCGGACGTGAGGGACCGGGAAGCATTGGAAGAGCTAGGAGCGAGACTATGGCAGCAATCGTTGGATTTCGTGAAATACCTCTAGAACAGCTAACAATCGGTCTCGGACAAGTACGAATGCGGGATGTCAATAAGGGTATCGGCGAACTCGCAGACAGTATCCGCCAAGTCGGACTCCTGGAACCGATCGTCGTTTCGCCGATAGACGAGTCCGAAACCTATGAGATCATAACGGGTCAGAGGCGGTTTCTTGCCCATAAGCGCCTGGGAGAGGAGACCATTTGGTCTGCGATTCTGGATGAGCACGTTGACGAACTGACGGCCAAGGTACTCTCAGTCACAGAGAACCTTGTTCGACGTGACCTACACTCTCGCGATCTGATCGACGTTTGCACATACCTATATCGTCAGTACGGATCGATGAAGGATGTCTGTGACGAGACTGGTCTCTCATATGACAAGGTGAGGAAATATGTCAAGTATGACCAGTTAGTGCCTGAGCTCAAAGAGAAGGTGGATAGTGGGGACGTCAAACTTACGACTGCCCTAAAGGCACAGCAAGCTGCCACCGTCGGCGGTGATACAGATACCATCGAAGCTGTGCAGTTTGCGACAGAGATGGAGCCGATGTCGGGGGCTCAGAGACAGAAGATCGTTAAAGACGAAAGACGAATCCGACGCGCTCGGCTGATGACATTATCGAGGATGCAAAGTCGGGCGGCAAGATCACTCAGATCATAGTTACCCTGACCTCCGAAGTACACGGTGCATTAGCTGAGTATGCTTCAGCTGAGCAGATGAATAATGATGATGCTGCAGGTAATCTCATTCGAGATGGCCTCCGTAGGAACAACCTGCTCGGTAATGATTGAGGGGCTTACCCGAAGACAATTCCAAGATCTTGTCTTATCCGTCGGTACACATCGTACGGAACGGAGGCTTTCGCCGCTGGAGGTTGCTCAACTCATCCAAACGGCAGTGAATACGGGTATGACGAGGAGCGAGTGTGCGGATATCCTTGATTTGGGTACGACCCAGGTTTCTACGTTCTTGAAGCTACTAAAACTGCCAAGGAGTATTCGCTATCTAGCTGACTGGGGTGGGAAAACGAACGCCAGTATCTCCTTTTCTACTATGGCTGAACTGACACGGCTAGCACCATCGGATCAGATTGAAGCTGCCGAAGCGATACTCAAGTACCGTTTGAAGTGGAAGGAGGTTGTACAGCTAGTACAGATAAAAATACGCTCATCGTCCACTCTTATTGAAGCCATTAATACGGTACTTAGGTTACGGCCGAGGATCATCAAACAGTACCTATTCTTAGGGGCTGTATACAAAGGCGATCAGCAGAAAAGGTTAGGGTTACTGTCCGCGTCTCAACGCTCCGTCATCTTTGATAGCATTCTCTTACAACTCGTTGGTAGACGTAGTAACATAGTCGGAAACCTGGGAACCGAGAACTTCACCATCGTGAGTACTATTGATCTAGCTGAGAGTTTAGGGCAGCAACCCGATGAACTTGAGCAGCAGGTCAATGGCTATTTAGGGGAGGCACTCGGCACGCTATGAGCTACCCCATTGACGTAGCTATGGATTCCGGCGCTGTTAAGTTAGGTACAGATGTAGTCTGCGATGGATTCAGTAGCGATGCCCGTGTTCGTGTCCAGACTCATGTACATGCGGATCATATGGATCAGTTCGAGACTAGCAAGGGTCATCAAGTGATCTTGTCTAGTGAACAGACACGACGATTATTGATCGCAGAGTACGATGCAGACTTGCCGTATCGCTCAAATGTGGTCTCTGTTCGTCCGGGTGAGAACTACTCTATCGGAGACAGTGCTATCACACTGCTTCCAAATGGCCACATGCTCGGCTCTGTTCAGGTCAAAGTTAGACTCCAGTGTGGAGTCACTGTGGGTTATTCGGGTGACTTCCAATGGCCAATTCCGGATGTCATCCAGGTCGATGCCCTAGTGATCGATAGCACATACGGAGCGCCACATAATATAAGGGAGTTTACACAAGGAGAGTGTGAAGAACGTTTTGTTATGCTGTTACAAAGGCTGCTTTCGGCAGGCCCGATAGTGATTAAGGCCCATAGAGGAACAGTTCAAAGGGCTCTTCAAATAATCAACGATGAGATAGATTGTCCAGTGATTGCCTCGACCCGACTTATCGATGAAGTGTCGATCTATAGGGAATACGGATATACCATCGGTAATCTAATCACCGAGACGTCTCCTGAAGCGCGCCAGATTATGAAGGATAACCGTCATATAGTGGTTTACAGTACTGGAGATCATGCTCCGGTTGATATCGGGGCTCGGTCTAAGGTGGTGCTTAGTGCATACTTCACTCGTCCAGATATGCCTATTAGTGAGTACTCGGACCGCGCTTATGGAGTAGCCATGTCGAATCATGCTGACTTTAATGGCACACTAGAGTACATCAGAATGTCACGAGCGAGCTTCGTTGTGACAGATAATTCGCGCGGGGGTAAGGGAGTGCATCTGGCTCGAGCGATAAAGGACTATCTGGGTATCGAGGCAAGACCGTCCTCCAATGTGAGATCGAGAATATGGGGAGAGTAGCTGTCAGGTAGGGCCGAGAAATGTACACCGAGGCCTAGTGTCGTCTCAGCAGGTAGATCGGTCGGTGTAGTAGAGAGTCGCAAGTGATTGTCGTTTGTAACGATGAGGGGTTCATCTGACTTCAGGGATTGATTGAAATGCTATGACGGCCGGCTAGAGATGACAGACTGTACACGGGTCGGCTTCACTATCGTCGTCGAGTACGTTGGCCAAGGCCTCGACTAAAGGCAGATCAGTTCTCGCGGCGGCCGAGCGGGTGAGCGACCTTTGATGATCGTCGATGATCTGGTCGCGCCGAGTTCGTAGCTCTACAAGGGTTTCGCCGCCAGACCACGTGTACTGCCGTCCGCGCATAGCCTGGTCACCAAAATCGGCGTCGCCGTCGACACCAGCATCGGTGAGGACTTTCTGCTCGATAGCGACAGCCCGCTCGAAGAGTTCGGGGTGTCGCTCGGAGAGTCCGATCCATTCGGCCTTGCGTTGGTAGAAGCAGAAGTAGCAACCGGACCGCGTTCGCCACTCGTAGTAACTAGGTAGGCCTATACCGGCGTCATCAAGGATGCGGATGACGTGGCGGTAGTCGACGTTGTCTTCGATGAACGGAAACCGGGTTTGGATGTTTGGCTTGGTGGAGATATATCCCTTACGGTTGGACTCGTCCGCCCGTATCCCCACGTAAGAGATGGCGGGATCTTCTCCGATCCACTCCTCTATTGGTTTTATCTTCATTATTTTCGTGCACCAGCGCATCTGCGGGGATGGGAGCGCTCCCCGGAAGACTTCGAACCAGTGGTCGAAGCCGCGTTGGGCGTTGAGCCGCAATATCGGCTTGCCCAGAATCACCTCCAGCCGGGTTAGGTACTCGTAAGTCTCGGGGAGTTCAGCGCCGGTGTCGCAGAAGAAGTACTCCATGTCGGGGACCTTGTCGTGCATGTAAACCGCGAGAGCGCTGGAGTCCTTGCCGCCGGAGATCCCACAGATGTGGCGGGTTCCGTCAGCCATGCTGGATTGCTCGATTAGTCCCGTCATCGGTCAGACCCTCACTAGCGGTTCTCTTGGACGGTAGTAGCCGCTCACCGAGAAGTGCTAGCAATGCCTGCTGGGCGCGCTGGGGCGAACCAGTTAGCCGGGTCAGCTGGTCCATGGTGTTCTCCAGCACATCATCGAGTCGCTCACGCTCGGCATGGTCGAAGCTCACCAGACGGACATCTTCCTGACCGTCCGGCCGGGTGATGGTGACTCGGAACGCCTCGAACGGACCTCCCCCATCTGCGCGGTGATGGGCGTGCAAGGCGATGAGCCGGCGGAAAGCTGCGACCTGCTGGGGAAGCTCGTGCTCGAAGCGTCGCCGATCGTCGTCGCGCCATTCGGCCGGCGCCTTCTGCGACACCACCGTAGCGATAGCTTTGATCCAGTCTCGGTCGGATTCAAGGTGGTCGTTGGCGAGCGCGAGGATGAATGCCCGAGCCTTCGGATCGAGAACCTCATCCCTTAGAGCGGCAGCCTGGCCGGCGACGGCCTGTCGAGATTTCTCCGCAGTTTCCTCGATGAGCAACTTGAGGAGCTCGTCGAGGAGGAGTTCGTAGGCGCCCGTCAGCTCATCCATCGCACAGCTCACCGCTCGCGCATAGGCGCTGGCTTGGGGATACATGTTGCTGTCGGTGGGAATGCTTGGGAATCCAAGAGCCTTCGGGAGGGCTGAGAACAGCAGATTGTCGGGCTCGACGGCGGTTAACAGTACATCTCGAGTGGCGAGCGTAGGTGGTTCGAGGTTCAGGGTTCGGCGGGTGTAGTTTTCGAGACCGTTGATCTGTGTCACCAAATGACCCACGATGGCCAGCACATTTGGCACTCGATGCTTGCGGAACCTAGGTCCGACCCCGAGTTGACTTGCCAATTCGTCGATGACGTGTCGGCGGGCGCCTGTTGTGCTGGCGAAGTGTTTTATATCGAAGTGACCTGGGTTGCGAACCATCCTTTCGGAGAGTTCCGGTGTGAGGAGTGGCTTGAAAGTGCCGTGTTCATAGATGGCGACTTCGTCGGAGTACGCGAGGAGAGCAGCAGTGACGAATACGGGCACGACTGCCTTTTTCATACCGATCGGGGGCGAGAGCAGAATCGTGTAGATGTCCGTCAGATTGATGCGGCGTGCTTTCGCTCGCCTCAACTCGGTAACCAGGCTATCCCACGCGGGGCGCAGGGTGGACCTGTCCGTGGGGCTTCGGAATGTCCGGGCTTCGTTACGACTATCAACCCCGTGTAGTCCGGTGTGTTCGAGAAATGACCGATACATGGCCACTTCTGGACCGTAGCCATCCAGGTCGAGGTTGGTGTGGGTTCCGTGGTTGATCATCGCCTCGAGGAGGATGCGCCGGGCCTTTGCGCCCTGGGATGTAAGAGACGTTCGGTTCAGCATCTCATTGCGGACGGTCGGCGTGTGCCAGTAGGCATGATCTGCGGCGGACGAGAGCGGACCAGAACCGCGGCCTCCAGGCAGTCCGACGTTCCCATTGTCTCCTCGCAGTAGCAGCCACCGGCAATTGTCCGAACTGAACGTGTTAGCCAGCGCGATGTCGAGCATGCTACGTGTTTGAGCCAGCCGCTCCCCTAGCTCCCGGCGGGCGACCCAGTCGCCCGTGATGTCCGGGCTCTTGAGAGCGATATTGACCGCCGCTACCTCTCTCGCTGCTTCGTCGAGGCCGGCCAGGTCAGCGGGGATCGCGACGACGACCGGCTTGGCCAGGTGTGCTTTGGGGCTTGTCATCGTCGGGACATGTGAGGCGGAGTCCGCTACCAGCAGAAGTTCTCCGTCGTAGTCGGAGTGTGCATCGGGTGGTTCTACGAGTTCGGTGCCGGAGGCGTATCGGCGCTTGAATACCCGCAATATCTGATTCTCGGCGCTGTGCCGGGCTGCCACCATTGGTGTCGGCTCATCGATGTGGGAGAGAATCTCTACAAGCTGTTGCCGCTTCACCTGCTGGCGGGCAGAATCCAGAAGTTGCCGGATATCGACATCGGTTCCCTGCCAGATGCGGTATTCGTCTGCGAAGTCCCGGTATGTGACGATACCGGCAGCCTCGAGTCCGGACAGAGTCGCGTCTAGGTCGCTATCGATGAGTTGCAGTACTTGTCGTGAGGCTCGAACCGTTCCCGCAGTCGAAACCAGGTTGAGCAGGGCGATAGCCTTGGCCACGTCCGCCTCCTGTTGGGTGAGGCCGTGGGAATCACGGATCCGGACCGCTACTTCGGTCCACCGGCTGGACTGTCGAGCACCAATCCCGCTGGACACGAAGAAGTCGTAGACACCACTGAGGCCAACCGATGGTAAAGACTCACCAGCATCGGTCTCTTGCGAACCCAGAAACGAGGAAGCGCTCGTCGGATCAGGACCAGCCAAGAAGGAAAAGAGCGTTCTCTCGTTCTGTCCGTACCGGCTGCACAGTTCGGGCAGAACGACTGCAGCCAGGGGATGTAGCGGATAGCAGGAGGCAATCTCCTCGACGTCTGCTAGGTCTGCAATACCAAGCGACCGCATCGCTGGGTCAAAACGTTGGGCCCAGCGCTCCACTCGTTTGTGCAACTGCCGGTCCTCGATCCTGAAGACAGTCCGGATCAGGGCACGGGTCTGTGCCGGGGACTCGACAAACGCTACATCCTCGAACCGGCCCTGGACCTTGGCCCACTCGCGACGTTGTGGTACGTCGGTGCCTCCAAGATAGTCCTCGAACGAGAGATGCTGGAGTGTCAGGACAAAGATAGGTAGACCAGCGCTGCTTTGGCCTGCCTCGGCTAGTTGCTGCATAAGATAGGGGTCCGCGCCAACACCGTCTCGGAAGGCTTCCAAGTTCTTTCCGAACTCATCCACGATGAGCAGCAAGGGAGCCGATTGAGCAAGGCATCGGGCGATCTCGATCAACGATGCCGGGGATGGGCCGGACCTGCGGGGATCGTCCCTCGCGGCATCCTCAAGCGCTCCACGGAGAACGGCGGCGGCGGGGAAGGTCTTGGTCGCGGGAATCCGCCCGTACCTGCGAACAACCGCACTGTGGAGGGCTCGCAGGATGGTATGGCTGAGTGGCTCCCGGTCGGCGGTCACCAACGCGCTGTGGAAACCCGACTTGCCGGTTCCGTGAGATCGATGTGCTTCTCGGACCAGTTTCCCCACGGTCGGAGATGTGTTGTCGATTAGCTCTAGCGCGATCTGCCGGGTGACGGGCTCGTTCCCGAACGCTGCGTCGATCAAGAGGGCTAGCGATGACTTGCCTGATCCGTATGGTCCGGTAAGGGACCATGCTCCGCCTGCCTGCCCGGAGGCCGCTGTACGTGCGATCCTCTCGACAACATCGAGAGCACGAGCGGTAACGACATACCCGTCCAGTGGTTCGACGCGAGCAGCGTCGCGTTCGAGGTTCGCTGATCGAGCGAAGAGCGCTGCGATCGAAACGCGCTCTGTGAGAGTGGCCATCAGCGACCGCCGATCACAATCCCGGAGGAGAGTTGCAGTTCGCGCTCTGCCTCACTGGGATTACTGCCAAGACCTAGTGCGTCGATGAGTTCCGCGTCAACAGGCTGGTCCCCGTAGGTACCGGCTCTCATGTCGGGCGGTGAGGCTTGGTAGTAACCGTTTAGCACATCAACTGCAATTAGGGTCGGATCCCCGTGCCAGGAGAGTTGGGCGGCCCCGGTCGGTGTGACAAGGTCTAGAGCCTGCACTCGGTCCAAGGTCGGTTCCAAAGCCTGTAGCAGTTCGGTCTCACTGAGCTTGAATGCGCGTCCGGGGGCACCGGAATCGTATGCCAACCGGCTCAAGGTGACCGTGTTACCGGCGGCACCGGTACGGGCGATGTAGTCAAGAGCTGCATATGCCACGACTTCCGAGGGTAGGGTGGGCTTTGGCCCGAGCACGAAACGATACCGCCCCGTGGCCGGAGAAATCTCGATGAGGTTCAGTTCCCGTAGCGGGCAGTCCAAGATGTCGTCGATGCTGGTTCGCGCCGATCGGACCGGGGGTCCATAGGTGCGTAGTAGCGCTCTCACGTCTTTCTTGCGAGAGGTTGGGTGTGGCGTCTTCCAAGACGACAACGCCTCCAGTTGTGCTTCGACAGCTTGATCCAGGGCGTTGTCGTCGAACTCCACAGCGTTGAAGTCGTTGAAGGCCAGCCACCACACCGGCAGCCGTGATCGTGGTGCAAGGAGAAGCCACTGCAGCAGCCACAAGGTGCCCGGATCCTCCGTGAAGGGATCCCATCCCATCTCACCGAACAGAGCGTTGCCGATGCGAGTAGGCACCAGTCCGGGTGAGCGCCGATTCGGAGCACTTGGGTCCTCTACCAAAAGTTTCGCGGCCAGACCCCAGAACCGAATCGCCCTTACCATGTTCTTACCCACGCCGATGACCACGGGTGCGTCCTTGCGGGTAAAAACGTAGCGATCCCACACCGCGAACGAGTACGCCTTGCGGAACCATCCATAGCGCGGATGGAAGGTTTCGTGGCGTGCGAACATCGGCCGGGCCGCGTCAACTAGCCGCATTGACAGCTTCTGTGTAGGTCATGTCTCGAACATACGACACGGCTGTGACAGTTTTGCGTACTGCTATATCAATGTCGTCAGGTGTCGTGAACCGACCGAGGCTGAACCGGATCGATTCGAACGCAGCCTCGCGGCTCAGACCCATCGCCTGTAGTACCTCTGACGGTTCGATCGAGCCGGAACTGCAGGCGCTTCCCGTCGACACAGCCACTGGATCCATGTTCACCAACACAGCATCAGAATCGGCGCCCGCAAACCGTACATTGGTTGTGTTCGGCAATCGACGATCCGTATTCCCGTTCTCCTGGATGTCCGGGATCCGTTGCCGCAGTTCCTGCACGAGCCGGTCCCGAAGTCGGGCGACTCTCGGAGCCTCGTCATTGCGCTCCTCAGACGCGAGACGAGCAGCGGCTCCGAACCCCGCCACTCCTGCCACGTTGATCGAGCCTGATCGAAGTCCCCGCTCGTGACCACCGCCGTGGATTACTGGTCGCACGCGCAGCAAACTACGACGTGTACCGACCAGCGCGCCCACTCCCCCGGGTCCGCAAATCTTGTGTCCGCTCACGGAGACCAGGTCAGCCCCGACCGTCTCGAGATCGAAGGCCACACGACCCACGATCTGCGTCGCGTCACAATGGAAGATTGCACCGCCGGCGTGTACTCGCTTCGCGATCTCGGCGATAGGGTTCAGGACTCCCGTTTCACTGTTGGCAGCCATCACCGATACCAGCATCACATCCGGACCCATCATCGACTCCACCGATTCCGGCTCGACAAAGCCACCGCCGGCGACGGGGATCACGTCGACCTTCGCGAGGCCCTGGGCAGCCACCCAGCGTGCGGTCTCAAGTACCGATGCATGTTCAACTGCTGAAACCAAGACCCTCGATCGTTTGCGCTGCTCCCCCTCGACCATCCCCCGCAGGGCGAGATTGTTTGCCTCGGTGGCTCCGGCGGTGAACACCACATGGCCAGGCCTACCCCCCACCAGGTCTGCAACATGCTCACGTGCCTCGTCAACTGCAGCAGCCTGGAGCCGTCCAAAGCGATGCACCGAGGAGGCGTTTCCGACTCCCTCGGTGAGGAGGGGCAACATCGCTTCGAGGACTCGGGGATCAAGGGGCGCGGCCCCGTTGTAGTCGAGGTATACGCCGCTCACCGTGCCTTCCACTCCGAGACCAAGCTCAAGAGGCCGTCATACTGAAGGGTCCCTAGATGTTTAGGGCGTACGCCAGACGAACTCCCCTTCCTGGTAGCCCAGCGTAGCTTCTCACGCATCTGTCGCAGGTTCAATCGCGAAGACTCGACCCGACTCGCGGTGTCCTGGGCTCGGCCGTCTATGGACAGCACACCTTCCTGGCTGTGCATCAACCCGGCGGTCCATCCCTGGGCCGGATTCGGTATCGGCCACTTGCGGTGCGTCGGATGACTACGTTTTCGTTCTCCAGCCAGCGATGGTGTTGGCGGCAGACGGCTACGAGGTTGTCTATATCCGTGCGACCGCCGTCCCGGTGCCATTCTCGGATGTGGTGGAGTTCGCACTGGTGCATGGGCGCTCCGCATTTGAAGCAGCCGCCGTCCCTGATGGCTACTGCGAGCCTCTGGGCGGCGTTGGCGAGGCGCTGATTGCGGCCCAGCCATAGCGGCCGTCCGGTCCGGTCGAAGATCATGCCCGCTACCTGAGTGTCCGATGAAAGGGTCTTGAGGATGTCGGGAGGTACGGGTCCGACACCGATGATCTCTACCCGGCCGTCGGGCCGGGCGCCGTCCACTACTCCGTGCTCGGCGGTGATGATCAACTGGGTGGAGGCCTTGGCCCTCACGCCAGGATTGCTCGTGAGGGGTTCCCCGGTGTGGGCGTCGCGGTTGGTGAGCAGTTCGAAGAGCACGTCGGCCATACGATGCGCCGGGGTGCGAACCGCGTTGGGATCCCTGCCGCCGGTGCTGTCCCGGCGTAGCAACTGGAGATAGTGAGCGTCTGCGGCTTGCTTCAGGTGCGCGAACTGGGGGCCGGGCAGTTTGGCCATCAGCATTCCCATCCCGCTGTTGCGGTCCACCCATAGCTTGCCTTCGCGGGCTCGTCGCTGCCGTTGCAGGGTGTCGACACCGGCTTCGATCAGTATGCGGTCGGACCAGTCGCGGGCCCGCCGGGCGAAGCGGTCGGAGTTGGTGCGGTTGGCCTCTTCGAGGAGGGTGGGGTCGGATTCCACCGCCTCGGGTCCCACCTTTTCTGCCGCGTTGGCTAACGCAGAGGCATGGTCGAGGGTGATGTCGCCGGCTGCGAAGCTCTCCGCCACTTTGGGTAGCTCCGTCAGGCGGTCGGCTACTTTGGCCATCCGCTTGGCTTCACGACTCGACAGGCGGGTCTTTTCGCGCAGTACCGTGGTCGGGTCTTTGTCGGGGCCGGTTGCGGCAGCCCTCGTAGCGTTGCACATGAGGGAGTCGACCCGGGCTCGGGTCCGTTCCAAGAACCCCATGGCTGCATCCAGGTCGGGTTGCGGCATGCCCTGTTGCAGGCGTTGTTCGAGTTCGTTCAGCCCGGCGGAAATCCACTTCTCCGCATCGTTGCCTGGGGAGTCCCAGAGTTGGGATTCGGGGCTCGCCGAGGCTATGGTGTCCTCATTCCCAGGACTATCAGTGAACAGCTTATGACGTTGTTCCATATTCTTAAACGTATCACGGGGGTGTGACAGTTCTTGCCGGGAGATAGAGACCGGCAATACAGCATCCGGTCAGCGACGCGTAGCGGATCTGCTCCCGACGGAGCGACCGCAAGGCCTACCGAGTCGAGTCGTGGACTACCACTGAGGGGGGACGATGACGACCGCAACGAAACTAGTCCCCATCCACCCGGGTGAGATCCTCAACGAGGAGTCTCTGGAACCCATGAAGCTCACTCAGTACCGGTTGGCGAAGGCCATCGGTGTCGATCCCAGGCGGATCCATGCCATCGTCCACGGGGAACGATCCATAACCGCCGCGACGGCATTGCTGCTAGCACGTTTCTTCGGTAACTCTCCGAGCTTCTGGATGGGATTGCAGAGCCAATACGATCTTGAAGTCGCCCAAGACGGTCTCTCCGAACGCCTCCACAAGATCGCCGTTCACACGCCCGCTCCTATCGCCTGACCGAAACCAGAGTCACGTTCCGCAGGCTGTGGAATCCGGCTACGACCCCGGTCAGGAACTCCTGCGACTGCGGCCGCTCAGGGCAACGAGGCCGAAGGCGCGGCGGCCGCCGATGGCGACCAGACCAGCCGCGTTGACTCCCCCAACGGCTACCAGTCCGGCTGCGTTCCCCCCACCGCAGGAGACCAGCCCTAGGGCGTTCAGCCCTCCCAGCGCAGCCAGACCGAGTGCGTTGAGGCCACCGGCGGCGGCAATGCCAATGGCGTTGCGGCGGCTGAGCGCTAGGGGATCGACCGTGGTCCACCTGTGGAACGACTGGACCACCTTCTCGTTCTTACCGCGATCGGCCCCAACCACTTTCACCATGCCACACAGGGTAGGCGTGTCGACCGGGCTGCGGCCAGGGGAACGATCGGGTGTCCAATGCCAACTCCAGCGGTTGTCAGGGGCGGGGTCGTTTCGGGATGAAGGAACTGGTTCTCCGCACGTAGTCGGCGTATCCGGGTCGGCGATCCACGATGGTGCGCTCCAGCATGGCCACGCCGGAGACGCGGAGCAGCAGGATGGTCATGACCAGCGGTCCTACGACCGTCCACCATTCCCCGGCTGCAGCAGCCGGCAGGAAGATGCCCCACCAGACGAGGCAGTCGCCGAAGTAGTTGGGGTGGCGGCTGTATCGCCACAGGCCCCGGTCCATTACCGCCCGGCGGTTGGCCTCGCCGGAACGGAAACGGCGGAGTTGGGCGTCGGAGACCGTCTCGACGGCGAAGCCGATTACCCAAACAGCGAGACCGAGCCAGTCCAGCCATCCGAGCGGGGCCGCGTTCCGGTCGGTGAGCACTGCCTGGAGAGGTAACGATACGACCACCGCCAGGGTGCCCTGCAGACCGAACACGATGAGCAGGCTCCACAACTCGAACGGACGGTACCGGCGTCGCATCGCCGTGTACCGATAGTCCTCCGCAGTGCCCCACTTGCGTTCCCCGAGGTGGGCGGCCAGCCGTAGTCCCCAGACGGTCACCATGACCAGCACCAAAGTGGATCGTCCGCTGCCGCCCTCCCCACTTCCGAAGAGGTGCATCGACCAGGCGGCTGCGACGAACACCATGGACCACATGGGATCGACAATCGACGCATCACGTTTCATGAGGCTCAGAAACCATCCGGCACCCATCAACAACGCGGCGACCGATCCGGTGATCCTGAGCCCTTCGGCTATCTCCGGCATGGGTCGCAGAGCCTAACCCCGCTCTCGGTGGCATCAGGTCCGCGCCGTCCCGGCCAACCTGCGACGGTGTCCCATCCCAGGCGGGCAGTCCGCCTAGCCCGGCGAGGTGCAACAACGTGCCCGCGGCCGCCTACTTCCGGGTCTTCCACCCGGCGACCCAGAGCCGTCGCTTCGATCCCGGTCAACGCTCACAGCGGCCGTCGTCAGGCTCGGAACGACCTATCCCCTACCCGTCGTCGATCATGCCGAGGCCCGCTAGCGCGCACTAGAAACGTATCGGCGGGCTCTCGCCTGCGAGAGTTGTTAATTGACCAATCGACTCCGACCCAGAGGTGGTCTAGCGAGGTTCTTATCTGGGGGAGCGGCCCTTATTCCCGGATCGGACTCTATCCGCGTCCAAAGAGAATCAGATCGTGCCTGTGCTGCCTTTTCGAGACTCCTGATCGACGGAGAGGTAGGTCTTAGTGGCGCATCGAACGGCACTCGCGTGCTGTCTTCAACCTTCGGCGGTGGTGGGGGTTCCGACTGGGAGGATGTCACCGACACTGACCTCGGCTTCGTAGTCTTCGAACACTGCGGTGATTCGAAGTCTGCCCCCGGCGGCCTCTATGAATCGGGCCAAGGTCGCAAGGTGCAGATTGCTTCTACGCTCCATACGAGACACCTCGGCCTGGCTGATCTGGAGCTGTACTGACATCTGCTGCTGGGTTAGTCCCTGTGCTTTGCGGATTGCTTGCAAAGTTTGTACACGCCTGGTGATCTCAGCGTACTTCCGAGCCTCCGCCGCAGCTACGACTGGATTGGCCATAGCGCTTCGTCGGATAGCCTGCACTCGGTCCGAGGTTGTCGCCCACTCTTCCTCGCTGTACTCGTCAGGTCCCCTATTCTCAGCCATCTGCGCCTCTCCTTTTCTTCTATTGCTATTTGCTGGCGCTGTTTCTCTATGTTTTGGGACGCTCTACTTGTTGGTCAAGTGATCATCTTGTCCTTTTGACTTGGGCTCTGTGGTTTGGGTGGCGTCGTTGCCACTGGCCGATCATGGTTCCCTCGATGTGCCTGACGACCGAGGGATACCACTCATTACGTTGTTCGGTCTTGTCGCCGATGAGCATCACGACCGCAATCTCGCTGCCGTCGGCTCGATCGAACCAGACGTAGGGGATGCGCAGAATCGGTGGTTGGTGGGCATAGGGAGTATGTACGGTTGGCGGTGTCCTCCGAAGAGCGAAGGCCCGGAACTGTGAACTGAGGATCGGATGGCTCGGGTCTTCAGGATGGTGGCCCTCGATGTCGTGGCCGTGGTCTTCGAGTGCCCGCAGGAGGGCCATGACCTCGCCGAATAGATCCAAGAGCCAATCCGAGGTCCTAGCCCTGATGGCCATGTCCCCCAGTTGACGAACAAATCTCGGGTGATAGCGAACGTCTGCCACGGTCCCCTACTGGCTATACCTCTGGTAGTATATACGCTTAACAGTATGTTGGTCTAGATGAAGGCACGGCCTTGTCACGCACGCCGAGCAGCTCGGGACCGGAGATAGTTCTGGCTGGTCGGATCCTGCCTGAGCCTTGTCCGGTGCCGGTTGGACTCAGCACTACGGGAGTTGTCGCTCTCTTGAGCCGTCGATTGGTGAACGCGTCCGGGCCGCGGCCAAATCCAGAAGGCGGCAGGGCCACCGTCCCGAAGCCATTAGTCGATGTCGCGCAACTCGTATCGGTCTAAGGCCTTGGAGCAATCCTCAGCCAGTTGGCACACCGTCGGGCGCAAATCGTCGACTGCGGGATGACTCTGCTGGCGCTACTTGAGTGTCCGGGTCTCGACGGCTCCCATGCTCCGCTTGGATGGCTTGACCTCTGGCGTTCTCTCCCGTGCCCGACGGTAACGGTCGGCGGCTGCTACGAAACCGACGAAGAGGGGATGCGGGTCCAGTGGGCGAGACTTGAGCTCGGGATGGGCCTGGGTACCGACGAAGTAGGGGTGGGAGGGCAGTTCGATGAACTCCACGAGTTGCTCGTCGGGCGATATCCCCGATAGGGAGAGCCCGGCGGTTTCCAGGTCTTTGCGATAGCGGTTGTTGACCTCATAGCGGTGCCGGTGACGTTCGTAGATCAGTTCCTCGCCGTAGAGCCGACGAACCAGCGAATCCTTGGCCAGCTTCGCCGGGTACACGCCGAGGCGCATCGTTCCGCCTTTCTCCGAGATGGCCTGCTGGTGTTCCATCAGGTCGATGACCGGGTGGCGAGACATAGGATTGAACTCGGTGCTGTCGGCGTCCTGCAGCCGGAGGACGTTGCGGGCGAACTCGATCACGGCCGTCTGGAGACCTAGACACAGCCCCAGGAACGGGATCCCGTTGGTACGGGCGTGGGTCACCGCCCGAATCTTGCCCTTGATCCCCCGCGAACCGAAACCGCCCGGCACCAGGATGCCGTGCAGCCCGTCGAAATGTGGCTCCCCGAACAGCCCGTCGAGATCCTCGGCGGGTATCCATCTGACCTCGGTGCGGACCCCGTTGGCCAGACCACCGTGGCGCAGGGCTTCCACCACCGACAGGTAGGCGTCGGGGAGCACCGTGTACTTCCCCACCAGGCCGATGTTCACCGTATCGGTGGCTTCGAAAGATGTCTTCACCATCCGGCGCCAGTCCCTTAGGTCTGGTTCCGGCGTCTCGAGGCCCAGCATGTCGATGATCACCTGGTCGAATCCGTGGTCGTTCAGGATCAGCGGCATCTCGTAGATGTCGCGTGCGTCGGGCGCCGAGATGACCGCGTCCACCCCCACATCACAGAACAGCGAGATCTTGCTGCGGATGGACTCGTCGATCGGACGGTCGGAGCGCACCACGATGACATCCGGCCGGATGCCCCTGGAGCGCAATTCGGCCACCGAGTGCTGGGTGGGTTTGGTTTTCAGTTCCTCCGACGGGCCTATGTAGGGAACGAGCGTCACATGTATGTGGACTACGTTGCGGAACCCCACGTCGTTGCGGAACTGGCGCACCGCCTCGAGAAACGGGAGGATCTCGATATCGCCCACCGTGCCACCGATCTCGGCGAGCACGACGTCCACATCGTCACGATCTCCCAGCCGGTGGATCCGATCCTTGATCTCGTTGGTGATGTGGGGAATGACCTGGACGGTGTCTCCCAGGTAGTCGCCCCGGCGTTCCTTGTTCAGCACCGACAGGTACACCGAGCCGGTTGTCACGTTGCAGTCCCGCCGCAGGCTCTGGCCGGTGAACCGCTCGTAGTGACCCAGGTCGAGGTCGGTCTCCCCTCCGTCGTCGGTGACGTAGACCTCGCCGTGCTGGAAGGGGTTCATGGTTCCGGGGTCGACGTTGATGTACGGGTCGAGCTTCTGGTTGACCACCCCGAGGCCCCGGGCCTTCATCAGCCGCCCCAGCGAGGACGCCGTGATCCCCTTCCCGAGGCTGGAGACCACACCACCCGTTACGAACACGTACTTTGTCACGGGATTACACCGTACCAGACTCGCGCCGAAGAGGGTAGATTACCGCCCTGGTTGCGATAATCGGACTAGAGGGTGCACGGGAAGGCGGAGACGACCGCCCTCGGCTGCAGGTCCGATAGGCGTTCAAGCATGGAAGAACCGCTCGTCACAGCCGGCGCCTCGTCGAATGGCGCAGTCACCGTCTACCCGGGCGAGCAGCTATCAGCGCACCCTCTATGGGTTTCGATTCCTTTCCTTCAGAGGACCGGTAAGGGGGTGCCGCCCCGTCCTCTCCGCGGAAAGTGAGCAAGCCCGCCACGTCGCTGTCGAGGAGCACGGTGGCCGCTGGGTGGAGACGGATGGCGGAAGCCGGGATTGCCGGTGTGACCGGTCCTTGCAGGCAGGCCCGAACTGCCGACGCCTTCGGACACCCAGCCGCGATGACCAGTAGGCGCTCGGATTCCATGATCGTACCCAGACCCTGCGTCATCGCCCGGCGCGGGACTTCGTCGAGGGAGGCGAAGAATCGGGAGTTGTCCTCCCGAGTCTCCGGGGTCAAGTCGACGACTCTGGTGCGGGAGTCGAGTGGGGATCCGGGCTCGTTGAAGGCGAGATGCCCGTTGCGCCCGATACCGAGGATCTGGAGGCCGATTCGCGCCCGGACGACCCGGCGGTCGTAGCGCACGCATTCGTCAGCTAGATCAGCCGTGTGAACATCGGGCGAGTGCACCAGGGCGGGGTCGATGTCGATCCGTCCGGTGAGTTCCCTGTGGATGACGTTGCGGTACAGCTGCGGATGGTCAGGGTCAAGTCCAATGTACTCGTCCAGCAGGAAGGCTTCGGCCGCACTGAAGGACAGCGCACCCTCCCGGTGGCGGTGGACCAGTTCCCGGTAGAGAGGTTGGACGGATGCTCCGGTTGCCAGACCCAGCACCGGTGAGGGGGCGGAGCACAGGAAGTCCTCGACGAGGCCCGCCGCGGTTTCTGCCATCCCGGCGCCGTTGTCAGCGACTACGACTCTCACCTTGCCGCGCCGACCTACCTGGCGGGACTAGGAGGGTGCTGAACAATGACGATTGCTCGGGCCTGCCGCCCGCCAGCCCAGGCATTTTGCCGGTGGTTGGTAGGCCGCTGGTGGATTGCTCAGCACCCTCCCAGGACGGTGGTGAGAAACTCGCTGCATGCCAGTTGTCCGATGGAGAATCACCTGGTCATCGGACGGCTGGCCGACCAAGAACCCGTTTTCCATCCACCCTCCTAAGGAACCGAGCCACGCGGGCTGTCGGCGGTCTTGGATCCGGTGATGAAACCCACGAGGTCGTCCTTGGTAACTTCGCTGACCTTGACCTCAGCTGTCTTCCTGCCGCGCCGTAGGACCACGGCGTCGTCGCACACCTCCGTCACACGATCCATGTTGTGGGTGATCAGCAGGACCGCCACTCCGGAGTCGCGCAGCGTCCTGATCAGGTCCAGAACCCGCCGGGCCTGTTCCACACCCAGCGCGGCGGCCGGCTCATCCAGGAGGACGATCTGCTGGCCCCACGCAGCCGCCCGACCGATGGCGATGGCTTGGCGCTGGCCGCCTGACAGCAGGCCGACCGGTCGTCCTAGCGACGGGATGTCGATGTCGAGATGCGACAGCGCCGCCCGGCACTCGGTGTGCATCTTCCGCTTGTTGAGGAGTCCGAGTCTTGCTCCGAGCCTTCCTCCCCTGGTGTGTTCGCGGTTCAGGAAGAGGTTCTCGGCCACGTTGAGCGTGTCGATGAGGGAGAGGTTCTGATGAACCGCTTCCACCCCGAGGGTGCGGGCCACGTCCGGTGACGAGATACGGTGGACGGCCCCGTCGATGCTGATCGTTCCCGAGTCCGGCTGGTAGATCCCGGCGATGCATTTCACCAGCGTCGACTTCCCGGCCCCGTTGTCGCCCAGCAGCGCGGTCACCCGCCCCCGGTGGACACTCAGGGAGACCTCGTCGAGAGCCTGTACGGCGCGGAAGGCCTTCGAGAGGTTCTTTACCTCGAGTGCCGGCAGGGTCATTCTCCGAACCCTGGAACGGGTTCTCCAAGTACGTTCCATACACCAGCGACCGAGGGACTGCCCGACGCCGCCCCGGAGATGCCCACGACCTTTGCCCGGGTCACGAAGGCCTGGACCCGGAACGCGCAGATGACGGTGTCACCCTCGGTCACGGACCGGTTGCCGGGAGGGTGCAACCTCGCGTAGTAGTCGATTCCGGCCGGGTTGGGCATGTCCAGTGGCACCGGGTCGGAGGATACATCCTCGGGTCCCGCTGCTAGCAGGACCTGTGCATCGTACGGATCGAAGACCGGATCCACGTAGAAACCACCCCCGAAGCAGAGGGGAACCCCTTGATGGACATGGGCGATCTCCGTCAGGTAGAGAACGGCGGGCTGCTCGGGAAGTTCCTCGACCGCATGCAGCGGGGTGGTCCCGGTGAGCCCGTGGCCCGGTTCGACCTGTGTGGCGCCCACTCCCGCCAGGAGCTCCAGTACCGTCGTGGAAGTGGTCCCCGGGGCGTTGACCTCGATCTCGCTGCCGGCGCCGAGGACGCTTCTTGCCGTCTCGACGCCGCGGGCGAGCGTGTCGACGTTGGGCGTCGTTGCCACCTTTCCGGTGGCGGCATCGTAGAGCAGGGCCGGGAATGTGGTCAGCCCCGCGAAGTGCAAGCCGTCGAGACCGTCAACGAACTCGATGGCGGCAGGAAGCTCGTCAAGATTGAAGCCTCCCTCGTGGCCCGGGTAGAAGATGTCTCCGTCGTTCCACACGCGCAGCAGGACCTGCTGGGTACGTCCTTGCCGTGCTACAGCCCGCGACGCATCGATGGCCTTGGAACGGGAGAAGATCGTCCAGTACTCGGGGGAGAGCCGCGCTGCCTCCGCCGTCTCGCTCCGGGCGATCTGGACGAGGTGGCCGAGGTTGCCCAGCTTGTGTCCCCCCGCGACTATCGGGCGGGCGCAGTCCATGTCGACCGCCACGTACCCATCCGCCCCGCCTGCGGTGATCGCGTCGAGGGCGGCGGCCGCCCGTCCCAGTTGCTTGCTCATCGCGTAGACCTTCAATCCCAGCCGGTGGGCCTCCGCCGTCAGGTGACGGGTGTTCGCCTCAAGAGCGTCGAGGTCGATGACGTATGCGTTCGGGGGGATCCGCCCTGCCTGGTGAAGCCGGACGGACGCCTCGACGAAGGGCCGGTTCCGTCCGACGAGTGATCTAAGGAACATCGTGGCTCAACTTTCGCTCGGTTCTCGCATGCTGAGCGCGACCGCCACGATGATGATCAGGCCACGGGCGATGAGCTGGTCGGCTACCTCCAGCCCCATCAGGATCAGGCCGTTGTTGAGCATCGCCATGATGACCGCGCCGGTCACCGCTCCGGTGATTGAGGCGCGCCCTCCGAACAGGCTTGTTCCGCCGATCACCACCGCTGCGATGACCGTCAGGAGATCGTTCTCGCCCAGATCGTGGCGCCCGATGGCCAGCCTTCCCGCCAGCAGAACACCGGCGAAGGCGGCGGTGGTTGCGCTCACCACCAGGGCGCTGACCCGGATGCGGTCGGTATTCAGGCCGACCGCCTTTGCGGACTCCCGGTCGGCGCCGGTGGCGACCACATGGCGGCCCCAGCGCAGATGGTGGAGAGCAAAGTGACCGAGCGCGAAGGCGATTACCGTCCAGATCACGAGGGATGAGATCGGGCCCAGCGAGCCGGCTCCGAACAGGGCGGAGAAGGTGTCGTTCCGGATCGGCATCGACTGGAGGTTGTTCATGTTGCGGGCGATCCCGCTGATGATGCCCAACGTTCCCAACGTGACAAGGAAGGACGGTATCCGGATCTTGACCGTGATGAGACCGTTCACCAGGCCGACCAGGATCCCTGTGCAGACCGCGGCCAGCGTTCCCAGGAGCCAGCCGTGGTCACCCACCACAGTGGCTGCGACCAGGGAGGAGAGGGCCACGGTGGAACCTACCGACAGGTCGATCTCCGCCGAACCGAGCGCGAAAGCCATGCCGACCGCCATGACCGCGATGGGGGCCGCTTGGCGGCCGATGTTCAACAGGTTGGACCAGCTGAGGAATCCGTCGTCCCACAGCACGACCGCGAAGGCAGCGAGGATCGAGACGAAAGCCAGGTAGACGACGTACTGCTGGAGCCCGTCGCCATCGCCGCGGCGGGCCAGCGCACGTATCGAACTACGGACTGCCTTCACTCCGGACAGTTCCTTCGGACACTCGACTTTCTACAGCCTATCCTCCCAGGGCTTGCATGACTTCGGGTGGTGGGTCGGTTGCTAGGGATTGGCGGTAGGCGTCGATGATGTTGTCGGCGGTGACTTTGATGGCGGGTACGACGGTGAAGGGTGGGGCGGGTTTGCCGATGAGTCCGTATGCTCCTTCGAGGGCCATGGTGCGGCCTAGGGCGTAGGCTTCGTCGGCGGCGATCCCGACTATGTTGCCGCCTTCGACGAGGTCGAGCGAGACGTTGGTGTCTAGGTCGAGGGTTACGACTGCTACGTCGGTTGCTCCGGCGGCGCGTAGGGCGGCGAGTACTCCGTCTGCGGGACCGGCCGACCAGGGGGCGTAGATGCCGTTGAGGTCGGGGTTTCTGGTCAGTAGCGAGGAGGCGATCTGCTCTGCGGCGGCGGGGTCGGCTAGGCCTTGCTCGTCGACTATCTCGATGTCGGGGTAGTTGGATTGGATCCAGGCTTTGAAGGCTTGGTCTCTTTGGTTGGTGACGTAGTAGGCGGCGTCGTGGAAGATGAAACCTATCTTGCCTTGGCCTCCGAGGGCGTCTGCGAGCAGGTCGGCTGCTGCTATGCCCATGGCTGCGAGGTCGTCGGTGACGATTCCTACGTAGTCGGTTCCGTGGACGTATCCCTCTGGGACGTTGCTGAGGAAGACCAGTTGCACGCCGGCTTCGACGGCGGGGCGGAATGCCTCGGCTCCTGATACTGGGTCGAGGACCAGGCTGATGATTATGTCGGGGTTCTGGGCCATGACGGTTTCGACGTCGTTGGCTTGCTGTGCTGCGTCGAACTGGGCGTTGGTCTCGGCGATTACCTCGATGCCCAACTCGGCGAACGCGTCCTTGGCGCCCTTGCTTACCGCGTCGGTGAACGCGCCGGCTGTGTGCCACAGGAGAGCGGCCGTATGGCCTCCTGCTTGCACTTGGGCGATCTCGTCGCCGCTCAGGCTGATCTCACCGGACGGTGTAGCCGCCTCACCTCCCGGCCCCTGCGTAACAGGCGCCACCGGTGCCGTGGGTGTTGCCGAGGTCGTCACAGCTTGGGTGGTGGTGGCGGCACGGGTAGTGGTCGTCTCCTCGGCTACGTCCTCGGTGCCACAGGCCGCGACTAGCAGGCCAAGCACCATCATCGTCGCGACGAGGAACCGTCGCTTCGGCGTCCTTGCTCTTGTATTCATGGTTCCTCCCTTGATCACCCTTTCCCGGCTTCCTCCACGCCGCACCACGAGACCACGAAATGGGCCAGGCTGCGGGTTGCGGAAACGAACTCCTCGATTGGAAGCCGTTCGAAAGGGGTGTGACAGTTCGCTATGTCTCCGGCGGCGAAGTACACGCCGGGTATCCCCGCCGCCCTGAGAAGTGGTTTCTCGGACCAGTAGGGGGCGCCCTCGATCCGGGCAGGCCTTCCGGTCGTCCGTTCGATCGAGTTCACGAGTTCCGATACGCCCGGGTGGTCCGACGCAACCTCATCGGGCGTTCCCCCTACCCGGTGGTCGCGGGGGGCGGAGAAGGCCACATCCGCGGTGGGCCCGTGATTCTCGGACACCTTTTCCACGATCCGGCGCAACAGGTCGGCTTGGTGGTCGAGATCATCGCCGGGTAGCAGCTTCTGGATGAGGGACAGCCGGAACTCGCCCGGGACAGCGATGTTGCCGCCTGCCTCGACACCGGTGACGAGCAGGAATCGGTGGTCCAGAAGGTTGTGCGGTGTACCGGCCCGTAGCGTCTCGTCGTGGTCCCAGAGTTCGCTCAGGAGGTAGTGGCCGGCCCTGAGCGCGTCCACGCCCAGTTCCGGGGTCCCGAAGTAGGCCGACCTTCCCGAGAGGGTGACGTCGGCGATCAGGAATCCCATCTGTGCCGTGTAGACCGCTCCAGTGGTCGGTTCGGTATAGATGGCAAAGTCGGGAACGCGGCCGGGATCGGAGAACAGTTGCGAAACGGCGGCCCGCATCCCGATGGAGAGGCCACTGCCCGGTTGCCCCGACTCCTCGTCGCATACGAATAGCCCTGTCAGCGGGCCGGTCAGACGGTAGCCCGTCCTGCCGACGGCCCGGACCGCCTCGATGATGGAGCAGATTCCGGCTTTCTGGTCGGTGACGCCCCGGGCCCAGATCTCGCCCTCGACCACATGACCGGCAAACGGATCGGCTCGATCGGAGCCGGCCCACTCCCGGATCCAGTCATCCGCATGCACGGTGTCCAGATGACCCGCCAGCACCAGGGAGCGTCCAGCAGAACCTCCCGTCTCCGCGTAGACATTGGGACGGCCGGGTTCCGCTTCCTCCACGCGGACCCCGTTCCAATCCCCGGTCGCCAGTTGCTCGCTCACCCATCCGGCGAAGGCGACCTCATGCGGGGTGACGCTTGGAATGCGGACCGCTTCGAGGACCAGCCTGACCAATCCCTCCCGATCGACGGCATCGGCTACCCGGTCGGCGGCCCACCTCACGGCCTGTTCCCCTTGCTCAGCCGGCCCTGTACGAATGTCATCCTGACTGAGGCCCTAGCGGTCGAGACGGCTCCGAGGAAGGCGGCTCGGTTCCCTAGTTCCGAAGCCACCAGTTCTGGCGACACGTCCAGGTAGTTGCCCAGCTTCGACCGCACAGCGTCGACGAATATCGGGTTGGAGCCCACCCCTCCCCCGAAAACGATGCGGGCCGGATCGTTGATCCAACAAAGGGAGGCCGCCGCCGATGCCATCGCCTCGGCGGCGACACCGAGAGCCTCGGACGCAGCATCATCGCCTTGCGATGCCGCGAGGAGGAGTTCCGAGACTTCGGCGTCGCGGCCGAGCCGGGAAGGCCGGCCCTCTGCCAGTGATCGCCTGAACCGCCTGCGGATGGCCGGCGCGGATGCGACGTCCTCCAGCGTGAGGCGCGGTCCCCCGTCGAGGGACGGACCCGAGATGTCGACCGAGCCGAGTTCTCCGGCGGCTCCGTGGCTCCCTCGGTAGAGCCTCCCGTCCATGACCAGGCCCGCACCTATTCCCGTACCGACCGAGATCGCCACGAAGTCGAGGCTCCCCGCGTCGTCCATCGCCTCCGCTTCCGCCACGGCAGCGAGATTCACGTCGTTCTCGATGGTGACCGGTATGCCGAGGCGTCCAGCTAGTTCCGCCCGGATGGGGAGATCGGAAAACCCGGCCAGGTTCGGTGACATCTCGACCCGATCCGCGGCGGGCCGGTAGACGCCGGGTACTCCCACGCAACCGGATTCGAGGAGGTGATCCTTGCCTCCCAGTTGACTGAGAAGGCGGGTGGTGGTCTCCGCGACGGCTCCCAGCGCGGCGTGGGCATCGGAAGCGGTCTTGATGCGATCCTCCGCTACGACCCTGCCGAGCAGGTCGGCGATTCCCACGATGATCTTGGTGGCGCCCATGTCCACGCCCACGACCAGGGCAGCCTCGGGGACCAGTGCATACGGTAGGGCGGGTCGGCCGATCCTCCCCTGCGAGCGCTCCGGAGAGATAAGGCTTACGACACCGGCGTCCTCGAGGTCGGACACCAGCGCCGACACGGTCGGTTTCGACAAACCGGTCCGGCGGGCCAGAGCCGCACGCGAGATCGGGAAGGGAGCTGCCTCCATGAACTCCTCGAAGACCGCTTGGCCATTACGCAGGCGGAGTGCCCAGGAACCGGATCCGTCGATCACTTGTCTGGTCGGAGCCGGTGACGCTGAGAGGGGTCTTGCTCTGGCGGGATGCCGGCTCCGTCGGGGGCCGGTGCGCAACTGATCCCATAGATATCAGATGTCATTCTGGTCCTTCTCATCCGCTCGGGTCGCCGCTCCGGGTCGCGCTCTCCCGACTTCAGCATTCTGGACCGGACCCATTAGTTTGTCAAGCTACCTTACTAATTTTTTTGACGTAGCGCTTTGACGCCGGGGCGTGTGCAATCGGGAGAGGCTCGGAGCTTGCGCGGAGCTTCCGAACGTGTTGAGAGCTGGCGCCGGCGAACCCATCCACTACCAGCGTGACCGAGAGGACATCCGAAATGCCCAACTCCGGCTTCAGTTTCACACTCATTGTCGACGGACCCGATGTCCAATCCCCGGTGACCTCGATTCTCTGTTCGATCCGAGGCCGGGTGCGACGACGCGCTCGCGGGCCGATCGAACGGAGTTCAGTACGTGGACTTCGACAGTGATGCCGTCACGTAGGAAGAATCGATTCTTTCGGCGGTGTCCGATCTGGAGTTGCTACCGGGTAATACTGTCGTCCGACTCGAGTTCTGGTGGGCGGAGGAAGCCCGAAGTGGCTCCGGGCGAACTTCTGCGAAGACTTCGTGTCCGGGGAAGATCATGTACGGGTGGCAATCAACGTGGCGCTCGAACTGTGCCGTCACTCCCTCTACGTGGGGGAAAGGGAGCTCCGATCTCAGGCAGCTGGCCGGGCTCTGAGGACGGGAGCAGGGTCCGGATCGAGATTGTTCATGTCCATCGCTCCGCAACGATCACAGCGACGTCGAATCCGATCATAAATCCAGATGGGTACGCAGATGGTTGAAGTTCACTCCTGCGTCACTCTTCAGGGCCTCTAGGTACAGGTCCATATCGACAGTTAGAAGCGGAGTCTCCGGCTTGACAACTTCCAGTAGCGCTGCGTCTGTCAGGCCTAGTCTTAGAAAATGGGCGTTTCGTGATGCCGTCGTACTCACAACCACGACCTCTTCGCTCTGCTCGATCAGTCCTCGGAGGTATTCCAGGAGACGAGATCGCTCAGGCTCTCGATGTTGGGCCAATAGATTGGAGTCCTCAGTGAGTGTGTTAGGCGTTACGAGTACATTCTCAACTGTATCTAGGAGGTTATTGAGAATGAAAAAGTCTACGGTTTCGTATCCACGTAGGCGGCGGTGTTTGGCGATTAGACCCGGTTCCAGACTTCCTGCCACTAATAACGTAAGCAGGCTCGCATCAACAGAATACCCAATCGGGGGCAGCTGCTATCCCTACTCGGGTAGGAGGCGATCCATGAGGGAAAGAACCTTTCCTTCCCGACCTATACGCACTACTTTATAGCTGCGCTTTTCTCTCAGCTCACCTGTAAGGCTGTTTCTCGACCAATCCCACGGACGGACAAATCCAATCGTAATGAGTATAGAGGAACCCTCGTACTTGATCTCTTCAAGACCTACGCTCTTAATCTTTTCATCCGCGAAGTACTCGGTAATGAAGTGCTTGGCCGTTCGGACGGCTTCCCTCATGTCCACTGTAGTTTCCATCGTCCTCGCCCAGTGTAGTCCCAGGTCAGAGCCATTGGATCGGCGCAGTCGAAGGTTGCCAGGGACTGCCCGTCATCCGGGAGCCCGATGAGAAACCCTCCGTGTGCCGACGGACGATGACAGAGTGCCAGGTCAGTGGACGGAAGTGTTGCCGAGGGCGAATCGTAGCGGTGAGCGGATAGGCGGATTGGTTGCTGTCAGTGCCCCGCGATCTCACCGGCAGCCTGGTCGGTGGCGGGCTCCCGGTGGGCGAGAGCCACCGCGCGCAGCTCGCGGGCGTGGCGGTAGCCGCGCTCCGAGTCGGCCAGGCCCGACAGCATTCGAGAGAGTTCCCTGAGACGGTCTTCCTCGCCGAGGGTGCGGACCGTGGCATTGGGTCCGTCCCTCTCCACGACGATGTGGCTGTCCGCGTATGCGGCCACCTGCGGGAGGTGGCTGACGCACAGCGCCTGACGGTCGGTGGCGAGGCGGGCAAGCTTGGCCCCCATCGCCAGAGCGGTGGTTCCTCCCACACCGGCGTCGATCTCGTCGAACGCCATCAGGCGGGCATCGCTCGATCCCGAGGCGAGTCGCAGGGACAGTACGAGCCGGCTCAACTCGCCCCCTGAGGCGACCCGTCCGACCGGCCCCGCCTCCAGCCGGGAGTCGGAGGAGAACAGAAGTTCCACGGTGTCGGCTCCGGTTGCGCGGGGAGCGGTTTCACCTATGTCCATCCGGACGACCGGGTCTCCGAAACCCAGCTCACGCAGATGGGCGGTGGCGGCTTCCACGATCAGGGCGGTGGCCCGCCGGCGTGCCTGCCGCAACGACCCTCCGGCTTCGCGCAATTCATGGGAGGAGGCGGCCCGATCGGCCTCCAGGGTGGCCGCCCGGTCCAGCAGCCCGGTGACTTCCCGGTGCCTGGCCAGGGCGTTCTCGCGGTAGGTGAGGATCTCCTCGATCCCTGCTCCGTACTTGCGGCGCAGGTCGCCGAGCAGGGTAAGGCGATCGTTGACCGAGGTGAGGGCTTCGGGCTCGGTGTCGATGTCCTCCCATGCCTCCCTGCAGGCGCTGGACGCCTCGGCCAGCGTGGCGTCGAGCCCTTCGAGCATCTCCAGTAGCTCATCCTGGGAAGGATCAAGCTCGCACACCCGCTGGAGGGCCGCCACCGCCGGACCGACCCGATCTCGCGCCGAGCTCAGATCCAGGCGGGCCGCGCCCAGCAACTCGACTAGCAGTTCCGCGTTGCCGAGCCGGTTGGCCAGCCGTTCGAGCTCCTCGTCCTCTCCGATCCGGAAGCCGGCGCGTTCTATCTCTCCGATCTGGTAGGAGAGGAGGTCCCGCTCCCGTTCCAGCGCCCTCAGGTCACCCCCGAGCCGGGCAGTGGCTTCATCGAGTTCCCGTGCCCGCTTCCACGCGGCGCGGTAGCCGGTGAGGTGGTCCGGCGAATCGAGCCGTAGATCCAGCAGGGTCCGGAGGGCGTTCGGTCGGGTGAGCCGGAGCGGATCGTGCTGTCCTACGATCTCTACCAGACCGTCGAGCCGCTCCGCGAGGGTTCGCGCCGGGACCATGCTGCCGTTGATGTAGGACCGGCTACCACGAGCGTGGATCCGGCGGGAGACGATCAGTTCGGTGTCATCGAACACGAACCGTCCCTCGACGGTCGCCTCGTTCCTGTGCGGTCCGATCATGCTGGACCGGGCGGGCATGCCTGTCAGCAGCCTGAGCGCCCCGAGCAGGAGGGTCTTTCCGGTGCCCGTCTCGCCACTCACCACCACCATCCCAGCGGACGGCTCCACCCGGGCCGACTCGATGATTCCCAGGTTGGTTACCGCCAGTTCGTCAAGCATCGGTCACGGCAGCGAGAACTTCTGCTTGACCGTGGCCGGGAAGGAACGGGCAGAGAGGCTCACGAACGACACTCGCCCCGCGCCCCCGACTTCTATCAGGCCTCCCGGCCTCACGATGCCGAGATCGAACCCGTCGACGCCTACCCCGACCGAACGGTCCTCCCCCACCTCGAAGCGGAGGCGCCGGTCGGGTGGAAAGACCAGGGATCTCGAGAAAAGGGAGTGTGGAGCCACCGGGGTCATGACCAGCATGTCGAGGGCCGGATCGATCAGAGGGCCGCCGGCGGATAGGTTGTAGGCGGTCGAGCCGGTGGCGGTGGCTACGACGACGCCGTCGGCCCGGTACGTGATGAAGGGCTCATCGTCGATGGAAACTGCGAGCTGTACGGTCCGTTGGTTCTGTACCTTTTCTATCACCACATCGTTGAGGCCCATAACAGCCCGGCCCCCTTCGACCGAGGCTGCCAGCAGCATCCGGTCGGATGTATGCCACCTTCCCGAGATGAGTTGCTTGACGATCATAGGCAGATCGTGCGGTGCGCCCTCGGCCAGGAATCCCAAACGGCCATCGTTGATGCCGAAGACGGGGGCCCCGCTCCCCCGTCCGATCCGGACCGCCTTGAGGACGGTCCCGTCCCCACCGATTGCCACCACCAGGTCGAGGCCGGCATCCGCCTCGAAACGCGTGGCGTTCACTTCCAGGGCGTCGGCCGCATCGGCGGCAGCCACAACATCCACCCCGTGTCCTCTGGCTTCGATCACCAGGTCACGCGCCAGGCCCATCGAGTGTTCGCGCCGGATGTGCGGGACCAGGGCGATCCTCATCGGGTCGCCTCCCCGGCCCGGACCGGGTCGATGAGGGACGGCCCGTGTCGGAACAGACCCAGCACCTCGCGGTTGCCGTTGGCGCCCTTGATGGGAGACGGGACCGTTCCCACCACGCCGAGACCCGACTCCGCGAGGCCGGCTACGGTGTCCGCCACGGCCTGCTTGCGAGTGAGCGGGTCTCTAACCACACCACGGTGGTTCACGGAACCCCGTCCGGCTTCGAACTGCGGCTTGATGAGGAGAATGTAGTCGCTGTCGCCGTTGCCGAGCTCCACCAGGACGCGAGCAATGGTGCGCAGGGAGATGAACGAGACATCCGCCGCCACCAGACCGAACGGCGCCCCCAGGAACAAGGGGTCAGCGTGGCGGATGTTGGTCCGTTCCACCACCGTTACCCGAGGGTCGTTGCGCAATCGCAGGTGGAGCTGACCGTAGCCGACATCCACCGCCACCACGCTCCGAGCCCCGTGTTCGAGTAGGCAGTGGGTGAAGCCCCCCGTGGAAGCGCCCACATCTATCGCCCTCCGCTCTTCGACCGTGATTTCGAATTCTCGGATCGCGGCCTCGAGCTTGATCCCTCCCCGGCTCACGTAGCGAGGCCCTGCATCCACGATCCGAACCGGTGTGGAGGACTCGACGAGGGTGGCAGGCTTGGGCTCTACGGTACCCGCCACCAGTACCTGCCCCTCCCGGATGGCGCGGGCGGCGGCGGTGCGCGACTCGACGATGCGCCGGCGGACCATCTCGATATCGAGCCGGCGCCTCATGGTTCCTCCACCCGGGTGTCTGCGGTGTTGGTTGCGAAAGACTCGAGCGTTTCCCTGGCCTCCGGAGCGGCGCGGTGCTCGAGCCGGGCAGCCAGTAGTTCGGCGAGAGCGGCGGCAGGCGCCGCCACGTCCACGGCGTCTGCCTGCATGATGGCCTCTAGGTATCGCTCGGCCGCGTCCTCGGTCAAGACTTCGTCCTCGGGGGTGCTGGAAGGGTTGCCTTCTCCGGTCATGGTTGCATTATGGCGCTTCCGGGGAGGCTGATTGGCCACGCGACGGTGATCAACAGCCCGCAAGGTGCTCCAGCCAGACATGTGTAGGGCGCCTGCTGCCGTATGATCGTTGGGTGCGACCACCTTTGGCCGTGGCGGCGTGCCTAGCCGCTTCACTGGGAGGGCATCCATGATCCCTATCCGAGACATAAACCCGTCGTTGCGGAGACCGGTCATCACCCTTCTGCTGTTGGCTGCTTCGGTGGCGGTCTACTTCGTTGTGCAACCGTCCGACCCGGCCGACGAGATCGAGTTCCTGTACCGGCAGGCCGCCATCGCCTGCGAGCAGACCACCGGGGAAGCATTGTCGGATGCCGAGATCATCAACCAGGTTTGCACCGATGGCGCAGAGGCTCCCTTCTTCCCCGAGAAGTCCCTCCCTCTCAGCGTGATCGTCTCGATGTTCCTCCACGGAGGGCTGGCCCATCTGCTCGCCAACATGTGGAGTCTCTACCTGTTCGGCAACAACGTGGAGGACGCGTTCGGGCGGATTGGTTACCTGATCCTCTACCTCGTCTCAGGTGTGGTCGCAACGGCCGGCTTCGTGGTGCTGAACCCCGACACCACTGTCCCCCTAGTAGGCGCGTCCGGAGCTATCGCAGGGGTGATGGGCGCTTACCTCGTGCTGTTCCCGCACGCTCGGGTCGTCAGCGTGTTCCCGCTGCTCTTCTTCATACCCTTCACCGTCCGCGCGGGGTGGTTCCTGCTGTTCTGGTTCGTCGGCCAGTTCGCGTTCACCTTCGCGGAGACGGGAGTTGCTTGGGAGGCCCACGTGGCGGGATTCCTGTTCGGGATGGTGGTCACGATCATCGGAAGACGCCCCCTCCTGCGCCGCCTGGCCAGGCTTGAGAGACGGCGTTTCATTCGCCTGGGATACGGTTGAAACCGCGAAGAGATGCATACGGGTCTCTGCTCGCCCGCTAACCCTCTTCGTTAACCCCCGATCCACTCATATCGAAGGTCCTTCATGGTTCCGGTCACACCCACGGCAGCATGTCGCATCAACCAGTCGTCGGGACCGCGCCGGCTTCGCCAGACGGGTGAAGGTCGCTCCGGGCTGGGACGGTACTGTCGGAGACGCCGTAGTCCCTGGTCAGAAGCTCGTATCCAGTGTCCTGATCGTCCAGTACAAGCCCCCGCATGAAGAGTCGGGGTTAAGCCTTCGCCACCACCGCGTCCGGTGGACAGGCCGGTAGCCGTGGCTTATGGGTTGGCTCGCTCGGGCAGCCGCTCGATGATCAGGCTCAGCAACCGGACGGTCAGGCCCAGAGAGTCCACGCCGATCCGTTCGTCGTTGCCGTGGAACATCCCGAGGAACTCGCTCAACGCCACCCGATCGTCGAACAGGCCGACCCCGTATGCGGTGACGCCCTTGCTGCGAAAGAACCGGGCATCGGTCGTAGCGGGGGTCAGTGCCGGAACGATTCTCCTGCTGCCGGTGAGCGACTCGTAGGCATCCCCGATGGCTTCCCACAGCGGTCCGGCGGCGACCGATGCCCCGGCCGGAAAGTGGATCGCCTCCTCGATGTCGAGATCGTCGTAAGAGGGTCCCAACACCTTGCGGAGATGGTCGTCGACGGTCTGCTCCGTCTGACCGGGAAGGATGCGGATGTCCACGTCGGTAACGGCGCGGTCAGCAACGGTGTTGGCCTTGGCTCCCCCGCTCACGATGTTGGGACTGAGCGTCAGGTGGGTGCAGGCGTGGACCCATCGGGCGAGAACCGGATCCTCGACGGCCATCAGTTCGATCTCGTTGTCGACCTGGTCAGGATCCAGGAGATTCGCCACCCGACCAGAGTCCCACCCGACTCCTTCCACGAAGCTGCGCCATTCGGGAGTGATCTGCACCGGACTCGGGGCTTTGGCGATCGCCGTGATCGCTTCGGCCACCTTAACCACCGCGTTGTCCGTCCCGTACGGTTGGCTTCCGTGGGACGGAACACCCGAGCCTCGTATCAACCGCCACGCAGGACCCTTCTCGGCCACTTTGACCAGGTGGACCGGTGCCCGGCTCGGAGTTCGGACGCTCGGATACGCGATCTCCGTCAGTACGTAATCGCAATCGATCAGGTCGGGCCGGTTGTTCATCAGCCACTCCGCCCCCAGTGCGCCCCCCTGCTCCTCGTCTGCGACGGCGACGTACACCAGGTCCCCGTCCGGCGGTCTACGTTCTCCAGTCACGTACGGCTTGAAGGCGACTGCCATCGCTGCGGTCAGGTTTAGCATGTCCACCGTACCCCGTCCCCACACCATGCCGTCGATGACCTCGCCTCCGAAAGGATCGACCGTCCATCCGGACTCGGTTACCGGCACCACGTCCAGGTGGCCCAGCAGGAGTAGCGTCGGCGCTGCAGAGTCGGTGCCACGGACCCGGTACACGACGCTCTGGCGGTCCGGAGCGGGTTCCACCACCACACCGGGGTGGCCGAAATAGGACTCGAGCGTGGCCACCGAGCGAGCCTCGTGCCCGGACTCGGGAGACCCGTCGTTCACGCAGCGGTTCCTGATCAGCGCCTGAAGCAGTTCCAAGACCTCGCCCTCCATCGAGGCTATTCGGGCCGTGCTCATACTCCCAGGGTGTCCAGCAGGTCGTACATCGTCGGGGTGAGTTCCAGCGAGCGCAACTCCTCCAGCGGTACGAAGGCCGCCGCCGCAGCGTCGTCGCCGGCCGCCAACTCCCCGCCCGTTACTCGGGCCGCGAAATCGATCAGCACCACATGATGCTCCGGCGGATCACCTTCCCCCATGGCTTCCCCGATCCAGATCACGCTGCCGAGTTCTATTTCGAGGCCGGTCTCCTCCCGAATCTCCCGGATCGCTGCATCGGTGAGGCGCTCGCCGTACCGGACCTTCCCTCCCGGCACTGCCCACGTACCCACCTGTGGGCCACTTCCCCGCTCGACGAGCAGCATCCTCCCGTGTTCGATGACCACCCCCCCGACTCCGACCACGGGGCGTCCGGCTACGGTCATGTTCGTTGGATCGTCCGGTAGGTCGCGCCTATGCGCCGACCACCGTCGGGCCGGTCGTTGTGGTGCATCACGATCGAGCGTGCCGAGAATCCGCCCGCTTCGAAGAAGTTCTTGGCCAGCCGGTGACCAGGAAGGACATGCGCGTCGAACAGATGGTGCCCGAGCTCGCGGAAATCGTCCATCAGGGTGTCCCGCATGATCTCTCCTAACCCCACTCCCCGGGCATCTTGCTCGACGAAGACCAACCGTATCGACACCACGCCCGTGTCCCCCTCATGCGCGAGGAGCGTCTCCGTGCGTGCATAGATGAACCCGAATGGGTAGCCGTTCACCTCACCGAGGTAAACACGGGCGGAAGGATTATCCATGTGGGCGAGAAAGGACTGCTCGACCGGTTCGTCCAATCCATCCGCCCTCGGCCACATCGGGTGGATGGCCACCATCTCGGCCTCCAACTTGCGGTACAGGCCGATCAGAACATCCACATCCTCGGCTCTGGCGAGCCGAGCGGTCACCGAGATACCCATCCTACGGAGGAGAGTAGTCGGAAGCGGGCGCCACCCGTTTGCTGCGTCGGCCGGCGGCGTTTCGGCAGACTCCCAGCCAGTCCGGCGTCAATGCGGCGGATGCCGGGACAGCGGACGAGAAGCCGGCCTCGGACGCTGATTCGTGCCGCCCAGCAGGAATCAGTTGTCAGGCGCAGTCCAAGCAGAGCATGTTCGTCGGGTCGGCCAACTGGGCATTCTTGAGCAGCAGGAAGCAGGATAGGCAGACGAACTCGTCACTGCGTCGGCCCGTCGTACCCATGTCGAGGGCCATATCCTCCCTACGGATCGCCATGATCTCCGAAACTTCATCGACCAGGATGGTTGCCGACTCGTTGGTCTCCACGGCTTCGAGTTCCTCGGTCTCTAGAGCATCGAGTGTGACCCGGCCGTTCTCACCGTCTTCGTCATCGTCCCCGTCGTGTGGTTCGTTCTCGTCTGTTTCGTCGAAGTCATCGTCGAGATCCCCGTTGTCGTCATCAAGCGTATCCCGGACCTTGTTCTGCAACCCACTCCCTTGAACGACGGCGAGAGTATAGACGGCGGAAACTCCGACCGGGGCGCCGACCGCGGGAACAGGCAGGCGGTTCGGTCTCGTTTCGCCCTCCGTCTAGCCGTGATTGCCGATGCGGGGGTCTATACCGGGCGAACCCGGGTGTCGGATATGAGCTCCTGATCGGGGTATAGGAGGGCATGCGGATGGGCGGGCAGGACCGCGGTGAGGTGCAAGGCGGTACGTGGGACCAACGTAGAAAACCGATGGTCACAGTCAGGAACTCGTCAACCGTCCCCGTCACTGGTTCTCGAGGTGAGCACCTATCCGCGCACCCGCTGAGGCCGTTTCGATAGTCCCATCTCGGACCCGTGTGTCTTCACACGTCGGGTGAAGCCCGGCCCGGTCGGGATGATGTGGTTGATCGGGCATGCTGCCGCGGGTGCTTCCGGGACACGAAGAAGCAGGGTTAGGGCGCGTTGGTGGGAAACAACGGTCAGATCTTCAGTCTGATCCTGCCTGCTTGTGTCCGCAAGAGTACGGGAGTGGTCCCGATCGGCTCGCCATCGGTCTCGACAGGCCAAGGCTCGTCGGTCTCCAACCTGACTTCGGAAGCCACGAACCTGCGGACCGCCCCATCGGAGGGATGGTGGGCGCCGCGGCCCCCACCCGGACTCGGGAAGCCACGACCCGGCGGACCGCCCGATCGGAGAGATGGTGGCCGCCGCGGGCCTTCGACATGAGCCTCCCGACCTCCCGCTTTCGAGCCGTGATGACCTGGACGTCGAGCAGCTGATCTACCATCGAGGCGCGGGGCGCGATGTTGAATCCGCCGCCGAAGAACTGTCCGTTGGCGAACACCACCGCTAGGGACTCCCCGGTGAAGCTCCGCCCGCCTGCTTCGAGCGAGATGTCGCACCTGCGGAACCTGGGAAGAGAACCCGCCACTCCACCCACGTAGCGGAGGGTGCCCAACCATCCGGGGAGTCGGATCGAGGCCAGAGCAGCCGCCGCGGTTGCCCCGGCGCTGGACACGTTCAGGAAGAACCGTCTTCCCCATTCGCCGATCGCCAGGCCCACGTCGACCGGATACGTGGTCTCACCAGCCAGGCTGTCGGCCGCCGACTCGATCCGGTTTCCGATCCCGAACGTTCGCAAGAGGTCGCACCCGGTGCCGGCAGGAAGCACACCGAGGATTGGGGGTTCCTGCCACTCGTGTTCCAGCAACGCGTTGAGGACCGCATTGACCGTTCCGTCGCCTCCCACCGCTACGAACCTGTTGCGCTCCGCGGATGCAGCCATCGCGACCGTGTCCTTCAACGTGGCAATACCGTCGACCTCGAGCACGTCCCCGCTGATTCCCCGCTTCTGCAATGCGGCTTCGACTCGGGGAGTGGCTCGTCGGCCCTGCGCCGCGTACGGGTTCACTAGGGCCAGCCAGGGCGTCAAGAGATCCCACCGGCCGCGACGACGCCCCGGTCCACCGCTGATCGGGCGGGTCTGGCGACTCGCGCCAACTCTCGGATGCCGAGTGCATCGGCTACGCCCTCCAGCTGGCGCAGGACGTCGAGCATCTGCCGGGCGTTCCGTACGAAGTCTCCGGGGGCTAGGGCTGCGTCTTCTAGGAGATCTTCCAAGTCGAGGTGTCGTGCCCAGGCGTAGGCGAGGTGCCCGAAGCCCGCTTGTGGCTGCCGTGTGGTGGGTAGGCGGTACCGTTGCTCAGCAAGCGTGTGGCGTTTCCACAGCTCGAGGATCCCTTCCCACTTTGTCTGGAGGGTCTCGGTAGGCCAGGTGTCGGCCTTTGGCGCGTCGCGCCGGGGTTCGTAGACGAAGGCAGAGGCCAGCGACGCCAGTTCGGCCGGGCTGAGGCCGGACAGGTAGCCGGCCCGGGCCGCCTCCACGATCAGGAAGTCCAGGTCGCTGTACACCACCCTGAGCGCTTCACCGGGTGCTTTCAAGGTCCAGTTCCGGAGATACCCTCGATGCTCGAGAAGGCGCCGCGCCCGGTGGAAGCGGATCACCAGAGTCGGTCGATGAACGTTCTTGCCGCCCGCGGACCCCCGACCCTTCCTCTGCGACCTCGGCCGGGAGCGGCGTTGCTGGTACTGCGCGAACGACGCTTCCAGCAACTGTTCCGTTCTCCGCCGCTCATAGTTGGCGATCAGGTTGACGACCATGTTGTAGGTGGGTCGGAAGCTGGACCGCAGGGGATGGCTTCCCAGATCGGCGATCGACACCACCCGCTCGAACGGGACGTAGGGCGAGTGCAGCACCACACCGTGGCCGACCGTGTCAATGCCCCGGCGCCCTGCTCTGCCGGTGAGTTGGGTGAACTCCCCCGGAAGCATCAGCTCGTGGCGCTCGCCCGTGAACTTGCTCAACTTGTCGAGCACCACCGTGCGTGCGGGCATGTTGATACCTAGGGAAAGCGTCTCGGTGGCGAAGACGAGCTTCACGAGTCCATCGCAGAAAAGTTGTTCGGTCACCTCCTTGAAGGCCGGTATGAGTCCTGCATGGTGGGCGGCCACTCCCCTCTCGAGGCCATCCAGCCAAGCGTCATATCCGAGCGCCTGCAGGTCCCCTTCCGCCAGGTGGGCAGTTCCCTCCTCCGTCCGGGATCTGATTTGTTCCCGTTCGTGCCGGTCGGTGAGCCGGATGCCCGCTCGGGCTACCTGGGTGGCAGCCTGGTCGCACCCGGCCCGCGAGAAGATGAAGTAGATGGCGGGGAGCATGTCCAGAGAAGCGAGGTGGTCGACGGCCGTTAGGCGTTTGGGGGTGGCGAACCTCCTGCGTCGCCCCCCGCGCCGGGCCAGGATCCGGGGGATGGCTCCGTTCGGTCGCTTCCGGCCCCCCGAACCGGCAAAGAGAGGCAGCACATGGACCGTTCGCTCGAAATGGTCCCACACTCCCCACCATCTCTCGAGCGGCACCGGGCGGTGTCGCTCGACCACCAACTCCGTGGGTCCCCTCCTCGATCGTACCCAACGGGTGAACTCGTCGGCGTTGGCTACGGTGGCCGACAGGCACACCAGCTTGATGTGGGGGGGAGCGTGGATAATCACCTCCTCCCAGACCGCCCCGCGGAACCGGTCCTGCAGGTAGTGGACCTCGTCGAGGACCACGCTTTCGACCGACGAAAGGTCGGTGCCGGAGTAGATCATGTTCCTGAGCACCTCTGTGGTCATCACCACGATCGGAGCGCGGCGGTTGATCGAGTTGTCGCCGGTCAGGAGACCTACCTGGTCGGGACCGTACGCGAGGGTGAAGTCGCGGAACTTCTGATTGGACAGGGCTTTCAGTGGCGTGGTGTAGAACACGCGCCGCTTCCTGCCGAGACTCAGGTGAACCGCGGCCTCGGCAACCAGTGTCTTGCCCGAACCGGTGGGCGCAGTGACCACCACCGACCGGCCCTGTTCCACGGCATCGATCGCCATGATCTGGAACGGATCGGGGGCAAAGGGAAGGGATTCGAAGAATTCCTGGATCGTTACTTCTTCAGTGTCCACCTAATGATCCAGATAGTCGCTTCGTAGAAGAGGTAGAGGGGGGTTGACAGGAGGATCAGCGTGACCGGGTCCCCGGTAGGGCTCACGACGGCTCCGACGGTCACGATGATCAGCACTGCCCAGCGCCGCCCCGACGCCAGTTTGTCCGATGACACCGCCCCGGCCGCGGCGGCTCCGAACAGAAACACGGGGAACTGGAACGAGATTCCGAAGAGGAGAAGGAAGCGGATAACGAAGCGGGTATAGAGTTCTACCGTCCAGAAATTCTCGAGATCGTCGAAAATGGACACCAGGAAGCTGACCGCCCTCGGAAGGCTCCAGTAGGCGAACCCGACTCCCAACGAGAAGAGGATCACCAGGGCACCCACCACCGGGAAGGCCCACTTGCGCTCCCTCATGGTCAAGCCGGGATTTATGAAGGACCATGCCTGGAAGGCGAGCACCGGGCTGGCCAGGAACGCGCCACCGAACAGAGCCATCCGCATTGCTATGGAGAACTGGTCGGTAGGGCCGGTTACGATCAAGGTGTCGCCGGTCGTGTTCGTATAGGAAGCCTGTAGCAACTCGAGCATTACGTTGCGAAAGAAGAACGCAATCACGGTACCTACGGCGATCGCCGCAAGAGACCTGACGAGCCGGGAGCGAAGCTCGGTCAGGTGACCGATCAGTGGTTGGGCCGACGGATCGGATGCCTCGGTCATTGAACATCCTGCTCGGTAACCTCTTCATCCGGCTGCTCGTCGTCCTCGGTACCGGCGCTTTGCGTCGAAGCCTCCTCGAGATCGCCGGATGGGTCGGTGGAAGCCGGAGGATGAACCGACTTTGGCATCGGATCTCCCATACCCTCCCACACATCGCTCGGGGATACACCGGTGGGCGGCTCGGGCGCGATCCACCGCGCTTGGGGAGTCTTGGCCGCACTTTCCGGCGAGGCTTCAGGCTTGCCTGCGGGCGGGGTCGGCGGTTGGCTACGTTGCGGGGTCTGCGATTTCTCAACTGGCGGGGTCTGCGATTCGTCAACTGGCGGGGTGTGCGGCTCGCCGCTTGGTGAAGTCCGGGGTTTGCTGTCTGCCGGGGTGGCCCGACCTGGCGAACCGGTCGGCTTCGGCTGGCTGCCCAGGGGTTTCGTCGCCGAATGCCTGATGTCCCGCTCGGCTGCCTTGGCGGCGTCGGCCGTCTGTGCCAGAGTCTGGCGGACGTCGGAGACGGGTTTGGCGAGGTCCTGCTTGATCTCCTTGATCGGTTCTCGGAGCGGCCCGATCTCCTGCTCGATGCCCTGTCTCAACTCGGTGACCGCGGATCTCAACTCGCGCAGGTACCCGCCGATGGTCCGGGCGATCTCGGGCAGACGGTGAGGCCCGAACACCACCAGCGCGATGACGGCGATGGTCAGGATCTCGGCGCCGCTGAAGGAATCGAACACGGGGCCATGCTACAGGCGTCCCCCGCGCTCCCGGCTAAAGAGCGGGGGCACGTTCGGGAGCTATGGTTCGGATTCGAGAGGCCCGCAAGGATCCGCCGTCCCAGCGGTCGCCGACTCCACGTCGACCGCTCCTGAACTCCCCTCACCGACGTGCCGGCGACCAGCAGGCATCTGGTCGGGGATCAATCCTCCCCGTACCTGGCGAGAATCTCGCGACGGAGGCGGTTGAGTTCGCGTTCTACCTCCTCACCCTCAACCAGGCGGGCCTTGCCACCCAAGCGGACCAGGAGGCGAGCAGCCACCCGGGCGTCGGACATCGCGAAGCGGACCAGCATCTCCGACCCCCGATCCCGGATCACGTCGACCGGGTAGTACTCGGCGACCCACCGTGCCCCCTTTCCCAAGGCGAGTTCGGCGTAAATCGCGTCAGCCGAGGGTGTGAACCCGATGGTCGGGCGGTCGGAATCAGATGGTGGCACGAAGGTTTCCGTCGTCTCCTCGAGCGAGCGGATCCGGTCGACCCTGAAGGTACGGCGATCATCCGCCAGCCTGCAGCGGGCGGAGAGATACCAGCGACCCATCGACGCGGACAGGATCAACGGTTCTATGGCTCGGCTGGTGGTTCTATTCGTCCCCACGGAAAGGTAGGTGATGTTGACGACCAAACGTTCGCCGGCCGCTCGCTGCAGTGCGTCCAGGTGCTCGGGTTCGGTCGGCAACTCGACGCCGATGGCCTGCGAAGCGTCGGGGAATACCGCACGCGCAAGCTTCTCTACCGCCCGGGTCAGGGCAGCACTCCCGAGACTGGTTCCGGCAACTGCCATTCCGGCGCTCAACAGTCCCAGCGCTTCGCGAGGCGTCAAGCGAAGGTGACGCGAGAAGTAGTCGGCCATATCCAGGATCACCCGGTCGTCATCTATGAATGCCACCATCAGGTCGCCGGGTCCGTAGCCCGGAACCCCGCACACGAACAGCAGGGACAGATCCTTGGCGAGTTCGGCTTCCGAGCGGTAGCCGAACCTCTCCATGACCTCGGAGACCATCGGGTACGGGTGGGCAAGCACCCAGGGCACCATGGCCAGTATCCGCGCCAAGCGCCGCTGCGTGGATGCGGCGGTCACGAGGGGCTTCTAACCCGTTGGATCAGGCTCCGGCGGAGATCGGCTGGCTCCAGGATCACGGCCGCGCCGTCCATCTCGAGAACAACGTCGATGAACGACTCTGGCTCCGAGTAGGGAATATCCAGAATGAGGGAACCGTCGGCACCCGTCTCTACCGGTTTGGATCCGGGGAAACGGTTCTCCGCCCACCATGCGACCTCGGGATCCAATCTCACCCGTGCGATCCGCGGTTCGGTGCCCTGTTCCCACGGCAGGGAGGAGAGGATGTCCCGCGCCGAGAAACCGCGGGGCCGCTCGAATGCGGCAGCGGGACCCTCGACCCGAAGCCGGCTGGCGCGATCCAGCCGGTAGGTGCGGACGATGCCGGTGTCGCCCCCGTCCCCACCCGCGAAGTACCAGTGACCCCTGCGATGGTAGATCCCGTATGGTTCGATGCTCCGGGACCGGTTTCGGTAGTGGAAGCGGAGTGAGCGCCGTTCCAGAACGGCCTGGAAGACAAGGCCGAGGCGGTTGCTCTCCAGGCCCAGGTCAGCTCCGATCGGCCTTCCGGGCTCGACCAACCGTGCCCCGCCGAGTTTGAGAAGGGCGTCGGGTCCGGCCGGCCATCCACCCGTCCTAACCATGTGCACCGCCAACGCGAGAGCGGTTCGCTCTTCCTCGGTGAAGCCGGGGTCGATACTGCGGTAGTTCTCGTCTGGGATCACGTAGCCCCACTCGACCTCCCAGACATCGGTCGCCCGGAGTTCTAGCGAGATCCCGAGCCTGCGCAGGCTGTCCTTGTCGCGCTCGAACTTCCGGCGGAACGCCTGGTCGGACGAGTTCCCGTATCCCGCTACCTTGTTCCTGATCTCGGCTGCCGTTACGGGTCGACCGGCATCGAGCAGGCACGCCAGCAGATTGATCAGACGCTCGACGACTGCACTCATCCTCGACCCCGATTGTACGGACCGCGGCCCCCTGGGGGAAGTTGCATCCGCACGGCGAAGCAGCAGGCGCCGATCATTCCGGGGAGGATTCCCCCTTCACGGCGGTACAGGGTTGCTCCTACAGGCTCGCAATCAACCGCGCGACGCGTTCGTCGGTCGATTGGAAGGGGTCCTTGCAGAGGACCGTACGCTGTGCCTGGTCGTTCAGCTTCAGATGCACCCAGTCCACCGTGAAATCCCTCTTCCTGGCCTTGGCCGCTGAGATGAACTCGCCCCGCAACCTCGCCCTAGTCGTCTGCGGGGGCTTCTTGATGGCGGCCGCGATGGCTGTGTCCGTCACGATGCGGTTCACCAGACCCTTCTGGGCCAGCAGGTAATAGAGGCCCCTGGATTCGGTCACGTCGTGGTAGCTGAGGTCGATCAGCATGATCCGTGCATCGGACAGAGGCAGTTCGTGACGGAGCCGGTAGCGTTCGATCAGCTGGTACTTGGTCACCCAGTCGATCTCGCGGTGGAGGGACATGGGATCCCTCTCCAGCCCTGCCAGCAGGTGCTCCCACATCTCTACTGCCTTCTCGACCTGCGGATGGAAGCCGGGGCTCCTCCCGTACCTCATGACTCGCTCCAGGTATTCCCACTGGATGTCCAGAGCCGATAGTTCACGACCGTTGGCGAGTCGTACCGTGCTGCGACAGGTGGGATCCTGGCTGATCTGGCGGATGGCGCGGATCGGATTGGCTAAGGTCATGTCCCTGAACACCGTGTTGGCCTCGATCATCTCGAGAAGAGCTGCGGTCGTTCCCACCTTCACGTAGGTTGCGTATTCGCTCATATTCGAATCGCCGGCGATCACGTGCAGGCGCCGGTACCGTTCGGCATCGGCGTGGGGCTCGTCCCTGGTGTTGATGATCGGTCGGGACCTGGTCGTGGCCGATGACACACCTTCCCATATGTGGTCGGCTCTCTGTGAAATCGAGTAGACGGGCCCGCGGGCCGTCTGGAGGAGCTTGCCCGCCCCGGAGAATATCTGGCGGGTTACCAGGAACGGGATCAGGACGTCGAGCATCTTCTGGAAGTCACCCCTGCGCCCTACCAGGTAGTTCTCGTGACACCCGTAGGAGTTACCCGCCGAGTCGGTGTTGTTCTTGTAGAGGAAGATGTCGCCGCGGATTCCCTCCTCCCGCAATCGCTGTTCGGCGGAACGCTGCAGGTTCTCGAGGACCCGTTCCCCGGCCTTGTCGTGGGCCACCAGGTCGGCCAGGTGGTCGCATTCCGGTGTCGCGTACTCGGGATGGCTCCCCACATCAAGGTAGAGGCGGGCCCCGTTCTCGAGGAACACGTTCGAGGATCGTCCCCACGAGACCACGCTCCGGAACAGGTATCGGGCTACCTCGTCGGGGCTGAGCCGTCGCTGCCCGCGCAGAGTGCACGTGATGCCGAACTCGTTCTCGATCCCGAAGATCCGCCGCTTCATGGGCGTAGCGTAGTGACCATCCCCGGATGGGCTCCACACCTGTGGATTCCGAACGCTCAGCGATGGGTTGACGGCTGGATCCATCGGGCAGTAGCCCTTGACCCTGACTCTTCATGCGGAGGTTTGAACTGGCCCGAACGCGGTGTGGGATATGAGCTTCTGACCAGGGAATACGGCCGTTTCGACAATCCCGTCCAGTGTCTTGTAGCGGGAATTCGCGGGAGATAGACTCCTCCGCCTGGCTCGGCACCGGTTCGGGGGAGCCGAGCCCGCGAAAACCGTCGAGGCGGTCTCCTCCGGCGGCCCCCCCCCCAACCGCCACCTCCTCGGCGTCGAACGCGTCCCGCCGTACCCTCTGCGAGGGGCTGGGTGGACAACATGAAC
>MKWU01000679.1_pt1 | contig 63615 bp, 52 predicted proteins | sample 809101 | NCBI WGS metagenome assembly MKWU01 (sample SAMN05860141, study PRJNA318959) | sponge metagenome | host: Aplysina aerophoba | place: Slovenia: Piran, Adriatic Sea, Gulf of Piran | collected 2013-05-07
AGAGGCGGGAGCCGATGGCGGGAGCCTGTTGCAGGAAGCTGCTCGGTCAGGACACCCCGGGGTTGTCAAGGTCCTGCTTGCGGCCGGTGTCGATGGCAGGCCCTTGTTGCACACGGCCGCGCGGGAAGGACAGGTCGGGGCTGTCAAGGTCCTGTTGGAGGCGGGAGCCGATGGCGGGAGTCTGTTGCAGGAAGCTGCTCGGTCAGGACACCCCGGGGTTGTCAAGGTCCTGCTTGCGGCCGGTGTCGATGGCAGGCCCTTGTTGCACACGGCCGCGCGGGAAGGACAGGTCGATATTGTCAAGGTTCTGCTTGCGGAGGGTGTCCCGGTTGATCTTCGGTCGGACGATGGTCAGACCCCGTTGCACGCGGCTGCTCGGACCGGACATGTTGGCGTGGCCAAGGCACTAGTGGCTGCCGGTGCACAACTCGACGCGACGACAAACAACGGCTGGACTTCATTACATTTGGCTGCTCGGGCCGGACATGCTGGCGTGGAAAAGGTGCTGGTTGCTGCCGGTGTACAGGTTGCCTCACAGACGGAAGATGTCCCACGTCAGCGCCGCCGTCGCCGCCGTCGCCGTCGGCCGCCTCTGGGGGCGCCCCACAAACGGACGATGTCTTCGCCCCAGCGTTCCGATGCCAGGAAAGTTTCGTGTGTCCGCTGCCGAAGCACTTTGCGCCAGTTTTGCCGTGGCTGCGAACGCAAGACCTTTTGCGTCAAGTGCGGTAGGTGTGGCGCAGATGATTGTGGTTACATACCAATGTGGGTTTGATGCTACAGTCGTACTTGGTGCAGATTGAAGTATTGTCGACGTTAGTGGCAACATCACCGTTACCAGTGGGTGACTGCGGTGCCAGTGTAACCAGGCCAGAACCTGTCTCACCGCGAAGGGTTTATGCAGGACCAAGCCGCCACAGGAAACATCGGATCTCCGGCAGGCTCAGCCCTTCGGCCAAGCAATGTGTGCGCTTGAAAAGATCGCTAGGCTGCTCGTGTCCGAACTTTTTTGAAGTTCGGGCAGTCTAGGTCGGCCACCTGCACCGCGGCCAGCAGGACCAGAGCCCACAGCGCGGAAATCTACGGGAAAAGCCCCACCGCATCTCCACCGGGTCAGGCAGATTGTTGACCTCCGCACACGCCTAGGGAAATTAAGTGTCGCCTTTAACCCCGCGAGTCGACAGGCCTGCCGGGCCTATGCCTCTGCGGCGCGGGCCACGGCTGCAGCCAGGGAGAGTCCATAGGGTGCGTGGCAGACCCCTTCCTCGGTCACGATGGCCGAAATATAGCGTGCCGGCGTGATGTCGAAGGCCGGGTTGTAGACCGGCACCGCTTCGGGGGCCACCACGGTCCCGCCCACGCGGGTCACCTCGGCTGCGTCCCGTTCCTCGATCGGAATGTCGTCGCCGGTTGGCGTGTCCAGGTCGACCGTACTGGTGGGCGCAACGCAGTACACGGGAATGCCGTGGGTGTGGGCCAGCAGGGCGATGTTGTAGGTGCCGATCTTGTTGGCCACATCGCCGTTGGCCGCCACGCGGTCCGCACCGAAAATGACTGCGTCGACCCGGCCCTGCCGCATCAGGGAGCCGGAGGCGTTGTCGGCGATGAGGTGCATCGGCACCTCGGCCCGCATGAGTTCCCAAGCGGTCAGCCGGGCTCCTTGCAGGCGCGGCCGGGTCTCGTCCACCCACACGTGGATGCCCTTGCCCTGTTCATGGCAGGCGTAGATGACCCCCAGCGCCGTGCCGTAGTCCACGGTGGCCAGGGACCCGGTGTTGCAATGGTGCAGCAGGTTGGCCCCGTCCGGAATCAAGGCTGCGCCGTTGGCCCCCATGCGCCGGTTGATCTCCACGTCGGCCTCCGCCAGAGCCTCTGCTTCGGCCAAGGCCAGGCGGCGAAGTGTCTTCGGATCCGCGGTGGGTGCTGCGCTCAGTGTAGCCAGGATGCGGGCGGTGGCCCACGCCAGGTTGACTGCGGTCGGCCGGGCGGCATCCAATGCCTGCTTGGCGGTCTCCAGATCGTCAAGCAGGGCCTCCCGGTCTGGAGCCGTGCTCAAACGGGCGGCTAGGGCCATGCCATAGGCCGCGGTGGCTCCGATGGCCGGCGCCCCGCGCACGTACATGTCGCGAATGCTGGTGGCCACATCGGCGACCGTGTGCAGCGTGGCGGTTTCCAGCCGGGTCGGCAACAGCCGCTGGTCAATGAGTTGTACGGCGTTGTCCTTCCACCAGACGCTTGGCATATCGAGATCCTTCGTTCACTCTCGGGACGGACTGGCCAAGGCGGGTTCCGCCAATTCCAGAATGGCATCCAATTCCTGGATGTCCTCCGGATCCAGGAGGGCACCGGGCATGCGGCTCAGGTTGGTGGCGAAGAGGCCGCGGCGTCGCATGACTTCCTTGTAGGCCGCCACGCCGTGGGTGCGCTCAAAGGCGATGAGGGGCAACAGCTGGTTCCAGGCGGTGCGGGCCGCCACCTGGTCGCCCTCCTCCAGCAGGTTCCAGATTCGTACATGGGCCGGGGAAAGCTGGGAGGCGGGCATGTTGCCGCAGCAGCCGCGTCGGTGCTCGTCCAGCAGGTGCACCCCGCCCTGGCCCCCAAACACCCCCTTGCAGGCATCGCCCGTGGCCCGCAGGGCTTCGGTCACGGAACGCGGTTCGGGCAGTGTCTCCGCCTTGATGTACTGCACCATCGGCAGCTCGCGGCAGAGTTGGCCCAACAGGGCGGAGGACATCGGCGTGCCGACCGGTCCAATGAAGTTCTGAATCACAATGGGCACGGAAGTCCGCTCCGCCATGGTCCGGTAGAAGTCGAAGCAGCCCTGCTCATTCGGATGCAGGACGTAGGGAGGCATGGCCATGATGCCGGCGGCTCCCTGTGCTTCGGTCCAGGCGGCAAGTTCGGCCGCCGGACGTGCGTGCAGGCCGTTGGCGGCTGCCACGAAGGGCACCCGGCCCGCGCAGGCGTCCGCGACGGTGCGGATCCAGTCCATGCGCTCGGCATCCGACAGGGTTGCGAACTCGCTGGCGTTGGCCGGTCCGACCACGCCGTGTACGCCGGCCTCCACACAGAAATCGATTTGCCGGCGCAGGCTTTCATGATCCACCGACAGGTCCTGCCGGAAGGGGGTGATCAGAATGACAAAGATGCCGCGCCAACTGTGGTCCGCCATGCGGGTCTCCTGTGGTTGTGCTGGTTCCGTTTGCGTCTGGTCCCGGGACATCGATCAGGCCTGGCCGTCCACGGAGTGATCCGACCAGATAAGCGTAACGGAGTCAATCAGGCCGGTCGCAGGCGAGGACCGGGACCGTTTGGCCGGCGCACTTCCGTCATTGCCGTCGTCTGTTGGTTCGGGCAGAGCCGCGCCGGTCGCTTGCGGCTTGAGGATCCGACGGCCCTTGGTCACGCGGCTGCTCAGCGGTATGTCGTCGGGATCAAGCGTGCGGACATTGCTGCCGGCCCCAACGGAAATGCGTGCGTCGGCCTGTCCGGCCGCAATTGCCAGGGCCCCGGCGATGGGCCCGGTCGTCTCGTCCAACTTGTGGGCGAGCAGGCCGGATCCGCCGCGCGCCTGAAGGTTGAACTCCTCCATATCCGTCCGCTTGGCCATTCCCTGTTCGGTCACGGTCAGGACGGTGCCGGTAGCTGGCGCCACCGCAGCCGCAGCCACGCTGTCGCCCTTGCCCAGCCGAATGCCGCGTACTCCTTGGGCAGGAAGGCGACTGGGTCGCACCTCGTCTCCGTCGAAGCGAATTGTCTTCCCCAGGCGCGTAAACAGCATGAGTTCCCGACTTGAGTCGACGGCCACCGCCGCGACCAGTGAGTCGCCCTTGGCCAACGGCATGACCGTTACCTCATCGCCCCAGGCCGCAGCCAGATGGTGTCCGCTGATTTTCTTGACATTGCCCCGCGCCGTTGCCAGCAGGATCCATACTTCCTGGTCGGGCGCGACTTCCCGGGGCAGGGCTATCCCGGCCACAATTCGGTCGCGGCGGGTGAACGCGGTCAGGTCCGCAACATGCCCGGCTCGTCCGGTCTGCGGCACCTTGTGGGCCTGGATGCGCTGGGCGCGGCCGGAGGCGCTGAACACATACAGGACGTCCCGTGTGTTGGCGGCCACAGTCGCGATGCCGCCGTTGCGCCCGATGTCCCTGAAGCTGCCGCTTTGCATGCCCTTGTAGGCGTAGCGGCGTACGGTGCCGCGCCGGCCCACGCAGACCCAGACCGTTTGGTCCGGCTCCAGCTCCTCGGCGGTTGGTGTGCGCGCTTGGTCGTCCTTGACCTCGGTGCGGCGGGGATCGGCGAACTGCCGTTGGATTTCGTCCATCTCGCCGGCGATTGCGTCCCGGATCCGCTGGTCGGAAGCCAGCAGGGCTTGCAGGTCCCTGATGCGGGCCGCCAGGTCCTTGAATTCGCTTCGCAGGCGGCTCCGCTCCATCGCCACCAGTTGTCCCAGCGGCATGGCCAGCACGGCCCGGGCCTGTGCCTCGGTGAAACCAAACTCCCGGATCAGGTTGTTGCGTGCCGAGTTGGGGCTGCGGCTGCTGCGGATGGTGCGGATGACCTCGTCGATCTGATCGAGGGCCATCAACAGGCCTTCCACGATGTGTGCGCGCTGCTCGGCCCGGTCCAGGTCGAATTGGGAACGGCGACGCACAATGTCCATGCGGTGCTCGATGAAGTACTCAACGAGCGCCTTCAGGTTCAGGCGCACCGGGCGCCCGTTCACCAATGCCACCAGCGAAATGGAGAAGGTCTGCTCCATCGGGGTCAGGGAAAACAGATCGGCGATCACCTTGTCGGTGTTGGCCCCGCGCACCAGATCGACGCAGATGCGCATGCCGGCCCGGTCGCTCTCGTCGCGCAGGTCGGAGATGCCGGTGATCTGTCCGTTGCGGGCACAGTCCGCGATCCGCTCCAAGAGGGAGGTCTTGTTGGTCTGGTAGGGGATCTCGTACACCACGATGCGCTGCCGGCCCATGCGCGCATCCTCCACGTGCACCTTGGCGCGGACGGTCACCCGACCGCGGCCGCTTTCGTAGGCTTGGCGCAGGCGGTCCTCGGGGGCGCGGCCGGCCCGGGCCGGCCCGCGGGGGGACCGCGTGGCCCCCGGCGGGAGGCCGGGGCCCCGGGTGGGGTGGGCCGGGGCCGGCCCGCGGCGGAACAGCGTGCCGCCGGTCGGGAAGTCGGGACCCTGGATGTGCTGCATCAGGTCCGTGACCGTGACTTCCTCGCGTTCCTCCCACCGGTCCAGGAGGTGTTTCACAGCGGCACAAACCTCGCCCAGGTTGTGGGGCGGAACCTGGGTGGCCATGCCCACGGCAATGCCGTTGGAGCCGTTGACAAGCAGGTTGGGCAGGTTGGCCGTCAGGACCGTCGGCTCTTCCAGCGACTGGTCGAAGTTGGGGACCCAGTCGACGGTGTCCTTTTCGATGTCCGTCAGCATGAGGGCCGCGATGGCCGACAGGCGGGCCTCGGTGTACCGCATGGCGGCGGGATTGTCGCCGTCGATGCTGCCCAGATTGCCCTGTCCGTCCACCAGCGGATAGCGCAGGCTGAAGTCCTGGGCCAGCCGCATCATCGCGTCGTAGACCGACTGATCACTGTGGGGGTGGTACTTGCCCAGCACTTCGCCCACGATGCGGGCGCTCTTGCGGAAGGGGCCGTTGGATCGGAGGTTGAGGTCGTGGTGCATGGCGTGCAGGATGCGGCGCTGCACCGGCTTGAGCCCGTCGCGCACGTCCGGCAGGGCGCGGGCGACAATCACGCTCATGGCGTAGTCCAGATAGGACGTCTCCATCTCAGTCCGCAGACTCAGCTCGGACTGATTGGTCCGGGGATCGTTGCCGTTGGCCATGTCAGGGCAGATCCATCATGGGTTCCTGCCGTCGCAGCTCGACAATCTGGTCCCGAAGGTTGGCGGCCTTCTCGAACTCCAGCTGACGGGCCGCCTCCTTCATTTCCTTTTCCAACTCCTGGATCATCCTGGCCAGGGCGTCCGGCGAGAGGTCGACCGCGTCCGCGGGGTCCGGGGCGTCCTTGTCCGCCAGTTCCTTCGTCATGGCCTTGACCCGATCCGTCAGGTCCCGGACCTCCTTGACGATGGTGGTCGGTTCGATGCCGTGTTCCCGGTTGTGGGCTTCCTGCAAGGATCGGCGACGGTTGGTTTCGTCCAGGGCAATCTGCATGGCGGCCGTGGTCTTGTCCGCATAGAGGATGGCCTTGCCTTCCACATGGCGGGCCGCGCGGCCCACGGTCTGAATCAAGGCGCTGGCGCTGCGCAGGAACCCCTCCCGGTCCGCATCCAGCACTGCGACCAGGGTCACCTCGGGCAGGTCGAGGCCTTCCCGCAGCAGGTTGATGCCAACCACCGCGTCATACACCCCAAGGCGCAGATCGCGCAGGATGTCCACCCGCTCCAGGGTGTCGATTTCGCTGTGCAGGTAGTGGACCCGGAAGTCCAGTTCCGCCAGGTATTCGGTCAGGTCCTCCGCCATCCGCTTCGTGAGTGTGGTGATGATGGAGCGCTGCCCCTGATGCACGCGCCGACGCACTTCACCTATCAAATCCTCGATCTGGCCCTTGGTGGAGCGAACCTCCACGACCGGATCCAGGAGGCCGGTGGGCCGGATCAGCTGTTCCACGGTCTGGTTGGACACTTCCAGTTCCCAGGGTCCCGGGGTGGCGCTGACGAAGACCGCCTGGTGGACGCGCTCCCGGAATTCCTCGAACTTCAGGGGACGGTTGTCCTTGGCCGACGGGAGCCGGAACCCGAAGTTGACCAGGGTCTCCTTCCGGGCAAGATCTCCGCGGTACATGCCCCGCAGCTGGGGCACTGTCATGTGGCTTTCGTCCACAATCACGAGCCACTGGGCCGGGAAGTAGTCCATCAGGGTCCAGGGCGGCGAACCCTCCTCGCGCTGGTCGAGGTGGCGGCTGTAGTTCTCGATGCCGTTGCAGTAGCCCACCTCGCGCAGCATCTCCAGGTCGTAGTTGGTGCGCTGCCGCAGCCGTTGGGCCTCGATCAGCTTGTTCTCCGCGATGAACCTGGCCTCCTGCTCCAGAAGTTCCGCTTCGATGGTCTCCAGGGACGCCTGGAGCTTATCGTCCGAAGTCTGGAAGTGCTTGGCGGGGAAGAAATGGACCTCCTCCAAATCGGCCAGCACCTCGCCGGTCAGGAGATCGAAGCGGCAGATCCGTTCCACTTCGTCCCCGAAGAAGCTCACCCGGTAGCCGAAGTCCTCGTAGGCCGGGTGGACTTCCAGCACGTCCCCCCGCACCCGGAAGCGTCCCCGGTCAAGGTTGGTGTCGTTGCGTTCGTAGCTGATGCTGACCAGATGCCGCAGGACTGTCTGGCGCCGGGTCAGGTCGCCTGTCTTCAGGCTGCAGACGGCATAGCCGTAGTCCTCGGGGTTGCCCAGCCCGTAGATGCACGACACGGACGCCACGATGACCACGTCGGGCCGCGAGAAGAGGGAACTGGTGGCCGCCAGGCGCAGCCGCTCGATCTCGTCGTTGACCATCGCCTCCTTCTCGATGTAGACGTCCGAGCGGGGGATGTAGGCTTCCGGCTGGTAGTAGTCGTAGTAGCTGACAAAGTACTCGACGGCATTGCGCGGCAGGAACTCCTTCAGCTCGGAATAGAGCTGGGCCGCCAGGGTCTTGTTGTGGGCGATGACCAGCGTGGGCCGCTGTACGCGTTCGATGACATTGGCCATCGTGAACGTCTTGCCGGACCCGGTAACCCCCAGTAGGGTCTGGTGGGTCATGCCCTGCTCCAGGCCGGCCGTCAGGGCGTCGATAGCCTGGGGCTGATCGCCCGTGGGACGAAACTCGCTGATGACCTCGAAGGGCTGGCTCATGGCTGATGGCGACGCTGAATTTTCACAGGGCCATGGGGACCGGTATGCGCCTGTCTACGCTGCAAAAACCTGTATGTGCGAACCAGGAGCACTTCTCAAAGTACCCAGGAGAATCCTGCTCCGGGAATGGGCCGTCCGATCCGATGCATGCGGAACAGGCATGGTGCCTCATCCCCAACCAATTATTGCACTTTTTTACAGCTTGTCGCAACAGTTGCAGCTTGTGGCTTCGTGGTGGCAGTCCGTTGTCCGGCCGCCGCTCGGTTCCGGGTGGTGCCGGTGACAGGCTCCGGGCCCGACCGCGCCCGTGTCGGGCCGGCCGGTACGGGCCGGAACCCCACAATCGGACTATAATGCCCCTTCGTTTTGGCTCAACCCGAATCTAACACCACAACGTCGCAACTACCGCCGGGAGCTGCGGGTTCGGTGATGTTGTCGGCAACGGTGCCGGCGCGAGACGGTTGCGCACCCATGGGCCGGCTTCCGGTCTGCCGAGTTCAGCCACCATGCAAAATCCAACTCCTCGAACCGAGCCGCGGGAAGCGCCGGGCCGCCTGAACATTGTGCTCGCAGTGGCAGTGGGTCTTCTGTTGCTGATTGTCCTCGGCAGTGCCCTGCCCGAACTCCGCATGCAGCCCGGCACCGACAGCGGCTTGATGAGTCTCTTTACCGACACGTTTGCCCGCCCCGAGACAACTCCTTGGTCGCCCGAAGCCAAGGAGGGACCGTTTGGACTGACCCGGTTTTGGCTCCTGGCCATTTGGGGCTGCCTGACACTTTGCGTGGTGTACGCGATCATTTCCCCCACCTACCGCAAGGCGCTGGTGGGTGCAGTGGTCACCGCCTTGTTGCTCACCTTCGTATTGATGCGCGTGTTGGAGAACCAGGAACCCCGATCGGAGGAAAATCCGGGGATGGGCGCGCCGCCGCAGGAGGAACTGCAGTTTGCGCAAGCCGAACCCCCGGTGCCGCCGGACATGGAGGTGCGGGACTGGTTGGTATGGGTGGTGACCGGAACCGGCGGTCTCGCGATTGCGGGCCTGGGCCTGTTTCTGCTGAATCGGGCCAACTGGGGCCGCAGCGACGCGTCGGAGTCGATTCGCCGCGAGGCCGGGGAGGCAATCGAAGCCCTGGACTCGGGACACGACATCGGGGACACCATCGAACGCTGCTACCTGAACATGGTCCGAAGCCTGGAGGAAACCCGTCGGGTTCGACGCAGCCAATCGATGACGCCGCGCGAATTTGAACAACGGCTGTCGGAACTGGGCATGCATTCAAGGCCGGTGCGTCGGCTTTCGGCCCTGTTCGAGCGGGTTCGCTTCGGGGACCGGCCGGCCAGTGCCCGCGACCGGCAGGAGGCGTCCGATTGCCTGCAGCAAATCAGGGATTCCCGACCGCCGCAGGCCGGGACGTCCCTGACATCCGGATCCGGCCCGGCCACGGCCCTCGATGTCTGACATCCAAAAGCGCGGGCTGGTGATGGCGGCATGGTTGGCCGCCAGTTTCCTGTTCGCCGTCTTCTTCATCGAGGACTTCGTCCGCGACATCCTGATCCGCCCCATGATGTACACGGCCTGGGTGGCTGAACTGTTTGTGCGCAGCCTGCCCCAGTACCTGTTCTGGGGTCTGTTTGTGCTTGTGGCCGCGATCTGGGGTCTGCGCCTGATACGGTTCCGCGCGCCCCGGCGCCCCCGCATGCGCACGGTGGCGATTGGCCAGCAGGGTCCGGTGGCCCGGTGGCAGGGACAGTTGCGCCGGGCCCGGATGCTGGACTACGGGCGGTTCAATCTGAATCGTTCGCTTCGCAAGCTGGTTCTGGACCTGACGGTCACGGAGGCCGAGGTGGATCTGTCCGGCCCGGCGATGGGCGAGTCCCCGCGCGAGCCGGATGTTCCGGAAGAACTGCGGCCCCTCCTGATAGTGCGCGGGGACGAGGAATTCGGGCGGCGCAGTCTGGCAGACCGTCTGCTCGACCTGGTTCCGAAACCGCGCGCGGCACAGGCGGAATATCGACGTGCGCCGGAAGTGGTCGTACGGTACCTGGAGGATCGATTGGGCATGGCCGGGAGGAATCAAGGGAAAGGCTGATGGAACTCAACCAAGTGGCCCACAGGGCACGGGCCGTGACCGCGGAGGTCGCCCGCGCCATTGTGGGCAAGGACGAACTGCTGCGCCGCATCATGGTGGCGCTGCTGGCGGATGGCCACATCCTGTTGGAGGACTACCCGGGACTGGCCAAGACGCTGACGGCCCACAGTTTCGCCAACGTGCTCGGGTTGACCTTCCGGCGGATTCAGTTCACGCCGGACCTGCTGCCGGGCGATATTCTGGGCGGCTACATCTACAACCGGAACAGCGGCAGTTTTGAACTCCACCGGGGGCCCATCTTCAGCAACATCGTGCTCGCGGACGAAATCAACCGGGCCTCCCCCAAGACCCAGTCCGCCCTGCTTGAGGCCATGCAGGAGCGCCAGGTTTCGCTGGAGGGGGAGACGATGGCGCTGCCGGATCCCTTCATCGTGATTGCCACCCAGAACCCCATCGAGTACGAGGGAACCTTTCCGTTGCCGGAGGCGCAGCTGGATCGGTTCCTGGTTCGGCTCAGCGTTGGCTATCCCTCCCCCGAGGAGGAGGCCCAGATCCTGACCAATCGCCGCGACCGCAGACAGGACGACGTGGCCATGACTCCCCGGGTCGATGCCGAAACCCTGTTGGCGATGCGGACCGCGATTGAGGATGTCCACCTCCATGACGACCTGGCCGGCTATATCGTGAGGTTGATCACCGCCACCCGGCAGGACAACCGCGTGGCCGTCGGCGCCAGCCCCCGTGGTTCCCTGGCCCTGTTCCGTCTGGCACGGGCCAACGCCGCCATGGACGAACGGGACTTTGTGATTCCCGACGACGTCAAGGCCTATGTGCACCAGGCGCTGATCCACCGTCTGATCCTGTCGCCGGACCTGTGGCTCCGACAAGGCGCCGCCGCCCAAATCCTGGACGGCATCCTCGACTCCGTGCCTGTACCCCTCGTGTCCGGTGCCTGAAGACCAGGGCCTGCCCCGCCTCTTCGCCGTGGTCGTGGTGGCCACGGCAGCCCTGCTGGCCGGCTTGGCCACGGTTCAGGGGTTTGTGCTGGCCTTGGCCGTCCCGCCCCTGGTACTGGTGGGATGGGCCTTGTGGCAGGCTCCGCGCCGATTGGACCTCGACGTGCGTCGGCACCTGGATCAGGATCGGGTGGCCCAGGGCGAACACATCCGCACCGTGCTGACGGTGGAGGATCGGGAGGAGGCCCTGGAGCATGTCCTGGTGGAGCAGCCGTTTCCGGCCGGCTTGGGGAAGTACGATGGCGAACACGAGGGCTGGCTCAGGCTGGAACCCGGCCGGGCGAGCCGGCTCGAGCATCGCCTGGAGGGAGCCCGGGGCTATTACGTGCTGCCGCCGCTGCGGATTGCGGCCAGTGATCCCTTTGGTCTGTTCAACGTCACCGAAACGTATGATCCGATCAATCGGCTGTTTGTGCTGCCGCGCGCCATCAAGATTCCGACGATGGCCCTCCAGGCCCGGCGCACACGGGTGTATCCCGGCCTCATCCCGGCCCGCAAGGGCGGCCCCGGTGTTGAGTTCTTTGGCCTGCGGGAATATCAGGCAGGAGACAGCTGGCGGTGGCTGAACCATCGAGCCACGGCCCGATCGGACACTACCCTCTTTGTCAACGAGTTCCAGTTGGAACGGGCCATCGACATCGGGCTGATTCTCGACATCCGGGCGGTGACCAATGTCTTCACCGGCGACCGGAGTATTCTGGAGTTCAGCATCCAGGCTGCCGCGAGCCTGGCCGACACCCTGTTGGGCTACGGCAACCGCGTGGGCCTCTTCCTCTACGGCGGGTCCATCGACTGGACGTTCCCCGGCTCCGGCAAACAGCAGTACGAAAAGATTCTGCGCACGCTGGCCCGGGCCAAGGTGGAGACCAGCCAGATCTTCAATCGGCTTGACTATGTGCCGGCGCGCCTGTTCCCTCACCGGTCCCTGCTGTTGCTCATCAGCCCGCTGCACCCCGACGACCACGCGGAACTGCTGAAGTTGAGGGCGCGCGGCTATCAGGTGATTGTGGTGAGTCCGGACCCGATTGCCTTTGAGGAGGCGCTGTTGGAGGACGACGAGGAGCGGGAGTTGGCAGGTCGACTGGCCGCCCTGGAGCGAACCCATCTCACCAGTCGGCTGCTGCGCGGCGGCATTCGAGTCACCAAGTGGGACACGCGGCAGCCGTTCTCCGAGGCCGCGCGGGGCATCTTTGGCCATCCGCATCAAATCCAGGCCTTGAGAGTCTGACGAGAGTGCGGGGACCCGTATCGGCAACGCACTGCCGGCCGCCTGGAATTGCCGGCGCGGCAATCAAGGACATCCACGTAACAGACACACGAACACTCCGGGACGGTTCCGCACGATGGCAGTCCAGCAAGATCCCCACCTTTCCCCTCGCAGGATCCGAGTTCTGCGTGCGCAGAATCTCATGCGCATCGAGTGGCTGGACGATTCCGTCAGCGAGTTGTCGCTGACGTGGCTGCGCAGCAACTGCCCCTGTGCGTCCTGCCGGGCGGCGCGCGGCGAATCCGGTACGGAGGCCGATCCCTTGGCCCTGTCCACCGGCCCCATGCCAAGCGATCGGGTGGCGGCCGTCGAGCTGGTGGGCGGATACGCGGTGCGCATCACGTGGGACGACGGCCATGACACGGGGATCTACGCGTTCTCCTGGCTGTGGGAACATCGGACCCGGGAAGACGGGACGGATGCCAACTGAAATGCCCTGCCCGTTCCCGCATGCTGCGTGGGCAGGTTTACAACATTTTGCCCACCCGGAAGATTTCCGGTTTCACCAACCGCGATTGGCATACAGCGCCTCTGGGCGAGATCCCATTCCCAGCTGTCCGAACTTGGTAAAGCCGCTTTTGGATCAATTGGTGAATTTGTTGGGTGATTTGGTTTCCGGGTTGGTCCGGGCAGTTACGGGGTTCCGGCAGTGGCCGCCTCGAGAAACGGGATCGCCTTGGTTCGTTTTTTCGTCCGTGCCCGGTCCAGCGGAGTGAAGCCGGAGGCGTCCTTCTGGTCGAGCCGGGTTCCGAAGTCGAGCAGGAGCTGAAGCATCTTGTTGCTGGCGCCGTGGTGCACGGCTACGTGCAGGCAGTTTTCGTTGGCCTGGCTCTTGATGTGATTGGGATCCTGGCCCTGCTCCAGGAACCATCGAACACCCTGAAGGCTGCGGCACGATACGGCGCAACCCAGTGGGGTGTAGCCGCCGTGATGTTCCGTGCCGCGCGTTCCGTCGAGCCGTGTGCCGTGCTTCAGCAGCAGCTCCAGCATTTCGAACTGGCCGTCGCAGGCGGCGTGGTTGAGCGTGTCGTCGTCGGCCACGGATGCCCCGGCTTCAAGCAGCGTCTCCATGATCTCGAGGTTGCCGCTGTGGATGGCGTGCTCAATGCAGCCACTGGGGTCCGCCCCATGTGTCAGCAGGCATCGGGCCGTGGCGGCCAACTCCTTGGCTTTGGCCTTGTCGTTCCTGCCCAGACAGGATCGGGTGCAGTAGAGGAGGGCGGACCAACCGCGTCGGTCCGTCCAGATCCGGGTGTCCGGGTCGTACGACGCGGCCAGGGCGGGATTGTGCGAGAGCAGTTCCTGGACCCTTTGGGTGCGGCCCAGCAAGGCGGCATGGAAGATGTCGAGGGCAGCCGGGATCCGGTCCAGCAGGACAGGCAGGAATTCGGTCGAATCACCCGTTGCGCACAGGGCCACCGCGCTGATGAGCCAAGGGCTGCCCGGCAGCAGGGGATCGGCACCGGCGTCGAGCAGAATCTCCACCACCCGCATGTGGCCCTCGTGCTTGGGTATCGTCTTTTTGTGTTCCACGGTACGGTGCAGAGGCCGATAATGGTGCGAGGAGCGTGACTTCACGTTCGGATCCGCGCCATGCTGCAGCAGCAGTATCAAGGCTTCCGGCCGGCCCCTGAGACTGGCTTCCATCACGGGTTGCCAGGCGGTGGCCAGCGTGCTATCCGCAACAAGCATGGACCGCATGGCGTCGAGGTCGCCGTTGCCGGCAGCAGTTGCCAGTTCCTTGGCCGTGGTCATTTTGGTGTTTCCTTCTTGAGTGCAAACGTCCAGGCCCGCCAACGCGGGATGGTCATGGTACGCGGTTGATGGGCTGGCCCAACATTCAACAGCATGCCCTGTGGCGCGAACGGACCGCGGCCACCTGCAGACCGGGTTCGGTTGTCGGTTTTGCGGCGCGGTCTGCCACAATTTATATGAGACACTGTTCCATTCCGCAAGGCTGGTCGCACAAGCGATGGCTGCAATCCACCTGCTACCCTCCATCCTAACCGCCGACTTTGGTCGTCTTGCCGCATCGATTGCCGAGGCCGAGGCGGCCGGAGTGGACGGTTTTCACCTGGATGTCATGGATGGGATGTTTGTTCCCAACATCACGTTTGGGGTTTCGACCATTGAAGCCGTCCGGCAGGCCACCGCACTTCCCCTTGACGTGCACCTGATGGTGGAGGAACCCCTGCGCCTGTTGCCGGACTTTCTGTCCGCCGGGGTTGAAATGGTCACCGTCCATGTGGAGGCATGCCGCGATCCGTACCGGGCGGTGGACGACATTCGGCGCGCCGACTGTCTGGCCGGGATTGCCATGAACCCCGGAACTTCGCCGGAGGCCGTGCGGGAATTGCTGCCGTATGTGGACCGTGTCCTGGTTATGACCGTCCCACCCGGTTTTGGAGGCGCTCCGTTCATCGCCGGATCGCCGGCCAAAGTGCATCGGCTTGACTCGCTCATTGCTGCAACAGGACTCGAGTCGCCGCCGGCCATCCAGGTGGACGGCGGGGTGGATGCGTCCACGATCCGTGCCGTGGTTGATGCGGGTGCCCGTTACGTTGTGGCCGGTTCGAGCATCTACAACGCTCACAGGTCCGTGGCGGACAGCGTTGCCATCTTAAGGGAAGCACTTGCTTGAAGAAACTGCGACCAATTATCGCCATCCTTGTGCTCGCGGCCGTCGCCGTTGGAATTTTCTTCCTCGTGCGGCCAATGGGGGAACCCGTGCCCGAGCCCGTGCCCGAGGCGGTATCCACACCCACACCGACATCCACACAGAGGGCGGCCGATGGGTCCGCAGGATCGGAGTCGGCTTCAGCGAGTCCGGATCAGGCCGCCGGGCCGCCGCCGTTCGAGCAGTGCCTGGACGGAGTCTGCGAGTACCTTGCGGAACTGCCTGAATCAGGGGCCCTGGTGAGGATGCTGGACGAGAGCGACGACTTCAACTGGAGTGTACCGAGTGCCGCATGCCTGGCCGACCTCGATACGTTCCTCACGGACCAGGAACTTCTGGTTGATGCCTATGAGTTCAGGTTGCTCGACACACTCTCCGACCACCAAGGGCCCGTAAGTTACCAGTTGCCCACGACCGAGGATCCGGTCAACGATCCGGCCCCGAACGAAGGCAGTGCCCTCTGCACCTGGTCCGAGGAGGCCGATCGGGAGAACATCGCGTGTGACGTGGCGGTTACCCGCAGCGAGGAGGGGTTGACACCCGCAGTCAGGGCAGCCCTGTTGCTAGCGGCCATGGACGGAGTACGGCGCGCCTGGTATGAGGATCGGCAGTTGGATCTGCCGCCTTTCTACCATGAGGACGTCATGAAGCAGTTCGAGCCGGTGGTGTCCATGCCGGAACCGGATCAATACACCATGGCCTGCTGGGTTTTGTACGGTCGTCCGGGCTGAACTCGGCCCGTTGCACGGACGGGCACCGCGGTTCAAACGGCAAGTCGGCAGGTTGTGCGGCGGGCAGGTTCCCGGGAGGCGGGATGGCCACGACGCGCAAGGCGATTACCTGCGCCGGGGGCCTGCGTACGTGATGCGATGCGATCCAGATTATCCGATTGTGCTTCGGACCCTACGTCCTCCTTGCTCACTGCAGGCGTTGGTCCACGCACCGCCGGTCACATCAGGATCAGGATTAGGCTGTAGATCAAGGGCGAGGTAAAGAGCAGCGAGTCAATGCGGTCCAGCATGCCGCCGTGGCCGCGGAACAGGGTTCCCGAGTCCTTGGTGCCCACGTGGCGCTTCCACATGCTGATGGTCAGGTCCCCCAGCTGACCCAGGACCGCAATCAGGAATCCGACTCCCAATCCGGCCCACAGGTTGATGGGCAGGGGCTCGAAGTAGTGCGCTTCCAGCGAAGTCAGGTTGCGAAACCAGTCGGTGCGCGCGATCGGCCAGTCCGGCAGTGTTTGCGGTATGGACAGCCAACCCGGATGCTGGGACAGAAGCACGATGATCATCGCCATCAGGGGACCGGCCACCAGGGCTCCCGCCAGGCCTTCCCAGCTCTTGCGGGGCGAGATTGCCGGTGCCAGTTTGTGGCGGCCCCACAGCGATCCCGCGAAATAGGCGCCCGAATCGGCCATGTAGGTGGTCCACATGAGCAGCACCAGCCACCAGAAGCCGCTGTCGGCCTGGCGTATCGGCACCAGCAACGCCAGACAAGTGCCGATGTACATCGGACCGCTGGCCGTCGTCAGCCAGGTCAGGAAGGGGGTCCGCCGCGAAAACAGGGCCGAGGCCAGCAGCACGATCATGCCCCAGGTAATGACCAGGCTCAACGGCACGCCACTGAAGGCTCCGCTGAACCGAATGATTAGGACGGCGCACCACAGCATGCCGAACTTGTGGTTGGTGGGATAGCCGCCCTGCCGGCACAGGCCGAAGTATTCGTAGCAGGCCAGCATGGCCGACCACACCACGACCGCCACCCAGATCAGGTCCCCCATCCAGATCAGGGACATGTAGAGCGGCACCACCAGCGCCAGCGTAAGCAGACGCACCCCGAGTGCCGGGATTTGGATGCGCCTGCGCTTGCGTTCGGGCCGGGTCATCAGGTCGGGCAGACGCCGCCGAAGCGGCGCTCCCTCCGGGCATACTCGCCGAGGGCGGCTTTGAGTTGATCCGGGCCGAAGGCCGGCCAGAAGGTTTCGGTGCTGTAGTACTCGGCGTAGGTGGCCTGCCAAAGCATGAAGTTGCTGAGGCGAAACTCCCCGCCCGTGCGAATGATCAGGTCGAGGTCGGGCAGGTCCGGCTGGTCCAGGAAGCCTTGAAAACGTTCCTCGTCCAAATCCTCAGGTTGCACGCCGGCCTGGATGATGCGACGGACGGCCGCCAGGATTTCGGCCCGTCCACCGTAGTTGAACGCCACGTTGAGCGTGATGCGGTTGTTGCTGCGGGTCTCGTTTACGGCCCGTTGCATCTCCGCTTGGAGATGGGGGTTGACCCGGTCCAGGTTGCCGCTGTGGCGAATCTGGACGCCGTTGGCGTTCAATTCGTCCAGCTGCGTGCGGATGGCGCTGCCCAGGAGGTTCAGCAGCCCGGAGACTTCGTTGTCGGGCCGGCTCCAGTTTTCGGTGGAGAAGGCGAACAGCGACAGGTACGGGACCCCGATCTCCACGCAGGCTTCCAGAATGGGCCTGATGTTGTCGACGCCGGCCTTGTGGCCGGCCATGCGCGGTCGGCCGCGGGCCCGGGCCCACCGGCCGTTGCCGTCCATGATGATGCCGATGTGGGCGGGGAGCGGCGGTTCCTGTTGGCTCATGGTGCCGACGCGCGGTCTGAAGGGTCCGCTGCGCGGACTATAGGGTCATGATGTCGTCGACCTTGGCGGCCGCCAGGGTTTCGATCGCATCGATGAATTCCTCGGTGCCTTTCTGTACGTCGGCCCGCGAAGTGTGGAGATCGTCCTCCGTGATCATGCTCTCGCTTTCCATGTCGCGCAGGTCGGAAATCACGTCCCGCCGGATGTTGCGGATGGCAATCCGGCCCTGCTCGGCACGCGCGCCGACCTGTTTGGTCAGGTCCCGGCGCCGCTCCTCGGTCAGCGGCGGAATCAAGAGGCGGATCTGCTTGCCGTCGTTCTGTGGATTGATGCCCAGTTCGGATGTGGAGATGGCCCTTTCGATGGCGGTCAGGTCGTCGGGGTTGTAGGGTCGGATCAGGATGGCCTGGGCATCCGGCACACTGATGGAGGCAATCTGGACCAGGGGACTGAAGGCGCCGTAGCACTCGACCGGCATGCGCTCCACCAGGGCCGAGTTGGCCCGTCCGGTGCGGATGGTGTCGAAATCGTTCTGCAGGGCCTCGATGGATTGCTCCATGCGCTCCCGCATGTCGGACAGAAGTTCGTCGACCATGGGGGTTTCCTTTGGCGTTGGGGTGTGCGGCCAATTGGCTGGCCAGGTTCCGGGCCGCGGGGTTCGGATGGACCCGAATCCGCATTGTAACTGAATCTTGGACAATCGCGCCGGGTGATCAGGAGGCCTGGGCAATCGCGTTCCCATTGGGTGGTGCCCGCGGGCAGGATGGCCGTGCTTCCCGTCACGTCCAGGATCCCCTGTCATGGCTGCCCTCGCCGCCGCCCCCTTGGTGTTTCGCTCACCGAGGTGGAGATCCCCGTCGTTCCCGGGTCCGGCATCACTCGCAGTAGAGCATCCTCCCGATTGTCATCCTAGCCGTGATCTGCGGAGCCGACAGCTGGATTCAGGTTGGGTTGTTCGGCGAGATCAAACGGGCTTGGCTGGAACCTTTTGCCATGCGACATCCTCTGGTGCGACACCTTCGGACGCATCTTCACACGGCTGGACTCGGCGCAGTTGGAGCGGTGCTTTGCCGTTTGGGCCAGATTGCTGGCCGCCACACCAGTAGCGAATACAAGGATAGGGGGCACGCGCCCCTGTCATGTTGGACCGCAGACTTCGGCCCCGGCTCCGGTTCACCTACTGGTTGGGTTCGGTGTCGGGTCCCGAGTTCTCCCCCATTTCAGAAGTGGGAGGCATCTCCTGATTCTCGTTGGTCTGCCACGTCAGTTGCACGTAGTAGCTCACATAGCTCAGGTCGTCCACTTTCGCGTTGTCCACATAGCGAACCTCCCCGTTAGTGCCGATGGTCAGGTCGAAGATCGCCGGCTGTGCGTTCGGTACCGGTGTCCGATCCTCTTGGACCCGTGCGCCGGTCACGGTATGGGTCACTTGACTCGCGGGTCGCGAGTCCGTGGGTAGCACGAACTGTGGCTGCGGGTTCTGCCGTGCGTAGAACTGCACGGGCGAGCGCGGACTGCTGAAGACGGCCGTCACCGTCGTGTCTTTCTTCCACACCTCCCAATGTCCGTCCGGGTTAGTCTCCAGGTTGCGGAAGTTCCCCGAAGCCAAAGGCGAACTTATCCACGCGGCCACATCCCACAACAGAACGGTGCCGTCCCCGCTGCCACTGGCGAGGGTCTGGCCATCGGGACTGAATGCCAAGGCGCTAACCTTACCCGTATGGCCTTGCAGACTGTGCTGCAGGGCGCCCGTGGCCACGTCCCACAGGCGGATGGTGCTGCCCCAACTGCTGGAGCCCGTGGCCGTGTCCCACAGGTGGGTGGTGCCGCCCCAACTGCCAGTGGCGAGGATCTGGCCGTCGGGACTGAATGCCAAGGCGCCAACCCTATCCGTACGGCTCTGCAGGTTGTGCCGGCGGTGCCGGAGGCTGTGCCGGAAAGTGCCCGTGGTTACATCCCACAGACGAACGGTGGAGTTCCCACCACCACCACTGGCGAGGGTCCGGTTGTCGGGACTGAACGCCATGTGTTGGACCCAATCCGTATGGCCCTTCAGGCTGTGCCGGAGCGTGCCCGTGGCCGTGTCCCACAGGCGGACGGTGGAGTCCCAACCACCACTGGCGAGGGTCCGGCCATCAGGACTGAACACCATGCTTGGGATCCACCAATCGGGATGTTCCAAGGTGTGCCGAACGGTACCCGTGGCTACGTCCCACAGGCGGACGGTGGCATCCTGACCGACACTGGCCAAGGTGTGCCCGTTGGGACTGAACGCTACTTCGGCAATCCCATGCGTATGGCCCTTCAGGCTGTGCCGGAGCGTGCCCGTGGCCGTGTCCCACAGGCGGACGGTGGAGTCCCCACCGCCAGTGGCCAGGGATTGCCCGTCGGGACTGAACGCCACGCGATGGACCCCCTCCCCCCAATGGTCCTCTACGGTGTGCCGGAGGGTGCCCGCAGCCACATCCCACAGGCGGACGGTGGAGACACTGCTACTCGCGAGCGTTTGCCCGTCGGGACTGAACACTACTTCGGTAACCCCATGCGTATGGCCCTTCAGGCTGTGCCGGAGGGTGCCCGCAGCCACATCCCACAGGCGGACGGTGGAGTCCCAAGCACCAGTGGCCAGGGATTGCCCGTCGGGACTGAATGCCAAGGCGGAGATGGGCCCCGTATGGTCCTGCAGGTTGTGCCGCAGAGTGCCCGCGGCCACGTCCCACAGGCGGATGGCGGGGTCCCAAGCGGCACCGCTACTGGCCAGGGTTCGGCCGTCGGGACTGAACGCTACGCTGGTAACCCGATTCATATGGTCCTGCAGGGCGTGCCGCAGAGTGCCCGTGGCCACGTGCCACAGGCGGACGGTGGAGTCCCCACCGCCAGTGGCCAGGGATTGCCCGTCGGGACTGAACGCCAAGGCGGAGATGGAACCCGAATGGTCCTGCAGGGTGTGCCGCAGAGTGCCCGCGGCCACGTCCCACAGCCGGACGGTTGCGTCCTGACTACCAGTGGCGAGGGTCTGCCCGTCGGGACTGAATGCTACGATGGCTAATCCACCCGAATGGCCCTGCAGTCTGTGCCGAAGAGTGCCTGCGGCCACGTCCCACAGCCGGACGTTGTGGTCCCAACCGCTGCTGGCCAGGGTCTGTCCATCGGGACTGAACGCCACGCTATGGACCCCTTCTCCCCCATGGCCTTTCAGAGTGTGCCGAAGGGTACCCGTGGCCACGTCCCACAGCCGGACGATGGTGTCCTGACTGCCAGTGGCGAGGGTCTGCCCGTCAGGACTGAAAGCCAAGGTGGAGATGCGGCGATCCGTTTGACCCTGCAGGTTCTGCCGGAGGGTACCCGTGGCCACGTCCCATAGATGGACATCTGTATCGCTAGTGGCGAGGGTCTGCCCGTTGGGACTGAACGCCAAGGCGAAGATGCGGCGATCCGTATGCTGCAGGGTGTGCCGGAGGGTGCCCGCAGTCACATCCCACAGGCGGATGGCGGATTCCCAATCGCTACCAGTGGCCAGGATCTGGCCATCGGGACTGAACGCCAAACGGGTGGCTTCGCCCACATGGCCTGTGAGCAGAGACTCAACTTCGCGGGTTTCGGCATCATACAACCAGATGCCTGCACTACCCCTAACCGCCAAGCGAGTGCCATCCGGTGAATACTGCACATTGCGAACCGTGCCCCAACCCAGACGGGCTTGGGCCCCGACTGGCACGTCCTTCGACAGGGATTCCTGGGCCGCACCGGGCGATGGAAGGGCGAGGAGCAGGAATAGGCTTGTAGCCAGAACCCGGGGCAGAATCTTCACGGACAGCACGGACAGCCTCCTCAATGGCAAATCAGGCGGATTCCTTGTGTCAGTGCCAATCCAAAACAGGGAAGGGGGCCACTGGAGTGGAGCAATCGCATTGCCAATTGGATTGTGCCACCTGTGGGCAGGAGTGGCGTGCTGATAGGCTGGCATTTGTCATTGCAGCAGCAAAACATGCCCCTTGGGGCACCGCGGCCACGCTTGACAGGCCGGATGAAACCGAAGTTGTCTGCTCAAGGACCGGTTAAAACAGACTGTGATGGTCCTGTTCCGCCACGGTTGGCAGGCGCAGAGCCACGTTCGTTGCAGGCACGGCACGCGTAGTCACCGTCGCCTTTGGGGCCCGCCCCCCGGTTTCCCGCTGTTGGTTGACACCGACGACAGTTCGCCTGCCGCGGCATGGACCGCGACGGTGATGGCGGGTGATACGGTGCAGCAGGCGCCGGACTGTTGTTCTCGAGCAGGCCACGCGTGCCGACTCACGGCAGCATGAGGTAGCCGCCGGTGATGTCGGGTTCAGGAAATCAGGGTTCCCACTTCCTCGCCCCGGACCGCTCGCAGCAAGCTGTCGGCATGCCACAGGTTGACCACCGCGATCGGCAGGTTGCCGTCCCGGCACATGGTCAACGCCGTGCCGTCCATGACACCCACCTGACGGTTGATGGCATCGTTGAAGGACAGATGACGGAAGGCGCGGGCATTGCGATCCAGCTTGGGATCCTGATCGTAGACCCCGTCGACCTTTGTCGCCTTGATGATGAGCCGGGCCTGAATCTCGCTGCCCCGCAAGGCCGCGGTCGTATCGGTCGAGAAGAACGGGTTGCCGGTGCCGCCGGCCAGGATTACGAGGCGGCCCTTTTCCAGGTGGCGCACGGCCCGGCGCACAATGTAGGGCTCGGCCATCGTGCGCACCTCGAAGCCGGTCATCACCCGCACGGGCACATCCAGCCGCTCAAGGGCGTCCTGCAGGGCCAGGGCGTTGATGATGGTGGCCATCATGCCCATGTGGTGGGCCGGGACCTCGGACATGCCGGCATCGACGAGGGCCTGTCCGCGGAAGAGATTGCCACCCCCAATCACCAGCCCGATCTGGATGCCGAGGGCATGCACCGCGCGGAGCTTGAGCGCGATGGCGCGGGCTTCGTCCGGGTCGATTCCGATGTGGCCTTCGCCGCTGAGGGCCTCCCCGCCGATTTTGACGATGATCCGGTCGTCCATAATCCTGCTGCCGGTCCGATTCGGGCTGGCCGGGTGGTTCGGACGTCCCCGGGCTCAGTCGCCGACGGCAATGCGGCTGAAGCGGTTGACCCGGATGTTCTCCCCCAGTCGGGCGATGTTGTCCTTGAGCAGGTCCTCGATCGTCAGGTCGGAATCCTTGATGAAGGCCTGTTCCAAGAGGCAGATTTCGCCGTAGTACTTGTCCATGCGGCCGCTAACGATGCGGTCCACGATGTGCTCCGGCTTGCCTTCCTGCAGGGACTGCTCGCGGTAGATGGCGGCTTCGCGGTCGGAGACCTCCGCGGGCACCTCCTCCCTTGAGATGTACAGCGGATTCTCCGCCACCACCTGCATGGCCAGGTCGCGGGCCAGGGCCTTGAACTGATCCGTGTTGGCCACGAAGTCCGTTTCGCAGTTGACCTCGACGATGCCGGCCACCTTGGCGCCCGCGTGCACGTAGGAGCCGATCAGGCCTTCCGACGTGTCGCGTCCGGCCTTCTTGGCCGCGGACGCCAGTCCCTGTGTGCGCAGCAGGTCGGTGGCCTGCTCGGGATCGCCGTTGGTTTCGGTGAGCGCTTTCTTGCAGTCCAGGATTCCGGCGCCGGTGGCGTCGCGCAGCGTCTTGATCATCGCAGTAGTGATTTCGGCCATGGTTGATGCGTTGTCCCGCTTCAGATAATGGGCTCGGTTTCGGTGACTTCGGTGAATTGGCGGCACCTGCCGGCCGGGATGGTCAGGTTGGGTCCTCGGGGCTGGCCGCAGTCTGTGCCTCGGCCTCGGTTTCGTCGGCATCACCCATCTCGGCGATGAGCTTGAGCGCGCCGGGTCCGAGCAGTTCCTCTTCGTCCGCGGCTTCCACTTCCTCGGCGATGTCGTCGACATACTCCCGCGCGGCCTCCGCCTCGATCTCCGCGTCCGACGGACCCCTGGCCAGATCCTTCAGATGCCGCTCGCGTCCTTCATTGGCGGCACTGGCGACCAGGGTGGCGATGTAGCGGATGGGCCGGTGCGAATCGTCGTTGCAGGGAATGACCAGGTCGATGGGATCCGGGTCGCAGTTGGTATCGACCAGGGCGATCACGGGAATGCCGACGCGTGCGGCCTCCTTGATGGCCAGGCTCTCGCGCTGGGTGTCGACGACGAACAGCAGGTCCGGGAGCGACGTCAGTTCCTTGATGCCGCCCAGGCGCCGGTTCAGCTTGTCGATCTCCTTTTGGATGTCGAGCTGTTCCTTCTTGTTGAGGGCATTGAACTCCCCCGCCTCGAACTGGGCTTCCCGTTCGTTGAGGTACTTGATCCGTTCCGAAATGGTCTGCCAGTTGGTCAGGGTGCCGCCCAGCCAGCGGATGTTGATGTAGTGCTGGCCACAGGCCTTGGCCGCATCCTCGATCGACTTGACCGCCTGCCGCTTGGTCCCTACGAAGATGATTTTGCCGTCCTTGGCGATCAGGTCGCTGACCCGTTTCATCGTCACGAAGATGGCTTCGGCCGTGATCTCCAGATCGATGACGTGCTGGCCCTCCTTCTCCGTGAAGATGTAGGGGGTCATCTTGGGGTTCCAGCTGTGGGTGGCGTGCCCGAAGTGGGCGCCTGTTTTAAGCAGGTCCAACACCACCGGCTTGAGTTTGCTGCGGTCGATTCGCTTTCGCTCCGACATCCGGTTGCTCCTGTTTTCGGGTTGTGCGACCGGCACTTTCAACCCGGAACTACATCCCGCAGGACACCCTTGTTCCGGTCCGGCACCGTGATATTTGCCCGCGCCGCGGTGCGACGCCAAAGGCGAGTCGGCAGTCTAGCACAGGCGGTTGGGCGCGCCGGCATTGCTTGGCGCAGGACTCGTGGCACTGCCGGCGGCCGGGACTTGACGGTTGCCTCTCCCCGGCCTATCATTCGTACTCCATTCGGTCCAGTCGGTCATGAAACCGGCCAGACCCGTCGGGGCGTAGCGCAGCCCGGAAGCGCACTTCAATGGGGTTGAAGAGGTCGGAGGTTCAAATCCTCTCGCCCCGACTTCACGTCCGGCAGGTACCGGAGCCTGCCATCGACCTGAAGGTCCGGCGTCAAGCCGGGCCTTTGCGCGCCCGCTGGATCCGGCATGCCGAAACGCCTACGGAAGTCAAACATTCGCCGCGGGTCGGCCGGTGAGCCCTATGCTACGATCGCCGATGGCCCGAAGGGCATTCCCTGTCTCGCAACCACGTTCAAACCGCGAAATACCACCATGTCGGACACCGTAGCACCCGGACCCGAGAAGCTGCAGTACCAAACTGAAGTCAAGCAGCTGCTGGATATCCTGGCCCATTCCCTCTATACCGAAAAGGACATTTTCCTGCGGGAGTTGATATCGAACGCCTCGGACGCCCTGAACCGCATCCAGTTCGAGATGCTGACCAACCAGGATGTGACGGATGCGGACGCGGAACTGGCCATCTGGCTGGAGCCCGACCGGGAGGCGGGTTCCCTGCGCATTGCGGACAGCGGCATTGGCATGAATCGGGACGAACTGGTCACCAATCTTGGCACCATCGCCCATTCCGGCGCCAAGGCCTTCCTCAACGGCGTCGAACCCGGCGAAACCAGTGTGGAGGAGATCATCGGCCAGTTCGGGGTCGGGTTCTACTCGGTGTTCATGGTGGCCAAGGAGGTCAGGGTCACCAGCCGGTCCCATCGTCCGGAGGAGACGGCCTGGACCTGGATTTCGGATGGCGGCAGCGAATACGAGCTGGTCCCCGCCGACAAGGAGAACCGCGGCACGGAAATCGAGATTCGGCTCAAGGACGACTGCGACTTTGCGGACAGTTGGCGCCTGGAGGAAATCGTCAAGCGGCATTCGGACTTTGTGTCCTTCCCGATTTACCTGGTGGAGCCGGCCGCCGAAGAAGAAGACGACGAGGAGACCGCCGGGGACCAGGCGGAGGCCGCCGCCGACGCGGTGGAGACCGACAAGGTGGAGGCCGGCGTCTCGCAGACCAAAATCAACAGCCAGACTGCCATCTGGCGCCAATCGCCCAACTCGGTTGCGGAGGAGGACTACAACCAGTTCTTCCGCCAGTTGGCCTTGGGGGCGGACGATCCCCTGCTGCACATCCACTTGGTGACGGACTCGCCGGTCGACATCCGCACCGTGCTCTTCATTCCGTCCAAGCGGCCCGACGACATCTTCATGGCCCATCGGGAGGATGGCCTGCGCCTCTACTCCCGCAAGATTTTGATCCAGAAGCACAACCGGGATCTGCTGCCCGAGTACCTGCGCTTCGTGGAAGGGGTCGTCGATTCGGAGGATCTGCCCCTCAATGTCTCCCGCGAGACCATTCAGGACAATCCGGCCACGCGGCAAATCAGCCAAACCCTGGCCCGGCGCGTATTGCGGGAACTGGATCGGCTGGCCGGCCGCGATGCGGAGGCGTACGACCGGTTCTGGGACCAGTTCGGCATGTTCATCAAGGCCGGTCTGGCCACGGACTTCGAACGCCGCGACAGCCTGATCGGCCTGCTGCGCTTCAAGAGCACCAAGAGCGGCGACGACTGGATCACGCTCGAACAATACGCCGAGCGCATGCCGGCCAATCAGAAGTCCATCTACTACGTGGAGGCCCCGGACCTGGACGCGGCCCGGCGCAGTCCGCACCTGGACTACTACTCGGCCCACGATCTCGAGGTGCTCTACTTCAGTGATCCGGTGGCCGACGCCTACCTGTCCATGTCCCTGATGGACTTTCGGGAGATGAAACTGGTCAATGTGGACAGCGCCGACGTGGAGGTGCCGGATACGGCCGGTGACGAGGAGGCCCCCGCCGAGGCCGGCGAGGCGTTGCAGGGCCTGGTGGAGAGGTTCAAGGAAGTATTGGGCGAGCGGGTGGAGGATGTGCGCAGCTCCAGTCTGCTGGTGGAAAATCCCAGCCGGCTGGTCTACGCCGGCGAAAGCATGTCGCGCGCGTTTGAGCGCATGAGCAACCTGATGGGTCAGGAAGCCCCCCAGCAGAAACGCATCCTGGAGTTGAATCCGGATCACGAACTGGTCCGGAACCTGAAGGCCCGGCAGGAAGCCGATGCGGCGGATCCCCTGCTGACCGAGCTCATTGAACAGGTGTACGACAACGCCCTGCTGCTGGAGGACATGCATCCGGATCCGGCGGCCATGACCGAGCGCATCCTCGCAATCATGGTGGCGGCCTCGCGCGCCTGACGCCGGCGCGGGGCGACGGGAACCCACATTCTGTTCCCACTGCCACCTGCCAGCCCGGTCGAACCCGGATTCGAACGAGTCATGTCGCCCATGAAGATCCACGACCGGATCCTCGTGGGCGACGTTGTGCAGATGCGCAAGCCCCATGCGTGCGGCGGCGATGTCTGGACGGTCTACCGGGTCGGTGCGGACATCGGCATGGACTGCTGCACCTGTGGTCGCAGGATCATGCTGACCCGACGGCGTTTCACCCATCGCATGCGACGCATGCTGGAAAGGGGAGCTGAACCGCCGGCCGAAGGGCGGGAAACATGACTCCCCTCGAGATCCACGAGGGGCTGAGCCGGGCCTGCCTGATCCTCACGGCCGTCACGGGCCTTTGGGCGCTGTGGTCGGGTGTCCGCAACCAAGCCCTGTCCGGATCCTGGATGGGAACCGCGCTCGTGTGCGAACTCCTCCTGCTGGCTCAGGCGCTGGTTGGGGGTTGGCTTTGGTTCCTCACGGACTGGTACCTGCCGCGTTCGCATCTGCACGCGTTGTACGGCATCGTGGTGGTGATTTCGTTGCCGGCGGCCTGGGGTTGGCTGAGTCGCCAGCCGGAAGAACGTGCCCGGTCGTTGGGCATGGCCGGGGTTTGTGTTTTTATTGTTTTTGCGCTGTTGAGGGCTATACAGGTAGCATAGCCGCGTTGCGGGCCGGGCAATCTGGCCTCGGTCTGTCCGTGGGTTCTGGCCAATCCGCCAAAGGAAGGTCAAAAGCAGCGCCAAGATCATGCACCTCGACAGTTCCGTGCCGGGAACCGAGGCTCCCGTGACCCTGTCCCGGCGTGTGCTGGTTCTCAATGCCAGCTATGAGCCGCTGAGCCTGATCCCGGTGCGCCGGGCGATCGTGCTCCTGATGGAGCGCAAGGCGGAACTCATCGAGTCCGGCAAGCGGGTCATCAGGACAGTCAGTCGCCAGTTGCCCATTCCCCTGATCATCCGGCTCAGCCATTTCGTCCGCGTGCCGCGGCGGGAGTCGCCGCCCTCGCGCAACGCCGTGATGCTGCGCGATGCCCACACCTGTGGCTATTGCGGCCAGCAGAAGGCGCGCAACCAGTTGACCATCGACCATGTGGTGCCCCGGTGTCGGGGTGGCAGCCACACTTGGACCAACCTGGTGACGGCCTGCCAGCGCTGCAACCAGTTCAAGGGGCACCGGACCCTGGAAGAGGCCCGCATGAAACTGCTGTGGCAGCCATCCCAGCCCAGTCATGTGACGCTGGTGCTTCTGCGCAACCCGGTTGCCGCGGAGCGGTATCGCTTGCTGGTGGCTGGCGAAGCCGTGGCAGCCTGACCTGCGCCGTCGGCATAGCCACCGCGTCCAATCCTTTTTCGCAAACCCGGGGACGCGGCCGGGAATCTGAACACAATCTCCGGTTTCCGTGGCCTCCGCTCAGACGGACCATGCGGTTCTGTCCGACGTGCGGCCCCGGACTGCGGTGCTCAATCCATCGCGACATTGGCAGGTATCGTGACGCAACTCCAATCCGGATTCCCATTTGACCAGCCGGTTGTCTGGACGCCGACAACCGATCAGATCGAAGCCAGCAACCTGGTGGCGTTCCAGAACCGGATGGGCCTGCCGGATCTGGCGACCCTGGAACGCAAGGCCGCCGGCGATCCGGCCTGGTTCTGGAGCCGGGTGTTGGCGGATCTGGATATTCGCTTCGAGCAGCCCTGGACGCAGGTTTTGGACCTGTCGCAGGGAATACCCCATGCGCGCTGGTGCGTGGACGGTCGTCTGAACATCACCGTTTCCTGCCTCGACAAGTGGCAGCAGGGGACCGATGTGGATCCCGAAGCCGACCTTGCCTTGATTTGGGTGGGGGAAGACGGTCGGGAGCGCTCGCTGTCCTACGGAGGGCTGTTCCGGAAGGTTGAAGCATGTGCCGCCGGCCTGAGGTCCCTGGGACTTGGGACCGGGGACTCGGTCGGCATCTGGATGCCGATGGTGCCGGAAACCGTCATCGCCTTCCTCGCCATCATCCGCATCGGCGCCATTGCCCTGCCCCTGTTCAGTGGGTTTGGCCCGTCTGCGGTCGCGGACCGACTGCGGGCGGGCCGGGCGCGCGCGGTGGTGACGGTGGACGGGTATCGACGCCGTCGGCGTTGGGTGGATGCCTTCCCGATCCTGCAGTCGGTGAGATCCGAACTGCCGAACCTGGAGCATGTGGTACTGGTACGGACCGATGATCCCGACGTTGAACCGGCGGACGTGTCCGCGGATCCGGCGGTGCACCTGTGGTCGGACCTGTGCGAGCAGACTCCGGTCGGTCGGGCGGGAGCGGCCGCGATCATGGACAGCGAGGATCCCTGTCTCGTCCTCTTCACCAGTGGCACGACGGGTGCGCCCAAGGGGATGGTCCACACCCACTGCGGGTTTCCCGTCAAGGCCGCCCAGGACATGTGCCACGGCATGGATGTTCGGTTGTCGGACACTGTCTTCTGGCATACGGATATCGGCTGGATGATGGGGCCGTGGCTGATCTTCGGGTCACTGCTCCTGGGCGGAACCATGGTCATTTACGATGGTGCCCCGGACTGGCCCGGCGCCGATCGGATCTGGGAAATCTGTGCCCGGCACGGAGTTACGCTGTTGGGAATAACACCGATACTGGCCCGGTACATGCAGGGCCAGGGCGGAGGGATGGTGAAGCGGCACGACCTGTCCGCCCTGAGGGCCGTCGCCTCGTCCGGCAGTCCGTGGGATCCCGCGTCGTGGTTGTGGGTGTTCGAGCAGGTCCTGGACGGCACCCGGCCCATCCTGAACTATTCCGGCGGCACCGAGATCAGCGGCGGCATCGTTGGCTGTTCGGTGGTGAAGCCGCTCAAGCCGTGCAGTTTCAATGCCCCGCTGCTGGGCATGGCGGTCGATGTGGTCGACGAACGCGGCGAGCCCGTGCGCGACCGGATCGGCGAACTGGTGGTGCGCAACCCCTGGATTGGCATGACCCGGGGCTTCTGGCAGGACGGGGAAGGCCGCTATCTGGACACCTACTGGGCCGAGTGGCCCGACCTTTGGCGCCAAGGCGACCTGGCCGTCCTGGACAGCGACGGGTTCTGGTTCCTGTTGGGGCGCAGCGACGATACGATGAACATTTCCGGCAAGCGGCTGGGGCCCGCCGAGTACGAACAGGTGCTGGTCAGACAACCGGACGTGGCGGAAGCGGCGGCGGTGGGAGTGTCGGACCCACTCAAGGGACAAAAGGCTGTCTGCTTCTGTGTACCGTCTCCCGATTCCAACCCGGATCCGGAACTTGGGGAACGGCTCCGCACAGTTGTGGCCAGAGACATGGGGAGGGCCCTGCGGCCGGATGCGGTCTGCATCGTGCCGGCCCTGCCCAAGACCCGGAATGCCAAGGTCATGCGCAGGTTGTTGCGCGACATGTGGCGGGGAGATCCGCTGGGCGACACCACAAACCTTGAGGATCGATCCATCCTGGCCGGGGTGGAGGCGGCCATACGCGCCTGCCAGGCCGCGATGGCCCCGCACGATCCCTGAAGGCGGGCGGAGGCCGGATAAGGGTGCTGTGCTAGAATCCGGAACCAGATGTGGGACTTGGCCTCCCCTTCGCAGCTCTCCTTGGATCCCACAAAATGCAGGTCACATGCCTCTACTGCGGCACCGAAGCCGTAGTGACTCCCGAGTATCCCGAGTGCCGGCAGTGCACCGGGGACCTGTCCTCCCTCATCACCTCCGACCTGAAGGCCGCCTACTACTACGACAAGGCCCGCGATGCCGCCGAACAGGGCGCACATTTCATAGCCCTGCAACTGATCCAGCGCGGGTTGCAGGCCCAGGACACCTCGGAACTGCACCTGCTGGCTGCCATTTTGTACGCGGACCTGGACCGGGAGGAGCAATTGCGCGCCCACATCGGCGCGATTCCGGTCAACGATGTGCTGCGGCCCGAGGCGGAAGCCCTGCTCAAGCGGCTGGTTCAGCGGCGAACCGGGTCCTTGGCCCAGGAACTCGACGGCCACTCCGACTCCCCGGAGGCCGCGTCCGCAGACGAATCGTTCTGGGGCGCGGGCCTGCGCAATGCGACCGTCGGGGCGATTGTGGTCTCGGTGGCCGCCATCGCGATCCTGTTCGTGCTGCAGAATCCGGTCGGAAACCTGCAGGCATTTGTCCCCGACTGGTTGACGCAGCGAGCCGGTCCCGCGCCCCTGGTCCAGACCGAAGTTCCGGCAGGCGAGGCGGAACCGCTCCTGGCAGCCGCCGGCGAGGCTGCACAGCCCGACCCGTCGGCGGAAGCGGCCGCTTCCGAGGAGGTCGTTCAGGCACCGGAGCCGGCAACGCAACCGGCGGTTGCGAGCGCCGGGGCGGACGGTTCCGAATCAGGCGACGCATGGTCGCAGCAGGTTGCGCTCAACGTCCTGGAGCGCATCGCGCTGAAGCGCATCGATTTCGGACCGGTCCTGGGCCAGCTTGGCTATCCGGAACTGGAGGAGCGGGAGATTGTGGCCGTGGTCCAGGGCGATCAGCTGGTGCTGATGGGCACGGTGGAATCCCTGGCTGAACGGACCACGCTCCTGGATGCCGTCAGCGGCATTCCCGGCTTGGGCGAGGTGGACGCCGAAGCGCTGAACGTGGTGGTTCCGCCGCAGACCCATATCGTGGTCAGTGGGGATTCGCTCTGGAACCTCGCCTCCCGCTATCTCGGGGACGGCAATCTCTGGCCCCAAATCGTGGCTGCCAATCCCAATTCGGAGGATGGCCTGCTGGTCATCGGCCAGGAAATCCAAATACCGGAACGGCAGATTCCCGTCGGTTCCTAGCGGCAAGCCGACAGCGTTCAGGCCGGCCCTTTTCGGAAGCGCGGCCTACCTTTTTTGGGGCCCTGTCGGTGGTGGCCGTCCGGCCGTCAGCGCGCCGAGGTCATCGGCATGATGACCTGGAGGAAGTCCCGGCCCTTGGAGTCTTCGGAGGCGGAAGGGCAAAGCTTGGCCGGCCGGTTGTTCTGGGTCATGTCCATGACCACGAATTCAGTCTGGATGTGGGTCAGGGCATCGATTAGATATTGGCCGTTGAAGGAAATGTCCAGGGTCTCTCCGGAAATTCTGGCCGCGAGCTTGTTCCGGCTGTCGCCGCGGTCGTTGCTTTCCGAACTGATTTCGATGCAGTCTTCCTCGGTGTTGAACTTGGCCGTGACAATGTTGTTGTTCTCGCGGGTCAGCAGGAAGGAAGCCCGGGTGGCCTGCAGCAGGTTGTTGCGGTCCACGATCACCGAGGTGGCGCCTTCCTGCGGGATGATGCGGTTGTAGTCGGGGAAGTGGGCGTCAACCAGCTGGCAGATGAGCAGGACCTCAACGAACGAGCCGCGCTCGTGGCTGAGGCCGTGCAGGTTGGCCAAAATCTGGCTGTGGTTGTTGGTGACGGCCACATCCACCGGCTTGGACGAGTCGGCGTCCGCCAGGATGCGCGATAGTTCGGACAGGGCACGGGCGGGAACCAGGATCTTCTGGTCCCGTTCCGCCTGTTCGAGGGCCGTGTGCCGCACGGCCAGGCGGAAGCCGTCCGTGGCGGCCAGGGTCAGACCGGCATCGGCCAGTTCCACTTGCACGCAAGCCAGGTTGGGACGATCCTCTCCGGTGGCGGCGGCGAAGGCCGTTTCCTCGATCATCGTGCGCAGTTCGTGGGTATCCAGATTCAGGGTCGCCTCCATCTCTTGGATGGAATCCTGGACATCGGGGAACTGGTTGGCCTCGATGGTGTTGAAGGCGGTGCGGAACTGGCCGCAGGAAACCTCCAGTTGCCGGGACTGGGCCAGGTAGGTCAATTGCACCGGCTTGCCGGAGGGCAGCAGGTTGACGAATTCCGTCAACAGACGCACAGGGACGGTCAGGGCCCCTTCTTCCTCCACTGTGCCGTTGATCCAGACGTTGATGGATACGTCCAGATTGGTGCAAACCAAGCGGATGCGGCCGTTTTCAACGGCAATCAGGATGTTTTCCAGAACCGGCATGGTGACGCGCGAAGACGTCACGCGGCCGGCGATCGACAGGCCCTTGGCCAGGTTCTCCTGCAAACAACTGATGCGCATGGGGTTTTAAGGCATTGGTGCGATTGGCCGGGCGGAAAGCGGCCCGTGATCATTCGCAACGAGAGTAAAGGGGAACAAAGTATAACAATAGATGGGCGGCAATGGTCCTTCCGGACCATGGGCGGCACTATTACGGTTTCTTAATTTTGGCCTGAGAACGCAACAAACAAACCCTCTTCACCATGGATGCCCACCTGTGGTCAGGTGGAAGCCCAGGTCGCGTGTACGGGTTGTCCGTATGGCAGGCTTTGGTGCGGGAACAGGACCTTGGCGGGACAATGGGGTCCGGGCCAACCGGATAATGGTCCCCAAACACGTCAACTCAAGTGTGCCTTCATCCGGCTTCACCGTCGGCGGAGGCGGCGGCCTGGCCCCGAGACTGAACCGGGACCACGGTGGGAAGGGCTCCACCCGGACTCGAGTTGCAGGGGGTGCCGCACAGCCCCTATCAACCGAGGGCGAATGACCAGGGCCGATACCGAAGTGTGCCGGTTAAAGGAGCAGGACCTCATCCGGTGTAACGGGAGTCCAGATCATCGATCAACCGCCGGTCCGGCCGATTTGGTGCGGATGCGGCTGGCGCGTCCTGTTGGGTGGTGCGCCGGGTGGGCTGATGGGCCGCCATGGAGCGCGTTCCATGCAGTTCGGCTTCGCGCATGCGGTAGTTGGCATCCGCCGCGAATAGTCCGGCCCGTTCCCGTTGCTTCAGGCCCAGGTTGCCGACCAGCATCTTCACGCGCGTGAGTGTGCCCACCAGATCATGTACGGGCTTGGTGCCCGTACCCAAAAGGATGCCGGACAACAGGACATCCCAGGCAACCGGAACCTGATCCAGAATACCGTTCGCCTGCGGTTGCAGGTAGCTGAGCAATCGGATGTCCGTGTATCCGGTAATGGCGACTCCCAGGACACCGGCCATGATGAGGCTGAGGCCGCTCTTGAGTTGCGTGTAGTCGGGGCGTTTCAGGTCCGCAGCCTGCCATCCGCCGACGCGCAGCAGGAACCACTCGACCAGGTTCCAGAACACCTCGATCGCCCTTTCCAGACTGGCGGAGGCCGCCAGCATGGGCACGAGTACGGGCCAGGCTTCGACCGCGTTGGAACCGGGAAACGTTTGGGCCGCCGATGCGGCCGATGCGGTCCGGACCGATACGAAGGCAAGCAACGCACCCAGTCCGGCGGCCCAGACTAGGGTGGACCGCCAGCGCGCTGGCGGCACGGTTGGGCGGTGCGGACGCGATGTGAGGGACATGAAAGGCCCCGCGGTGTCGATGGCTGTGGCGGGGGGCGGGAGAGGGCCCTAATTCTTAATGATAGCGATTGCGGCCGGCATTGTTTTGAATGCGATCGAATTGGTTGCCGTTCAGATGGCGGCGGCCAGGGACGCCAGCAGTTGGACGCCGTACCCGGAAGCCCCCTTTGGCTGACCCGGCTTGCCCTTGCCCTGCAATGCCATGTAGGCGATGTCCAGGTGGGCCCACGGATAGTCCTCCGTGAAGTGTTCCAGGAACTTGGCCGACGAGGACACGCCCCCCATGCGGCTGCCCGCATTCTTGACCTCGGCCATGTCGCTCTTGATGTCTTCCTTGTACTCGTCGTACATCGGCATCGGCCAGACCCGGTCGCCCGTGGCGGCGGGCGCCGCCACGATGGCTGCCCGCAAGGCATCGTCGTTCGCGAACAGGCCGGCGGCCTGGGAACCGAGCGCAATGCCGATGGCTCCGGTCAACGTCGCCAGGTCGACCACGGCGGACGGCGAAAAACGCTTGACATAACCCAGGCAGTCCGCCAATACCAGACGGCCTTCGGCATCCGTGTTGATGATTTCCGCGGTCTTGCCGCTGATGCCGGTGAGAATGTCGCCGGGACGGTAGGCATCGCCGTCGGGCATGTTCTCCACACAGATGGCCAGGCCGAAGACCCGGCGGGGGATGTTCAAGGCGGAAATGGCCAGCATGGCGCCGCAGACGGCTCCGGCGCCGCCCATGTCGGTTTTCATCTCCTCCATGCCGGAGGATGGCTTCAGCGAGATGCCGCCCGTGTCGAAGGTGATGCCTTTGCCGAGGAAGATCAGGGGCTGCTGTGCCTCGAGCCCCTCCGGTTCATGGCGCAGGATGATGAGTTGTGCTTCGCGGCGGCTGCCGCGGGAGACCCCCAGGATCATGCCCATGCCCAGTTCGCGCATCGTCTCCTCGCCGAGCACCTCGCACTTGAGGGCGGTATCCGCCGCCGCGGCCCTTACGCGATCCGCCATCTCCGCGGGGTAGAGCAGGTTGGGAGGTTCGTTGACCAAATCGCGTGTGAAGCAGACCCCGTCGGCCAAGGCCCGGCCGGCATCCAAGCCGGCCTGCATGGCGGGAATCTGCTCGGCGTGGTACTCCACCAGCGTACAGGTGGACACGCCCTGCTCCCGGTCGTCGGCCGGGTACTTGCGCACCTTGTAGGCGGCCAGCAGGGACCCCAGGGCCAGAGCCTTCGCCATCTCCTCCGTGTCCCGGCCGCCAATCCCGGTTCCGTGGCAAATGGTGGCCACGGCCCGCACGCCCTTGAGGCCGGCGGCCTTGGCCAAGCCCGCGGCTGCGGCCTTGCGCGCAGCCAGGAAGTCGAAGTCCTCGGCCTTGCCCAGGCCCGTCACGATGACCCTGGGCGCCGCGATGGCCCCGTTGGTGTACAGCAGCAGCGTGGTGTCCGCCTCACCCTTGAAGTCTCCCGCCGCGATGGCGCTGGTAATCGCCCCGTTCAGGGCCCGGTCGACGAAACCCGTGGCGCCGCCTGGATGGTTGACGTCCTCGAAGAGGTTGACGATGACGCAGTCCGCCTCGGTGGCGGCGATGTCGCCTTGCTGTATCAGGAGCTCCATGGAAGTTCTGTCCTTTGATCGGGCTGTGATTGGGGTGGGAAAGCGCCGGTGTTCATGCCTTCCGGGTCAGGGCCTGGAAACGCTCTCCGGCCTGATCCAGCGTCTCGTCGGTCTTGCAGAACGTGAACCGCGCCAGGTCCGCGACCAAGTGCCGGTTGTCGTCGCTGTAGAAGGCGCTGGGGGGAATGGCCACAACGCCGATTTCGCCGGTCAGCCAGCGGCAGACGGTCACGTCGCGGGGTTCGGACGGGTTCTGCGGCACATCCAGGTGGCTGGTGTCCGAGAGGATGAAGTAGGAACCGTGGGGAACGCAGGAGGACAGTCCGGCGGCCTCCAGGTAGCCCAGCAGCCGGTCCCGCTTGGCCTGGTACATTTCCCCCAGCCACTCGAAGTAGCCCTGTGCCGCGGCGGTGCGGAAGCCGGTGGCCACGGCCTCCTGGAACGGGGTGGAAATCGTGAACGGGATCCACTGATGGGCCATCAGGATGGCGTGGACTATTTCGGGCGGCGCGATGGCCCAGCCGATCTTCCAGCCGGTGACGGAGAAGGTCTTGCCGGAACTGCCCAGGGTGATGGTGTGTTCCCACATGCCCGGCAGGGTCGCCATGCGCACATGTTCCACGCCGTCGTAGGTAATCCACTCGTAGGCTTCGTCGCACAGCACATAGACGGGTTGGTGGCTTTGGCTGTGCCGCTGCACGATGTCCGCAATCTGCTCCAGTTCCTCCCGGCTGAACATCTTGCCGACCGGGTTGTGCGGGGTGTTGATGATCAGCATGCGGGTGCGTTCGGAGAACGCATCCTCGAGGCGGTTCATGTCCAGCTTCCAATCGGCCGCCGTCAGCGTCTGCCCCGGCGTCCGCTCGGGGATTTCCAGCGGCACGTAGACCGGCGTACCGCCGGCCATGACGGCACAGGCCGGGTAGCTGTCGTAGAACGGCTCCATCATGATCACTTCGTCGCCCGGATTGACGACGGCCTGCACCGACGCGAAGATGCCTTCCGTGGCCCCCACCGTGGTGACCACCTCGGTCATCGGGTTCAGGGTACGGCCGAACAGCGGACCGTAGAACTTCGCCAGGGCCTCGACCAGTTCCTGATGGCCGCCGCTGCGCGTGTACTGGTTGAGATCCTGGGCGATGGCGTCCTGGCCGGCCTGCTTGATGAAGTCCGGCGCCGCGAAATTGGGGAAGCCCTGTCCCAGGTTGATGGCGCCCCGCTCGTTGGCCAAGGCGGTGAATTCGGCAAAGACAGTGGCGCCGAAGCCGGTGACCCGGTGGGCCGGTTCGAACGGAGGAGCCTTGTACGGAGCGGTTGCGACAGGCATGGACGGATCGCCGGGTGGATTCGAATGGGAAACGGGGAGGACCGGGCGCGGGAGACGCACCGGATTGGGAGATTATATCCGCCGGTTCGGGTTCCGGCCTTGCGCCGCGGCGGCGATCCGGTGTCTGATAGGCTGGGATTGGGTCTGTTCAGAAGTGCCGCCAAGGAGTTCCGGTGCCATGCTTTGGGACTTATATGCCTGACTACGCAGTCGGCATACCTGGTTCACGGATCATAGGGGTCCCCTACGGGATCGCCCCTCCCCGTGCAGCAGCCCCTGTCCCACGGGCCGGAACGGGCACGGACGGAAGCCCCGCCCGCACCAAGATGTTGATCGCCGCATTGTGATCGGCGTTCAGGGCCCAGCCGCAGGCCTGACAGGCAAACACCGCCTGCGACGGCCGGTTGGCCTGGCCGACATGTCCACACCGGCTGCAGGTCTGCGATGTGTACGCCGGATCGACCTTGACCACCTGCCCCGCCTTGTACGCGAGCTTGCGCTCCAGCTGCCCCCAGCCGGAGGCCAGGATGGCTCGGTTGAGCCCCGCCTTGGCCTTGACGTGGGTGCCTGGCTCTTCCCGGGTACCCTTGGCACTGGCCGTCATGCCCTTGGTGTTCAGGTCCTCCACGACCACGGTATGGGCCGTCTCCGCCAGCGTGCGGCTGGCCCGGTGGGTCGCGTCGTCCCGCTTGCGCTTGCGCGTGCGATGCAGCTTCTGCAATTGCCCGTTCACGCGCCGCCCGCGGTTCGACTGGGGCCGCTTGTCCTTGGGTCCCCAGCCCTGCTTGCGGCTCAGCTCCCGCTGCTTGCGCTTGATGTTGGCATCCAACTGGTCCGTGTCGGGCAGCGCGTACACGGTGCCCTCGCTGTCGGTGGCCTGCCCCACGTTGCGGTCCAGGCCGAGGGCGCCGTCTGTGGCACCCTGTCGCACCTGCTCCACAGGCACGGCGTAGCAAACATAGGCGTACCACTTGGGGTGCGGTTCCGTACCTTCCATGCGCACACGCACGGTCAGCGGCTGGCAGCCCGCGTACGGGTTCGATCCCGCCAGCCGCAGCCAGCCCACCTTGGGCACGCGCAGCCGGTCCCCGTCCATCCTGACGGCCTCGGGCATGGTGAAGGCCGGCACGGTGAAGTGCTTGGCCTTGAAGCGGGGCTTGCCCTCGGTTTGGGGATCCTTGAAGTATCGCTGGTAGGCGTCGGCCAGGTACTTCAGGCTGTAGCGCACGCAGGCAAACGGGTAGTCCTTCAGCCACGCGTGGTCCGGGTCGTTGCGCAGTTGGGTGAACCGCCGGCCCAAGGTGAAGAAGGTCGGAACGGGCTTGGGGCCAATCCTGTAGGCCTGCCACAGGCGAAAACGCCGCTCCTGGTCGGCCAGCATGTGGTTCCAGACATGGCGGCAGGCCCCGGCGATGGCCGTCAGCAGGATGCCGGTGGCGGCATCGCCCGGATACAGGCGCAGGCGCACCGTGCGGTGCACGGTCTCCGGAGCCTCTATTGTAGGATGGTGGGTGTCGGGCACGAGAGATGCAATCTCTGTCCGGTGGAGAGTCCGGATGTCTGCCGGGCTCTCTTGTTTGCAGGATACCATTATGGCACAGATGTACATGGTTGTGCCTGTCGCACCGACTGCGTAGCCAGGTATATAAGCCCCCATGCTTTCGGATTTGCGCATCACTGCCATTGAACCGCTGCAGGCCGACGCGGCCTGGGCCGCCTATACGTTCGTCAAGGTGGAGACGGACGACGGAATCACCGGTTACGCGGAGGTGACCGACTGGCGCATGCCGGCCGCCGTGGCTGGTGGCGTGCGGGACTTGTCCGCGGCCCTGATTGGTCGGAGCGCCTTGGCCATCGAGCAGCGTCTGCAGGATATGCACCGGCAGTCCTGTCAGGGTCCGGGCGGCGTTATCCAACGGTCGATTGCGGGGATTGAGTGCGCCCTGCTGGACATCAAGGGCAAGGCCCTGGGCGTGCCGGTTTACGAACTGCTGGGCGGCAAGGTGCGGGATCGGATTCGGCTCTACTGGTCCCACTGCGGCACCTACCGGGCCCGGTATCCGGAACTGTACGGCAAGCCCCTGAAGACCTACGCCGATGTGGAGGCCCTGGGCCGGGAGGTGGTGGATCGCGGCTACACGGCCCTCAAGACCAACGTGGTCGTGCCCGGTGATCCGGCCCGGACCCTCAATACCTTTGATGCCAAGGACATGGACTTCGTGGTGTCCTCGGTCGTGAAGCTGATCGAGGCCTTCAAGTGCGGTGCCAGCGAACGGTTCGACACGGCCCTGGACCTGAACTTCCATTTCGACACCCTGGATGTCATTCGCATCGCCAAGGCCCTGGAGCCATACAAAATGCTGTGGCTTGAGGTGGACTCCTGGGAACCAAAAGTAATCCGGCAAATCACCGAATCAACATCCCTGCCGGTCTGTTCCGCCGAGAGCGTCAACACGGTGCGGGAGTACCAGCGGTTCCTGGACATCCGGGCGATGGACGTGGCGATGTTCGATCTCCCCTGGGCCGGCATGAGCGCCTGCCTGCAGATTGCGCGGGAGGCGGCCGTGAAAGAGATGCCGGTGGCTCCGCACAACTACTACAGCCACCTGTCCACCTTTCAGAACGCACACATGTGTGCAGTGCTGCCCAACCTGAAGATCATGGAAACCGATGTCGACTCCTGCCCCTGGCGGGACGAGTACGTGACCGTGTTGCCGGACATTCGGGATGGCCACTTGACGGTGCCCGACACCCCGGGGTGGGGCACGGAGCTCAACGAGGCGGCGGTGGCCGCCCGTCCTTGGAAGGGCAACATTCCCTTCTGACCAGCGGTGGCCGCCGAATGACTGTGCCGGCGGGACAAACCCAGAAAAGTGGCGCTCGTCGCGGCCATGCGCAAGTTGCTCCTCATCCTGAACGCAGTGATCCGGGCCCCCTTAACCGAACCGCATGCTCCAGGCTGGCGAGGCTTGCCATTCAACACAGTTGCGCAACAGTTCATCCAAAATCTACCGGCCCATGATCGGCAGCGGCTTGACATGTTCTTGTAGCCACATGCGAAGCTCCTCAAAGCGGAACGTGTTGGTCTCGAAGCGCTTCATGAAGAATCGGTGGGCTTCATTGTTGTCGCAATCGATGAAACTGCCGTTCTTGCGGAGGAAGACATCAGTGGCGTAGAAGGCGGTCCGCTTGTTTCCGTCCAGAAATGGGTGGTTCATCGCGAGGCTTTCCATGAGGGCTGCTGCCTCCTCGATGAGCGTATCGTAGTAGCCGATCTGCGGGCGCATGACGGCGGCGGCCAACGCGCCCGTATCGCGGATACCCGGCATGCCGCCGAACTCGTGGACCGCGGCATCGTGCATGACAACGACTTCCTCCAGCGTCAAGTAATCCCAGCTCACGAGTCGGCGAGGAGTTTACCGAGGCGACGGTTACGCTCGAGACTTGCCCTGAAATGGGCTATCACCTCGGGACGCACTCTCCCCTGCGCCCTGGATTCCATGTAGCTGCTCATGGCGTCTTCCAGCACGGACTGAAAGTGGCGTCCTTCATGCTTGGCAATCGCCCTCATCCCAGCCAGCAGATCCGGTGACGCTTGACTGGAGAACTTGATTCGCTTGGCGGCCATGCGTTCCCTCCTCATTTATGTTGGTGCTATTTTCCGGCCGGGTAGGCAGAAACGTCAAGATATATCTTGACGCACGTGGGTTACGAGTGCTCGGTCACGCCGCCAAGTTGAACAGTTGGAAGGGTTTGTACGGCAGGGAGCCGGTTGTTTGGCTTCGCTCCCCAAACCCATGTCCGTATGAACACGTCAACCAAGCCGCGATGTACGGTTCGTGTGGGCGATACATCCCGAAGCGTGCACAGCATGAGAGGGTGGATCAGGGCTACACGGTCCTCAAGACCATATGGTTGTGCCGGGCGAGTCGGCTCGGACACCCTCGATACGATGCACTTGGCGATGTTCGATTTGTCCTGGGCCGGCTGCGTGCCTGCCTGCAGATTGTGCAGGTGGTGGCCGTGAAGGAGATGCCGGTGTTCGCACCCCCCTACTACAGCTGTTCATCCACCTTCCCAAATGCCCACATGTGTGCGGTGCTGACCAACTTGAAGATCATGGAGACCGATGTTGATCCTGTTCCCGGTGGGACGAGTACGTGACCGTGCTGTCCGATACCGGGCTGGGGCCCGGAGCTCAACGAGGCGGCACTGGCCGCCCGTCCCTGGCAGGGCAACATCCCGTTCTTGGCCAGTGGCGGCCGGGAGAACGGACAGGGGCATGCTTTGACTCCGGGTACTGCCCTCTGTAAAATCGCCTTCCCAAATCGAGGGGCTTTAGCTCAGTTGGGAGAGCGCCACAATGGCATTGTGGAGGTCATGGGTTCAAGTCCCATAAGCTCCATTCGGATACGCCGACGCATCGGCACGGGGCTGTAGCTCAGTTGGGAGAGCGCCACAATCGCACTGTGGAGGCCGGGGGTTCGAGTCCCCCCAGCTCCACCTTGGTTGAGTTCCCACAGCAGACCAAACAGGGCCAAATGGCCCGCGCCGCCGACCGGAATCTCCTCCGGTCGGTTTCGCGTGGTGCCGCTGAGTACCCAATAATCCCGTTTGTCGCGTGGTACAAACCGGGGGTACAACACAGGTGGGCAAGCTGACGGTGGCCCGTATCAAGGGGTTGACCGAGCCGGACCGATACGCTGACGGCAACACATTAGTATCTGCGGATCGCATCCGGTGGCAGCAAGCAATGGGTGCAAAGGCTTGCCGTGAACGGCAAGCGCCGGGACTTGGGGGTGGGGGCATGGCCCGTCGTTTCGTTGGCCCAGGCACGGCAGAAGGCCAACCTGAGCTACTGGATCTACTGCCACAACCTTGACCGTCCCTCTACGGACACACGTACGGGCCACCCACGAGCCTGTGTACATTGCTGTACATTGCCAACGGTTGACAACTGCGACAGGGCATCGAGACTAGCGTTGATTTCGGCCAGTTCCGGCCAAAACGGGCGTTCCGGTGCGGTTCAGGACCTCGGCCAACTGGCGGAACGTGGCCGGCTTGAGATGCGCAACATGCGATTGGTACGCTTAACCCGCGGTTGGGAGCCTGTTTTTCCATCCTATGGTTTGGACACATTGTGAGGCCTGAGCCGGTGTGCCGTGCCGGTGCGGGGGCCGTGTTCAGGGTCCGGCCAGCCCCGATTCGAGAGGGGGTGCGCGCAGCCACAGGCATTGGCGCGCGGACGGCCTGTTTGGCCAACCTGAGTACCAGGGGTGCCGACTTCGCCTGTGCCCCCACTGAATCATGCTGTGTCCGCGGCGAGTCCAATTGGATTCGCCTCAATTGGACTGATAGCATCTTTAATGCCAAAAGCACTCACAATGCCCGTGTTCTCTATGGAGTGAAGCCTGTATCCTTGTTCTTTTGATCAAACACGGTGGTACCTATTGCCCGGTAACTGCACTTATCACGCACGGTGAGAGTGTGCGGACCGTTGACATATATCGTGTATCAATAGGGCTGCATTGTCCGACAACAGGGAGCAAACCATGACCGCCTGCACCTTCAGCTATTGGTGGCAAAACCTCAAGACCGGCGAATCCCGCCTGTACACCTGCGGCTGCCCCACCCTGCCCTGCCTGAAGCCGCGCCGCCGCGGACCGGACGGATTGCGCGGCTTGCTGGGACTGCCTCGGGCCGACGGCTGGCCGGCCAACCCGCGGGGGTATGCCCACGGTGTTACCACCGACAAACCGATCTGTTGGGATTGCACCGAGCCGGTTGCCTACGTCAGGCTGGTCGGCCCGGATTGGGACCTGGCCCAAGTCTGCGAAGACTGCTTCGCGGACAGGCTGGCCGCGGCCGATGCCGAACGGGAAACCGAAATCCGGGATGCTGTCGCCAGCGGCCATGTCCGGGACACGACGGCCCGCAAGGCCTGGACCTGCGAGCTGTGCGGGGAGCAGATACCGCCCGGCAGCCGCTACCGGCGAGTGACGGTGAAGACCTGGGATGACCGGTTTCACCGCTACCCGACCTGCAACTCGTGCGGGACGGCCAGGACGCCCTGACTGACCCCAACTATCAGACCAAACAAGAAGTACCACCATGACTGTTTTCGGGCCATTCCCCGGAGTGCCATGGGGCGCAGGCCCCTTGAATCCGTCCGTGTGGCCAATCCTAGGAGTACTGTTTCGGGCTTGCCGGCCCAGATTCGGCGCTCGTCGGCTTTGCGCGACCTGGGCAATGAGATTGCACGCGCAGAGGTTGCCTCTTCAGCAGTTCGAGGACCACTTGCCACGGTGTTGCACGCAGTGGTGACAGCGGATGTCATACCTCACCCAACCTCCAGGTGAAGCCTCACGATGAGGATGTATTTGGCATAGGCCCATGCCTATGCCAAATGATGTCCGACTGCCTCCCTCCTCATCTCAAGTTGTCCCAACGGAAAGTTGGCTGCACGGGGCACACTCGCCTACCCGGACAGCCCCAATCCTGGGCGCGGTCACCGCCCAGGCGTTGAATCAGGCGCTGCCCTCGACCTGGACCGTGACGATATCCACACCGTGGAACTTCTGGTGGCGCACAGCCGCGGCATGGTGCCTCAACAGCCGGAGCGAAAGCTGATCGAATGTTGGTATGGAGGCCTCGTCGGCCAGATACGCCAGTTGGTCCTCGACGTTCTCCTGTCGCGTCGTGGCGACAAACTCCAGTTCCACCATCGTCCCCTGCGGCCGTGCGTCAATGATCAGGCGCGGAGGCTCCGCTTCCTCGGCATAGTCCTCCTGCATCTGCAGGCTGGCAAGCGCTTCTTCACCAGCGGCGCGCAGCCTCAGCGTGGAGGTCTCGTTCCATCCGAGCCTGGTGGCCACCCGGGTAAGGAACGCATCGATCGCGGGGAGCGAGGCTATGTCCAGCGTGGCCTCGAGGCGCGAGCGGTGCCGGTTAACCGCTTCGAGCAGGAGTGTCATTCCGATCGCAACCACAGCCCCGATCGTGACCCCATAATCGAGCAGTCCGCCCATCTCGTCGCCGAAGAGGTCCTGCATGATGGAGTGATTGTGAAGTCCCAAGCCCAAGGCGCTGGTGAGTGCGACCACCAGCACGCGCTTGGGGTCGAGGCCGTCGCGCAGGATCGTCTGCCAGCCGCTGACGAAGAGCATCCCCATGGCGAGCATCAGGTAGGCGCCCAACACGGGCCCGGGGATCGTCAGCAGGACGGCGGCGAGTTTCGAGAAGAGGGCCAGCACTACCATGACGAGCGCCACGCCGAACCCGACTCGGCGTGCAGCGATTCCGGTGAGGTTGATCAGCGAGAGGCTGAATGAGGAATAGGCCATTGGGGGCAGCGTCCCCGCGAGGCCGGCGAACAGCGTGCCAATGCCGTTGACGCTAACCATGCCCTGTATCTGGCGGAAATCGACCGCTCGCGGCCGTCGCCTGGATCCCTGCTGGATCGCAACGCCGTCGCTGATGGTCTTGATCCCGATCACAAGCGTGAGAATCGCGAACGAAGGCAGGTACGCCCAGAACTCCTTGCCGAACGTGAGATCGAGGCTCAAAGCCGGTGCCTCGGGGATGCCAAACCAACGGGCGCTGGCGATTTGGTCCCCGGTGATCAGACCGAAGGCCGCGGCCACAGCGCATCCGGCCAGGATGCCGATGAACGGCCCGGCCAGACGCCAGGGTCCGTTGGCCCGCAGGGTCACGATCACCAGGACCAGGAGCGTCATGCCCGCAATCGCCGGCCCGGCGACAGGGGGCGCCCCCGCCGGCAGGTCCTGAACGCTGTCGAATGCGATGGGCAGCACGCTGACGGCAATCAGCATGGTCACCGTCCCCGTGACGACCGGCGTAAAGATTCGGCGCAGCGTTGGCAACCACCGGGCGAGCGCAACCTGGATCGCGCAGCAGACGACCACCAGGCTCGCGAACGTCGCTGGTCCGGCCGAGGTAACGGTCGCCACCATGATCCCGATGAAGAGCGCCGCGGGGCAGGTGAGCACAATATGGCCTGCGCCGAACCGCCAGAACTGGAACGCTTGCAACGCTGTGATTGCCGCGCTGATCAGCAGGGCGGCGAAGACGCTCCAGGTCAGGTAGATGTCGTCGAGCCCGGCGGAACGGACCGCGATGGCCACGTTCAGCACCGTCGGCGCAAGCACGAGCGCGGCACCCTGGAATCCGACAACCAACGCGGTCGCCGGCGGACAGGCCTCCTCGGGTTCAAGTCGGATGGGCTGGTCGTTGTTTCCGGCAGTCAATCTCCTGCCTCCTTGCCGTACAAGGCCCGGTGGGGCCGGCTGGCGCGTTCTCGTCCTACCGTCGAAGAACGTGCCGGATGGGTCTGGAGACGCGCGTGTTGCCCTCGGGGCTCGCGAGCTGTCGCTCCCAGCGCGGTGAAGGCCTCAATCAACTCGGGGGCTTCAAATATGCGATTGCGTCTGCCGACCGTGACTTGTGCCAACACCCCCGCCTCCTTGAGCCGATTTATCGCTTGGCTTGCTGCCTGGAACGACCGTCCAATTGACTCCGCAGCGGTAGAGGTTGTGAGCACCGGCACCGCCGGGAGTGCTCCGATGAGCAGGTGAGCCGCGGAGTCGCGACGGACATGTCCTGCCCGTTTCTGCCAGGACTTCTGCAATGTGCGTACCTGCTCCTCAAAGCGGCTGGCATCATCAACCGCCCGGTGGCACGCCGACGCGCAGAGCGCGATCCACCGGTTGACTTCAGCGTGGGCCTCGTTGGAGTCCGAGGGGCCGACATAGCGGGTCGCAGTCAGCCCGGCAACATAGTCCCGCGTCCACGTAGCAAGGATAAGGGAGATCGGGGGCAGAATGCGCAGTCCGAGCCCCCGACGGCGCATGATCATGTGAAACAGCACCCGTCCGGTACGCCCGTTGCCGTCCACGAACGGATGGATGGTCTCGAATTGCGCATGGGCGATGGCCGCCTGCACCAACGCCGGAAGCGAGTCATCGTTGCAGAAGGTGAACAGATCGTCCAGAAGGCTGGCCACCATCTCTGGCGGCGGCGGCACGAACTCTGCGGAGCAAGGATTGTAGTCACTGCCGCCAATCCAGTTCTGCATGTCGCGAATGCGGCCTCCATGTTCCTCAAGCCGGGTACCGGCCAGCAGACGGCGATGCACCTCCAGCAGATTCTCCACCGTCATCATGTCACCGGGCTCCACGCTGCTTACTCCCCAGACCATCGCGTTGATGTTGCCGAGCACTTCCGTGACCGTAACATCCCCAGGGTCTTCACCCAGCTGCCGTGCTGCATCGGCGCGGAGCAATCGCCGTCCTCCCACCTCCAAGCCTTCGATGCGGGACGAGGCGACACACTCCGCGCGGAGTAGGAGCCGGGCCAGCGCCTCGGTGTTGGCCAGCGCCGAGGCAGCGGTGTCAAGCCGCACGAGGGCAGCCTCAGCAACGGCCACGTCGGCGGCCACGTCGCCGTCAAGGACGAACCGACGTTCGGCCAATTTATCAGGCAAGTAGACCGCGTAGTTGCAGGGACGGCGGTCATGCCGAGTTAGCCCAGTGGCCTGGCCCTCCCAGTACCGCGCTTCCAGATGCGCCATATGCGCCCTCCTTTATTCAAGAATATCACGCATCCTTGAATAAAGGAGGGGCCTGTTCAAGGTTTCGGCAAACGGCATCGGCGCACACGACTGCTCAGTGGCCAAGGCCTCACGCGGTGATCCCGGCCGCGAGGCTTGAAGTCGTCGATATGCAGGTCAGTGGTTTCCACCAAGTGGTGGAAGAGTTCCAGCCACCGATGCACCTCGGATCCGTTCCACATTGATGGTGATCCACCCTTTGCCTTTGTTCCCGGGCGATGCTGTTCATCTTCACCACCAGTTGCGCCCGGTCGCGGACATCGGCCTTAGCCAGGCCGTGCTTCCTACGGTTGTCGATAGCGAGTTGCCCGAATGTCGCCTATCCGCCTGGAGATGGGCCTCTTGTCCTCTTTGCCTTGGCTCTTGTCCGAGGCGCGGGCGCAGGCAGCCGGATGTGTCGCCTCTTTCCCATCATCGGCGGGTTCCGCCATGGCTCCTCCCTTCTGTACGGCCTCGCTTCCCACATGCGCGGCGATGCCGTCGGTTGGATGGATCGAGGCCAACAGCATGCAACTTCAACATCGGTAAGCGCGAAGTCCCGGCCCTTGAACAGAAGGGCTTCCCGTGTGGCTTGGGCCAGCGCGTAGGCGAAGCAGTCGCCGAAGTTCAGTCCGGCCGGGTGGCTGCCCTTGCCAAATCGCCGCCACGCCCTGCGAGCGGCCTGCGCCTGCTCGGGAGTGACCGCCTCCAACTCGATCTCCGCCTCTTCCAGGAATGCATCCAGCTCGTACCCGGCTGCGGAACCACCGCGACTCTCGAGCACAATGGTCGCTTCCACAAGCGTAGCGGCCGACATGCGGCGAGACGACGCCATCGTGATGGCCTTGGCGTAGTGTTCCGCGCCCGGCTCGCGGAATAGGATTGCCAGGATCGCCGACGTGTCGACGATCATTGGGGCAGCCCGCGCTCGTCATACAGGAAATCGCCGTGCTCGACGGCGGAGGGGCCGTCGCCAAGCATGCTTGCGCATCGCCCTCCGATGGCGAGAAGTCTCTGTACGCGGGCCTCGGTGCTGCGTTCCCGCCGCTTGCGCGCCAGACGCTCCTGGAAGGCCACCGTGATGGCTCCGGTCATGGTCTCACCGGTAAGCTGCGCCAACTCACTGGCCAGCCGACATGTCTCCTTGTTCTTGATGCTGAAACCCATCGAATTTATACCAATCCAGTATGTCTGAGACACTATTGGTTGATCATCGGGCCGTTGTCCCGGAGGCAGCTGGATCCAGTGTCGTTCGCCAAGACAACTGCTGTCCTGCAGGTTGCAGGAGACTCTCCTCGGGCAGACGACAGTGTGATGTGTCGATATCACACTGGATTGGTATTAGTCCATACAGGTAGATTTATGGTCTATAGATCCACCAGATCCACCATATGCTGTATCGCCCCCTTTGTACAAGGTACTATTGCAATCTCGTTGATGTTGGCCCGAGGCCACAGACGCGACGGGCATGCTGTGCCGAGTGTCGCATAAACCCGTCGGTGCCGGACACGGTGGGGTACCGGGTGCTGAGCCGCCTACAGCGGGTGAATGTCCGTATCAACGAGAATGAAACAGTCCCCAAGCCCCCTGCATGGGGCAGCTTGGAGAACAAGCCCACGGGCAGGCGGCAGAGCTCATGTGCAATCCTTTCCCGGCAGTTAACGAAGAGGCCATGTCGGCCTGGGTCGGCCTACGGAATTTCCAACTCGGACGCAGTTGCTTTGAGGATGGGGCCATCCTCGAACCGCGGCTTCAAGGCAACACCCTCAAAGCCTGGTGTCAAGGCTCCATGTACCAACCCTACAGGGTGTGGGTTGCCTACAGTGCCAAAGGGATCGAGGAGGCCCATTGTTCCTGTCCGGTGGGTGGCGGTGGACGTTGCAAGCACGTCGGGGCGCTTCTGGCGGCCTGGTTGGACCAACCCGATGCCTTCCGCGCGGTGGAAGACCTGGACGCGAGCCTGGGGCAACTTGGCAAGCCGGAACTGATTGCCCTCATCCAGCAAATGCTGCAGGTTCAGCCCAACTTGGAGACCCTGGTGGAGGCGGCTCTGCCCGGGGGCGGCCGGGGCCGCACGACCATCGATCCGGACCGTTACCGTCGGCAGATAGCGTCCGCCTTCCGACGCGTTGGCGACAATCGGAATGCAGCCCGGTTGGTAACCGCGGACATTGACACGGTCATGGACACCGGCGACGAATTCCTGGACATGTCCGACTGTGCCAATGCCGGCATCGTGTACCAGGCGGTACTCGAAGGGCTGATGGAACATTACGACATGATGCTCGACAACGAAGATTACCTGTGGAATACGATGAATCAGTGCGTGGATGGGCTGGGAGACTGTCTGGCTGCTGCGGACGGCGACGTTGCGGTCAGGGAGCGCTCCCTGCAAGCTCTCTTTGGCATGTTCCGTTTCAACCTGGACATTGGCGGGTACGGTTTGGGGGAAGCCGCGGAAGACTTCATGCTGGAACTTGCCACCGACGAAGAGAAGCACACCATTGTCGGTTGGGTGCGGTCCGCCATGCTGGCAGCCACAGGCAAGTACGACGACCATGCACGCCGAGAGTTTGGCCGTTTCCTGCTGGAATTGACGACGGAGACGGACTCCTTGGCTGACGACGCCTTCCTGGAGATCTGCCGTGAGAGCGGCCGCGTGGACGATTTGGTGGATCGCCTGCTGACGCTGGAGCGGTTGGCCGAGGCGTTGGCGGAAGCCGATCGGGCCGGGGATTCGGATTTGCCGGCCCTGGCGGAGATATTCCGCACCCATGGCTACGACCGCAGGTTCGAACTGTTGGTGGTCAAGCGGATCGAAACGACCCGCGTCGATGGTTTGGTGGAGTGGCTCCAGGCACGATACGAAGAACGCGGGGAACTGGCCGAGGCTCTGGTTCTGGCCCAACGGCTGCTCGACCAACGCCCCGATCTTGACAGGTACCGGCGTGTACGGGAGCTTTCCCGGTGCCTGGGCGGCTGGCATGCATCACGCTCGGAGTTGCTGGCCCAGTGGGCCGCTGCCCGGCAATACGGCCTGTTGGCCGACATCTTCCTGGAAGAAGGCGAAATCGACCGGGCGTTGAAATTGGTGCGACAGCAAAGGCAGGTTTTTGCCCATGGTGGCGACCGGTTGATGCGAGTGGCCCAAGCCGCGGCGGAGAAACGTCCCCAGGCCGCCATTGAAATCTACCGGGATCAAGCGGAGAGGTTGGTGGAGGCGCGCGGCCGGGACAACTACCAACAGGCGTGTGCCTGCCTGACCAAGGTGCATGACCTTTACCGACAGATGTCACAGGAACCGGCGTGGACCGATTTCATGGCCGGGTTCCGGGAACGCCATCTTCGCTTGCCCGCGCTGCAGGATGAGTTGGACAACGCTGGTTTGTAGTCCTGCGCCGACGTCATCCGGTGTCCATCACGGCGTCTACGCTCCTCCGGGAATGGTGTGAGAGTGGCACGACGACTTCGTGAACACCCGGCACGAAGTCGTCCCTCATCCGGGCCTCAGCGGCGAACTGCCCCCAAAATGCGCAAGGTTGGACGCGATCGGACCCACCCCGGGCACGCTGCGCAGCAGCTCGGCCTGGGATTGCCCGGTCGCGTGATCCTGCTGTCACCTACACTGTCCCCATGCCCGGCGGCAAACCGCAACGAACGTTGCTGCACTTACGGCGGACCGGCAGGTCCGCCCCATGTCCAGCAGCCCGGTCAGCTCGGAGTGCGCCCGTCGGGCCCGCGTTCCAAGGGTTGATGAACGGTGAGCGGAGTTTCCGTTAGGGACCTCACAAACCTGTGATCAAGTGCCCTTCGGGACCGCCGGTGCGGAACTGCAAGGAAAAAGGAACCGGAAGTCATGAGCAATCCCTTCCCCACCATGAGCGAAGGGGCCATATCCAATTGGGTAGGCTCCCGGAGTTTCCAACGCGGTCGCAGTTACTTCAAGCATGGGGCCATCCTCGAGCCGCGCCTTCAAGGCGACACTCTCAAGGCCTGGTGTGAAGGCTCCAGACCCCAACCCTACCACTTGTGGGTTGTCTGCGACGCCGAAGGGATCAAGGCGGCCAATTGTTCCTGCCCGGTGGGGGGCGGCGGACGTTGCAAGCACGTCGCGGCACTGCTGCTTACCTGGTCGGACCAACCCGATTCCTTCCGTGCGGTGGAAGAACTGGATCCGAATCTGGAGCGACGCAGCAAGTCGGAACTGATTGCCCTCATCAAGCAAATGCTGCAGGTTCAACCCAACTTGGAGACCCTGCTGGAGACGGCTCCGCCCGAAGACGGCGGGAGCAGCCCTTTGGTCGACCCGGAAAGTTACCGTCGGCAGGTAGCGCTCGCCATCCGAGCCAGTTTTGACGATTGGGGTTGGGGTGGCACCGGGGACATTGACACTGTATTGGGCTCCGGCGACAACTTTCTGGCCAAGTCCGATTACGCCAACGCCGGCATCGTGTACCAGGCGGTGGCTCAGGAGGTGTTTGAGCATTTTGAGATGGTGTACGACGAATACGCCGGCGAGTACTTGTCCGAAGTAGTGAACCGATGTGTCCAAGGGCTTGGGAACTGCCTGGCCGCCGGGGATGGCGATGCTGCAGCCAGAGAGAAAGCCCTGCAAGTTCTCTTGGAAATATTCCGTTTGGATTTCGACTATGGAGGGTCTGCGGGGGAAGCCGCGGAGGAACTCATACTGAAACATGCCACCGCCGACGAGAAGAGGGTTGTGGCCGGTTGGGCGCGGACCTCCATGCTGGCAGCCACGGGCCCGTACGACGACTATCAACGCCGAGCGTACGGTGGTCTCCTGCTGGACTTGGAGGAGGACCACCTGGATGACGATGCCTTCCTGGAGATCTGCCGTGAGAGCGGCCTCTTGGACGCTTTGGTGGACCGACTGCTGACGATGGGTCAGTTGGACGAGGCGTTGGCCGAAGCCGGTCGTGCCGGGGACTCGGACTTGCTGACCCTGGCGGAGGTATTCAGTGCACATGGCCACGGCCGCAGGTTGGAACCGTTGGTGGCCAAGAGAATCGAAACGACTTCCATTGATGGTTTGGTGATGTGGCTCAAGGATCAGCACGAAGAACGCGGGGAACTGGCCGAGGCTCTGGTCCTGGCCAAACAGTTGCTTGAGCAACACCCCGGCCTTGCCAGGTATCAGGGTGTACGGAAGTTGTCCCAGCGCCTTGGCATCTGGCAGGCATCGCGCTCGGAGTTGCTGGCCGAGTGGGCCGCCGCCCGGCAATACGGCCTGTTGACCGACATCTACCTGGACGAAGGCGAAATAGATCTGGCGTTGAAATCGGTGCGGCAACCTGATCAGGGTTTTGGCTATGCCGGAGACCGGTTGATGCGAGTGGCCCAAGCCGCTGCGGAGACACGCCCCCAGGCCGCCGTTGAAATCTACCAGGCACAAGCGGAGAAGTGGATAGAGGCTCGCGGTCGGGAACGATACCAACAGGCGTGCACCTACCTGACCATGGCGCGGGACCTGTATCGAAAGATGGCACAGGAACCTGCATGGACCGACTTCATGGCCGAGTTGCGGGAACGCCACAATCGATTGCCCGCGCTGCAGGATGAGTTGAACAAGGCCGACCTATAGCCCGATTGGCTGTATGACTACGCGCCCGCCATTGGTGATTTCCATGTACAGGCTGTGGGTGTCGAGCAACGCCATGCCCACGAGTGGTGTGCTTCCTACAGCATCGGCTTCCGTATGCAGCGATTTACTGTCCCAGAGTACCGTAACTCGGTGTACTCGGAAGCCAACTTCTGTATCGTCAGCCAAGGTCGCGCGGCTGCTGAACGCGTAGGGCAACCCCAACTCCGCGACCAGTGCAGGCGGCAGGGTCAGAGAACCGCTGTAGCCGGTGTCGATTACAGCATTCACTTTCCGTGTCTGCCCCTCCGGGCCACGGAGTGAGAGGGGCAGGACAGCTTCGTGATTGGCGTTCACGAAGCCATCTATCATTCCTTCCTCCGCGGAGAATTGCCCCCGAAGGTGCGTAGTGTCCGATATCCCACCCTCACAACCCAAACATCAAGGGCGGGATGCCGTTTTCGCAGGGCATCCGCTGCAGCGAGACCTGTGTCGGCGATGGCGTAGTCGCCGCTGTCCACATCGATGGCAACTATCTTCCCGTGATGGGTCGCTTCAACCTTTGGCCGGATATTCCTCTCATAGACCTCTTCGCCGAGGCGTTCCGTCTCCTCGACGGTCCGATGGGTTGGCATAATCACCTCTGTTTCACCTCCTTTCAGAGGTGTTCCTCCAGATCCGGTATTCTACGTCGCTGGGCGACTGCAAGGACTGTTCCATAGTGCACTCACCCGTATGGTCTGCGGATGTGTGCGAGCCGGGCCGAAATGGCCATCCACGGTCGCCTACCAGTGGTCCGTCACGTGGTGGCTACCTTCACGCACGACCATCGGGCCAGGTCCGGTGGTGGGTGCCCCTGGTGGGTGCCTTTCTGGTGTGGAAGGGGTGACCCCAACCGGGAACAAGCGGAGAAGTTGATAAAGGCTCGCGGTCGGAACAACTACTAACAGGCGTGTATCTACCTGACCAAGGTGCGGGACCTTTACCGACAGATGTCGCAGGAACCGGCGTGGACCGACTTCATGGCCGAGTTGCGGGAACGCCACCGTCGATTGCGCGCGTTGCAGGATGAGTTGAACAAAGCCGGTCTGTAGCCCTGCGCCGGTACCGGAAATATGGACGGTGGGAGATTCGTGTTGGGTGTGGGATCACGCCGAGTTTGCCCTGTCCGGATGCCCGTGGCCGGCCCCTGAACCACGGACCGGCGGAGACCGGTCCTGCCACCGACCACAGCCCCCAAATACTCCGAAGCACAGTCGGATCGGAACACGCCCTTAATTCATTCAGGCAATACCCTGGACAAGGGCATTATCCCCAGGGTACCGACCGGCCACGCCTTCGTATCCTCCTGTACAAATGCCTCTGTCAAAGGGGACGGGTCAGGCTTTGCCTGCTCCGGGTAGAATGGGTTGCAAACGGAGAGTCAACGGGAGGATGGGCATGGCTGTGGTTGGAGTTCAGGGTCGGTCGCCGGTACCGGCCACAGCCCCGGATGAACTGCCGGAGGGCACGATACCAGGCACGTGGGGTTGGGGGTCTCCCCCCAGGCGCGGCGATGTCGACGCGGCTACCGCACGCACGGTTCGGGAACGGCGCATAGAGGCCCGTTTGGACCATCCGGCGTTGTGGCGTGCCGGGCTTGCGCGTCTGTCCCATTACATCCCGGACTACGAATACGATGTGGCTCACGAATATGAGCGCGACTGGACGACCGATCCGGACTATGGAGCCGAAGACGTCAAACGGCTTGACTATGACGAGGATGGTTTCGTGAGTCCCAATGCCACCCGCCACGGATCACTCATTTCCCTCATAGTCCAGGCACTCTGCGATGCGCTGGGCAACCGCGTGACCAACGAGCCGGAACTGCACTTCCACCAGCGGATCGGGGAAATGCTGGGCCTGCTGACCGGTGAGGGGAAAGGCAAAAAGCAGGTGGTACCGGATTTGGTGGTGCTGCCGCCGGAACTTGCATGGCCCGCTGATCTGGAAAGGGGCAAACAGGGACGTGTCCTGCATCTTGAACGGGGAGATCCGGTACCGGATCTGGTGGCCGAGGTCTTGTCGCCGACCTCGGAGAAGCGGGACTTTGAAGACAAGATGGCGTTGTACGCTGCCCTCGGGATTGCAGAGTATCTGGTCGTTGAATCCGGAGAACCGCCGGACCCTTTTCAGGGCGATCCCGAAATTCCCCCGGCCATCTGGCTGTACCGTCTGGAGTCAAGCGAGGTCTATCGTCTCGTTGCAGACTCGTCGGAGTCCTTCCGCATTTGTGGAACGCTCGTTCGTCTGCTGCAACCGGAAGCAGGGAAGATGCCGGTCTTTCAATGGTGGGATGAAAACCAGGAACGCTGGCGGGATCCCGCCAGCGACCGCGAACGCCTGGGAGCACTTAGGAATTCTCTCATGTTCCTGGATGCAGTACTCCCCGACCTGTCTGGGGAGGCCCGCAACCTGATTGAGGCGCACTGGTTGGCAGAGGGACTGCCTGAAGACATCGCCAATCGCATTCTGACCGCGGGGCAACGTCCCGACGAATGGCGCGCTCTGCTGGGGATTCCGCGTTGAGGCCACGGAACATCGAACTTCCCGCCAGCGAACCGAGGAGCAATCGCGGAGCTTGGTAGCGCGGCCCGTTGTGCCGCCCGCCCTTGATCCGTCGCCGAGCAGAATGTACCGCGATTCCAAGCGGTGGCCGTTGGCAGACCGCTGCTTCAGCCACTCTTTCAGGACTGACGGGTGGGGAACGCCAATCACGAAGTCCTCAATCGTCCGTTTCTCGATGGAGAATTGCCGCCGGTCTCCGATCTTCTCTTGAACGCCCGTGTTCATCCTTCGTGAAGGTGGGGCCGGCAACCGCAGACCGCTTTCCAGAATAGCCGCGGCGTTGCAAGTGAAGGGCCGTCCCATTCCCACCAACGATGTTCTGGATAACCGTCCACGCGATGGCGATCGGGGCCCACCTCGTTGCTGCCGACAGTCACTTTGAGCACGTTGACGGGATCGTGTGGGTCCAAGTGTCAGCAGGTTGAAATCTGGAACACTGACAACAAGTTCCTCACTCCGGCCAGGAGGATCGGGAAGCGCGCGAAGCTTCTCAAGCAGATCAAGGGGCTGGCAGAGTCCTTCGCCGAACTCATGGGATCGTTGGCAGGGAGGCGGAATTTGGTGAGCGTGTCCGGGCAACGTGCAACCGGTACATGCACCATCAAGATCGCTGGAAGGAGCAGGCTTGCGAAGAGAGTGACCTGGTCTGGCTGCGGTGGCGATGCAAGGCACCGCTGAGTTGCCACTCGACTGCGTTCAAAGTTGGTGACAAGGCAGTGGTGATCCCGGTTCTTCAGGATGCCGAGCCAATCAAGAGGAGTCAGGGACAGAGGTGCTTGGGTACACTCCGCGAGCGCGAAGCCATGCAACTCAATGATGTGGGATGGGGTAGCCAACCAACTACAGTCGGCGGTATGGCTCCGACGCGATAACTTCATTTGGCGTGGTCTGGCTGCCGGGCGACGGCCGTGTCACCGAGTCCTGCGTGGGATACACGACGGACTCGGAATCTTGGTGTGGCTGGGCTACGATCCAGACAGCAAGACTCCCAAACGCGTGATGGGGCAGTCGTGCACAGGGGGAGAAACCGTGGGTGAGAATCGATGACGACAGCCGGAGCGACCAAATCCTCACCCTCTGGTGTCGCTACCGACTACCGGTCCGAACTCTGGGGTACCGCCAACGCGCTCCGCGGCAGTATGGATGCCGCCGAGTACAAACACGTCGTCCTCGGCCTTATCTTCCTCAAGTACGTGTCCGACGCTTTCGAGGAGGCGCATGCCAGGATCGAAGCCCTTCGCGAGAAGGGTGCCGATCCGGAGGATCCGGACGAGTACCGAGGCGACAACATCTTCTGGGTACCACAGAAGGCGCGTTGGTTGTACCTGCAAAACCAAGCCCATCAGCCTTTTATCGGCCGGCTGGTTGATGATGCCATGACTGCCATCGAACACGACAACCCGGTACTCGATGACGTGTTGCCCAAGGACTACGCACGTCCGTCTCTCGATCAGACTCGCCTTGGGCAGGTTGTTGACCTCGTGAGCAACATCAAGGTAGGGGGTGCCGAGGCAGAGGCCACCGACGTGCTAGGCGAAGTCTACGAGTACTTCCTCGAGCAGTTCGCATTGGCCGAGGGACGCAAGGGCGGCGAGTTCTACACGCCGCGCTCCGTGGTGCGGCTCCTGGTGGAGATGCTCGAACCGTACCGAGGCCGTGTCTATGACCCGTGCTGCGGCTCCTCTGGCATGTTCGTCCAGTCAATCGAGTTCATTCGTGCGCATGCCACCGGCACCGGCAACGACGGCAGAGTTGGCGGGGACATCTCCATCTATGGACAGGAGTCGAACTACACCACCTGGCGGATAGCCCGTATGAACCTCGCAATCCGCGGCATCGAGGGCCAGATAGAGCACGGGGATAGTTTCCACAACGACCGCCATCCGGATCTGCGAGCCGACTACATCCTTGCCAACCCGTCCTTCAACGTCTCCGATTGGGGCGGGGAACGGCTGCGCGACGATCAACGCTGGGTCTACGGTATCCCTCCGGTGGGCAATGCCAACTTCGCCTGGGTGCAGCACTTCCTGCACCATCTTGCTCCGCGCGGCACCGCGGGCTTCGTGCTCGCCAACGGTTCCATGTCATCGAACCAGTCGGGCGAGGGCACGATACGGAAGAACATTGTTGAGGCGAACCTCGTGGACTGCATCGTTGCGCTCCCCGGCCAACTCTTCCGCTCGACTCAGATACCTGCCTGCCTGTGGTTTTTGTCGAAGGGCCGAAGCACGGGGGAGTATCGGGACCGCGAGGACGAGGTGCTGTTCATCGATGCCCGCGTGATGGGCCGCATGCTCGACCGCACACACCGCGAGCTGACTGCAGAGGAGATCGCGCGCATCGCAGAGACCTACCACGCTTGGCGTGGCGGGAAGGACGCGGGAGAGTACGCCGACGAACCCGGCTATTGCAAGTCGGTGGACCTTGAGGAAGTGCGGCGGCACGGGCACGTGCTCACGCCCGGCCGTTACGTAGGTGCCGCCCCGCGCGAGGACGATGGCGAGCCGTTCGAGGAGAAAATGGCGCGTCTTGCTGCACAATGGCGCAAACAACGCGCCGAGGCGGAACGTCTGGATACGGAGATCGAGGTGAACCTCAAGGCTCTGGGATTCTAGAGTCTTCGCCGAATTCTCACCAGAACCGGGGGTGAATCACAACGTGGCGGTGGACTACGGCAATTTCCAACGATCCCTGAAGAACCTGGAGGTTCAGCACGGTCACCTACTGAACCTGTCGCTGGAGTATCCGCCGTTTGTGCACGAGGGCATGGCCGAGTCGGTGATCCAGCGTTTCGAGACCTGCTATGACATGCTGTGGAAAACGCTTCGCCGCTATCTCATCGACTCGCTGGGGCTTCCTGACGTTCCCAACAGCCCGCGGCCCATTATCCGGATTGCCGACCAGAACAACCTTCTGGCGGCTGGTGGCGAGCAGTGGGACCGCTACATCCAGACTCGTATCGACACGACACACGACTATGATCAGGCGAAGGCCGAGAACGCAATTGAGATCATGCCTGAGTTCATCGCGGATGCCGTTGGTCTGTACACCAAGCTGACCGGAGAAGTCTGGAAATGACTGGTCTGGTTGACCTGAACCCTGCACACCTCACTATCGTGGAGCACATCCTGGCTGAGCATGTGCCGGAGTGCGAGGTGCGGGCGTTCGGATCGCGCGCAGTATGGAATGCCCGCGACACCTCCGATCTCGACTTGGCCATTGTTGGCGAAGGACCACTGCCGGGTCGAACTCTCACCATGCTGAAGGAAGCCTTCGAGGAGTCCCGACTACCGATTCGTGTCGATGTCATCGACTGGAACGCCATTACCGACGGCTTTCGCGAGTCGATCGAACCGGACTGCATGGTAGTGCAGAAAGCTCCAGAACGTGCCGACTGGCCAACCGTTGCACTCGGCGAAGTTGTGGAGCTAACGCTCAGCAGTGTCGACAAGAAGTCGAAGGCCGATGAGTATCCGGTCCTGCTGTGCAACTACACCGATGTGTACAAGAATGACTTCATCCGAGCGGATATGGACTTCATGCCCGCGACCGCTAAGGAGCGTGAAATCGGTAGATGCTCTCTCGTCAAGGGGGATGTGATCATCACGAAAGACTCGGAGGCGTACGACGACATAGGGGTGCCAGCGCTGGTACGGGATAGCATCCCGAATCTCCTGTGTGGCTACCATCTTGCGATCCTCCGCGCCAAGCCGGAGATCGACGATACATATCTCTTCTACGTGCTCAAGACGCGAGAAGTACAGCAGCAGTTTCACGCGTACGCGAACGGTGTGACGCGGTTTGGGTTGAGGAAGGCGGACATCGGCCTCGTCGAACTTCCCCTTCCACCTCTTGAAGAGCAGCGCGCAATTGCGCGCGTGCTCGGCACGCTTGACGACAAGATCGAGCTGAACCGACGCATGAGCGAGACGCTGGAGGAGATGGCGCGGGCACTGTTCAAGTCGTGGTTCGTGGACTTTGATCCGGTGCGCGCGAAGGTCGAGGGGCAACTCTCGGGCCTTCCGCCCGACCTCGATGCGCTGTTCCCTGAGTCGTTTGAGGCGTCCGAGTTGGGGGAGAAACCGGCAGGGTGGGAGGTGCAAAGGCTGGGGGAGCTCTGTCACAAGCCGCAGTACGGCTACACGCAGTCAGCGCAGGATGACCCGGTGGGACCGAAATTTCTGAGAATCACGGACATTAACAAGGGAGCCTGGATCGTTTGGGACTCGGTGCCGTACTGCGAGATCACACCTGAGGACTATGAGAAGTACCGGCTCCGTGAAGGTGATGTTCTGATCGCACGGATGGCCGACCCTGGCCATGGGTGTGTGGTTGAGGTGGAGCGGGATGCCGTGTTCGCCTCGTACCTAATCCGCTTCCGGCCACTCGATGGTCGCTTTGGGCGGTTCCTCCAGTACTGGATGCGATCGGACGGGTACTGGCAACTCGTGCGAGAACGAGGAGTAGGTACCACCCGCCTCAGCCTCAACGCCAAGATCCTAAGCAGCTTTCCAATAGTCGTCCCATCACGTGCCCTACTGGATGCCTTCGGAGACTGCGTGGAAGACCTTCGCTCTCGCGTCGTGACGAACACTGCGGAGTCAAGCACGCTCGCCGCGCTGCGCGACGCACTGCTGCCACGGCTGGTGTCGGGTGAATTGCGCGTGGCCGATTTGGGTGCGATCGGCACGTGATCACCCAGCAGGAATTCCAGACGATCCTCGCTGATGAAACGAAGGGGATACAGGGAGTTCTCAATTGCGGTGATAACAAAATTCACTTCTCCGTCCGGGAATTCCGTGCTAGTATGCTATCGGACCCCAGATGGCCGATCATTACCGTCGGCTAGTGGAATCCGCGATCACATATGCTCCTCCGTGCCGCGGCACGGAGGAGCATATAGTTACAGGGCATTTAGGGTTCTTCGACCTTTGCTGTTGGCGGGACTTTGTACAACTTGAGGTCGGTGTCCAGCAGGCAAAACAGGCTGCCATTGTACTCCTGCTTTCCCTCTTCGATTCGCTCGGTGCTGTCCCCGGCCCAGGCCAGCTCGTGGGCATGGGGCACCACCGCGCACAGCCCGGCCAAGTTGAGCGCCGCAAAGTCGCAGGCGCGGGCCGCCTGGCGCCCGTGCGTGTGGGGGCAACGGTCGCCGAAGCGGGTCAGGCTGCGGTGCGTGGGCCGAACCGGCAGGCCGGTCAGCAATGGCAGCAGGGCGTTGTAGTCCCTTTGCGGTTTGCCGAAGGGCAGGTCGGCCAGTATAGTGGGCAGCAGGGGCACGGAACACCTCCCGGGATGGCGTGGCGTAGATACCAACACCATAACAGGAGCCGTGTCCCCTTCAGCGGCCGGCGGCCGCCGCCCCAGGCATCCGCGCAAGCAAAAATGTGGTGATTAATCCCTGTCCGAGCCGAGGGATTCCTTATCTCGAAAACTGTTCATACCATTGTCTCTGAAACAGTCTACACCATTGGATCACTACACAGCTTCCTTTTTTGAATTGGTCTCATAAAGTGTATTGGTGATTGGTCCCCGGTACAGTTCTTCACAGAGGAATTGTAGAAGGCGCTTTGCTTCAACCTTTTCAACAGGAAAAAGGATCTTGTCATCCGTGACACAAATTTCCACACCATGATTACAGGCTTGTAACTGGATTTGGTTGGCGGTATATTCTTCCAGGATACCTGACTCCCTAAGTATTGCAAATCGTTTACGGAACCATTGACTAGCATTGGCAGCTGTTGCATCAGAATTTTCGGCATTGAACAAGCGATGATCCAAAATCTCTACAATCTCTTGCTCTGAAGCTTCCTTATAGAAGTCGGCCAATGGCAAGAACGTATTGACAGTGTAAAAACTATTGAACAGCAATATACGCTCTGCTGGCTGATACACAGCGCTCAACACTTCGTCAAGTGTCAACCCTGGATGCTCGGCGCTTTTGTAAGTCTTTCCTTTAAGTAACACCGTACGCTTGGGTCTTATCACTTTTGAAGGTTTGAAATTCTGAAATAACATCACATCATTGTTGTAAGCGTTTCTCGCTATGGCAATGATGCCCGCGATTGAGTCAAGGAACTCCTCGTCATGATTGATAGTACCAAGGCGTTCGATAGTTTGGCTACTCTGGTGCGCCAGCCACTCAGGTGGCTCAAAGTTGTTCAAGCGGAATCTCTCATGGCCTTCCAGGTTGTAGCCAGCATTGAAGTCAACCACCTCAACGCTGTCAACGAAATTGCCGTACTGTGCTTCCCAACTATTGGCGAGGCTGTGCTGCAAGTTCTGGTGAAGAGGAACTTGATACAGACGAGTGTTTGCACGTTTTTTGACAATCACGGCAAGATGAAAATTCTCAAGCATTCGGTTCTCCTATATGTAGGTACACATTCCAAGACAATCGTACCGTCTTGACTTCATTTCCTTCTTTACAGATGTTGCTCTTACTGATCAATAGAATGGGTACTCCGTCGTCATTCCTTATAGAGAAGAAGTGATACCCAAATAGCAACCCCATCACAGGATTGAAGTGAAAGGACTCAGCATGTGCAAAGGCAACAACAATTATGATAAGAACATAGGCACTTGTAAGGGGTTCGCAAGTAAGAGGGATATGTTGCGATCGAATGAAGGGTAGTAGAAACACAAACAGGAAAGTTAGCGTCTCATGATCTCTACGGTCAACGGAGCGGATTGAAACGAGACTTTCTTGTGCCACTTTAGATCCGAACCGCAACAGTATCCAGCAAAAAAATATTAAAATGCTTGCAGAGAGTAACCACCATATCCATTCTTCCAGAGGTTCGCCGCGTTCAAAATTCCTCACTGCAACGGTGCCCAGCACGGGTGACAGTGATGTTGCAACCAAAAGGTACTTTGCGAAGGTGTTTAGCATGTAGGAAAGTCCATTGTGGTATTTGGCTTGAATGTTACTAACCAGTTTGTGTTCAAGGTGGTAGGGATAATGCAACGCAAAAAAATCGATTGATGAAGGGGAATTCAAATATCATGCCATAGAAGTGTGTGAGTAGCCAAACTGGAACCGTTGCAATGAACGTGGGAGTGGGTGCTGTAACACGAAGGGGGCTCGGGCAGAGTTCCGGACATAGCCAGGATGTTCACGTGTTGGCTGTGGGAGTTATGGTTGGGGAACTCAGAGTGCGATCTATGGTTTGGACAGTTTTGAGCCGGTTTCACGCTCCCATTTCGGGCTATACGGGACTATCGGCCTGACCGGCGGATAAATCGGGGGGGGCTTCCGGTCCCCAAAAGGAACCGCACGGAGCCTGCTATCGTTGATGTAGTTCTACACACGTCATCGAAAGAGGTGTTCCGTGCGATGGTTGCGTACTATACTCGCCCTGATGCCCTGCGGCAAACCGCAGGCGGCCCATTTCGCCCATGTGGTGGAGCTGCTGCAGTGGCTGCCGGGGCGCGTCCATTTCACCGACCTCGCACGCTACGGCGGCCGGTCGGCGCGCGCCCATGCACGCTGGTTCGGACGGCCCTTCCCCTTCGCCCGCCTGGCCGTGGCCGCGCTGGGGGCGCTGCATCCGCGGGTGCCGAAGGGGCTGGGGTCAGCCCTGGCCGTGGACGCCAGCTTCGTGTCCAAGAGCGGGCACGAGACCTGGGGCACGGGCTGGTTTTGGAGCGGCATGGCCCGCGCCGTCCGCTGGGGGCTGGAGGTCACGCTGCTGGCCGCGGTGGACATCGAGGAGGGCGGCGCCTATCCCCTCTGTGCCCGGCAGTCCCCGGGCGCCGTCCGGTCGCGCCGGCAGACCCGCGGGGCGGACACGGGTCGGGAGACAACCGTCGACACGGCCCTGGCCCTGCTGCGGGAGGCAGTCGCGGCCGGGGCCAGGGAGAACCTCGGCACCCGCTGGGTGGTGGCCGACGGCGGCTACAGCAGCCGGACCTTCGTGGAGGGGATGCGGGCCCTGGACCTGCACGCGGTGGGTCGGCTGCGCAAGGACTCGGTCCTGCGCTTCCCCTATACCGGTCCCCACGAACGGCGACCGGGCCGCCGTCGGCAGTTCGACGGTTGTTTCGACCGCCGCGACCTGGCGCGCATGACCCGCACGACCCTGGACGACGAGGCGGTTGACCTGTACCACGCGGTCCTGCACGGCAAGACCTGGCAGTGCTGGCTGCAGGGGGTGTACGCCCGGCCCCGCGGGGCCGACCCGCAGACGCAGGAGGGGGTGCTGCTGTACAGCACCGACCGGGACCTGTCGCCGGAACGCCTCTTCCGGCTCTACGGTGCCCGCTTCCAGATTGAGTTTGCCTTCCGCGACGCCAAGCAGCACCTGGGCCTCAACCATTGCCAGGCCCGTTCGCAGGCCCGGCTGCATTTCCATTTCAACATCGTCTTCGCCGCGCTCTTCTGGGCCCGCCTGCAGGCCCGGCTGCGGGCGCAGCAGCCCCTCGGCCCCTTTTCCCTGCGCGATATCAAGCGGCACAATTTCGCGGCGGAAATCCATAAATGGTTTGCCGCCCGCTCGGCCGCGGGCCGAAACGCCGCCAATTCCGCGGCTGTTGGCAGCCCCATCGCGCCGGCACGCCCGTGGCTACGCGCACCCCCTCTCGAAACGGGGCTGTCCGGCCCCTGAACACCATTCCCCAACCGGCCCGACAATACGATTCAGGCCTCAAAATGTGTCCAAACCATAGTGCGATCGTAACTGTTCAGGTACTCCAGCCTGGGGCTGTTAGACAGCCTGACGCGGGCCGCTCGGGATTGGCCCGCCGGCCGGGTTGTGCGACACTGGGGCCATGTCCGCGCCGTCCCTCTCCGAGCAGCTGGC